>Ga0207421_10008896_pt1 | contig 10270 bp, 8 predicted proteins | sample SodLakKL_010_SED_4_FD_187542 | JGI IMG/M metagenome (GOLD analysis project Ga0207421, IMG submission 187542) | Alkaline sediment microbial communities from Lake Tanatar, Kulunda Steppe, Russia - 8KL_010_SED (SPAdes) (version 2) | ecosystem: Environmental > Aquatic > Non-marine Saline and...
CGTACGCTAAGTACGCTCAATTCTTCGAAAATCGCGCAAGCCTTGATCTTGGACTTTTTACAAAGTCGTCTGACCTCGACTTTTTACGAGACTGTCAATATTGATTCACAGATACGAATCATTTCGTGTGATTTTCAATACCAAAATAAGAATTGCATTTGCCGCACGCTACCCGCTCCCTTAATCCCGCCGGGGATAGTTTTCGATGATCTTGTGGCCGGCGGCAATGGCCAGGGTGTCATTGGAGCCATCCTCGATCAGCATGGCGCGCGCATCACGAAAAAGCTTTTCCACCAGGTACTCCTTGGTCAGCCCGTTTCCGCCGAAGATCTGGATGGCCTCATTGGCCACGTCAAGGGCTGCCTGGGTGCCGTGGATCTTGGCCATAATGGAGTATTCTTCGGCCGGGGTCGACGTGCTCTGGTTGTACACGTAAGCGGCCCGGCTGATGTAACGGCTGGTTTCGACCTTCCGAAGCATGTGAAACAGCTTGGTCTGGATGGTCGGATATTCGATCAGCGCCTTGCCGCCCTGAACGCGGGTTTTGGCGTATGCCAAGGCCTCTTCAAAAGCGGCCCGGGCCACGCCGGTGCCAAAAACACCCATCAATGAAGTCGTGGCAGAAAGTACGATTTCCAAAAGCGCCTCGTAGGCCTCCGGCCCGGCGATCAGAAATCGCTTGGGGACGCGGACGTTGTCGAAAAAAATCTCTCCCTGGTTGAGATCCCGTTGGCCGAGTTTGTTTAACGGCGCGCCTTTTCTCACGCCCGGCAGGTCAAGGGGCATGGCGAAAATACCGCCGCCGGCATGTCCCATGGACGGATCGATCTGGCAAAACAAGGCACAATGGGTGGCAACGGTCCCGCAGGAAACCCAGGCGGATTTCTGGCCGTTTATCACGTAACAGTCCTCTTCTTCCCTTGCAGTACACTGGGCGGGGATGCATTCATCGGAAAAACACGGGTGGCCCGGCATCAGCGTGTCCGAACCGTGATCCGGTTCGGTGATGCCCCAGCATCCGATAAACGTGGCGTCCTTGTTTTCACAAAAAGGGACAAGAATCTCTTCGATCATGGCCTCTTCAGGAACCATGGAAGCACCGAATGCCGGAAAACTGGCTACGCCCAGGGCAATCGTCAGGCCGACGCTCCCCCATGCCAGCTCCTCGTAAATAATGGCCTGCTGGAGGGACGTCAGATCCATGCCGCCGTAGGATTCCGGGATCAAAATCGAATGATACCCCAGCCCGTATGCCTGTTTCATGAAATCCCAAAACGGCGAATCCTTGGCGATCACTTCCTCCGGGGTCATCTCATCAAGCTGTTTGGCAACGGGGCGCATCACCTTTTTTGCGAACTCATGGGCGCTCTTCTTGAGCATCTTGTCTTCCTTGGTCATGCTCAGGTCAAGATCCAGAAAATCCATGATTTTACTCCTTTTTTTTGCCTTTTTTATATCGCGCTTCGATTTTGTCCGCATGCTTGACCACGATTTCCGGGACCTGCTCGAACAAAACCTGCTGCATCACCTCCATGGCCTCTGGGGAATATCCCATGCCCATGAACTCCGGCGGCGCCCACCATTCGTCCTTGGTTTTATACATGGGCGTCCCCCCGCCCGGGAAGGCGGTGAACATGGTGGGGACGCAATTGATCATGTCCTGCTTGTCGAGCTCGTAGGACATGCTCTTGTGCATCTCCTCGCGGCTGTAATAGACCATGTCCCGCGGCGGCCCAAGCGCCAGCCCAAGCTTGACGTCCATGTCCGGCATAAAACCCAGGGCAAGCAGCGCAAAACCGACCGACCCCATGATCCGGTTGTCCACCCGGTACTGCCAAGCCGATGCGCATGCCCAGTCGCACGCGATTGAATAATCGAGCGTCTTCCAGTTGCACGACGGCCCGCCCAACTGGCCGCCGCCGCGCGTATCTTTGGCATAGGCATTGAATTCCTTGCACGTGGCGAATCCGCAGGCCCCGCAGTCCCACGCCAGGTTGGATTTGGCGGTCTTGGCGCCGACGGCCACGATGACGGGGTTCTCCCCTTTCTCATAACAGTTTTTCAGGGTCTCGTAATCCCACTGGACATATCGCATGACCTGGGCGATGGGCCCCATGACCTCGATTATCGGCTCCAGGTCCTCTCCCCAGATAATCTCCGTCTCGATTTCCGTCTTGCCGGTGATCTGGGGCGCCTTGTGAACGGCCAGAACAATGTTTTTCGCCACCTCCAGGACATGTTCCTGGCAGTATTTCATACCGATCAAGTGTCCCATGATTATCCCTCCTCGTCGGTTTTCTTCGGTTTGGGTATCCATTTGCGGTAGTCGAATCCACGGATGATGCGGGCGGTCTGGTAAATTTTACGGGTATTGTCCAGCACCTTGTCCATATTGATCAAATGATAATCCACATTGACGTCCACATAGGGGTTCTTGGCCTTGGCCGCCACCGGAACACCTACAATCATGCCCGAATTCCTGCAATATCCCAACTCCTGTCCCGCCATCCCGACGCTGGCAAAAGGACGCGCATCCACCATGAGGGTATGGGCGGTCCACAGGGCACTCCCCACGGCATAGCCCATATCATTGACCCGGGCCGTGCAAAGGGGGCCTTTGATTTGGGTTTCCGACGAGCGGTCGGTGATATCCACCAACCCGTTTCGATGGGTTTTCTGCTCATAGAAGTAGCTGCAGTCCATGCCGCCGCCGCAGAGCCCGCAGCCGGCGTCGAGCGCGGTTTCATGGCACCGGGTGTTGCCGATAAACAGGATCACGTCGGAATCGCGCACCATCACCGCTTCATAGAGAAACGGCTCCTTCCAGGCCTTCTTGCGATGAGCGATTTCCTCCATTTTGCGGGCGATGGCCTCAAGTTCTTCCTGCCCGTAGACGATATGGGCCTCCGTGGAGGGTACGCCCCCGGCAAACGGCGCGGTCAGGGCGGAATTGAGCATCATGCGGGCGGACTCCAGGACCCCTTTTTTCCGCCGGATATCCTGGGGCGACCAGGGCGTCCACTCGCTGACGTATTCCTCGCCGCGGAAATTCAGGTCTTCCTCGTATTTTTTCATTCCTTTTTCTCCTTTTTATAATCAGACGACAAGCATCTATCGGTAATCCGAAAACGCATACACGTTGACCGCATCCTTGGTGAAATCCTCTTTAAGCAGGCGATCCAGGTTCTTCTCGGATGCGGACTTGGGAATCTCCTCGACCACCTGGAGGTAGGACGGCACCGCATTTTTCTCAAGATTGTCCAGGCAGGTCTTGAAGATCGACGCCGGATCCGGCTTGCTGCCGGCAACGGGGACTACTGCCGCGACCAGGTCACTCTCGCCCGGGGCGCCCGATTCCGCAGGAACGCCGTATACGCAAACGTCGCTGACATCCGGATGTTTTGCAATAGCGGCTTCAACGGTCTGGGGCTGGATAAAATCCCCGGAGCGCCTCAACCCGCCGCCTTTGCGGTAATCAAAAAAGAACCACCCCTGGTCGTCCGTATGACCCATGTCGCCGGTGCGCAGCCAGCCGCCGCGGGTCTTTTCCTCGGACGCCTCTTTTTTGCCCAGGTACTCCACCTTGATCTCCTGGCCCACCAGGCGGAAAATGATCTCCCCGACTTCAAACGGTTCGCATTCGGTACCGTCTTCGCGGACCACCTTCATCTCCATGAGGCCCTCGAGGGGTTTGCCGAATGAACCGATGGGCCCGACACCCGGCGGCTTGTGCGCGAATCCGCCTTCCACGGCGGCGTACCATTCATGGATCATCACGTTGAAACGTTTTTCAAAGGCTTCCCAGATGGCGGCCGGCGTCCCCGCGGAAAGCACCACCCGAACCGGATTGTCCGCGTCGTCGGGACGCTCCGGTTCGCTGTAAATACCCATCATCATGCCGCCCAACAAGGAAAACGTGGTGCATCCATAGTGTCGGCAGATGTCCCATATGCGGCTCTTGGTGAATTTCCGGCTGATTACCGACGGGATTTGCAGCATCAGCGACGGCACCAGGGTGACGGCCTGGGCGTTGCCATGGGTCAAAGAAAGCCCCGTGTAAAGCTTGTCCTCTGCCGTGTACTGCCACACAAACTGGGCGAGCGTCACGAAGTTGCTGAGCCGGTCCCCCTTGACCACAACCCCCTTGGGGTCGCCGGTGGTACCGGAAGTATAGATCACCTGGATGGGCACGCCCACCTCCTCGCTCCGGTTATCCGGCGGCGGAGCCTCGGGACCTTCCAGGATTTCGTTTAAAACCGGAAAGGCATTGACGTCTGCCGGCATGCCCGATTTGCAGGCCACCCCGAGCATTTGAACGCCTTCCATGGCCCTGATCACTTCCGCGGCATTGGCCATGAATTCACTGGTGCAAAACACCCCTTTCGCACCGGAATCGCGCAGCACGTAGGCCAAACGGTCCCCCTTGACGCGCGGATCGATCGGTACCATGACCGCTCCCATTAGCGTCCCCGCGTACATGGCATAAACGAATTCCGGGTGGTTGCGCATGAGCATGGCAAAGGTGTCCCCCTTGCCGATGCCAGCCTTTTGAAGCACATGGGCGAGCTTTCGCCCATTCAAGACGATGTCTGCATAGGTGACGGGTTCTTCGGCGTACTGATCGTTTTCAAAGGTAACCACCGGAAAAGCCGGGTGGCTTTCGGCTCTTGCATCCAGCTCATAGGCAATATGGCCGGGAACCTTGCTTTCGGTCATTGTCATTCCCCCTTTCTGCCATTCGCGGCAAAACAAAAAAGACTGAGCCCGGGGCTATTCCACCGGCAGTCCGTGTTTTTTACAAAATTCGGGATAGGCTTCATGGACGCCTTTTAAGGCCGGCAGCATTTTCAAGACCTTGGGGATCGGCCCTTTTGCCTTGATTTTCTTCGTCGCCAGGGCCACGGGCAGCGAGATCTGCTTGAGCCAGAACTTGTGCACCGTGTCTCCGGAGAGTTCCATGTTGATCACCGCATCCCGGTTGGCTTCCTTTCCGGTGATAACGTTGTCCGGATCCACGTAAAGATACCCGTCGGGATCGGTGATGGTGAATTTGTAGCTCACCCCATAGTCCCGCATTTTTTCGCCCAGACCGGCTTCGAATACGACGTATTTCCATAAGTCCTCGAGAAACGAATACATTTGCTGGGTGTTTTCAAAAACGCTCATGATGACCTCCTTGATTAATTGTACATTCCATGGCCCTTGCCGGTATTATCCGACCGTATCCGAACTACATCTTGCAAAGCGTATGCCACTTCTACAAATTATATAACCAATTGAAACTCAATTATATACTACAGAACCCGGCCGGCGTATGACCAAATGCCAACAAATTGCTGTCCGAATAACGACATTTCCATTGACGCTTTGCGAGAAAATACCCTATGCTGTTTTTGCAAATGATTTTTGCAATAAATTATACGGAGGCGGCCAATGTCTTCCTATCCGAAATTCCTGCTGGAGAAAAACCTGGCCCGCCAGGCGCTGGAAAGCGGCGACCGGCAGACTGCGTGGCGGCACCTGATGCGTCTGATAAAAGAGATTGAGGCGTATTCCGGGACGTTTGAGACGGATTCGCTTTTTGTATCCGGCTCATTGGAGCTGGCCAACATCAGCTTCGTGCTGGGCAAAGGATTTTCCGAGCTGATCGACATTCTGCAAAAAACCTTAAAAACGGCCGCCCGTATCGGAGACCGCCGGTCTGCGGCCATGATCAACCTCCATTTGGGCCGGCTGCTTTATTTTGCCCAGCAGCGGGAAACGGCCATGTCGCTTTTTCTTTCCGGGAAAAACGAGGTGGAAGCCCTGGGAGACGACGATATCCTGACCCAGGCCGCCGAGTTTCTGGGATTGTTTTATTTTATCCAGGGGCGTTTCAAGGAAGCGATCGGGTATTTCGAAAAGGCAGCGAAAAGCTTTGAATCCGAGACGGCCGGACGGATCGTGAATCCTTCCGGCCCCCTTTGGCTGAGCTATTGCGCGGCGTTTTTGGGGCAGTTTCACCGGGCCATAGGCACGCTGGACTATTACCGGCGGCTTGCCGTGGAAGGGGCCGACCGAAACCTGGCCACCACGCTGCGGGCGGTCCTGGGCATCATCCTTTTGGGCATCAAGAGAAACAGGGAAGCTTGTTTTCACCTTTCCGGGGCCATGCAGGAAGCCCGGCACACCCACAACGACCTGGCCGGCTACTTTGCCATGGGCGGACTGGCGTTTCACCATTATCTGGAGGGGCGCCTCAGGGAAGCATCGGACTGGATCCACCAGACCGCCACGGCGGGAGCAAAATCCGGGCTGATTCACCAATATGCCTCCCCGCTTGTGCTCGAGACCCTGTTCGAACTGCACCGCCAGGGAAATGACAGCGAACCGGGCCTCAACTACGCCCTGGAATATGATCGAATCATGCGGGAGCCCAACATCCACCTGCGGGGTGTTGCCTGCCGGCTCTCCGCCATCGACGCCATGGACAAAAAAAAACCCGCTGATGAGATTGAAGCAATCCTGACGCGAAGCGAACGATTTTTAGAGGCCTCGGGCGACCCTATACAACTGGGCAAAACCCAACTGGAAATGGCCCGAATGTCCCTGCTTGCCGGCGGCCAGGAAAAGGCGCGGCAGCTTGCGGAAAAAGCCAGAAAAAATTTCGGCAGCTACATGGAGATGTTTTTTCCCGACGATCTTCTTCCCCTTCTGACCCTGAAAAGCGATATGGCCCGGAATTCTGGCGGCTGCAACGACCTGATCGGCATGTTTGCCGACATGATCCAGGACCTTTCCCCGAGTTCGGACTTCGAGACACTGCTGAGCCGGACGGTAATGGCCACCAACCGCTTTTTCGGGGCCGAACGCGGGGGGATATTCTGGTTTCACCGTCCGCCGTCCAAAAAAGGGCCTTCCCTGCGGGGGGCATGCAACCTGTTTACGGCGGATTTGGCCGATGAAGCCTTCAAGCCCGGCCTGACCGTTGTATTCAAGGCCTACCGCGAAAACCGTCCGCAGATTGTCCGGAAAGAAGCCCATGAAAATCTTCCCAGCCGGGTCAAGGCCCTGCTGTGCGTGCCGTTTTCGGTGGAAAACCGCGTCCGGGGCGTGCTGTATCACGACAATTCATATATGCACGACTGTTTTGACAACTTCGATATCACCCAGTTGACCCAGATGGCCCGGTGGCTCACCAGCTACATCGACCAGATCTTTGAATTCTCCCGACAAATGGAAAAACAGACCGCCGAAAATCTGAGCCAGATGGAGCCTCCCGGCAGGGAGACGATTCTCACTCAAAGCCCGGCCATGGCCCAAACGCTTGACCAGGCAGGTCGTATTGCCGATGCGGACAGCACGGTTTTGATTTCCGGCGAAACCGGGGCCGGCAAGGAGCTGCTGGCCCGCCGTATCCATGAAAAGAGCCCCCGGTCTGACAAGCCCATGGTCATCGTGGATGCGACCGTCATTCCGGAAAACCTTGCCGAAAGCGAATTGTTCGGCCATGAAAAGGGGGCTTTTACCGGGGCGGACCGGCAGAAAAAAGGGCGCATCGAACTGGCCCACCAGGGAACGCTCTTTATCGACGAGGTTAGCGAACTGCCCCGATCCATGCAGGCCAAGCTTCTCCGCGCCATCCAGGAAAAAACCACCATGCGCATCGGCGGCAACAAGCCGATCTTTTCCGATTTCCGCCTGATTGCCGCTACAAACCGGGACCTGGCCGCGGAAGTGGCCGCCGGCAACTTCAGGGAAGATTTGTTTTTTCGCTTGAACGTCATCCCCATCACGCTCCCCCCGCTGCGGGAACGCCGTGAGGACATTATTTTACTGGCGCGGCATTTTTGGGGCCGGTTCTCCCACAAGTACAACCGGCGAGACGTAGAAATGACCGGCGAGGACGAGGCGCTTTTAAACGCTTATGACTGGCCCGGAAATATCCGGGAGATGCAGAATGTGATGGAACGGGCGGTCCTTTTGTCCGCCGGCGGTCGTTTGCACCTTGATTTACCGACGGCATCCCGGACAAACGCGGCCAATCCCTTTGAAGATCTGCCCACCATTGACGATCTTCAGCGGCGATACATCTCGCATGTACTCAACAAAACCGACGGCAAGATGAGCGGGCCCGGCGGGGCCGCGGAAATCCTGGGAATGAAACGCACGAGCCTCTACAACCGGATGAAAAAGCTGGGTCTGCGGTGAAAGGCGACGCATCCGGTACCTCAGGCAGGGACGGCTTTTCCCGCTGCCGCCATCTCCGCCAATATCCGGTCGTAGTACTTGACCTCGTGACGGTCCAGGAGGCTGCGAACCCGGTCGTGGTCCACGGGTATATCGCGGTCCTTCAGGGTTTCGAGTATCTTGACGATATCCAGGCGGTCGGACGCGCCCCGTTCGGTGTTGTAATATTTGCAGTAGCGCATCACTTTCATTGCCAGAAGGTATTCGGGCTTCAGAATTTCAATGCCCTTGTCCCGGTCCTCAAGAAGGTGGGTGGTTTCCCGGCGGTGCTCCAGAATATAGCGCATAAGGCTTTTGCGGATGGGCTGGCTCCCGGCGGAAAGAAAATCGACGTAAACGCCGGTTTCCTTGTGCCGCATGCTGTGGTTCACCGAGTCTGAATTGTCGAAATAGGTTTCAAGCGCCCGAAGCTTGTCCGCAGGGATTTCATCGACCAGAAATTCGGCAAAATCCTTCTCATCGAGCAAAATATCCACGTCCTGCGTCTCCCTGGGCTCGGAGGGATGCCGGATATACTTTGCCGCGGCCACGGCCCCCACCAGCATGGCATCGGGATAGACTTTGGCAATGTCTTCGAGCACCTTGTTGAACTTTTCCGCATGAGGGCGCGCTTCGGTTTCGTTTTCGAAGTCTTCGGGCAACAATACGCAGCGATCATCGTCGCACTCGAGGATGTCGTTGTTCATTCCGTTGTTCAATCGATTATTCTCTGTGTTATTCATCTGTATTATTCATCCGGGTTTTCCATTTCGCAGGTGACATCGTAGACGATGGATTCGTAATATTTGACTTCATTTCGGTTGATCATTGATTTGACACTGTCGTGGTCGACCGCCGATTCGCCGTGCCAATGCGTTTTAAGCAGTTTCATGATGTCGATGCGGTCGGAAAGCCCTCTTTCGGACCGGGGGCTCTTGGTGCAGCGGTTCATTTTCATGGCTATGATGAATTCGGGCTTCAGCACATGGACCGGCTGATCCCCGATAATGATCACATTGGTGGTTTTTTCGCGGTTCTCAATGATGTGGCGGGCGAATTTTTTTGATACCGGCTTGCTTTGCGCAGACAAAAAATCAACATAGATGCCGGTTTTTCTGTGCTTCAGGCTGTGATTGGGCGAATCCGGGTCTTCGAACAGCGCATCCAGCGTTGACAGGGTTTCCGGCGGGATCTCATCGTTTAAAAAATCGTTGAAATCCGTTTCATCAAGCAGAAAGTCCACATCATAGGTCACCCGCGGGCCGTTGGGCAGTCGTATGTACTTGGCCGCAGCCACCGCGCCGACGAGTATGGCACCCTTATATACCTTTGCCACATCGGCGATTACCTGGTTGAACATGCAGGTAATGGACGAGCCGCCGATCTCCTTCAGGAAATTTTCGGCAAGGGGCATCGATTTTTGGTTTTCGGGGTGAGCGGACGTATTGTTCATGTTAAACAAATATAACGATAGACGGGTGCCTTGACAAGACTAAATCAGCAGGACAAGAAACGCCGGCTATTTCCGGATTTTCCTGACCACCAGGGACACCGCCAAGATCACGACGAACCCAGCCAGCAGCACGACCGCCAGCGCCGCCCAAGTGACGGCGGTGCCCCGGTAGAGGAGGTTCACCGGGTTAAGGCTGGGCTGCTCAATGATGCGGCCGTCCGGCCGGCGATATTGATCGGGGATATCGGCCAGGCCGTCGCCGGTTTTGTCCTTGAAGTGGGCCGTGTAGTCCATGACGGCGACCCATTCCTTGAGTTCCTGGATACCGTGCTTTGACGGGTCGGCATCGACGCGGAAGTCCGCGAGGCTTTCGATGGGGTTGCCGTCGCGGTCCTTGGGGACGATCTCGAGGAGATTGTAGGTGAAGTCTCCGATGACCTGGAGGAAGGTTGCCTCATAGATATTGGCGGCGACCCGGTAAAGCGTGTCGTTGCCCCGCGAGTAATCAAGGACCCTGTAAACGCCCGCGTCGTCTTCCATCCAGACATGGGTGACGCGGTCAAACGGGGCGCGGTAGGGGTTGTACGTAAACGCGACGCCGGAGAGCTG
>Ga0207421_10008897_pt1 | contig 10269 bp, 6 predicted proteins | sample SodLakKL_010_SED_4_FD_187542 | JGI IMG/M metagenome (GOLD analysis project Ga0207421, IMG submission 187542) | Alkaline sediment microbial communities from Lake Tanatar, Kulunda Steppe, Russia - 8KL_010_SED (SPAdes) (version 2) | ecosystem: Environmental > Aquatic > Non-marine Saline and...
GTCAGCTCCTGGGCCTTGCTTTCTCCAAAATGCCTTTGCCCGGCGCGATAAGCCTCCATGATCTCTTCCACGGTTCTTGTCTTGGATACCGCTACCAGCTGCACATGTTCAGGAATATTTTCCAGGATATTCTGCAGGTTTTTTGATATGGACATAGTGTCAGGGTTAAAAGGTTTTTTATCTGTTCTCGCAAAAATACACAATAGTAAAAAACTTTTTATCTTTTCTGGCCCGTTTGTAGCTGAAAAAGAGGATATCCTTATCTTTGCATCATGCAAGAAATGATTTTAATCCTCGATTTTGGATCTCAGTATACGCAGCTGATAGCCAGGAAGCTGAGAGAACTTAATGTGTACTGCGAGATCCACCCTTATCATTACCGGCCTGAGTCAACTGACCAGATAAAAGGCATTATTCTCTCAGGGAGTCCTTTCAGTGTGCGTGATGCTGAAGCACCGAAACCCGATCTTCAGTGGTGTGAGGGTAAGTTTCCGTTGCTTGGAATCTGTTATGGGGCGCAGCTTATTACCGTTATGAATGGTGGTGAAGTGCAGCCATCAAACACGAGGGAGTACGGAAGGGCGAACCTTTCCTATGTTAAGCCCGGGGAGGCTTTGTTTCATGCCATTGAAGAGCAGTCGCAGGTTTGGATGTCTCATGCAGACACCATTACGCGTCTGCCCGACAATTATCATCTGATTGCCCGCACCAATGATATCGGTGTGGCTGCATTCAAGGCTCCCGGCGACATGGTTTTTGGATTGCAGTTTCATCCTGAGGTATATCATTCAAAGCAGGGCCAGCAATTGCTGCAAAATTTTGTGGCGGACATTTGTGGTTGCACGCGGGATTGGACTGCTGCCTCATTTGTCGACATAACCGTGGAGGATCTCAGGAAAACGCTGGGCAAAGATAAAGTGGTGCTTGGGTTAAGCGGGGGAGTGGACTCCAGCGTGGCGGCTACCCTGCTGCATCAGGCCATTGGAACGCAGCTACACTGTATTTTTGTGGATAATGGACTGCTGCGAAAAAATGAGTTTGAGGAAGTATTGCTTTCATACAAGGATATGGGGCTGAATGTTCGTGGTGTCCGTGCTGCCGATCAGTTCCTGGAAGCTTTGAAAGGGGTCAGTGAACCTGAGGCTAAGAGAAAGGCGATAGGACGGGTTTTTATCGAGGTTTTTGAACAAGAGGCAAAAAAGATCAGGGATGTGCACTGGCTTGCCCAGGGAACCATTTATCCGGATGTGATTGAGTCCATCTCGGTAAAAGGCCCTTCGATGACGATTAAATCTCATCACAATGTAGGTGGTTTGCCAGAAAAGATGAACCTGAAGGTAGTGGAGCCCCTGAACTCTCTGTTTAAAGACGAGGTGAGAAAGGTGGGCAGAAGCCTTGGTATTTCTGATAATATTCTTGGCCGGCATCCTTTCCCCGGACCGGGGCTGGCAATACGGATTCTCGGAGACGTTACTGCTGAAAAAGTACGTATTGTGCAGGAAGTCGACCATTACTTTATACAGACCCTGAAATCATCGGGATGGTATAAGGATGTGTGGCAAGCCGCTGCAATCCTGCTGCCTGTGCAGTCGGTAGGGGTTATGGGTGATGAACGTACTTACGAAAATGCTGTGGTTTTGAGGGCTGTAGAGTCCACTGACGGTATGACCGCCGACTGGGTACATTTGCCATATGAGCTGCTTGGAAGGATAAGCAGCGACATTATTAACAATGTAAAGGGGGTGAACCGCGTGGTTTATGATATCAGCTCCAAGCCACCGGCTACCATCGAATGGGAATAAGTTAACGGTTAATGTACTTTTTTGCCTTGCGGGACGTATATAATAGATAGAAAGTAAACCTGGGTTACTATGCTCAAAACAATTGCGGGAATGTTCATTTTTGCCTTTTCTGGCTTTCTCTGTTCTTTAACAGCGGGAGAAGAAGTGCAGAATGAAAGGTCACAGGAGCCAGTTGAGATCACCAACCGTTCAAGAACACCTCAATATATTGACGGAGAAGCGTTTTACTTCCATGCCGTCCTTCAAGGGCAGACCCTTTATTCCATTGCACGTGCCTATGGCGTGGATGAAGAAGACATAATAGATCAAAATCCTGACATCCGTGATGGGCTGCGTTACGATCAGGTGATACGAATCCCTATGCGGGATGATCCGGATACCCTTCCGCCTGTGGATAAGATCCGGCTTGACGAGGTGGCTCCCATGCCGGATGGCAAATACGTGGAGCATGAGGTAAAACGCCATGAGACTATCTTTGGGCTATCAAGGGAATATGGTGTCAGCCAGGAGAGGATCCTTTTTTATAACCCGCAAGCCAGGGAGGTTTTGCAGGTAGGACACGTGCTGAGGATCCCGCTTGATGAGCAGGACCCGGCGGCAGAAGGTTATCGCTTATATACCGTCGCTTCAGGGGAAACGAAGTATGGCATTGCCCGTGAACATGGCCTGACCGTAGATGAACTTACAGCAATAAATCCGGAAATTGAGGAAGAATTAATAGCCGGACAACAGATTAGAGTGCCTCTTGAAGTGGAAGTAGCAGAAGCTGAAGAGGAAAAGCAGGAAGAGCGTTTTATCTTTTTACCTCCGAGAAAAAAGGATCAACTTCCTGACATTGATGAATACTGTCTGGATCCAAGACATAAGGAATCTTATGATGTGGCACTGATTATCCCGTTATACCTGGAAAGCCTGGATCTTGATGACGAACAGCTGTATCAGGTAGATTCTCTCAAATACATCGTTACGGGTGAGGATGAACCTGATCAGCGAAAAGTTCAGAATATCATCGATAAGTTTTCTGAACACGACTTACCTCTGGATCATCAGTCATTCAGTTTTATATCCTTCTATCAGGGCGTACTGGTGGCACTCGACTCCATCATTAATGAAGGAATCAATATCCGCCTTCATGTGTTCGATGGGTGCGACAACATAGCGAAGGTACAAGAGCTTACCACAGCAGATACCCTGGCGCAAATGGACCTCATCATCGGCCCCTTCCATGAACGACCGCTCCGGCACGTATCTGATTACGCGCAAATATATGACATCCCTGTAGTGTCACCCATGCTCCCTGACAGGAATCAGCTCAGGGGCAATGAAAACCTGTTTAAGGTCAGACCGTCGCTCGAGACCATGCTGACAGAGGTAGGTGTTCACATAGCGCAAAACTATCCACGACAAAATATAATTTTGGTTCACGATAACCAACCTGGTGCTGCGGAACTCATCTATCGGTTCAAAGACTCCTTGCTTACCAGCGTGGCCAATGTAAATCACTTTTATGACAGCCTGAATCTCAGACGAGTTGATGGATACCACCTTGACGGAACCTTTGTTGGAAGCAGGAGGTCACATTCCCTGGTTATCCCGGATACTGCTGCGGTGAGTTGGGTTTCTCCGGACTTGTTTAACCAGTCACAAGAGAGAAAGATCCCAAGACCTGCCAACGTTACAGAAGTCATTTACCGCGACGAAGGCATGGAGGGCTTGCTTAAAGCTATGCGCCAGGATAAGAAAAACGTGCTTATCACGCTCATAGGCGGGGAGCCCTTTGTTTCAAACTATCTGCGTCAACTGCATGAAAACAGGCGCAACTATCACATGAGTATTTTTGGAATCCCCGAATGGGAAAACTATGCAAGCATTGAAATTGATTACCTGCAGAACCTCAATGTACACTTCTTCAATGAGGCCTTTTATGATTACCACGACTTGCATGTCCGGGATTTTGTAAAAAGCTACCGGGAGTTTTTTCTGGCCGAGCCGGATGAAGATGCTTTCAAAGGCGTTCAAACGGCATATTTCTTTTTTAGCGCCCTGGAAGAATATGGCAAGGATTTTCCCCAATGCATATCCTTAATGAATCAGATGGGTTTTGAGAGTCCTTTTAGCTTCAGGCGTCCTCAGGAAAAGGGGAGTGGGTTTGCAAACTCCCATACTGCGATCTACAGGATAAAAAATTACCGCTGGGTTGATGTCACGCGCCCTATGGAGCTGGCTGCCGAGGAAGAATAACTACCGCATATCCACTACTTCAATATCCGGATAATCTTCTACCTGGAAAGTGAATTTGTTTTCAGGTATTTCCGGGCTGGTGTCGATTTTTTCAATGTCATACCGGTAAATGCCGCCCTGCCGGTCATGAGCTTCTGTATAAACAATATGTTTGGTAGCATCGCAGACAGCCACCCTGAACTTATAAAACGTTTGAGGCTGGTGGGGTACGAGGTCAATGATATGGACGGGGTCTTGCCCTGTTGACTCCTGGCGGATCCATGTGCTGCGGTACTCTTCCCGGAAGTTATCCAGGATGCTGGCCGGGCTGATTGCTTCTTCAGTATCTTCAGCATAGCTTATGTGTACCTCATTTACTTCCTCAAGAAAAGACCATACGGTAATGCCGTCAGAGATAAAATGATGCATGCCTTGTTTGAAATAATACTTGTCATTTTTTGTGAGGATGAAGCCTTCCATCTGGTCGTTTTCATCACGCTGCTCGTGTGTGAAGGAATAGGAAAAATCCATTCTTAGTGCTTCGTGCGCTTGTAAGACTTTGCGTGTCTCCGTGAGGATGTCGTCTGCTTTTTCTTCGTAACGCTGAGGCTGCGCTGTAACGATATTCAGTATCATTAGCATGGGAAGGGTCCATATGGTCATGTAACGAATAAACATCTTTCGTGTCATATTTAATTTACAGTTGTATTCACTAACTGCCTTGTGTCAAAATTCGTTCCAAACTGGCTTCGTCCTTAATTTTTACCTCTCTGGCTTTACTCCCTTCAAAAGGGCCAACGATACCGGCTGCTTCCAGCTGGTCAATGATTCTTCCTGCTCTGTTGTACCCGAGTTTCAGTTTTCTTTGTATAAGAGAAGTGGATCCTTGCTGGGTGCTCACCACGAGCCGTGCTGCGTCTTCGAAGAAATCGTCCCGTTCAGAGGGGTCAGCGGCATCAGGTGATGATACATCATCTTCTGTATATTCAGGCAGATGGAATGCATCAGGATATGCCCGCTGTGATCCGATAAAATCGGTAATTCGTTCTATTTCGGGGGTGTCGATAAAGGCACACTGAAGCCTGAGTAAGTCACTGCCGGTGCTGAGAAGCATATCTCCCCGTCCGATGAGCTGGTCTGCTCCTCCGCTATCCAGGATGGTACGGGAGTCGACCTTGGCAGTTACCCTGAAGGCAATGCGGGCGGGGAAGTTTGCCTTGATGGTGCCTGTGATGATGTTTACGGATGGTCTTTGCGTGGCGATAACCAGGTGGATGCCTACAGCACGAGCCAGCTGCGCCAGCCGGGCGATGGGCAGCTCTATCTCCTTGCCCGCAGTCATGATCAGGTCTGCAAACTCGTCAATAAACAAAATAATGTAAGGCAGGAACCTGTGTCCCAGGTTGGGATTGAGCTTGCGGCTGATAAACTTGTTGTTGTATTCTTTGATGTTGCGTGCCTGTGCGTCCTTAAGCAGATCGTAACGGTTGTCCATCTCCACGCAAAGGCTGTTAATGGTACGTATTACTTCACGGGTTTCTGTAACGATCGCTTCCTCTGCATCGGGTAGCTTGGCAAGGTAATGCCTTTCAATTTTAGAGAAAAGGTTCAGCTCCACCTTCTTGGGGTCGACAAGCACAAATTTAACATATGCCGGATGCTTTTTGTAGAGTATGGATGTGATAATGGCATTAAGCCCCACGGATTTTCCCTGTCCGGTAGCTCCTGCCATCAGGAGGTGGGGCATCTTTGCCAGGTCTGCTATGAACGTTTCATTGGCAATGGTTTTGCCCAATCCGATGGGAAGGTCAAAACCTGAATTCTGGAAGCGTTCACTGGCAAGGATGGATTTCATGGATACAATCTCCGGCTGGCTGTTGGGCACTTCTATACCTATGGTTCCCTTGCCGGGGATGGGCGCGATGATACGGATACCAAGCGCTGCCAGGCTCAGGGCGATGTCGTTTTCCAGGTTTTTTATCTTGGAGATCCGGATGCCAGGTGCGGGGATAATTTCATAGAGGGTTACTGTGGGACCCACAGTAGCTTTGATCTTATCTATTTCTATGGCATAGTTTTTCAATGTTTCAATGATCCTGTTCTTGTTCTCCTCAAGCTCTTGTTTGTTTACATGGATGGTTCCACTGCCCTTGTCGTCCAGTAGCCTGAGGTCTGGCAGCTTAAAACGCGGCAGGTCAAGGGTGGGGTCGTATTCACCCAACTCCGGGGTGCTTGCCTCTTTTGCGTCCCCATTACCATATGGGTCATCAATCTCACGATAATCACTACCTGAAACTTTATCGCTTGCCACCTCTATCTCCCAGTCGGGGTCATCTCCCGATTTTTCTTTTTCTTCCATGGTGGTGTCAAGCTCTACCGTGGCACCCGGCTCCTGCAAGTTATCCTCTTTTTTGTTGTGCAGGTTCTCGTCAGCTCCTTCTGCTGACTGCCTTTCATGCGCATCGTTTTCTGATATGTTTTCCCCGGAGATTTCCTGGGATGCATTATCTTCAGCATGATCAGCGTGGACATGATCCTCAGCTTCTGCTGCCGGGGGTTCTGCTTCTTTCTTTTCTTTAAATAGTCTCACGAACATATTGGCAATGCCATGAAAATTGGGGTCAAAGCGTATAATGACCGTGGTGGCAAGGGCGAAAAATAATAAAATGGCTGTACCTGCCATGCCGAGTAGCCCGTTGAGAAAACCTGCTGCCTCATAACCAAAGCGCCCTCCCAGCAAAAGCAGGCGATCCGCAGAAATCACATATCCCAGGAATATGGAAACCCATAGGGTGAAAAACAGTGAATAGTATATGTTCTTTTTCAAAGGGAGCAAGCGGTAACCGGTAAGTAACTTCACCCCTATAAGGGTCAGGATAAACAACAGGAGGAAGGATGCAATGCCGAACCATTGTTTTATGAAAAGGTGTGCCAATACCGCGCCAACCCTTCCCATCATGTTGCTGACCTCCAGGGAGGAGTCCGTTAAAAACCCCCAGTTGATGGTTTTGCCATCAAGCCATGCGTCATCGGCCGTCCAGGTGAAAAGGTATGAGACAAATGCCAGAAACAAAAATACGGAAAGCAGCAAAAAGAAAAGGCCAAGGGTTTTTTTCAACCGCTGACTTTTAAAAAAGGTCTTAAGGGAGGAGATGGTTACTTCACGGCCCTCCAGGTCGTGCCCTTCGTCTTTCTTTTGCTTCTTGTACGTGTTTTTCCTGTACTGGTTGGTTTGGGCAGGCATGCAAATGTTTTGGTTGGTATAATGATACAAAAGTAACAAAATGGGGTGTCAAAAGCCTAACGTTTTCAACATGGACTTATAGCTCTGTTCTTTGGCGAAAAGTTTTGTATGGTACTCCCCTTCATCATCTTTGTCTATTATTACAAGTTTGGGCGCGGGTATAAGGCAATGTTGCAGCCCTCCGAACCCGCCAAGGGTTTCCTGGTAAGCTCCTGTATGGAACATCCCGATATATTGTGTTTCCAATTCCTCTATTTTTGGCAAAAACACAGCATTGGCATGCGATTCTGCGTTATAATAATCCTGGCTGTCACACGTGAGCCCTCCCAGGTTCACCCTCTCGTATTCCTTATCCCAATTGTTTAAGGCCAGGAGAATGAATCGCTGTTTGCTGGCCCAGATATCCGGCAGAGTGGTCATAAAACTACTGTCAATCATATTCCAGCGCTCCCTGTCGTTTTGTTGTTTCTGATCGAGTATGGAATAAATAACGGCGCCGCTTTCACCAACAGTAAAAGCACCGAACTCCGTGAATATGTCGGGTTCTTTTACCTCCCGTCGCTCACAGATAAGCTTTATCTGGGCAATGATCTCCTCTGTCATGTATTCATAATCGTAATCAAAACCCAGCGAGTTTTTTACCGGGAAGCCACCTCCGATATTCAGGCTGTCCAGCTCGGGGCATATCTTTTTTAGATCACAATATACATCCACACACTTCGAGAGCTCATTCCAATAGTAGGCATTGTCTTTGATCCCGGTGTTGATAAAGAAATGCAGCATTTTAAGCTCAAAACGGTCGTCATGTTGAATTTTTTCCTGGTAGTAGGGCACAACATCCCTATAACGGATTCCCAATCGGGAGGTATAGAATTCAAACATGGGTTCCTCTTCAGCTGCTATGCGTATGCCGAGCTTACACTTTCTGTCTTTACGTATCAGCTGGTCGTATACTTTGATCTCTCCCTTGTTGTCAATTACGGGTATCGTATTAATAAAGCCTTCATTGATAAGGTCGCTGATCTTTTCCATGTACAGCGGGCGCTTGAACCCGTTGCATACTATATATCTTGATTTATCTATCAGTCCTAAATCCAGAAGTTCTTCAATAATGTAAATATCGAATGCCGAAGATGTTTCCAGGTGAATATCGTTCTTCAGTGCTTCTTCAAGGATGAAGCTGAAATGGGAGCTTTTTGTGCAGTAGCAATAGTGATACTCTCCCTCATAGTCAACTCTTGCCATAGCTACATTGAACAAACGCTTGGCCTTCTGTATTTGCTGGCTTACCTTGGGCAGATAACTAATTTTCAATGGTGTTCCATATTGTTTCACCAGGTCCATCATACAGATGTCATGAAAGTAAAGCTCATGATCTATTACCTTGAACTCCTCTTGCGGGAAATCAAAAGTTTGCTCTATGAGGTCAATGTATTTGTTCTTCATAGGATGAGGGCTGTTTCATTTCGGTTACCTTAACAAATATAAAATAAACGGGAATACAATCGCGATCGTGTGCAAAAAGTATTGGAATTAATTGTTTCGCTTTTGTTTTCTTTTCAGATATTGCAGATACACAGCTATCAATAATGCCGCCATCCATCCGAGCAGGGTGATAGCATCTGAGAAGGCCGGTGAGATGCTGATTCCCAGGAGGCGGTCAAGGATATATTGCACATAGGCCGTTGGCAGGTCTCTCTCACCAAGTTGTCTGAGCACCTTCCAATGCCAGTCGGTAAGGGGGCAATAGCCGATCCCATAAAACAGTCCCAAAACAAACCAGGAGGCACCGGTGAGCACTACCACCACCAGGTGAAGCAGTCTGAGGCCCTTATATATCCATCCAAAGAGAATAAATATGATCAGTATGGAGTGAAAGACCACAAAAAAGATATCCAGCGCATGCAAATGGTAATCTGACATTTCTTAAATATACGAATTCCTTATTACAGGCTATAAATATCGTAAAGTACAGTTTGTTATCACGTTCAGGCTAACGGATTACCGTATGATCCGCATGCTTTTATCAAACCGGATATTTGCCGGGAATCCTTTATCCGGTGATAGCGACAACCAGACAAACATGGCCCTGCCCACGATATGGTCTTCCGGAACAAAGCCCCAATACCTGGAATCTTCCGAATTATGCCGGTAATCTCCCATCATCCAGTAGTAATCCATTTGAAAAGTATAGGTAGTAGCTTTTTCACCGTTAATGTATATGATATCATCTTCTATCAGCAGGTCATTTCCTTCGTATTTGCTGATAATTCTTTCGTATAGTGGGATATTCTGGATGTTTATATTTACCGTGGCATCTTTTTCCGGTATGTAAAGCGGTCCCATGTTATCCTGGTTCCATTCGTAGTCCGGGTCATGCGGAAAAATATGCCTTTCGCCAATGCCTTCAGGGTCTATTCTTTTGGTGACTTCCGTAATATTTCTGACGGTTTCTACATTCCGGGCCATTTCTTCTGTCATGGCCATCAGATACACACCGGGTTGTTTTTCTCCCCAGTCGGTGATGCCGAGTCTGCTCATGCGGCGTCCAGTAAGCGGCTGGTCAGACGCGACACGGTAAAAATGCTTTGTTTCCGGAGGGTCTGGCAGGATTTTGTTGTTGATATACACCTGGGCCTGCCTCAATTCAAACGTATCGCCCGGGATTGCCAGGCAGCGTTTGATATAGTTTTCTCTTTTATCTACGGGTCGGTCGATGGGGTCTGCCGGGTTGTTAAACACGACCACGTCATTGTTGCTGATGCTTCTGATGCCCGGGAACCTGTAGTGAGGCAGCTGGATCCATTCAATGTAGGATTTAACATTTTCTGTAAGAGGAAGCGTGTGATGTGCAAATGGAAATGCGATGGGTGTGTGGGGTACCCTTGGCCCATAACTTAGCTTGCTTACGAAAAGGTAGTCACCCACAAGCAGTGAGCGTTCCATAGACGAAGTGGGTATGGTATAGGCTTCGAGCATGAATGCCCTTATGATGGAAGCTGC
>Ga0207421_10008898_pt1 | contig 10269 bp, 9 predicted proteins | sample SodLakKL_010_SED_4_FD_187542 | JGI IMG/M metagenome (GOLD analysis project Ga0207421, IMG submission 187542) | Alkaline sediment microbial communities from Lake Tanatar, Kulunda Steppe, Russia - 8KL_010_SED (SPAdes) (version 2) | ecosystem: Environmental > Aquatic > Non-marine Saline and...
ACGATTACCTGGCCACCAATTCAATTCATGGTACGCATGGCCGAGCCCTGGCATTTGCCTCGGGCGTAAAGGGCGCCAATCCTGACTTAACCGTGGTGTCCCTAATGGGTGATGGTGATTGCGCTACCATCGGGGGGAACCATTTCCTCCATGCCGCGCGGCGAAACATCGGCATCACGGCGATCGTCTCCAATAACCTTAACTACGGTATGACCGGTGGACAGTATTCGGCGACGACGCCGTTGGGTGAGTACTCGAGTACGTCCCTATACGGGAATCCCGAAGAGGGGTTTGATCTTTGTGAGGTAGCCCGCGCGGCGGGAGCTTCGCTGGTGGCTCGCGGTACCGTGTATCACGTGGGTGTGCTCGACCGTGCACTGGAGGAAGCATTACAAAACCCCGGCTTTTCGTTGGTTGAAGTCATGTCCTCTTGTCCCGTCCATTACGGCCGGCGAAACCGCTTACCGTCACCCGTTGATATGATGAATCACTGGAAGACACGCGGTGTACCCATCAGCAGATTCGCCAAGCTCTCGCCTGAGAAGCAGATGGAGCACTTTCCCATTGGTGTGCTTCATCGTCGCGACCGGGATGACTTCGCCACAAGATACCGTAGAATCCAACAAGATGCCGGAGGTGTTCGGTCTTGAATACGCTTGCGCACGAGGATACCTGCACCAATAAACGACGAGAGGTCGTCCTGGCGGGTTCCGGAGGACAGGGCTTGGTGTTTCTCGGCCGCCTGGTGGGGCAGGCTGCCGCCCGCGCTGGACTTCGCGTGGTCCAAACGCAAAGCTACGGAGTGGCAAGCCGCGGCGGGTTTTCCAAGTCGGAAGTCATCGTCTCCGAAGCACCCATTGCATATCCGATGGCCATGGATCCCTGGGGTGTGCTGGCGTTGACGGACGAAGCGCGCCGCATGTACCGGCAGGGAGAAAGTGCCAACCGGCTCGTCGTCTTCGATCGCTATCTCTCTTCGGATCCGGAGGCCCCGGGGGAGCGGGGGTTTGCTTTCACCCAAGAATCCCGATCTCTCAATATAGAGGGTAGTTTCAACCTGATGGCCCTGGGCGCTTTTCTCGCGCTACGGCCGGTGGTACCCTACGCGGAAGTGCTATCAATACTGCGGGAGGACGGGAGTGCACGCGGGGAGGCGAATGTGGAGGCCTTCCAGCATGGTGTCCATCTTGCAGGGGATTCATAGCGGTGAGAGGATGTGACGATGATGGACGCGGCGAAACTACATAGGGATGCCGTCGTAGTGGACGGACATATCGATACCCTGGTTTCGATCGTCAAGCAGCAACGAACGCTGGGGAAACGGTCGGATGAGGGCCACGCGGATCTCCCGCGACTGCGTGAGGGCGGGGTAAACGTGCAATTGTTTGCGCACTACATAGAGCCCGCCTACAAGCCGGATCGCGGCCTGCTCCGCTTTATGCAGATGGCGGATGCCTTTCTTTCGGAGATTGCCGCAAACGCCGACCACGCGGGACACGCGAAGACCGTGGATGATATCGAAAGGCTCATCGAGGAAGGCAAGCTCGCGGCGGTTATGGCCATCGAGGGCGCAGAAGCAATACAGGGCGACATCGCGGTACTTCGGATGCTGGCGAGATTGGGCGTCCGCGTCATCGGGTTGACGTGGAATCAACGCAATGCCCTGGCAGATGGGATTGGAGAGGCGAGGACGCGGGGAGGATTGACGGAGCTGGGAGTCCGCGCTGTGCGCGAGATGAACCAACTCGGTATCGTGGTCGATGTCGCCCACCTCGCTGACCCGGGCTTTTGGGACGTTGTGGACGTGTGCGAAGCCCCGTTTATCGCGAGTCATTCCAATGCGCGTGCCGTATGCGATCATCCCCGGAACCTCACGGATGATCAGATTCGCGCCCTCGCAGCAGCGGGAGGCGTGATGGGGATGAACTTCGCGCCAAATTTCGTGCACCCGGAACTGGGTGCTCGGGTGCATCCGGTATCGGGCTCCCTGGCCCCGGATGATGCACCACGGGCCACGTTGGGCATGGTCTTGGATCACATCGATCACATCGTGAATCTCGTCGGGCCGGATTATGTCGGGCTGGGGAGTGACTTTGACGGTATCGGGGATACTCCGGATGGCCTGGAGAATGCCACCTGTTTGCCCGGCATTACTGCTGGACTGGTCGAACGGGGCTACTCCGAACCCGCGATCCGAGCCATCTTGGGTGGCAACTTCCTCCGCGTATTCAGGGAGGTATGGCCGGAGCATTGAGCAGTCCGGGCGCGGACCTGCATGTGCATTCCACGATGTCGGACGGAACGCTGCCCCCGGGGCAACTTCTGGCCAAGGCTTCTGCGAAGAATCTCGGATGGATTTCCATCTGTGATCATGACGCCATGCCCGACCAATGCCGCGTTTGGCGCGAGGCTAAGGCCCTGGGTATCAGGTACCTGCCCGGGCTGGAGCTAAGCCTGCAGTTGCCCAAGTGCGTAGATCATCTTGCGGCGACATGCCGCGGGTATCGATTGGCCACCGGGGAGGTGCACGTGCTGATCTACGGATGGCTGTCTTCCGGTGGATACGTGTCGGAACTCTTGCATCGCATGCAGGAAGATCGCCGGCGGCGCATGCAGTGTATGTTTTCGGCACTCGGCGAGGTCGGGATCCGTGTCGGCTGGCAAGACCTCTTCGAGAGCGAGAAGGTAGAATCGCTGGATACCCCCGGACGACCGCACCTCGCAACGGCATTGGTGCGCCTAGGATACGTGAACAGTGTGCGCCAGGCATTCGAGCGCTACCTGGCCCCCGGGAGGCCAGGGTACGTATCACGCAGACGCGAGTTGGTTGGATGCGCGATCCGTGGAGCACGAGAGGATGGAGGAATCGTTGCGCTCGCCCATCCGGCCCTGTACCGTGATCCGCTCCCGCTGATGGATTACCTTCGTACCCTGGGTATAGATGGAGTCGAAGTCGTACATCGTGATCATTCGTTTCGGGACATTCAGATCCTACTTCGATATGCACGCACACATCGGCTATTGGTGACCGGTGGGTCGGATTACCACGGGAGGGAGACGGATGCTTCCCTCGGTTCGATTCGCGTTCCCGCTCGCTGGGCCATGGAACTGGAGTCGGCCATTGCGGGCGATCGCGGTCAATGACAACCCCGTATCGGGATGGTAGAATGCAGTGGGGGTTTTCCGGGGTCCGAGGGGGGTCTTTGATGGTGTCGGGGAGCAGGCATGACGATGGAAAAGACGCAACGGATGATGGCGGAGGTTTTGCCGATCATTCCGCCATATCGCTACCCGATCTTGGAGAGCAGTTGGGCATCGCTCCGGCACAATTTCGCTCATACCTTCTCGAATACGAGGATGTATTGCGGGTGAGTCAAATGGGAGCGGAGCGCGTGCTCTCGGGAAATGACGCGGCTCGCTTGGCTCTCATTCATCGCTTGACCCAGGCTGGCCATACACCCACGCAGGTGCGTGCGGAAGTGGGCCACCACGGGTCTGTATCGCCGGATTATTCGTTTCATGACACTTCGACGCGAAAATGTGGTACGACAGACGAAACGGGATCTGACCTACAAGGGTTGTTGTACGAAGCTCTGGACAGACTGGAGAAACTTGAGAAACGTCGCCTGGAAGACCGAGACAAAATCATGTTGACCCTGATCAAGGCACAAAAAGAAATTCAGCAGCTGCGATATTCGCTGGCTGCGATGGAAGGGCGGCGTCGTAAGGGTCTTTTCTCACGACTCTTCGGTCGCTGATTATCGAGACGAACCCTTCCGCGGAAAGGTGAGGATGAATGCCGGACCTTAGAACGCTCTACAAGCCGAAGGCTATTGCTGTGGTGGGTGCTTCCGATGCCCCAGGGAAAGTCGGCAACGCCGTGGTGAAGAACCTCATCAGCTGCGGGTTCCCGGGCAAGATCTACCCCGTGAACCCAAAGGCTGACGAAATCGAAGGTCTGCAGTGCTATGCGAGTGTTTCCGACCTACCCGATGATGCCGAGCAGGCCGTGATGTGTATCCCGGCGCCGTTGGTGCCCGGTGCCATGGAAGAGTGTGGCCAGGTCGGGATCGGTAGCGTGGTCGTGATTACGGCGGGCTTCAAGGAAGCAAGCGATGAGGGTGCCGAACTCGAGAACCAGTTGGTACAGATCTGTGAAAAGTACGGCATGAGAATGATGGGGCCCAATTGCCTGGGCGTCATAGATACACATACGCCGATCAATGCTTCTTTTTCGGGCGTCTTCCCGATCACCGGGAGTATTGCATTCTTTTCCCAATCGGGTGCGCTATGCCTGGCCATCCTGGACTGGAGCCTCGAGGAAGGTCTGGGATTCAGCAAGTTCATTAGCATGGGGAACAAGGCGGATCTTAACGAGGCGGACTTCGTCGCCGATGCAGCCGATGATCCCGAAACCGACGTCATCCTCCTGTATCTGGAGAGCATCGAAGATGGTCCCGCGTTCCTAGAAGCGGCCAGGACGGCCAGCATGAAGAAACCGGTCGTCGTGCTCAAGGCCGGGGTCAGCGAATCAGGTGCGGCCGCTGCATCTTCGCACACCGGTGCATTGGCTGGCAGTGATGCTGGTTACGAGGCTGCCTTCAGGCAAAGCGGCGTACTTCGTGCGCGCACTATGGAAGAGCAATTTTCGAAAGCCATGGCTTTTGCCTACCAGGCGGTCCCCGATGGCAAGCGCGTCGCGATCGTTACGAATGCCGGCGGTACCGGTGTCGTCGCCACCGATGCTGTCGAGCTGTCCGGCCTGGAGCTATCCAACCTCGAGGCGGAGACGATGGATATGCTCCGGGAGAAGCTACCGGCAATGGCGAGCGTGAAGAACCCCGTCGACGTAATCGGGGATGCAGGACCGGAACGCTATCGCCATGCGTTGGAACATTCGCTTAAGGATCCCAATGTCGACATGGCCCTGATACTGTTGTGCCCCACTGCATTCACGGATCCCGAGGAGACGGCCGCGGATATCAAGGAGTTCCACGACAAATATCCCGATAAGCCCATCATTGCCTCCTTTACCGGCGGTGCCAGCGTGAAGCAAGCAACCCGCGACCTGTTCGCAGCGGGCATTCCTACCTTTGCGTTCCCGGAAGGTGCCGTTAGCTGCCTGCAGGGTCTCGTGGAATACGGGGGGCGCCGCGATACTCTGGCCGAAGCCAAGGAAGTTACGTATTCCGGTGATCAAGATGCGGTCCGGGAGATCTTCACTCGGGTCCGCTCGGCCGACCGTCGCATACTGCTCGGTCCCGAGGCCATGGCCGTGGCACGGGCCTACGGAATCGGAACGACTCCGTCGGAGCTGGCAACCAGCGCCGAACAAGCAGGGTCCCTGGCCGATGGAATGGGTTATCCGGTGGTCTTAAAGGTCGCCTCACCCGAGATCATCCACAAGACGGATATTGGTGGAGTCGTCCTAGGCCTGGAGGATCGCGCCTCCGTGGAGAAGGCCTACGAAGATATCACCCGTGCAGCCGCGGACAAGGAACCGGATGCGAAAGTCTACGGGGTCGAGGTCCAGAAGATGTTCCCCAAGGGCGAGGAACTCATCGTGGGACTCTCTACCGATCCCGTGTTCGGTCCGCTTCTGATGTTCGGTATGGGCGGCATCTTCGTCGACCTGATGAAGGACGTATCCTTCAGGGTGGCCCATGGGTTGACCGATGTGGATCTCGACGAGATGATCGAGAGCACGCGTGCCTTCGAGTTGCTTCAGGGATACCGCGGTGATGAGCCGAAGGATATCGATGCGGTGAAAGAGACAGTGGGGCGCATCGCGCAACTGGCGCGGGACTTCCCCGAGATACAGGAACTGGATATCAACCCGTTCTTTGCATATGCCGATGGCGTGGCTGCGCTGGATGTCAAGATCACGCTGAAGGAAGAGTAGGAGTATCGGGTAATCAATATAGGTTATAGCGATCGTTCGGCGGTAGGGCGAAGACTGTTGCGTTCTTGCCCTACCGCCTCCCACCCTGGTGAAGGCGCATGCGGCGCCGCCGGGAGGATGCCATTACTTCTTCCCGGATCGCCGCTACCGCGAGGAGTTTCTTCCAGGCCTGTTCCATGGTGAATCGGAAGGTGGGCTGCAGTAGGTGTACCGATCCCCACTGGATCAGGGGGCAGATCGGTAGCCCGTTTGGATCCATGATGAGTTCCCAACGACCATCTTCGCGTAGGTCCGCGGTTAATGGGAACGTGCGGCAACCGAAGGGACGAATGGGACGGGGACACCAATCCGTACAGGTCACGAACCAGGCGCCACGATCCCAGGATGTAGACAGTGCATACCGGCGGTGATCATGCCAGGTTCGTTCCAGCCAGGATTCGCCCGCGAGCAACATCTCCTCCCCCGGGTAAAGATAGATCCCGACACCCGCTTCCCAATCCTGGCAGCAAATGGCATCGCATAACAGGCCGCAATCGTATCCGAGCGGTGTAACGTCTGCCGTCATCGCATAGATCTCCTGCCACAGGCGGAGCATGCCTCGCTTGCTTAGCATCGGTCAGTATGCCCTTTCAAAAGCCGCAGGGCGAGGACAGACCAGCTCTCGGTATTCGAGTCGATCGGAATGGATTCGAGGTCGCGAAACTCTCCCGCCAGGTTTTCGTGTTCGCGCACGGAGACGGTGGTATCGATGGGTAGGTCCAACACGTAAAGGAACCCGATATGGCAGCGCCCCACGTCATCGCGATCATCATTGATCACCCCGAGAAACTGCAGGGCTTCGGCCATTGTGTGGATTGGTACCTCTGGTGAGATGACGAGTTCTTCGTGCAATTCCCGATGCGCGTTTTCCAGAAGAAGCCTCGAGAAATCCGTGTGAGATCCGGGTCGCAGGTGCCCCCCGATGCCGATCGAAATCTTTTCGCGCAGGCGCGCCTCGCGAATGTTGGCCCGACGCCTCGTGACAAATATCTCTTCGAGTCGGCGGACAATGATGTATGGAATGGGCTGTTTCCACCCGGGGCATTCTTCCGCGATTTGACGGGATGCGGAGAACCAGTGCTCCCCGATGGCATGCAGAAACGGTTCGGCTCCTTTTCTTATGCCCGTGAACGCAGCATCTTTAGGCAGAAGCGTACGATCGATTACCACGATTGATTCATCGTTCAATTTCCCTCTCCCCTTCAAAGGAACCAGCCGCAATGAGCTTGTCACAACGTTGGGCAGTCGGCAAGGTGAAGGTCTCGTGGAGTCCTGTTACAATGGATGCGACCGTAATGGAGGAGGACATGATCAAAATGGCAACAACATTACCCACGGATATCGGCAAGCGTTTCTATATACAGACTTATGGATGCCAGATGAATGAACACGATTCCGAGGTGCTTTGCGGGATCCTGGAGTCCGCCGGTTACTTTCCCGCATCGCATTCGGGGGAAGCGGACATTATCATTCTCAATACCTGTGCGGTTCGACAAACCGCGGAAGACCGCGTCCTGGGTGAGTTGGGTCGCCTCAAGGTGCACAAGTATCGGGATCCCGAGGTCATCCTCGCCATTGGCGGCTGTGTACCCGTGGAACCCGGTGCGGCGGAGAGGATCCTTCAGCGGGCACCCCACGTGGATCTTCTGTTTGGCACAGGAGACATCCACCGCCTGCCCGAACTGCTCGAGCGCGTTCAGGCGGGTGAATCACCGCTCATCGATGTGGGCGGTCCCGATGTTCGCCGTCCCGAGGGATTGCCCCGAAGGCGTCCTGAGGGCGTGAAGGCCTGGGTACCCATTATCTTCGGTTGTGAGAATTATTGTTCCTATTGCGTGGTTCCTTTCGTTCGAGGCATCGAACGAAGCAGGAGACCCGAGGATATCGTAGATGAGGTGCAACGCCTGGTTGGTGACGGTGTGAGAGAGATTACGCTGCTCGGGCAAAACGTCAACGCCTACGGGAGCGATCGGCCAGACGACGTTGATTTCGAGGTCCTCTTAAGGCAACTTTCCGAGGTGGACGGCCTGAAGTGGATTCGCTATACCACCTCCCACCCCCGGGATTTTCCCCTCCGGTTGGTAGATGCCGTCGCAGAACTTGCACCGGTCTGTGAACATTTTCACCTGCCCGTCCAAAGCGGAAGCGATCGCGTACTGCATCGGATGAATCGCGGTTACGATCGGACGACCTACATGGCGCTAGTCGATTACATTCGCGAGCGCATACCCGATGCCTCAATCACGACCGATGTGATCGTCGGTTTCCCGGGGGAGACGGAACGCGACTTTCTCGATACCCTGGATCTGTTCGAGTACGTGCGGTTCGACGGTGCGTTTTCTTTTGCTTACTCGCCCCGCCCGGGTACCGCGGCGGCGACCTTTTCTGACCAGGTGCCCGAGGAAGAAAAGAAGCGTCGGCTCCACCGACTCAACGAGCGCCAATACGAGATCGCACGCGAGAAGAATGAACAGCGCGTGGGGAGGACCTATGAGGTCTTACTCGAGGAACCCGCCCCCGCCCATCCCGAGGTATATCGTGGTAGGACCTCCGCCAACCACCTCGTTCTCGTCGAAGGCCCTCTAGGCATGACGCATCGCTTCTGCCGCGTCCGCATCACGGCGGCGCAGACGTTCCAGTTACGCGGGGAAATCATCGATGGTGGTGGGACTACCCACGGGTGAGTACGGCTACGATCATTCGCAGGAAGCCCTCTCGCAGCAGCGGAATTCGGGCCAATGGTGCGAGGAAAGGGCGTAGCGGATGCTCCCGGTAGTATCGGACTTGGAGCTCTGATCGGCCGATGATATCTCGGAATCTTCTCGCGGTCATGCGGTTGAGGTAGGCCAGTCGTTCTCGCTTAACCTCTGTCCCCAACCTTAGCGCAAGGCGCTCTTGTTCGTCGGGCAGGTCGCGAACCAGTCGACAGTACGCCCGCACCAGTGTTCGCTCCGAGAAGAACACGTGGACCCACGGTATTCCGATTACGTCCGTAAGGTGCGCCCCATGCGGGTGGTAATACGGTGGGAAGTTTATGAATATGCGGCCCCCGGTGTTCAATACGCGGGTACACTCGGCTAATACCTCCTCGGGATCCGCGAGGTGCTCAAAGGTGTCATTCATGATGACCGTGTCGAAATATTGGTCTGCAAAGGGCAGATCGGCGGCATCTGCCGTCAAGAAGCGGGTGTTCGCATCCACTCCCTGGCTTCTCGCGAAAAGCTGGGCGCGTGCGCGATAGTGGGGAACCGGATCTACGCCCCATACCTCGGACGGGCCGAGGGTGGCGTAGTAGCAGGTCTTGCCCCCTTCCCCGGAACCGACGTCGAGTACCTTTCGACCCGCGAACATGTCCTCTGGGGATGTATGATCGAGGAAGAAAGTGATGGTCCGGGCTCCCTGGGTAAACTGCCACTGGGCATAGCTCGATGTCCCATCTGTTTGCAGGTTAAAAGGGTGTTGCGGCAGGGGAAAGAAACGGTTTAGGAGAAGTAGCAGTCCGACGGACATGTACGAGATCACCCCTCGCAGCTTCGCGATATGCGGTGGTTTCCTGTACAATAACATGAAGCAATTCCGCGGTGGAACCGTATCCCGGCCCGCGGAGCTGGGAGGTAGCCGTTGGATATCAAGGATCAGGTAACGACCCCCATGATGAAACAGTTTCTCGAGATCAAGGAGCAGCATCCGGATGCCATTCTTTTCTTCCGGATGGGTGATTTTTACGAGATGTTTTTCGAGGATGCCGAACACGCTGCAACACTCCTCGATATTACGCTGACATCGCGTGATGGCGGCAATGGTGTACGTGTGCCCATGGCGGGTGTGCCACACCACTCCGCCGAGGGATACATCCGGCCGCTGGTTGATGCGGGAGAGCGCGTGGCGATCTGTGAGCAGATCGGCGATCCCCGGGGGCGGGGATTGGTCGAGCGCAAGGTCGTGCGCGTGATTACCCCCGGCGCCCGCCTGGATGCCTCCTTGATGGAAAGCCGCGAGGATAACTTCGCCGCGGCCGTCGCATTCGGTGACAGGGCATATGGTTTTGCAGTGGCGGACATTTCCACCGGCCAATTTGCGTGTACACAAATCGAGGGACCGGATGCGTACCAGGATCTGGTGGGGGAAGTCGCCCGCATGGGTCCAAGGGAGTGCGTTTTTGATCCGGGCCTGCAGGACGATGAACTGGAACATAAATTGCGAGAATTGGGTGTGCTGAGTTTTCCCGAGGCAGACCAACGCGTTTTTGTCGAGGATGTTGCGCGCCGGGCGTTGACCGGGCATTTTGGTACCAAAGATCTCTCCGGGTATGGCTGTGAGCAACTGCC
>Ga0207421_10008899_pt1 | contig 10268 bp, 7 predicted proteins | sample SodLakKL_010_SED_4_FD_187542 | JGI IMG/M metagenome (GOLD analysis project Ga0207421, IMG submission 187542) | Alkaline sediment microbial communities from Lake Tanatar, Kulunda Steppe, Russia - 8KL_010_SED (SPAdes) (version 2) | ecosystem: Environmental > Aquatic > Non-marine Saline and...
AATAACGGATACGCATCGGTGACCCGTGACTCCGTTTTGGCAATCATTCGGGAGGATACGGTCGATACCCGTCAGCTCGATCTCATGTTTCGGATATTTCCCGGGTCCACCTACCGGTTCGGGGATGTGTATATTGATCTGGCCGGTCCCGACGGCCAATTCAATAATCTCCGGGAAGATACCCTGTCAGGCGATCCCTACACCCATCCGGACCACCAGATAATTGTTCGGGTTGACGAGAGTGCAAAAACCAGAACAGGCTTCCTGGCCGATCAGGTACTTTTTGCCCCCGGAGATCCCTATAATAATAGTACCTACCGCAATACGGTCAACCAGTATCAAAACCTCGGCATGCTGGTTGTCAACCAGTTCGGCCATACCGATGACGGATCACTTCCCGACTTTTCCAGGGTGCTTTTACCGGTATATGTAAGTATGCAGACACTGCCTCGTCATCGGATCCAGTTCGATTTCTTTGGTATGAGACGCCTGGGGTTTGGTGCCGGAGCCGGGGTCCGATATATCAACAACAATCTGTTCCAGGGTGCCGAGAATTTCGAAATCGGGATGCAGGGAAGCTTTGAATATGTGGGCGGATCACTGCTCAACAGCACCGAATTAAGTACTGCCTACACCGTCCAGCGCCTTAATTTTCCATTTCGGGCACTCGATCAAACCCCCTTTTTCCTGAATGCCAGCACCCGATACCGGTTTAGTTGGGCTCAGAGTCGGCAGGAAAATTTCACCATCAACACCAACTTCCGCTTTAACAATCAATTTGAGGTACGCCACCGTCCCCAAATGGCCAGTCTGTTTGATCTGATCGAGCTCGACTGGCTGGATGCTTCTGCCACTTCCGAATTTGAACGTAACTTACGGGACCGGTTTGATGACTTCATCGTGGAACGGATACTTGAGGATTTCAATCCGCAATTCAGCTCCATTACGAGGTATACATTCCGTTATGCCAACACCGATCTGATTCAGCGTAATTACGGTTTTTTCAGTGAATCTGCGATTGAAATAGGTGGCACCATCCCCTATCTGATGGATCGACTCATATTTGATCCCGATGAGCTGCAGGGTACCGTACCGTCCATAAACCTCAGTGACAGTACCCTTACATACAGTCAGTTCTTCAGGGTCTCTGTCGATTACAGAAATTATATACCAGTACTCGAGAACGGGGTATTCGCCTGGCGGGGTTTCGCCGGATACGCCCGGGCTTTTGGGGAAAATCCGCAAATCCCCCTGAACCGGCGCTTTTTTGCAGGCGGAAGTAACGATATTCGCGGTTGGCCGCCGTTGCGGCTCGGCCCCGCAGACCTGGATGCCTCGGCCGGAGAAGTTCCCATCAATGGAGGCGACATCAAACTTGCCGGATTTCTTGAGTACCGGCACATAATGCTTCACAACTTTCTGAGTACCAACTGGTCCGTTGCCGGATTCACCGATTTCGGCAATATCTGGTACGGTACTCGCAGCCCGTTCGACGACGGGAAGTTCCAGTTTGATGAATTTTATGAGCAAATAGCTGTCGGTTCCGGTTTCGGATTGCGTCTTGACTGGGAATATTTCATTTTCCGTATCGATGTGGCCTACCGGATACACGATCTTCAGCGGGGATGGTTCAATAACAGCAATCCGTATTGGCATTTTGGTATCGGTCATTCCTTTTAGTCCGCCAATCCCCTATTTTCCGGAACACCCGCTTATTCCTATTGACGCATCACACAGTCCAAAACCCATGTTTAAACCGAAATTCTGGCAACGTATTAAATCCCAGTCGGAACTCATCTTCCAATCCCCCTTTTTAAAAAGGCTCTCCCAACTCGAGCGATACGAACTGCTACAGCTCAGCCACCGGCGAAGATACAAATCCGGCGAGTTTGTCTATCATCAGGGTGATCCCGGGACAGGACTGTATCTCATCGAACAGGGATCGGTCGAACTCCTGTTTCAGGAAACCCCGGAAACAGATTCGATACAACTGACACAGCTCCACTCCCCCGAGTCATTTGGTACATTCAGCGTAGATTACCAGGTCCGGCGAAAAGCATCCGCCCGATGTGTCACCGACTGCATCCTCTATGGTTTTTTTATTTCCGATTACCAGATTCTTGGCAAACGCCACCCCCGGATCGCACTCCGATTTCTGGAGACCCTCAATGTCGTTACCATACAGCAACTTGATCTGGCTCTCTCCCGCATGAACAACAACGAAACCGAACCGGAAGCCTACGCCCTTCTTTTTGAAACATACGACATTCCGCAGGAAGAGTCGGTCAATGAAAAAATCCGCTAAATGAATCAACAGCAGCAACCATCACCGGTAAAAAAGGGCCGGGAACTGGAACTCGACATCACCGCCGCCGCATTCGAGGGTAAAGGGCTGGGCAAGGTTGAGGATTACGCCGTTTTTGTAAAGAATACCGCACCGGGCGACCGCGTCCGCGTCCGCATCATCCGGAAAAAAAAGAAATATGCGGAGGGTATTCTGCTGGAACTGCTCACCCCATCCCCTGACCGCATCACCCCAAAATGCCGGCATGCCGGAGTCTGTGGCGGTTGTACCTGGCAGCACATTCCCTACGAGCGGGAGCTGGCTTACAAATCGGGGCATGTGGCAGACCATTTTCAGCGGATAGGCGGGTTTCGTGACCTTGATACCAGGCCGGTCATCGGTGCCCCCGAACCGTTCTATTATCGCAACAAAATGGAGTATACGTTCGGGGACCGGCGATGGCTCACCGACAGCGAAGTGCAATCGGAGGAACCGATCCCCGATAAGGATTTTGCCCTGGGACTGCACGTTCCCGGCCGGTATGACCGCATCCTCAATCTCGAGGAGTGCCACCTTCAGCACCCTGTCTCTTTCCGGCTGCTGGATGCCGTCCGAAGTTATGCCCTTACCCACGACATCCCGCCCTACAATACGCACAAGCACAACGGATACCTGCGGCACCTGGTCATCCGCAATGCCATGCACACCGATGATTTGATGGTCAACCTGGTCACCCGAACCGACGGTCCTGATATCATTCAGCCGCTGGCCGGGCATCTCCTGGAGACCTTTCCGGAGATCACAACGCTCATCAACACCATAAACGACACCCGCTCACCCACTTCCGAAGGCCGGTACAAAAATGTGCTCCACGGACCGGGTTACATTCACGAGCATCTGGGAACATACCGGTTTCGTGTCGATCCCGGCACGTTTTTCCAAACGAATACCCATCAGGCTGAAGCGCTTTATGATGTGGTTCTCGGCGCTTTGGGCCGGGAAAAAGTGCCGACCATTTTTGATTTGTACTGTGGTGTGGGTACACTGACCCTCTTTGTGAGCCAAAAGGCTGAAAAAATGGTTGGAATCGAACTGAACGCAGATGCCATTGAAAAAGCCCGGGAAAATGCCGCCGATAACAACGTTACTCATGTGGACTTCGAACAGGGGGATATGAAAGACATATTCAACGACGAGCTGATCGAACGCCATGGCCGCCCGGATGTGATCATCACCGACCCGCCCCGTGCCGGAATGCATGAAGATGTGATCGACCAGATCAAGAAGCTGTCGCCACGGAAAGTGATCTATGTCAGTTGCAACAGTGCAACACAAGCACGGGATGTCTCGTTACTCTCAGACCTGTACATGGTCGACAGCGTACAACCGGTCGATATGTTTCCGCGAACATATCACATTGAATCCGTGGCTGTTCTGACACTGCGTTAAAAGGCATTGCCAAAACCGTTATCGCTGGATTAAACGTAAAATTTTCCACTCGAATGAAAATCAGTATTATTGGTGCCGGTCTGGGCGGATTATCCGCAGCAGCTTTACTCGCCGCTCAGGGGCACGATGTGGAACTTTTTGAACAGAATGACCATGTCGGCGGAAAGATGCAGGAGTTCAGCGTTGATGGATTCCGTTTCGACACCGGCCCGAGCCTGCTCACCATGCCTTTCCTGCTGAAGGAGGTTTTTGACCGGTGTGGGAAAAAGGCAGCGGACTATCTGGAATGGGAATCTGTCGATCCGGTGTGTCGTTACCAGTATTCCGACGGTGTCATTTTTACCAACTACCGCGATCCGGAAAAAAATCGTGCGGAACTGTTGCGGATCGCTCCGGAGGATGTGGATGCCTGGGATTCGTTTCTCGATTACAGTGCCGATCTCTACCGGCGCACATCAGGCCCATACCTGTTTAATCCGCTGCAGGCCATGCGGGATATCCGCCCCTCCGATCTGCCCGACATGCTTCGGATTGATGCGTTCTCCACCGTATCCAGCCGGGTTGATGACTATTTCAGCTCCCCCCGCCTGCGTCAGCTTTTTAAACGGTTCGCAACCTACAACGGATCCTCACCCTTTCTTGCCCCGGCGACCCTTAACATTATTCCCTATGTGGAACTGCGACTTGGCGGATATTATATCCGTGGCGGGATGTACCGCCTTGCCCGGGCATTGCACAATCTTGCCCGGGATTGTGGGGTTCGGGTATATACCGGCACACCGGTCGATCTGATTGTACCCGACCCCTCAAAAAAGCGCAGTATTTCCGGTGTGATGATCAACGGATCCCTCCATGAGGCCGATGTTGTTGTTGCCAACAGCGATGCAACCGACACCTACCTCAACCTCCTGCCCGAAAATGCGCTCTCCGGCAGAAAACGAAAGAAAATCGCACGCACCGAGCCCTCCTGCTCAGGGTTTGTTGTAATGCTGGGTATCAATCGAACCTATAATCAGCTTGAGCACCACAACATCTTCTTTTCGGATGATTATAAAGATGAGTTTCGTGCCATTTTTGAGCGCAGAGAACTGCCTGTTGAACCGACCGTGTATCTCACTAACACTTCCCGGACGAATCCGGAAGACGCCCCTCCCGGCTGTTCCAATCTCTATCTGCTGGTAAATGCCCCTTATACACAAAACGGGCAACTCTGGCATGAGTGGACGGAGACCTATACCGATCACATCATCCATACGCTGGAGGACCGCGGGCTGGACGGCCTCAGGGAGTCCATTGTCGTCCGTGAAGCCATTACACCGGCCGATTTCGAACGCCTTTACGGATCCAACAAGGGGAGTATCTACGGCACAAGCTCCAACAACCGCACCGCCGCTTTTGCGCGACCGCGTAACAAGTCACCCTGGTTTGATAACCTCTACCTTTGCGGCGGCAGCACACACCCTGGCGGTGGGATTCCCCTGGTTCTTCAATCTGCGATGAACGTAAGCTCGCTGATGGAGCGTAACCTTACATAAAAATCTGCCGGTGGGGAAGAATTATCGGTGGTAACGGCTTGCATTAGAACGGACCGGTTCACTTCTCGGTCCGTTTCCCCAGATTAATCACCTCAACGTCTTTCACTTTGCTATCGTCAATCCGAAAGCGAACGATGGTACGATATTCCTGAAACCCCTGCTTGCCGGCCGCACCGGGGTTCATATAAATCATATTTTGCTTCTCCGGATCACGTGCAATTTTCAAGATATGGGTGTGTCCGCAAATAAACAAATCGGGAGGATTTGACTCCAGTTCGTCTTTGATCGGCAGCGCGTACCGGCCGGGATTGCCACCGATATGTGTCATCCAGACATCAACGCCCTCACGGACAAACCGCTGATGCAGCGGATATTCGTCGCGGATATCCGTACCATCTATATTACCATAAACACCGGTAAGCGGTGCGATTTTTTTCAGTTCCTGTGCGATGGTTATCGTACCGAAATCACCGGCATGCCAGATTTCATCCACTCCCGAGAAATAGTCGGCGATTCGGGGATCCAGGAAATGATGGGTGTCTGCTACAAGCCCTATTTTAAGCATCGTCCATATTGTGTATCATAGGGTCTAATGTGTCTGTTATCGTACCATTATACGGCAATAACCAACACAGGTAAAGCAAAAAATGCAACTATCAGTAACCCCGGAACCTACTTCCAATGCCTGAAGTCAACATCAGTATCATTATTGTATCCTGGAACGCTCTGCCTCATCTGAAAACTTATCTGCCTTCGGTATGGGAACATTCGCACAAAGATGCCGAGATCATTCTGGCTGATAATGCCTCCACCGATGGTTCGGTCGCATGGGTATCGGAACAGTTTCCGGAAATCCGAATTGTGACCCTGGAAAAAAATTTCGGTTATTGTGGGGGAAACAACCGGGCTGCCATACATGCCCGGGGGAAATACCTGCTTTTTTTAAACAACGATGTTGAAGTGACTCCCGGATGGCTGCCTCCCCTTGCTGAGATGCTGGATGGTGATCCTCGGATTGCCGCCGTTCAGCCCAAATTGCGCAGCTATACCGATCCCGCATTTTTCGAATATGCCGGAGCCGCCGGCGGGTTCCTGGACCGGTTTGGATATCCGCTGTGCCGCGGCCGCATTTTTTTTACGGTGGAAAAAGATGCAGGTCAGTATGATGATGCCTGTGATATCTCCTGGGCCAGTGGTGCGGCTCTCTGTATTCGCAGTGACCGGTTCCGGGAGATTGGCGGATTTGATGAGTCCTTTGAATTTCATATGGAGGAGATCGATCTGTGCTGGCAGTTATGGAACAGGGGGAATCGGGTGCGCTACTGCCCCGAATCGACCGTATTCCACCTCGGCGGCGGATCGCTGCCCACCGACTCCCCGCGCAAAACCTATTATAACTTCCGTAACAGCCTGAAAATGCTCTACAAAAACAGTACTCCCGGAAACCTCTGGCCCCGGCTCCTTTCCCGCCTGGCACTAGATTACATTGCGATAATCCGGGCCCTGTTAACCATTCGGTTACGGGAAGCAGGCGCCATCATGCGTGCACAGTTTTATTTTTTGCGGTCCCTCCCCGGGTTGCGGAAGAAACGGAAGGATTTGTCAATACACCGTGTAACTCCGTCCGATATCCCTGTTCTGCAACCATATACCGTGCTTTGGCACTATTTCATCCGTAAAAATAAAACGTTTAACCAGCTCCCGAATACTGGAATTTAACGGCCAAACTGACTAATTTCATCAATTCCCGGCCACGCAGTTAACTCCCTTTTTATGCAACAAATGATGAATGAAACCATACCCGACTTCCACCAGACCATCCCGGTGGATCAGGTGGGTGTAGAAGAACGGGTTGCCCGGTTCCGGACCCGAAGCATCAAAAACGAATCGAAACTTTTTGCACTGAAACTGGCGCTCCAAATGGTCGACCTGACCACGCTTGAAGGGATGGACACACCCGGGAAAGTCCGGCAGTTGTGCCACAAAGCGATGCACCCATACGGGGGCGATCCCGACATACCCGGAGTTGCCGCGATCTGTGTCTATCCGAACCGGGTACGGCTTGCCAAAGAGACCCTGAAAGGATCCGGCATCCATGTCGCCAGCGTAGCCACCTCTTTTCCAAGCGGGATGAGCAGTCTGGAATCGCGTATTAACGAAGTGAAATTTGCTGTGGATGAGGGAGCAGATGAAATCGACATGGTCATTTCGCGATGGGCTTTTCTTAAGGGGGACTACAGATATGTTTTTGATGAAGTGGCCCGGTTCAAAGAGGCCTGCGGATCAGCGCATCTTAAAGTAATTCTCGAAACCGGCGAACTGGAAACCTATGAGAATGTCCGGAAAGCAAGTGATATCGCCATGTATGCCGGAGCCGATTTTATCAAAACGTCCACCGGCAAAATGAGTCCGGCTGCCACCATGCCGGTCACACTCGTAATGCTCGAGGCAATTCGCGACTATTATTTCAAAACGGGCCATAAAATAGGCATGAAACCTGCAGGGGGCATCCGCGATTCCAAAACAGCCCTGCACTACCTGGTTATGGTCAAAGAGACCCTCGGGTCCGACTGGCTCGCCCCCTCTCTGTTCCGTTTTGGTGCCAGTTCGCTGGCCAACGATCTGCTGATGCAGATCATCAAACAGAAAACCGGATCCTATCAATCACCCGATTATTTCTCCATCGGATAATAACTTATGACAGAAAAAGATCTTGCCCAGCGCACCAGCCTTCGTTTTAACGACCTTTGGAGCTACGATTCTGCTCCGGAAAGTTCCGACAATGTCCAGCTGATGGATCGTTACGACCTTTTCATCGACGGCACTTTTCAACCACCGGAAAATGGCAAATATTTCAAGAGCATCAACCCTGCGACCGAAGAGGTGCTGTCCGAAGTTGCCGATGCCGGTAACGCAGATGTTGACAAAGCGGTGAAAGCAGCCCGAAAAGCGTATAACGGAACCTGGTCCAGAATCCCGGCTAAGGAACGGGGCAAATATATCTATCGGATATCACGGATGATCCAGGAACGTGCCCGCGAATTTGCCATTCTGGAGTCCATGGATTCCGGTAAACCGATCCGTGAGTCGCGTGACATCGATATTCCCCAGGTTGTTGCGCATTTTTTTTATTATGCCGGATGGGCGGACAAACTCGATTATGCCTTTCCCGGAGTCAAACCAAAACCGGTTGGTGTCGCCGGACAGATCATCCCCTGGAATTTCCCGTTGCTGATGGCCGCCTGGAAGATTGCCCCGGCTCTTGCCACCGGTAATACGGTCGTCATAAAGTCAGCGGAGTCTACTCCCCTCTCGTTATATAAACTGGCCGAGCTGCTGCGTGATGCGGAGCTTCCACCAGGCGTGGTGAATATCATTTCCGGGGCGGGCAATACCGGAGCCGAGATTGTGCAGCATCCCGATATTGATAAAATCGCATTCACCGGCTCTACCGAAGTCGGCAAGCTTATCCAGAAGTCGGTGGCCGGTACCGATAAAAAATATACGCTTGAACTGGGTGGAAAAGCGGCCAACATCGTATTCGAAGATGCCCCTGTCGATCAGGCTGTCGAGGGAATTGTAAATGGAATTTTCTTCAACCAGGGGCATGTCTGCTGTGCCGGATCGCGCCTGCTGGTTCATGAAGCGATCTCCGAAGAGCTGGTCCGGAAACTGAAAATGCGGATGGAGACACTGATTGTGGGAGATCCGCTTGATAAAAATACCGATATCGGTGCGATCAATTCCAGGCCGCAACTGGAAAAAATCCAACGTTACCTGGCCGAAAGTGTTGAAGAGGGCCAGGAAATTTATCAAACCAAATGTACGTTGCCGGAAAAGGGATACTGGTGCTGCCCTACGCTTGTTGATAATGTGAGCCAGTCACATCGTGTGGTTCAGGAGGAGGTATTCGGGCCCGTGTTGACCATTCAGACTTTCCGGACGCCAGCCGAAGCGGTATCCCTGGCAAATAATACCCCATACGGACTCTCCGGCGGCATCTGGACCGACAAGGGATCAAAGATCTTCAAGGTCGGCAAAGATATTCGGGCCGGTGTTATCTGGTCCAACACCTTCAACAAGTTTGACCCCACCTCCCCCTTCGGCGGTTACAAAGAGAGCGGGGTCGGACGCGAAGGCGGCTTACACGGACTTTTACCCTACCTGGAGTTATCAAAATGACCAATAGACTGAATGTGCTGAAAACCTGCAAACTTTATATCGGCGGAAAATTCTCCCGTACAGAATCGGAACACTATTTTCAGGTGTTTGATAAAAAGAAAAAACCGCTGGCCAATCTGAGCCGTGCCACCAGAAAGGACATGCGCAATGCCGTAAAGGCGGCACGCGGCGCCCAGTCGGGCTGGGCCGGGCGTTCAGCATACAATCGCGGCCAGATTCTCTACCGAATGGCTGAGATGTTGGAGGGACGCCGTGATCAGTTCGTTGCTGAGCTGGAGCGTGTTGCGGTTTCCCAAAAAAAAGCCGAGGATGAAACGGATGCGGCGATCGACCGCCTGGTGCATTATGCCGGCTGGACCGACAAGTATCCGGCGTTATTCAGTACGGTCAATCCTGTCGCGAGTCCTCATTTCAATTTTTCCATACCCGAGCCAACGGGTGTGACGGGCATTGCCGCACCGGATGACCAGCCCCTCATCGGGTTGGTTTCTCTTGTTGCTCCGGTAATTGCCGGTGGAAACAGTTGTGTGATACTCGCATCCGAGTTGTATGGTTCCATAGCCTGCACCCTGGCAGAAATCATTCACTCGTCGGATGTTCCGGGTGGTGTCGTCAACATCCTGACCGGGTTCCGCGGGGAAATCATCCCTCATATGGCCAAACATATGGACATCAACGCAATACTGAGCGGCGCCGATGATCTGTCAGCAAAAAAAATAATACAGGAAAATGCTCACTTGAACGTTAAGAGAGTACACTTTTACGAAAAAACCGACTGGATGAAAGAAGCATCATCATCCCCTTATCACATTCTGGAT
>Ga0207421_10008901_pt1 | contig 10264 bp, 13 predicted proteins | sample SodLakKL_010_SED_4_FD_187542 | JGI IMG/M metagenome (GOLD analysis project Ga0207421, IMG submission 187542) | Alkaline sediment microbial communities from Lake Tanatar, Kulunda Steppe, Russia - 8KL_010_SED (SPAdes) (version 2) | ecosystem: Environmental > Aquatic > Non-marine Saline and...
CCCTCTATTTTTTCGGCCACCCACGGGAGATTTTCCTGTATCCACTCCCAACCTTTACCTATCAGATCAAGAGACCATTCCCAAACTATGACGGCAAGGTCTTTGGCTAACTCCCAAATTAAACCTAAACTTTCTCGTATTTTTTCCAGGGTGGTTAAATCTTCATCCTGCCATAGTATTTTTAGGTCTTCCCAGAAATCTATTACCGCTTGTCCTATAGGAGTTTCCTGGAACCAATCCCAAAGTTCTCCTAACCTTTCTAGAGCAGTATCGACAAATCCTCTAATCGCCGTGGCTACTCCGCCCCAGTCTTCATCCCACGCAGTCCATAGAGCAATCCCTGCTGCCGCTAAAGCGCCAAGCATTATGATTTTAGGAGATAATATCAGCGCAAGCACACCCGCAACTAACCCCAGAGCACCAACTATCAACGAAGCAGCTTTAGCGAATAATCCAAACACCGCGATTACTCCTAATACAGCACCGGACAAGGCAATAAACCTGATTATATTCTGCCTCACGCCAGCATCTAAATTCTGGAACCACTCTACCCCGGATTGTATCCACCCCTGGACTAAGCGTATAGCAGGGACAAACTCCGCAAAAAATAAATGGCTTGCCATCCTTATTTGTTGTCCTAAAGCGGCGCTCTCGTCTTTGAAAGCCACTAAATCCCGCGTTTGCGTCTCGGACATCACAAGCCCCAAATCCCTTGCCTGCTGTCTTAATTCTCCTATCGCATCTCCACCCTCTCTAATAGCAGGGAGTAATTCCCTCGAAGTCCTTGTTCCGAATATTTCTCCCGCTAATGCGGCTTGTCTTTGTGCATCATCTAACTCGTGGAGAGTTTGGATAATATCCATAAACACGTCTTCAGTCTGTAACCCGCCTTTACGTAAATCTTCATAGGCGATTCCAACTCTTTTAAACGCGTCAATATAGGTCTGAGCACCTTCTGCCGCTCTACCCATCCGCTGGTTGAGCCTACCTAACCCTCTCTCTATTCCTGCCTGGTTCATTCCCATCTGGCTCAACGCAAAATTTAATTCTTGATACTGCTCAACTGCAATACCAGTCGCTAAAGAAGCCTTATCCATTTCATCTGCATAATGAGCAGCGCTCCGGGCAGCCACGGTGATTGCCGCTGACATACCCGCGAGTGCTATCCCTGCGTTTCGGCCCACCCTCGCCACGCTGTTTAGCGATCTTTGCATTGATTGTGCGCGACGCTGAAAGGATTGAAGCCCCCGTTGTGCAGTATTCAGGGGGCGAGTGAAATCACGCGTGTTTAATATTAAATTTGCAGTAAGCCTGCCGACTGTCGCCATCTACTCACCCCCCGAAGGTTGCACTTTTACTCTTTCCTTTACCCGCGGATTTTTGCTTAGCTTCCGCTTGTTTACGCTCCCGTTCCTGTCTCCTATTTTTCAGCGTAAAATAAGCGAGCATTTCGTCTACATAACTCGCCGGCTGTCTTTCTATGACGTGGGGTAAGACACCAAACGCTTCCGCCATCTGGTACAGGTTGAAGCGGTAGGTGTCTTCCTCTAGTTTTTTACCTCTTCCTCCACGTCTTTTTCTCCAAATATTTCGAGGGCAGGTTTTACCCATTTCTCGAGCCAACTATTCGGCTTATTCTTGAGAGTGTCGAAATCATTCCTGCTGAAAATGGCCTCTCCTGTGGCGGGGTCGTGTGCGGTTGCAATTAGTGTCCTGATATTCATAGTCTGAGTATCTATAGTAACTATTTGCTCGTTCCCTTTCATCACTATTTTCTGTGACTCGTGGAGAATTGCTCCCTTTTTGCCGCCGGTAGGTTCCCGGAATTCAACCTCTACTTCCTTCCCGCCAATCGGGATTTTCACTATCTTACTCTTAAACTTGGCTTCTTCCGCCAAAGCAAGTTGCCTAATACTATCTTGTTTTTTCTCGGTCACTTTATCTTTCCTCCTTAATTAAGCGCTTTTACCCTCTACTAATAACTGCCCGTCACTTTGCCAACTTACCGACTGCCCTACTACCCCCTCAACCGCAGGAGATAACTCCTTGTTTTCGAGGTATGCGTATACGGCGAAAAAGTCCCCGTTAGTATTCGGCCCGTCGGTGTCCATCTCTATTACAAGCGGCTTCCCTGAAAGTAATCTGTCTTGGAAATAATTATCCACATCGTAAAATCCCGATAGACTTCCCGAGGCTTCTGTGAGCGTGGGAGTTCTGTTTCGGTATCCCGCACCCGTATATTCAGGAGTGCCTTCCTGCTCTTCTTCGGTAGGTTTAAGCCAGGTAGTGTCCTCAAGGTTAGCACTAATATTAAGAGTATACTCCCTGACGTAAGCAGCGGTAGACACGGTGACGAATTCACCAGAGGCAGTAATGGTGTCCTCTGAGCCTTGTGCTGTCTTAAAGTGGATTAATCCCCCTGCGTGCTGCACCTTGTATTCAGAGGGATCAACCGTTTCCGTGTTTTTCTTTACCACTATATCCGCATCTCTACTCCAATACCGCTTATCGGTATCGTCTATCGCGTAGGTCTTATATTCCGCATCCGCGCTCATTGCCTTATCAGTGAAACCCACTGGGGCGTCTTCATTCATCACTTTTAATCTCGCATTCTTGCCCGGTATAGCCATTAAATCACCACCTTTGCTATTATCTACCCCCTTTACGCAGTTTCAGCAGTTATTTCCCCGTCGGATTGCAGCGAAATTGATACCGCTACAGCACCCTCGACGGCAGGGCTAAGTTCAAAAGTCTCTACAAACGCATCGCATTTAAACCCGCTTGTTCCGTCGGCTAATACAGCCACGTCTTCAACTTTAGTCCCTGCTAGAATAGCGGATTGTGCGGCAGCCTGTCCCGTGGAGTCAGTTGGATCGTAGAAACCGCTAATACTTATGCTTGCGTCTCGTAGGTTAGCCAGTCTTTTCCTCCACCCATCACTATCAAACGCGGTAATATCTACCAACTCTCCGTTAATCGTAAATGTAGCATCGTTCAATCCAACTACCTGATCCGCTCCAAACTTTACTTGTGCATCCTTACCTGGTAAGGCCATTGGTCATTCCTCCTTATTAAATCTTTTCTCAACTTCTCTATCCAACTCCGCCTCGTTATACTCGTACCCGCAATCCAAACACTTCCAGTGTTCCGGACCCCCCAAAGTATTAAGGTTTTCTTTCCTTTTGTGTTCGCATTGTTCTCCTTCTGTCGAGGTCAAGTCCGCAAGCATGCTGTCCACCATTGCCCGGATCGCTAACAGTTGATGAATTTGAGCATTACTCATTGTTATTCCCCTCATCGTGGAAGATAAAATAATCCTGCCTCACGCGATAATACCCTGTATCCTCTTCGTAGTGCTCGCTTTCGTCAGTTAGTATTACAGCAACGTTGTCTACCGTATTAACTCCTCCCATTGTCCCGCTAAAGTTTTGCAGGAGTTTCCGGCACGCTTCGGCAGTTTCTTTCGCCTTCGGATATTGTGTAGAGTAGTGATCTAATTGCATACGTGGCCGAGAGAGGTCGACGTCCGCTTGAAACGCGTGGTGTCGTTGAGTAGAAATCCTCTGGTATACAGTAGCAGGAAGGGTTACACTTTGGGGCAGGTGTAGAAAGTAAATACGGCCCTCAGTAAGGCCGTAATAGTCAGTCTCTGTTTTTTTTAATTCGCCAAAAAGCGCCTTTTCTAAGGTGGCCATTACGCTCCCCTCCTGATTGCCGCAAGGATATTACTTCTGAATACCCGCCGGGCTTCTCTGAGTGCATCCATTTGTTTTTCGTCAAAGGCGGGCCTTAAAAAAGGCCTGGCCGGCATTTTAGAAGTCCCGATTTCGTGGAACAGTAAATACCACCCGTCGTATCTACCCGGCCCTATGGCAATCTCTACCCGGTGGCGTTGGGAGTCCACTATCCGCGCATCAATGCTCTCTGCTGCCTGACCGGTATCACGAGGAGCGCGCCTTGCTGCGTCTTTAGCGATCACCCTACCACCTGCTAATCCTGCTGCTTCAAGGCGGTTCCCGGCTACGCTTCTACCTACGCCTATTAGATTAGCCCCTAATTGCTGCGCTCCGGTAACTTGGAATTTTGCCTGCATATAACCGCCTCCTATTCTTCCTCGGCAGGTGTTAATCTCTCTTTAACGAGAAATTCGTGCTCTTTTTGCTTGCCGTCTACGTCGTTAAAATGCTCAATCTCAAACACCCTACCAGTCCCCTTCAACTCTATCTCCAGTTCTGCTAAATTCTTATTGCCAGCAGGGATATAGCGTGTCCTGATAATGTGTGTCGCTTCTGATTGAGTCTGCCTGCTATCCCAGTATTCTCTGCCTCTTAACGCCTCAAGAGAACCCCAGACTTCCTTATATTGTTCACGTGTTATCTCCCCGCCTGCTCCGTAGTCAGAACCACTCTCAACCAATTCTATAAATTGCAATCTATGGCGTTTCCTCCCCGCTCTCATACAGGCCACATCCTATCCTGATACAGCAGGGACTTTACAGCCATCTCCAACTCATTAACTACCTCACCTATTACATACGCCTCCCTGTTCTCATACCAATGCCCGATTAGGAGCTTAATGGCGGCCTTAACTCTCTCGTTAACATCACTTGCCGCAGCCCCTGCTTTATACGTGACTTGAAAAGCATTGACGGGATAGAGTGCGTCGGTAGGTAGTTCTCCATCCGGAGCAACTACTATCCTCCCAGGAGTGCTGTCCGTGTCTACAAAGTAATTAGTGGCATCCCATTCAACTGTAGTTCCATCTCGTTTTTTATACTCTATTTTCTCCACGGATGATAGCGGTGGCATAGGTAGTGCGATTGGGAAGGGAGGTATTTTGTCAAAGGTAAGCAGGTAGGTTCTTTCTATATAGGCCCTGTTCTGTATATTCTCACAGTATTCGCGTGCTGCGGCAATCAGTGCTTCTATTAAGTCGTCGTCGTCGTCAATATGCACGCGGAGGTGAAGTTTAGCCTCTGCTACGGTTACGGGTTCACTTGCTGGCTTATCTATAACCTTCAAACTATAGTGCATTTCTCCACCCCCTTAGCCTTTCGTTTTTCTAATCGCTTCTTCTTTCCCTCGCACCCTTTCACCGCTTGGCAGTTCATACCATCCGCCACCAACATGCTTGGGTTCTGGCTTGGGCATTGAAGCGTTTTCCGGTTGCCTTATGGCGGCAGTTTCTCTTTTGGGTTGGTCTTTCCAAGCATACACCACCTTACCACTCGGCAACTTCTGGTCTACTCTGTGACGCTTACCCAACTGTCACACCTCCTAAAATACTTTTCCGGAAGTCAATACAGGTTCTTTGTAGTTATTACCCAACACAACAAACCCGGTGGTGTTTATACTGTCTGAACCCTGAGAATCGGAAGCATCAACTTCGAGCAATACTGCATTAAATCCATCTTCTTGATCCAACTCAGAAACGTGGGCTTCCATGATCGCAGCACATTCAAGAATATAAACCCAAGTTTCATTGGTATCATTAGTAATGTCCGCTTCAATATCAAAACTTTCTGCGGGATCATCAACTTCAATTTCTACATCGTTAGCAGTATCATCAGCAGTCATACCATCAATATGCATATTAACCGCCGCTTCCAACTCAGCTCCATCGGCAAACTCTTTGTCTGCCGCATTACCTGAATCTGTGCTTTCAACTTTCTCAAACTCAACACCATTTATTGTAATAGTGTCCCCATCGGTCCAGTCATCTGCGTTCATTACCTTTGCTTTTTGAGCACCCATTCCGGCTTTCCAATCAACCTTTTTAAGGTCGCTCTTGTCTCCGGTTAATCCTTTGCGTTCTTTTAAAGTCAACTCAACTTCATTAGGACCATCCTCATCAATACGCAGGTGATTATCCGCAACCTTAATATAGGTGTAAAAAAGTATTCGCCTGTGCTTACCTCTTCCTATTTTAAAAGTGTCGGTTTCTTGCGCAGCTTTGGTATTAACTTGATCTAAGGCCATAACAGGAGCAAGTTCCTCGAATAACCTATTCATATAACCACTTCCTTTTTAAGAGGGGGCATATAGCCCCCTTATATTTTTTACTGTGCACCGAGTTCTACGAAGGGAGAAGTGCTATAAGAAGTGGGCAGGGGTCCTGTTAACCAGGGAGTTCCGTCCACAGTCTTGAAGGCCTTAATTACAGTTACGTTGTTAATAAAACGATAGTGAGGAGAAGCAGCAATCGCAATTCCTACACCATCGCGGATAAGGTAGTAATTAAGGTCAACCAGCAGTAAATCTCCCAGACTATTCATTGCAGGAGAGTGGTCGGAGAAATACAGGGGCAATCCAAGCAACTGACTACCAACAGTATCTCTTGCGTTGGGATGCCAGAGAGGATAACCGTCAGTTGTCTCCATCTCCATCAGTTCAGGTAGCAGCTCACGATTGGCAATCCAGATACCACGGCTGCCACGGAACTTGCTATACATAGCGGTAAGGTCAGAATAATCTAACCCTGCTCCCTCTCTGCTTACAGTAATAGCAGAAGCGTGATCAATAATTCCAGTTGGCTTGCCACTACCATTTCCAGTAAGGAAGGCTTTTTCTTCAGCATCAATCAAGGCTCCGCGCAGTTGGTTCCGGACAACCTGCTCAATCACAGGAGCATTGCGCAAGATTTTGTCAGTAACCTCCACGTGGGCGGCAACTTCATGGGGTTGCAGGGTGATTTGCTTAAACTCAATATCGGTATCAGGTTTCTCTTCGCCTTCTCCGATCCAGTCAACCTGTGCTCCACCATACATATCATTCCCGCTATACTTGATTGCGGGAATTTTAAAGTCGGCATCGTTACCACCAAATACCCTTGCGCGCGGCCGGATGATTGCTTCGTCGGGAGAGACAGTCAGGAGTTCATCGGAGAATTGGTCGGGGACAAGATACCCACCTTCGGAGCCTTCTCCCATAGTTTGGTCTCCAAGTGCTCCTTCCCTTACCTCAACATCCCTTCCGCGCAACCGCCTATCTCCGGGGTTGTGAGTTACAGTTCTTACAAACTCCCCAAGACTATTCCATTCGGCACGGTCTTTTTCGGGGTCGGGTTTACGCTTTTGTGAGGCTCTTTCCGCGATTTGTTTTTCCTGACGAATTTCCTCGTCAATATTGTCCACCTTTTCCATGAGTCTGTTAAACTTATCTCTTTCTTCGTCAGTCATAGCGCGATCTTCTTTTTTAATCGTTTCTCTAATTTCGCTGGCTTCCTTTATTGCATCCTCGCGCCTTACTTCCATTTTTAAAATGTGTTCCATATTATTTCACTCCTTTAGTTTTGAGTTTTATCAAGCTGTCCACGTCATCAATATCTCGCCGGGCTTCCTCCTGGCCTGCCTCGGCTTTCTTGCGTTGCTCTTCCTCAACTGCTTCATCTGCCCGATCCTTCGCAGCGAGAAAATCTTTATATACCTCCTCCGTTGTCCGCACCCCGACAGAGGTTTGCGGATACGCAGGGTAGGTAACTGGACTTACATCAAACAGGCGAACCTTATTAAGAGTGCGAATAGGCTCATCCTTGTTCTTCCTGTCCCACTCTTCTTCCTCAACCATAAAACCAAAACTCATCTGATCGACATCCCCACGCCTGATTGACGTGAGCAGGTCATTAGCCCACTGGGTTTCAGGCGGATCAATCTCAATTTTCAATCCCTTTTTATTTTCTTCCATCCTCAAAGTACCCGATTTGTTCCTGCCTAAAACATAGTTGGGGTCGTGGTTCCAAAGCGCCCTTACATCATCTTTCTCAATCGCTTCCGCAAAAGCACCTTGAGCAATTTTTTCGCGAAAACCAAACAGCGGCTCCGAGAGTTTCTCGAACACCGCCGCGTACCCGGTGATTTTTCTCTTTTCATCTTCCGTCTCCCTTACTTCTAACTGCTCGACCTCAAGTAACCTTCGTTCCATCTTTTTCCCCACTCAATCACCTCCTATTCTGCTTCAATATCGCAAACACAACCCCGATGAGCGGGTGGGTGATATTTCGGGCCTGTCACCCGCATATTACTGTTCTCCGACTCTATGCTGTCACCGTCGGCAACAAAGGGTTCGTTAATCCCTACAACCTTGCCATCTAATTCTTCGCAAAATTCGCAAGGCGATCCACCTGTATTTCTCCAAACCAACCTTTCAACTCCATAGGCGGCAAAGGCAGTCCTCACAACTGCATTACCAAGTTTCACCGTCTCGTTTCTTGCTACGTCTTGCGCTCTGAAGTCATCCCACCTATCAAGTTCTTGTTCTATCGCTTCTAATTCTTCTCGCCCCTCATCTCTGGCCTTGTCAATCGCTTTCCGTAGGTTGGACTCGTTTATCCCTACATATCGAGCAACAAACGCAGTCATGTATTCATCAATGAAACGGTCTATCTGTTCTTTATTCTCCAACCTTTTACTTAACTCGTCGGCCACGCTTTCGTGTGCCACTTCTGCTAAGGATGTGAACGGCGGCAGCATATTTCGCCTTGTAAACTCTTTGTGGTTATCATAAAATTCACTTAACCAATCTTCAAAAGCAGTCAGGTTTCTATTGTTTAACAAGTTGCTCGCCTGCCGCTTAATATCGCTTTGTTCTCTTTTGATTACCCTGGCTATAGCATCCTCAAAAACTCGCTTGTAAGATTTGATTGTGCGGTGTCTTTCGTTCGCTCCTCCTCGTCTAAATTCCTTAGCGGGAGTTTCCCTTTCCTCTAATTCAGGGAGGTGTTTTCTGAGGTTTTCCGGATTAAGCAATTGGTCTGCCGGAACCATATTCATCGGGGAAAGGTAAACATCTCCTTGGTTTTCCGGTAAGGGGTTCATATTTTCTAATTCCCTTATGTCATTAGCGCTCATGAATCCCCATTGCCTCGCAGTAGCATAGGCACGGTAACGGCTTTCTGTGTCACCCCTTAGTAACCCATCTACCACAAACTCAACAAAATGGTCTTCGTCATCCGCAACCCTGAATAACTTAGTGTTCACCTGCTGCTCTATGTTTTTCAGTAACGGCAGTAATGTATCTGTTAGAAACTCAATGGATTGATGTTCAATGTTTGAGAACGTGGCCTTATCTAGATCTCCAAGTTTATGCAGTTGGGTAACAAAGAAAAACCTTCCGATTTCGGAGGTCTGGAATTTCTTGCTCTCTAAAAACTGCGCCTGATCCGGTGGAATACCCACCTGCTTAAATTGCATACCTTCTTCAAGAAGCATTACCCTGTGAGATTTACCTAACCCCGAATACTTCTCGTCTATTTGCCCCTTCAATCGGTCAAAGGCATCTTTGTTTAACTCTCCCGGATGCTCCACCATCCCACCGACATTGGTTCCCTGTCCGAAAAACCGTGCTCCAAATTCCTCAATTGCTAACCCTAAACCTATTGCTTCCCTTGCTGCCTCAACACAGCCCATCCCTTTATCAACTGATTTGTGGAATAAATTTTTAATGTGTAGGATATTATAAAAAGGTTGTCGGGACTGTTCCCCGGTAGGCAACTCTATATCATACCAGAGCTGATTATCGCCATCCCTGAATGGCTCCACCTTCCACGGGGGCAGCAACCAAAGAGCAACAGGCCTTCCGCCCTCTCTTTCAATCCAGGAATACCAATTACCCCAAAACAATTGGTGATGTATCCCCGCCAAACGCCACTCAAAGGAGGTCTGGTATGGATTAGGCCTGTCGTGGAGCAAAGAGAACACCTGGTGGTCTCTCGCCTTCTCCTTCCCTCTCGGATTTATATGTCTATAAGTATTTAGAGGTAAAGAGGCGATTTGCCCTGATAGGAAGGTTGTGGCCCGCCAAACCACTGACTGCGTGGATGCATTATGCTCAGTTACATTTACTCCGCTGTGAGAGGGGCGCCTAAACATATCTGTCAACCATTGTCTAGGGTTTTTTAGATTTGACGTGCTACGTTTTTCGCTTATCAAGTCTGAAATTAATCCCATTTATTACTCACCCCTCGGTATTCCGACGTATAGGAGCAGCAGCCCCCCGATAATCCACGCGGCAGGAATATAGATTTGCCACACGCCATACACTAAAGAAAAAAATCCAACTATCAGCAAAAACTCTTTAATCAAACCCACAGTTACAATTCTCCTGACGGCAACCACCCCCCTAAAGCACCCTTAAATCCTGTTTTGAGTAAATCGACGGCTTCTTCCCTTCCTGCCTGATCGCCCTATCCAAACCCATTACCGTTGCCACGACTCCATCTATCCGCTTACCCGTTTTATTTCTGTCCGGCTTTACCGGCTTTATATTTC
>Ga0207421_10008902_pt1 | contig 10264 bp, 6 predicted proteins | sample SodLakKL_010_SED_4_FD_187542 | JGI IMG/M metagenome (GOLD analysis project Ga0207421, IMG submission 187542) | Alkaline sediment microbial communities from Lake Tanatar, Kulunda Steppe, Russia - 8KL_010_SED (SPAdes) (version 2) | ecosystem: Environmental > Aquatic > Non-marine Saline and...
ATGGCATCATCAATGCCCAGATCCTCGGCCTCAACCATCGCTTTTTGCAGTCCCACCAACGATGCCATGGTTCCGGAAACCCGTGCTTCACCGGAGTAAAAATCACGCTGGAAGGCATACCCCTCAGCGTAACTGTCGGCCAGTTTTCCCGTGTAGAAATCGGTGCAGAACATCCGGGTATGATGTCCGTTTTGGTTGACGGCAGCGGCGAATTCATCCGATATACCCCATCCGATATCATCATGACAACGGATATAATTGATCCAGGAGGTGTTTTTTGGTGCCATGGGCAGCCGGTGCAGGGCCGTGCGCAACAGATGTGTATTTTCTGATGCCATGGCATGCCAGATATGGGACATCAGCGTGGCATTATATGCAAGGTCACACTCTTTGCCTTCAAATCCGTCACTTCCGAGATAACGAACTATTTCTTCAGGCCCGACAATTGCCTCGGCCTTGAACAGTACTCCCGGTGCAATGATCCGCAGCAATGCACGATATGCCTGCAGCAGATGGTGGGCTTCATCCTGATTTTGACAGTGCGTCCCTAACTTTTTCCAGAGATAGGGCACGGCATCCAGCCGAAGACAGTCGGCTCCGGTATTCACAAGGTGGACCATCTCGTCAAACATGGCGTGAAAAACATCCGGATTGGCATAATTCAGATCCCACTGGAATTCGTAAAAGGTGGTCCAGACCCACTTGCTGATTTGCGGGTAGTAACTGAAGTTGCCCGGCGCAAAATCTGGAAATACCTCGATGAGATGTCTTTCATACATGTCCGGAAGAGTCCGGTCATCGAACATATGAAAAAATTTCTGATAGCGCGGGTGTCCGCTCATCGCCGCCTGTGCCCATCCGTGCTCTTTGGCGGTATGATTCATCACAAAATCGAGCACCAGGTTGATACCTTCCTGGTGAAGCATGCGTGATGTTTTTCGGAGGTCGTCATAGGTACCCAGCCTGCGGTCGACATCCCGGTAGTTCTGAACCGCATAACCGCCGTCATTCAGTCCGTCGCGCGGGCGCAGAAGTGGCATCAGATGCAGAAAGTTGATACCAAGTTCTTTGAGATAGGGAATTTTGTCGCGCAGTTTTTTCAGATCGCCGGCAAACAAATCAACATAGAGAACACCACCAACCAGTTCTTCGCTCTGAAACCAGAGCGGATTGGCATCCCGGTCCAGGTCGAGTTGCTGCATATCTTTTTTGCGATCCTGCAAACCCTGGAGTATGGAATCAAAAATTCGGATAACCCAGCGCTGCTGCTCATATCCGTCGCCATAGACAGAGGTGTAAAAACGCCAGAAATCGTCAAAGTTTTTCTCGATTCGATGCTTCAGAAACGGATATCGCCGGTAGTGTTGATCGTAGCGGGATATGATATCCTGCTTCATGAGATCCCTTTTATCCCCTTTTTTCCACGCTTCCCGCGAGATATTCAGGGGGATATACTGCGATACCGATCTGGGATTCCAGGTTTTTAAAGCCATTTACGTTACTACAGATGGTGTTAAGCAAGTGAATTTATGACCGAAGAAGGGAGGTCGGGCATGGCCCCTTTTCGTGCTGCAACCTGCGCGGCATATTTGTTGGCCGCCGAGATGCAGACATCCAACGGGGAATTTCGTAATAAATGATGAGTAAGTGAAGCGGTAAATGCATCACCGACCCCCACGGAATCGCCATCGGTATTATCAACCGGGTGGACCGGCTCGACCAGATGCTGTTCCGGTGTGATGAGTTCGGCGCCATCCATTCCTTTGGTCAGGCAGATTATGCGCACCCCTTTTTCGGAGAAAAGCCACTCCTTGAGATCATCAACCCCAAACAGTTCGTGAAGGCGGTTCCACTCATGCGCATTCAATTTTACCAGATCGGCCAGCTGCAGAGTTGTGTCAATCACCTCCTCGGTATAGTGCGGCTCCCGCAGGTTGATATCTGCAATTTTGAGGCACTCACCGGAGACCAGTTTCAGAAACTCCCGGATGGTTCTGCGGCTCACTTCATTTCGTTGTGCCAGTGTTCCGAAACAGACAGCATCGGCATCCCTTGCCAGATCCTGCCATGCTGGTGTAAGTGAGAGCCGGTCCCAGGCCACTCCATCGGTAATCACATAGGAAGCTTCCCCATTGGTCATGCTGACTTCGACGGTGCCGGTTGGAACCCGGTCATCTTTCTGGATGTATGAGATGTCGAGGTGATGGGATGCCAGTAGTTTGAGCAACTCCTCTCCGTTTTCATCGTCACCTACCCGGCTGACAGGAACACCGTTGTTGCCGAGTTTGGTAGCATGAAAGGAGACATTGGCCGGAGCTCCTCCGGGCCGTTTGTATTCCGGGAAAACATCCCACAGAACTTCCCCCAATCCAGCAATGACCGGTTTTCTCATAACGCATTCTCCATATTTTCGTATCTGTATATTGAACTCGTGCTACGTCTTTCTGTAACAGACGAATAGCCGGTGGTGTTCCGGCATTCAGGAATAGAAGAAAGTATGGCAGAAAAAATCAGTCGGGTAAAGATGGAGCGGCGGCTGAATCGGTTTCTTCCTCCTGTTTCCAGCTGGGCAGCCAGCTTTTAATTCGGTCGAATGCCGCCGTTACCGATACGTAAACGACAGGTATGAAGATCAGGGTGATGAGGGAGGAGACCGCAAGTCCACCAATCACAACGCGTGCCAGGGCAGCCTGGATTTCCCCGCCTGCGCCGGTTCCCAGTGAAAGCGGGATCATCGCCAGTATGGTGGTGATGGTGGTCATCATTATCGGACGAAGACGCAGTTTTCCGGCTTCCACAACCGCACGGTAGATCGGCAGGTTTTGTTCCCGGCGCATCAGGTTGATGTAATCTACCAGGACAATGGCATTATTCACCACAATACCGATGAGCATCACCATCCCCATAAAACTTTGCAGATTCAGGGTGGTGCCGGTGAGCAGGAGTGCTGGAACCACCCCGATTAAAGCCAGCGGCACGGAGAACATGACGATCAACGGATCAATGAATCGTTCAAACTGGGCTGCCATCACCATGTATATGAGGATCAATGCCATGATGATGGACATGGTAAAGTCGCGCTGCGCCTGTTGCTGCTCTTCGTACTCCCCGCCAAAATAGACCGAAAAACCGTCAGGCATCGGGAATTCGGCGAGTTCGGCCTCCATCATGTTGACGGCATCGCCGAGGGCTACACCCCGCTCGAGGTTTGCCGTGATGTAGGTTACCCGCTGATTGTTGATCCGGTTGATATTTTCCGGCATCCGGGTGAATTCCTGGTGGGCGACAGTTGATATCGGCAGAATGGATCCGTCCGCTGTGCGGATGGAGATGTTGTCCAGATCCAGAACGGAGAGCCGGTCTTCGGGCCGAAGCCTGACTGTAATCGGCCACTCTTCGGCATCCACCCGGAAGACGCCGGCCTGCGTACCGCCGACATTGGTCTGAATGGTGCGTGCCACTTCATTCACACTAAGCCCGAGCCGGGAAACCTTCTCGCGATCAAACCGGATGTCCTGCTGAGGATTGCCTTCCCCTCGGTCGGATTCCACATCGGTGACACCGGGAAGTCGTTCCAGAAGCGGAATAAGCTGGCGCGTAACATCTCCGGCCTGGGTGAGATTGTTTCCCCGGAGCTGAATCTGAAGGGATTCGCCTTCGTCATCGCCTCCTCCACCCCCACCAAACACGCGGCGCAGAACCCACAGGCCGGATCGTGCCGACACCCGGATATCCGCCCCCGGAATCACTCCCTGTACTTTTTGGCGGAGATCATCTGCAATGTCCGTACTGGAAATACTCCGTTCTCCGGGTGGGCGGAGGGTCAGGTCAATGCGCCCGTTGCCGTTACGGACATCTTTTGAATAATAGATAACCTCTTCCTGAGGAATGACCGACTGAACGACGTCATCCAGCTCCTCAAGGTACTGGTGGATAACCGAAATATTGGTACCATCTGCCATCGTCATGCGGACCCGGATTTCGTCGGCATCTACCTCCGGAGTGAGTTCATACGGGATCATCCGGAATCCAAAAAGCGCTAATCCGAAAATCAGAAAAACCCCCAGCGAAATGAGCAGTTTACGATTCAGTGCCCGTTCAAGAAGATGGGCGTAGCCGTTTTCCAGTTTTTCAAACATGCGTTGATAGCGGGACCGCTTATCGGGATCCGGATCATCCGGTTGTACGGACAGCATTTTGCTGGCCATCATGGGGACAAGTGTGAGGGCAACGATCAGGGAGCACAACAGGGCAAAAACAACGACCAGAGCCAGTTCCTGAAAGAGAAGGCCGGTAATTGTCTGCATAAAAAGCACCGGCAGGAAAATGACCGAAGTGGTCAGGGTTGCGGCAATGATCGCACCGGTAACCTGACGTGTACCGATCAGCGAACTCTGTTTACGTGTTTTCCCGTTTTGTCGCTGCCGGACTATATTTTCCAGCACCACGATAGAGTTGTCGACAATGAGGCCGACGCCAAGCGCCAAACCTCCGAAACTCATCTGGTTAAGGGTGAGGCCACCGAAATAGAGTAGTGCGAACGTTGCGATAATGGAAATCGGGATCGAAACTCCGATAATCAGGGTGGTAGATCCGTTTCTCAGAAATGCGAACAGGACGATGATGGCCAGAATTCCGCCCCAGAGTGCGGCATTTCGGACGCTGTCGATGGATGACTGGATGAAATCGCTCTGATCGGTAATGACCCGCAGCTCCATATCGGTACGGGTCCGGTTGATGCGTTCCACTTCCTGCTTGATCTGTTCCGCAACGGCTACCGTGTTGGCACCGGTCTGTTTACGGATACCAAACCGGATGGTGGGTTGTTCATCAATTTCAATATACCGCCAGATATCCTGGTAACCTTGCCGGACATTGGCCACATCCCCGATCCGAATCGGGGCTCCATCCACATTGGTAATGATCGTCTGTTCGATATCCGATACATTTTCATACTCTCCGACAGAGCGAACATAGATATCACTCAGGCCGTCCCTGACATTTCCACCGGGAAGTGTGATGTTTTCCCGGCCCAAAGCCGCTACCACATCCTGGGCGGTCAATTCGCTGGATGTCAGCCGGTCACGGTCAAGATCAACCTGGATTTCATGATAAATCCCGCCCCATACGTCAATAGCACCCACACCGGGGATTTGTTCAAAATTCTTGGTGACATCCCGCTCAAGGATCCGGGTCAGGTCCGCCATATTGCGGTCAGACTGGGCACCAATTACAACGATGGGGGCATCATTAGGATCAAATTTCCATATCCTGGGCGGATCGGCGTCCTCGGGCAGGTTGTTGCGTAACCGGTCGAGCGCCGCTCTCACATCATTGGTCGCTTCATCAATATTAACCCCCTGGGAGAAATTGAGCGTTACCCGGCTGCTTCCCTCGGAGGATCGTGAGGTGACCCGCTCCACATTGGCCACACCAGCCAGTGAATTTTCAATTTGTTCGGTCACGAGTTGTTCCATCTCTTCCGGACCGACATTACTGTAAAACACGGCAACAGTCAGTTGCGGATATTCGATAGGGGGCAGCAAGTCGATCGGCAGAAACCGGAACCCGATGGAACCCAGAGTGATGACGATCAGGAAAACCATCATCGTTGTAACCGGTCTTGCTACGGAACGTTCGGTTATGGACATAGTCTACTGTGCTTCATGTAACGGTGTTATGGGCGTCAATTCCGCCCTTCCGATGGAGGGGACGTCAGACTCCGGAAGTGTCCCTCCGGGATTGCTGGGCCATTTTATTTTCTATGATATCAAAAAGATCGCGGCTCTGGATTTCCTGCAGGTTGATAATATGATCCCAGTCCACGGGGCGGACATTCGCTTCATCCGATCCGCGAACAAGCAGATTTTGTCCCAGTGTGACCACCCAACTGTCCTGAGAGATCCCTTCAATTCCGGAAATAAGGCGACCCTTTGCAACCATATCAATGGGAACAAATGTGACCGGGGCCGGGCCGATTAATTCACCTGGTGGTTGATCCCCCTCAAACTGTAACTCCTGTCCGATACGCTCGGCTACAAAAACCCCTTCATATCCGTGGTCCGGGTGAAAGTAAATGGCATTATTGGGTACCAAAATAGCGTTTTCACTTTCAGCATATCGTATTTTAATGGTTACGAACATTCCGGGCCGGAGGATGTTGTCCGGATTTGCGACTTCAATTTCTGCAATGGTGCTATGGGTGACCGGATTCAAAAACGGTGAGATGCGTGTGATTGCTCCTTCGACAATTCCATTGTTCCCGGGAGAGGTGATGCTTGCTGAATGGCCAACTTCAATGTAGGAGGTCATTCTCTCGGTAATCGACATCTCGATTTTCATCTGACTGGGGTCTCCAATCTGGAAGAGGCGGGTGGAAGGATTTGCCTGCTGACCTATTTCGGCATTTCTCAAACCGACCAACCCGTTGATCGGGGCGCGAACAACGGTATTTTCCAATTCGTTTTTGCGCTCTTCAATAATCGATTCGGCCTGCTCCATCTGAGCTTTATTGAGCTCCAGTGTCGCTTCGGCTGATTCCACCTCGGCCTCCATATTTTCCAGTTCTGCTTCCGTTTCAAGGTCACGGCTCCGGAGTTCGCGGATGCGATCAAGGTTCATATTGTGCCGGTTGAGTCTCGCTTCAGCCTGCCGCACCTGTGCCCGGGCAATTTGATACCCAGACTCCGCTTGTCGCAGCCGTTCCCGTGCTTCCGAATCCCGCAGACGTACCAGCGCTTGTCCCGCTTCTACATAATCCCCGTTATTAACCGCGACCTCTACAATGGGAGCTGTAATTTCCGGATAGATATCTGTTTGATTCCGGGCCTTGACGATACCGGTAAGCTCCTCCTCCAATGGCAAACTGCCGGTGATCACCTTTACCGCCTCCACAGTTGGAGCCCGTTCGTTATTCTGGTTGCCCGGGTTGTCGGAATTGTCACTACCGGAGCACCCTAAAGTAAAAAGAACGATAAGTACTGAGATGCAAAGAAAGTTTTTTAAATACATGTTTTTGAAACAATAATGATCAATTTATCCGACAGCTGCTATCCGGTATGGGGGTATGATTTATATAGATAGACGACTAAGGGCGGCGATAGTTCACCTTTACGACACAGAAATACCGGGTGAACACTCAGAAAAAACCGGTGTATAATAGACTACATAACGTAATCTACCCCAAATCGTTTTGCGAATTATGTAAAAGGTTTTAAAAATGATCAAAACCCGGCAGGTTGGATAGTTATAAAGGGGCGTTAATCTGTATTCACCTGTTTGCCCAACCCAGGTACATCTCCCGTACCTCATCAATATGCTTGCGAAGATTTTTTTTGTTCCAGTGAGATGTGTCTATTGGGGGATAAATATGAACAGTCACTGTCCCGGGGAGGGTGACGAGCGATTTGCCGGGACAGAGGTCAAAAGCTCCTTCTATATAAATGGGAACAATCGGATATCCAAGATCCATTGCAGTCTGAAATGCTCCGGATTTAAACGGGGCGATTTCTCCGGTTTCAGAACGGGTTCCTTCAGGAGCAAAGAAAAGGGAGAGGCGGTCTCTGCGAATACGCTTATAGGCCTGATGCAGTTGCGTGATCGCTCCACGGGAGTCTTTTCTGTTAATCATGATCTGCCCGGAAAATTTAACCAGTATCAAGAAAAACGGATTGTACATCAGCTCTCTTTTTGCGATGTAGCGAATTCCGGGGAGAAACAGCGTGAGCATGATGAACAAATCAAGAGTTGAACTGTGGTTGATGATGAATATGGCAGGGTCTTTTGGCTTCTCTCCATGGTATTTGATTTTTCTTCGGACACCCGCAGTAGTTAATGCCGTTATTCCGAGTGCATACCCGACCCAATGTGTAAGAAATGTGCTAAACTTCCCGAAGGTCACTATTGAAATGATGATGGTCAGCAGGCACAGAACGGTCAGTACCACCAGCAGCAAAAGAGCGGTGACAATCATTCGAAGTTTTACAAAAAATCCCGGGTTGTGAGCCATATGCGTAGTATTCTAAATAAAAGGGTGACGGGATACACCGGAGTTACTCCTGACCGGAAAATACAAATGCCCCGGCCATGGAAAAAGCAGCAGAATGGTATGTGGCTAAATAATGTAACGATTTCAATTATCCGGAGGGATGATATGGGATTTTAAAAATCCGGTTACATGTATCTCGAGGAAACCAATAAGAAGCAGATACAATTTCCTGGCGGAATGATCGCCGATTGTCTATTGTATCAGTAATTGGTAGTTTACAGCCTCAAAAATAATAGCCAGATAAGAACCGACATGAACGAAATTCAACAGTTAGATCAAAAAACCTATTTCCAAACCTATAAACGACTGCCCATTACACTGAGTCATGGCAAAGGTTCCCGCATCTGGGATACCGAAGGTAAAGAGTATATCGATATGCTGGCCGGAATAGCCGTGAATTCACTCGGACATGCCCATCCGGCCCTGGTGCATGCAGTGAAAAACCAGGTCGAAAAACTGATTCATGTATCCAATTTTTATACTACGGTTCCCCAGGTCCGGTTGGCGGAAAAACTCACCCGGCTTAGTGGGTTAGACCGCGTATTTCTCTGCAGCAGCGGACTGGAAGCAATTGAAGGAGCCTTTAAAACTGCCCGGAAACACGCCAATTCCAAAGGGAAGAACGGCCCGATTATCTCCCTGGAGGGCTGCTTCCACGGGCGATCCATCGCCGGTATTGCGTCAGGAAAGGAGCAGTATCAGCAGGGTTTTGAACCGATGCCGGGCGGGTTCCTCCAGATACCATTAAACAGCAAAGAGGCGATTGACGAACATGTCAATGACCAGACCACCGCTGTAATTGTCGAGCCGATACAGGGCGAAGGCGGAATTCGGCTTGTTGACCCGGATTTTCTGAGGTATGTGCGCGAGAAATGTACCAAACACGGAACAACGCTGATATTTGATGAAATTCAAACCGGAATAGGGCGGACCGGTGCGATGTTCGCTTCTGAGCTCGTTGGTGTGAAGCCGGACATGGTCACAATTGCCAAGGGACTTGGAGGCGGTGTACCAGTTGGTGCTATTCTTGCAACGGAAGAGCTGGCCATGACCCTGAAACCCGGAGATCACGGGACGACATTCGGCGGCAATTCGTTGGCCTCGGCAGCAGCACTTTCCGTGCTTCAGACAATAGAGCGGGATGATCTTTGCCGAAAGGCGGGAGAAAAGGGGAAGGTTTTTCTGAAAGAGTTGAATGACAAGCTTTCCGGACATCCGCTTGTTAAGGATATCCGTGGAATGGGGCTGATGGTTGGTGTTGAATTGACCATTGAAGGAGCATCCGTGATGCAGAAGATGGCGGAGTATGGTGTTCTGGTCAATGTTGCATCAGTTCATGTAATCCGGTTTGTTCCACCGCTGATTGTCTCAACAGAGGATCTTTCTACGGCTGTGGATGTTTTAAAGAGCGTATTGGATGAGCATAACACAGATTCCGCGTAAATCAAGACGTATAAGTCGTCGATTTCCGCGGAACCGATATTTCCTGAAATGTCCGGATGGGAATGTCGTCAGGGGATCAGGCTGAATTTCCTGATTTCATCCAACAGTTTTTTACGGGTGATCGGTTTCACCAGGTACCCGTTGCACAAATCAAAATAGGCGTTCTTGACGCTTTTTATATCATCAAGTGCGGTGGTCATGATAATTGTGGCTTCATATCCCGATCTGATTCCGTGCGCTTTTTCGATCTCACGTATCCGCCGCAGCACTTCCTGGCCGTTCATGCCGGGCATCATGATGTCCAGGCATATCAGGTCGAATGGGTCACCTGAATCCATATGCTGTTCTACAAGAACCACCGCTTCCTCTCCGGTGGCCGTACTTTGGCAGGCTCCGTAATCTTTCAGGTGACTTTCAAGCAACCGGCGGCTGGCAAAGTTGTCTTCGACGATGAGTGTTTTCATTCGATTATATAATATTATCAGATGCTTGATACGAATTGAAATATCAAGTTTTTTAAATAAATGATATAGGAAAAGCACAAGATTTTGCTGATGCCGGAAATATGATTCGGCATTTCTCATCCTGGATGTAAAGTAAATGGCCCCGGTCGAAAATCCAATATTGGTATTGGAATATTGCGTTTTTTATTCAGCTATCCACTAAAACCGGGAGGACACCAGGTTTATGTGCACTCTTTTTAATAAAGAATAGCGTCTGAATACACGATCGCCTGCCCCGGTACTGCGGCTGCTGGCATACGTGAAAATCCGG
>Ga0207421_10008904_pt1 | contig 10262 bp, 9 predicted proteins | sample SodLakKL_010_SED_4_FD_187542 | JGI IMG/M metagenome (GOLD analysis project Ga0207421, IMG submission 187542) | Alkaline sediment microbial communities from Lake Tanatar, Kulunda Steppe, Russia - 8KL_010_SED (SPAdes) (version 2) | ecosystem: Environmental > Aquatic > Non-marine Saline and...
CGACGTTGTGGGCGTCGAGGAAATCTCGCTCCCGATGTATACCAACACCGTGACCGCGCTGATCGGGCCTTCGGGCTGCGGGAAGACGACGTTCCTACGCGCGCTCAACCGCATGCACGACCTCATGCCGAGCGCTCGCGTAGGCGGAAGCGTGCTGCTCGACGGTGAAGACATCTACGCCCGGGGCATCGACCCGGTCACGATTCGCCGCAAGATCGGCATGGTGTTTCAGAAACCTACGCCGTTTCCCACCATGTCGGTGTACGATAACGTTGTAGCCGGTCTACGCCTCGTGGGGCTTCGAAACCGCAGCGTGCTCGACGAGGTAGCCGAGCGGTCGCTTACCCAGGCGGCGCTCTGGGAAGAGGTCAAGGATCGCCTCAAGGCCCCGGCCTCGGCGCTCTCCGGTGGACAGCAGCAGCGACTCTCGATCGCGCGTGCTCTTGCGGTTGAGCCGGAGGTGCTTCTGATGGACGAACCTACGAGCTCGCTCGACCCGAAAGCCACCGCTCGCATCGAGCAACTCATCAGCGAGCTCAAGAAAGCCGTCACGATCGTGATCGTGACCCACAACATGCAGCAAGCGGCGCGCGTTTCGGACTACACCGGGTTCTTCTTTCTCGGTCGCCTGATTGAGTTCGGTACTACCAACAAGATCTTCACCGACCCGAGCGAACAGCGCACCGAGGACTACATCACCGGCCGCTTCGGCTAATGCGATCACGCGGCTAATGCGATCACGCGGCAAGGCGGCGCCGGCCGGCGGCTATCGCCGCCACAATCACAGCGATTTCGTGATACGGTGGTAAACAGCGATGGAACAACAGTACCGTATGGCGAAGCGTCTCGAGGGCCTCTACGACGGTATGCTCCGTATGGGCTCGTTGGTAGAGGAAGCGCTCCGCAAAGCGTTGATAGCCCTCTCCAACTGGGACGAGGAGCTTGCAGGCGAGGTCATCGAGGAAGACGCGCGCATAGATTCGACCCAGATAGAGCTCGAAGACGAATGCACCGACGTGATCGCGCGGATGCAGCCTGTGGGAAGCGACCTCCGGGAGATCGTGTGCTGCATCAAGACACTGACCGATCTCGAGCGCATCGGGGACCATGCTCGACATGTCGCGCGCTCGCTTACCAAGTCCGCCGGTCCTCACTACAGCACGATGTTGCCCCGCGTGCGACAACTCGGAAACAAAGTGCTCGCAATGGTGCACGACTCACTGACCGCTCTGGTGGACCGTGACGCAGAGAAAGCGCGCGAAGTTGCACACCGCGATACCGAGGTCGACGAGATGCATAGAGCCTTGACCGAGGACGCGCTGACGGTTATGAAGACCGAAGCGCAGGGGATCGAAGCCGGTCAACAGATTATCCTGCTAAGCCGCTACCTGGAGCGTATCGGCGATCATGTAACGAATATCTGCGAGTGGATTGTATACGCTCGCACCGGCACGCACGTGGAGTTCGATAGGTGAAGACAGCAGACTCGGTATTAGTGGTTGACGACGAGGTCGATATTCTCGAGCTCATCAAGTACAACCTCGCCAAGGACGGGTTTGAAGTTGTTACGGTGGAGACCGGCGAGGCCGCGTTGGAGCAGGTTAGAAAAAAGCCTCCGGCTTTGATCGTGTTGGACCTCATGCTTCCCGGGCTCGACGGCCTCACGGTGTGTAAGCAGCTTAAGCGCCACCCAAGCACCGCCGGCATTCCGATTCTCATGTTGACCGCAAAAAGCGAGGACTCCGATGTCGTAGCGGGACTGGAACTCGGTGCCGATGACTACCTCACCAAGCCGTTCAGCCCGCGCGTGCTCATTGCACGTATTCGAGCCGTACTTCGACGGCGCGCCGAGCAGAACGGGCAACACGGGCAGGCCACCCCTGCGCGCATAGAAGCGGGCCCAATCGTGATCGACCGCAATCGTCATGAGGTCCTCTGCGACGGTAGCGAAGTGACGTTGAGCGCAACCGAGTTCGCGATTCTCTGGTTTCTTGCGTCGCACCCTTCCTGGGTGTTCTCCCGTACCCAGATCATCGACGCGATTCGAGGTGACGACTACGCGGTTACCGAACGCGCCGTCGATGTGCAGATCCTCGGGCTCCGCCGCAAGCTCGGCGAGTACGGACGCTACGTCGAAACCGTGCGCGGCGTCGGCTACCGGTTAACCTCCGAACAGTAGGCCTCCACGACAATGGCGAAAACGCTTCGCAGACAAGTCCTACCGGTTTACCTCGCGATGGTAACCCTCTCGGTGCTCGCCGCTACCGCTGTGGCGGTCGGTTCGCTCGTGATGCTCGACGGCGCACTACGCATTGCGGGCCTGCTTTCCGCAGGCCTGGTGGTGGCCGGGTCGGCTTGGCTCGCGAGTCGCTGGGTGGTTGAGCGTATCTCGCACCCGTTACTCGAGATGCGCGCGGCCGCGCGTCGCTACGCCGACGGCGACCTCGAGTACCGTTTCTCGGTTTCCGAACCCGAGGAAGTCAGCGCGATCGCCGACGCCTTGAACAGCATGGCGATTCAGCTCAAAGCGCGCATCGGGACCATGAATCGACAGCGGGGCGAGGTCGAGGCCATCCTCTCGAGCATGGTTGAGGGCGTAGTAGTGCTCGACGCCGCAAGCAGGGTGCGCTCGGCGAACGCCGCCGCCGCCCGCCTCGCCGGGAGCAGCCCCTCCGAGGCAACAGGCCGATCGCTCCTCGATGTGTTTCGCAGCACAGAGCTCGCGGCGGTGGCCGATGAAGCTGCGATCAAGGATGAGCCGGTGGAGCGAAGCGTGACGCTCTACCGTGAAGAGCCGCGCATTATTCAGGTGCACGGCTCGACGCTGCGGTCAACCACCGACCCACGCCCCGGGACCTTGCTGGTGCTCCACGACATCACGCAGATCAAGCGCCTTGAAGATATCCGTAAGGACTTCGTCGCCAACGTCAGTCACGAACTCAAGACCCCGGTGACCACGATCAAGGGCTTTGTCGAGACTCTGCTCGACGGAACCCACCACGAGCCCGATCAAATGCACCGCTTCCTCGAGATCGTGATGCAGAACGCCAACCGTCTCAACGCGATCATCGAGGATCTGCTCAGCCTGAGTCGACTCGAGCACTCCGAGGGCGAGATTCCCCGCAACCGCACCGATCTACGGTTTATCGTTCGTCGCGTGGCCGACGCCTGTGTTCGCGCCGCCGCCGAAAAAGAAATCACGGTCGAGCATCATAGCGAAGGTTATTGCGAGGCTGAGGTCAGCGCAAGTCTCATCGAACAGGCGCTGGTGAACTTGATCGACAACGCAATCAAGTACGGCGACCACGGCACCGCGGTCACGATCACGCTGCGGGGTGAACCGAAGCGGGTCTCGATCGCGGTTTCCGACAACGGGCCGGGCATTGTACCAACGGCGCTTCCGCGGATCTTCGAGCGCTTCTACCGCGTCGACCGCGCTCGCAGCCGCGCTATGGGAGGAACCGGCCTGGGGCTCGCGATCGTGAAGCATATTGCGCTCGCCCATGGCGGCACGGTTGAGGTTGACAGCACGGTTGGGCTCGGCAGTACCTTCACGATAGTATTACCGCGGCGCTCGGCCCAAGATTCCGCACGATCCTCATGAAAATCTAACACGCTCATGACATTCTCACAGTCGTGGAAGACCAAAACTTCAGTTACCAAAAGATTCGAACCGTACTAGAGAACTCGCCGGCTATCAGTCTCGCTCCCGATGACCGCTACGTGGTGTTCAGCGATCTGCATATGGGCAACGGGAGTTGGACCGATGATTTTGTCACGAACTCCGAGATGTTTATGACGGTTCTCGATCACTACTATCTGCTCCGCGGCCACAGCTTGATTCTCAACGGGGATGTCGAGGAGCTACAGCGTTTCACGCTCACCGAAGTTCACCACCGTTGGGGCCAGGTATACGCGGTGCTCGAGCGCTTCGCGGCCGAACGAAAGTTCCATCGCATCGTGGGCAACCACGACCATGAGCTACTGGACGACGGGGTCAGCGAGACCGGCGTCATGCCGCTCGAGGGTTTGCGCCTCCTGCATAACAACAACACCCTGTTTGTCTTCCACGGACATCAAGCACTCTGGCGCTACGACCGCTTCAACCGTTGGATCGGATACCTGTTGAAGTATGGGCTCAATCCGCTGAAGATTCGTAACCGCACCGTCGCCCATAACAGCCGCAAACGTTTTCTCACCGAGAAGCGAGTCTACGAGTTCTCAAGCAATCAGAGCGTGCTTTCGATCATCGGTCATACCCATCGTCCGCTGTTCGAGTCGATGTCGAAGATCGATACCCTGCGCTTTGAGATCGAACGGCTCTGCCGCGCCTACCCCGCTGCCGCTGCGCCGAAACAACGCAAGATCGAGGAGCAAATCAAGGAGTATCAGCGCGAGCTCGAGCACGTGCATCGTCACGATGCCGCCGAAGCAGCACAACGCAGCCTCTATAACGCCGACCTCGTAGTGCCGTGTGTCTTTAACTCAGGCTGTGTCTTGGGCAAACGCGGTATGACCGCGCTCGAGATCCAAAACGGAACCCTTGCGCTGGTCCATTGGTTCGACTCCCGACGCGAGCAAAAATACCTCGATCATCGCAGCCACCATCCGCATCAACTCGGCGACAGCCCGTTCTACCGCGTCGTAATCAAACAAGACAGCCTCGACTACATCTTCAGTCGTATCAAACTGCTGACCTGACGCTCCGAAACGGGAGAATACGCGAAAACCGTCACCCTTTGGACGCCGCGCGCCCTTTGAGCGCCGCGCGCCGTTCTACAGCGGGCAGGGCGAGCGAAACGCTTGCGCCCGGATTGTACTCGTGTTACAACGGCAATCGGTTATGGGACTTTTTTTACGCAAGGCGCTGCGGGTGGGCCCGCTGCGCTTCAACCTCTCGAAAAGCGGAGTCGGTCTCTCGGTAGGGGTAACCGGCCTGCGCTTCGGCGTGGGCCCGCGCGGTCGCTACGTGCACGCCGGACGCCACGGTGTGTATTATCGCAAAACGCTTCCCTCGGGCCGCGGCGCGCGCCGCGGAGACGCGTCCGCCGGCGGCCGCACCGCCGGAGGGTCCTCGAGCGCCGGTCCGCGCTCGGGCCGGCTCTACGATCAACCCGAGCAGCAGCTTCCCGAGATCGAAAGCGCCTCGGCCACGCTCATTCAAGACTCGAGTTCAGAGGAGCTATTAGAGGACATTCGGCGAAACCGCCGACGGCTTCCACTCGCGACAATAGCGATTGCCGCTGCGGCGGTCCTGCCGGCCGTGGCGGCAGGTGCAGCGCAAAGTTTGCTACTACTGGCTGGGCTCGCGGTTGCGATTCCGCTGGACCGCAAAAGGCGGAAAACCGTCCTGTTCTACGAGCTCGAACCCGAGCTGCAGCAAACGCTCGACGCCTGGTACCGAGCACTCGACGAGCTCGGCGCGAGCGAACGGCTCTGGCACATCCCGAACGCCGAAGCCCCCGAGCGGGGCGGGTACGTACGCACGCCGGTACAGTTTCGCTACCGGACGCCGCCGTTTCTCAATACCAATCTCGATGTTCCGGTGCTGCCGGCAGGCCCTCAGACGCTGTACTTCATGCCGGACCTGGTGTTCGTGAGCGACGCAAAAGGCATCGGCGCGGTGAGCTACCACGAACTCGAGGTCGAGGAGTTTGTGGCACGCGAGTCTGAACAAGAGCCGCCGCCGTCGGACGCACAGGTGGTAGAGTGGCGTTGGTTACACGAAACCAAGTCGGGCCGTGCCGACCGCCGCTATAAGCATAACCCTCAGATCCCGACCGTGGAGTACCGGCGGGTTCTGTTCGGCAGCGCGAGCGGCTTACGCGAACTGTTCCAGGTATCGCGCCGAGACCACGAACACGAGTTAAGCAGTTGTCTGCGAGATCTTGCTCACGAAACTGCGCGTACGGGAAACGCCGAGTAAGCAAGGCACCGGTGCCGCGGCATACCACCCCACGGAGCACGGAGCACCGAGCACGCCGAGGCTCATCGCATCGGCGCGCCGTGGTATCAACGATACTCGGCGTGAAACGCCGCGATCTTGTCCACCACCTCTTTGAGCTTCTCGGTGTGCGGTAACAGCGTGGTCCGGAAGTGCGCCGTTCCGGGCATCTGCCCGAATCCCGACCCTGGTACGACACACACGCCGGTTTCTTCGAGTAGCGCCATGCAGTACTCGGCGTCGGTCTTGCCGGGCGGTAGCGTGATCTTCGGGAACGCGTACATCGCACCGGCCACGGTGTTGCAGGTGATGCCGGGGATCGCGTTCAAGCCTTCCGCGATGATGCCGGCTCGCTCCTTTAAGGCGTTGAGGATACCGTCGCGCTCACGGACGTACAGGTCGTGACTCTCCTCGCCGGGCCGCGGAGGACGGACCATGCAGTACGTCGCGACCTGCCCCGGCAGATTCGAGCACAGGTTCACCGACTGCAGTTTCAAGATCTGCTCGATCACGTCGTCGGGGATGTTACGAACCTCAAAGTATCCGCCGCGATGTCCGCACTCGCCGAGAAACCCTTTGGAACACGAGTGGAAGCTGAACAAGCTGACATCGGCGTTTTGAGCCTCAACGAGCAGCTTCGCGAAAGAGACGAACTCGCCACCGGCAAGATAGACATTTTCTTGGTAGACCTCGTCGGCCAGAATCGTGAGGCCGTGCTCACGCGCAAAATCAATGATCATCGCGACATTGTCGCGGTCGAAGACCGAACCGGTTGGGTTGCCCGGGTTGGTCACCACAATTCCTTTGACCGTGGTACCGTCTTGCTTGGCTTTGTTGATCGCGTCCTCGAGCATCTCGCGCGACAAGCGCCAGTCGTGCTCCTCGTCCATGTAGTACGGAACCTGCCGACCTTTGAGCAAGGTTATCGTAGCCGAGTACAGCGGGTACTGCGGAATCGGAACCATGACCCCGTCGGTTGGGCCGGAGATCAGAACCTGCAACGCCGACTGTACGCCCTTGCTAGCCCCGTCGGTGAGGAAGATCTTCTCAGGATCGGCCTCTATTCCGTCTCGATCACGAATGAACTCCGCAACCGCGTCGCGGATCATCCGGACGCCTTTGCTCTCGGAGTACGCGCCGAGCCCGTGCTTTGAACCCTTCAGCAGCGCTTTCGCGCTATCGCGTACATCGGAGGGGAAAAGAGACTCAGCGCTCTCGATGAGTTCCGGATACTCACACAACGCGAGAACCTGGCGCAGATAGGTGATCGGTTTCTGTTTGAGCGCCTGGGGATTTCCGATGTTACAGAAAACGATCTCGCGCCCCTCGCGCTCGAGCTCCTGAGCGCGTGCTACGATCGGCCCGCGAACGGCGTACTGGGTATCGAGAACTGCTTTGCCTAGATCGCTTAGTTGTAGTGCCATTACTGTCCCTCCCTCACGTGGACGTTCTATTGTTGAGCTGTTAAGGTCCAGTGTACGGCAGAATTCGGCGGCGAGCAACCGCGGATTGCCGCACCAACGGCACCCCGATCGCCCTACAAGGAAACGCCGAGGCGGTTTCCGTTGCACAGCTTCCGTTGCAGCCAGTGTTGGCCCATCGGCCTCGAACAGCTTGTTGCGAAGCTTGCAGCGCATCCGGAACCCGGCGTGCTGATTGTTTACGAGAGATTACGGTTCAGAACGCCTCGGATCAGCTCCGGGTTTAGCTCGCGAAGCTCGGTCTCACCCGGACGCCGCTGCAAGACGTAGCGCACACGTCCGGCGCGGCTCTTCTTGTCGTGCTGCATCGCATCGATCAGGGCATCGACCGAGATGGTGTCGATCTCGCAGCGAAACCCGTACTGTCGCAGGAGCTCGGTTGCGGTTGCGGCGTAACCCGGATCGGTAATGCCTGCCGCTTCGCCGCAGCGCAGCGCCTGCACTATTCCCCAAGCAACGGCTTCACCGTGCGTCCAGCCCTCGAAGCCTGTCACCGACTCCAGCGCGTGTGCAAAGGTGTGACCGAGGTTCAACCACTCGCGCCCACCGCGCTCGGTGAAGTCTTGCTCAACGATGCGCCCTTTGACCGCAACCGAGCGCAAAATGAGTTCCTCCACCACTTCGCGATCGCGTTCGAGCACGGCGTCTACCTTTGCCGCCAGAATCTCAAACAGCGCGGGGTCACCAAGCATGGCCGACTTAATGACCTCGGCCAAGCCGCTCAGGTACTCTCGCTGGGGTAATGTCTCGAGGGTTTCGGGGATGATGATGATCCGTTCGGCCGGATAGAAGGTTCCTACGAGGTTCTTGTACCCCGAAAAGTTTACCCCGGTTTTCCCACCGAGTGCAGCGTCGACCATCGCGAGCAACGTTGTGGGAATCAAAACGAGCCGCGCCCCCCGCATGTAGAGCGAGGCCGCGAGGGCGGAAGCGTCGCAAACCACGCCGCCGCCGACCGCCATCACGGTGGCGTCACGCTCAAGACCTTCCTCCAGAAACCGTTCGAGTAAATGAGACACCGTGTCGAGCGACTTTGTGCGCTCGCCCGGGGGCAGAGTGACCGAGGGAAGCTCGTGAAGCGGAGCAAGCAACGAGGTGGTATTTTCGTCCCAAACGACAACCGCTCGCTCTCCCAGGAAGCGCTCGAGCAACGCCTCGGAACCGAGCTCAACGCAAGAGGAATGTCCACCAAACCGGTACTGCAACACGCGCGTTCCCATCGGCGGCTCACCGCAACTGCTGCGCCGAGCTTGGGTTACCGCTCGCCGCGCCGCTCGCCGCGCCCTCGACGGCCCCGTTAGTGTCGACGCCCCCGCCGGTTTCGTTAGTCTCGACGGTCTCGGGTATCTCCACCAACTCGGCCAACCCGGCGACGATGCGCTTCACAAACGGGTCAACGATTGAGTATATCCGACGGTTTCCCTGCACCTCGCTCGCGACGATGCCTTTTTCCTTCAAAACCGCCAAGTGTTGCGAAACTACCGGTTGCGGCTGCCCTAAGCAATCCCACAACTGCGATACGCACGGGTTACCCTGTCGTGCGATGTGGCACAGGAGCATCAAACGCAGAGGATGTCCGCATACCTTGAGGCGCGACGCGTAATCCGTGAGCTGTTGCTGTGCTACCGCTTTCTGCTGATTCATATATAAATAAAATACTACAAAGCAGCGATAATAGCAAAGCCGACCCGGCCGTCTCCGGACCGCTGCTTGGCGTCGCTACGCGTCCTTGCCGGCCGAGGAGTTCGAGACCCGCTCGGAGCCGGCGCTACCTGAGCCCTCGCCGCCGGCGGACTCGGCCGAGCCGGAGCCGCCCTTTGAACCGTTGTCGGCCCCGGCAGGTTTGCTCTCGCCGCCACCGTCCGCGCCGTTCTTCGACGATCCGGCCTTGCCGCCGTTACCGTTGGCGCCCGCCTTCGCTCTTTTGCTGTCGGTCACGTAGAAACCGCTTCCCTTGAAGATGACGCCGATGCCGCCGCCGACGAGCCGCTTCAGCGCGGATTCACCACAGCTGGGGCACACCTGAAGCGCGTCGGACGAGATGCTTTGGAACTCTTCAAACTCATAGTTGCATGCACTGCATTGATAGTCATAACTCGGCATCTTCTGTAAACCTCCTACCCTCGCGCCGGTACGCAGCGGACGCCCGGCTCCACGGTCATAATATATTGCAGAGCGCGTCGACCGGCAAGCTAATCCGACAAGCTAATCCTCTACCTCAGCGTAAATTAGGCTCTCACGGCTTGATTCGTAGCCGAACCGGCAGGCCGGCCGCCGATAGAGCCTCTTTGATCTGGAACACCGTGTAATCGCCGTAGTGCACCATCGAGGCGATAAGCGCCGCGTCGGCCTTGCCGTCGCGGAGCACCGAAACCAAGTGATCGGGGCGTCCGGCGCCACCCGAGGCAACCACCGGCACCGCGACCGCCTCCGAGACCAAGCGGGTACAGGTGAGCTCGTAGCCGTCTCGGGTTCCGTCGGCGTCTATGGAGTTCAGCACGATCTCGCCGGCCCCGCGGTCCTCGGCCTCCCGAACCCAGGCGAGAAGATCGCGCTCGGTTGCGGTACGCCCACCGTGAATAACGACCCGGTATCCGCTCGGCATATCGCCGTCGCGAAGCGCATCAACTCCCAGAACAACGCACTGCTTACCGAACGCCCGCGCGCCGGCGTCGATAATCTCGGGTTTCAGCACCGCCTGGGTATTGAGGCTCACCTTCTCGGCTCCGGCGAGTAGCATCGCGCGCATATCGTCTACCGAGCCGATTCCGCCTCCCACGCAAAACGGGATGAAGATCTCGGCCGCGACGCGCTCAACCACCTCTCGCATAATTCCA
>Ga0207421_10008906_pt1 | contig 10260 bp, 10 predicted proteins | sample SodLakKL_010_SED_4_FD_187542 | JGI IMG/M metagenome (GOLD analysis project Ga0207421, IMG submission 187542) | Alkaline sediment microbial communities from Lake Tanatar, Kulunda Steppe, Russia - 8KL_010_SED (SPAdes) (version 2) | ecosystem: Environmental > Aquatic > Non-marine Saline and...
ACTGCCAACGAACCCCGCCCGACGTTCCCTTTGCTGGCCTTCGCTCTCCCCGAAGGCCTGCTCGGGAACTAATCCATCGGATTAGTGACCCAGAGGAACAGGGTTCCTCGCGGGAACTCTAGACATCATGTGCAGGGATCGAGATGTCAATTTATTTATAATCCTGAACAGATACCCTTCCCGTGTAAGATGGAGAGAGTCAAGTACATAACTTTCGTAGGACGGAGTTCCTGGGCCGTTGTGAATTCTTTTTCTGCAGTTCTTTTTCATACTGAGATTATTCCTGATGAGATCCACGTTCTTTACAAGAGGGAAGATGAGGAGGTCGCTGAAGTGGGTATCTCCGGGCTGTACGAGTTGATGGACGTTAAAGAGATAGGATGTGAACTTGTCCAGCACGTTATTGAGGAAGATTTCGATCTGTTGAAACCGGCTAGGGTCGTGGAGGAGATCATGGAAAGTGATGGGGATGTGGTGATCGATATAACCCCGGCTAAAAAATTCATGTCCAGCACTGCTTTATTGGAAGGTAGAAAGTACGGAGTCGATGGAGTTTTCTATCTTTACATCGATCATGTTGAGGATGCCGACAGGCCTTATCTTGATATCCCGTTACCCAGGCAGGATCTGATAGAGATGGTCGAGGGGGAGCATTATGTCAGAGATTGAGTTGGTGGATAGTCAGATCAACATACTTTTGAACCTGGCCTATCTGGAAGGGGATAGGAGCTTCACAGTTCGTTCTCCCTTGTTGGGGTTAGATCTTTTCGAAGTGGAGTTGGGTCGGAGAGAGTGGAAATGTGAAGTGTGCCATGATCGTGAAGGTTTCAAAGATGAGGTGGAAGAAGTTCGGAAAAAATTTCCTGCTGATCTCGAAAGTGAGATACCTGGATACGATTCTTTAAGGAACGTTCTGGTCGCTTCTGGTTGTTATGAAAGTTGTGAGTTCGGTGGGAGTGTTTCGAACGTTGTGAAGAAGATTAAGGGAAATCACGGCAAGTATTCTATCTGTCTGGATACGAACGTATTTTACAACAGGTTCGTTTCTTCGGTTCTAGATGGTATGATGGAAGAATTCGGTGTGATCCCAGAGTTCGTTCTGAGCAACATGGTCTGCGACGAGATCAGGAAGAAAGCCAACTGGAGATACGATGAGTCTGAAGTGGAAGAGTTGGGTCTTCCTGCTGAGTTCTTTGGTCAGTACAAGTTGGAAAGCAGGAAAGCTAAGATCGCTTTGAGTGAGCTGGACTATGTCGATGGTAAGATGAGGACAGTGTATCACGGAGATGAGGGTTTTGTTCACGATAATGAAAAGAGGGATATCAAGATCGTTAAAGAATACGATGATTCGTCCGATGTCACCGGTAAGAAAGGGTTCTTGTTCGGTTTCGAGTACGATTTCAAAGAAAAGGTCGAAGGGTACGATCTGGATTTCGTGTTCTTGAACTATCCTGAAGATCTTATGGACGTGGTCATCGGTTACGAAAATCTGTACAGGGTGTTGAGGTATTCAGCTCAGGTCTATGGTGTGGTCGAGCTATCTGGTTTAGGGTGTAGTCTATACGGAGTTTGGGATGGGGTGCAGGATAGCGATCTTGAAGAAGGTAGGGTCAAGTTGGTGGGTGGGTCTGAGGTTCTGGTCGATGAGGTTGAGGTTTCAAATGCTTTGAGGAGTGTTATGTGAGGTTGATTAAGGCTTCCTTCGCGTTCTCCTTCACATCTTGGTTCTCGTCGTTGGTGAGTCGTTCTAGTTCGGTTCTGAGATCTTCGATCTGGTCGGGTTCCTTTTCTGCGATGAAAGCGAAGATGGCTGTGGTGAGAAGTCGGATCTTCGGATCTTGGTTGGAGAGCATCTTTTTTAGAGTGTGTTTTATGGTGAGTGCTGGGGAAGGGTCGTGTTTTGTGATCTGCGCTAGTGCGTTGAGTGCGTTGTAGAGGGTTGGGGGTGTTTGTGTGTTTATGGTTTTCAGTATGATATCTTTGTGTGGAAGGATCTTTTTTGGGTTCGACTTTGCTACTGAACCTAGGATCCCTATGAGGTTGAAGGGTTCTTCCGTTCTATCTATCATCTGTACAACTTGTTCTATCGGGATCTTGTCAGGGTAGGTTTTGGAGAAGTATAGTAAGGCTCCTGCAGCGTTCTTTCTTACTTGTTCGTTATCGTCTTTGATGAGGGGTTTAAGCTTCGGTAGAGCGGTTATGACTGAACTGGGGTGTGTTTCCGCGGTATAGCCTATTATAGCGGCCATGTTGGCTCTTATCTCCGGTATGTTGGATGTTAGAAGTTCCACTATATCTTGTAGGTGTTGTTCTGTTAGTTTGGGTTTGGTTTTTAGACCGTTGGCTAAGATGTGAGATGCTCCTATCTTCTCGTCTTTGGTTCCCGTGTGTATCACTTTCAAGATGGTTCTGATGTCTTTGGAGTTGAACTCTTTCTTCATGGTAGTGTTGCAGTTCATGCACTTTACCTTGTTGTGATCTATATCTTGTATCGTTGTGGATCCGCAGATCGGACACCTGCGTGTTCCCTGCTCTGTCAGGACCGTGATGATCATGGCCTCTTCCATCCCTGGTGGGAAGGGTAGGTCGAACGGCGAGAATATGTCTAGCATCTTGGTTGGTATCGGTGGAGGGTGTTATGTTGTTTTTGGGTCGTGTTTTTTGTATTTGGTGGGGGTCTGCCGACTAGCGTGGAACTCGCTACGCTCGCTCCTCTTTATCCTCGCTATCGCTGCGGACTGCGCTGGCTCGAACACTCCCTTCTCACCTGCTCGGGGAGAATAAGCTGAGTCTGTGGATGATCTGCTTTTTCACTGAGTCCGGAAAACATTACCACATGCCTTACAGCGGATCTTGTTTTCCTCTTTCTCCGAGAAGATCAGCTCGTCGAAGTGTTTTCCCGCTTCGAAGCCGTTCTTGATCATGACCTCTTCCATCCCATCCGGCCAGCCGAGACCGAAGGGAGAGAATATGTCGAACATGTTTATGCACCTGCTTTGTTTAAATTATCTACTCCATTTTTTTCTAGAAACAACAGAGTCAATTATTGAATTACGTATTACCTCATCGTAATCAACGCTAATAAATTCATGTTCATCTAAATCAAATAAATAAACGCTCTTATTTGCAGATATTTCTTTTAAAAAATCATCAATATAGGATATTTTACTTAATGAAGGTTCACCATTTTCTTTTGTTAAATTATCTTTAAAGATCAACCAGAAAATAAAAGATAAATTCTCAGATGAGAATCCATCTTCATTACATAGATTTAGATAATATTTTAAATTCCCTTTAGATGTAAAAATACTTTTTGTTTTCTGTGGTAGTTTATCCGTATGTCGAAAAATATTTACTATACCACTTTCTGCCTTTGCCTTACCATATATGTCATTCTTGCTTTCCATACTAACTATATTCATTTTTTTAAGTATTTCGAAAGATGACTCAACAACATCTATCCATATATCTCTATTTTCTGTTAGATCTGCATAAGAGTTTTTAGAAAAAGTCCGTGTAGCTATCATGGACATAAGAATTATCTTATCTCTGTCACTTAAATCTTTTATTTCACCAAAGAAATCAAATTTTCTATCATCAAAAAATTCGATAATAATATCATCATTTAAAATATTTATATTTTTTTCGTGATGCCAAACACCTTTTGCTGTTAAAACATATTGATTTGGAAAATCACCCCGCCTAATTAATCCTTTATCTAATAGCCTGTTTAATATTACTTCAGGGATTTTTGATGAAGATATTGCTGAATCAATCAAATATTTTCTTGCATCGTTTTTTCGAGATCCAATTATTGTTAAGAGAACAGATTCTTCATAATTTTTTTTATTCCTTTTTATTGTTTTCAGAATTCTATTATAAAATTTTTCTAAATATCTGTCTATATCAACAACCATATTCAATCACTCTACCTTTGAAACTACTTTAATTTTGTCCGATTTTTGAACTACAATCCCAACTAGTAATTTACCTTCATTAAACAATTTATTAAATTTATTGAAAATTGGGTTTAAAGAAGATGAATCCATTGCACCAACTTCGTCAAATAATGCAATAATTTTTCTATTATCGTCTGTGCTTAATAATCCCTTAAGATATGCGCTTTGTCCCTGGCCAGTTCCCATGTCAGATAATTTTATTTCTTTTCCTTTATCAGTTTCTATAGCATCAGTAATAAGATTAATCCTATTTACATCATAATTATTTTCGCCATGTCTAATTACTTCTACCTTTGCACCAAGGTATTTGAATACTGAATTGTAATAATTCTTTAAATGCTCATCTTTTTCATAATTTTTTAATTTTTCTGGAGATGTTGTTAGATCATTAATATATTTAGAATATTCTTCATGAAATTTTTTCTGTAATCTATTTGTTATGTTCCAAAATTTTTCTATTAAATCTTTATAATCTGCATATTCATGTTTTTCTCTGTTTTTTAATCTCTGTATTTCTTTTCCATCCAATTTTATTTTCATATTTAACCTTGAAATTTCGTCTTTATTTTCTATTAATCTCTCTTTTAAATTATTAATTTTATTATTTAAATCTTGTTCAGGATATTGTTTATAACTGGATATATCCTCATCGTAAAAAATTTCCTCATATACATCAGCATATTTATCCAAGTTTAATCCCAAACTAACGTACTTCTGTTCGTATTGATTTAACTTTGAATTTATTTGTTTTTGTTTCTTTTTCTTCCTTTTTAATTCATCTTCAACCTCATAATACATATCATTTAGATTTTCTTCAGAACGTTTTTTCTTAAATTTTTTAACTTCAGGAAGTATTTCCTCTTCCAAAATTTTAATTGAATCCATCAAACAATTTATTTTATCAACTGTTTTTTGTAAATTTTCTTCATAATTTATTATTTTTTCGTATTCTTCTAGTCGTTTTTTGACTATTGTAATAAACTCACTAACATTTTTTTCTACACCAGGAACAACTATATCATCTATTTGATATTCTTCTAAAAAATTTATCAGTTTTTGATACATCTGGGCTTTTTTTAACGTTTCATCTTGTCCGATTTTAGATTTTTCCTCTTTTAATGCAATTTCCACTTCTCTTATATCATTTTTTTGATCTTCTTCAAAACAATATTCGTCTAGTACATAATTAAATGAAAATTCTTTCCATATTTCATATAGAAATCTTTGATCCTCTGGTAAAACTGCATCTAATAGATCTATTAAATCATAATGCAATTTTCTAATTTCATCTAACTTTTCATTAGCTTCCTTTAATCTGTTCCCGTATTTTGTATTAAAAGTTTTTTTTGTTTTAGTTCTACTTTCTAATTTATTTTCTAATTTTCTAACTTCTTGAGAAATGATGTTAAATTCGGTTTCATATCTATCTAAAAACTTAGAGTATGTAAACTTTTGAATTTTTCTTAATTCTTCTTTTTCAGCAGATATTATAGATTCAAGATTATCAACTTTATCCCTATTTTCTTCTAATTCTTTTTTTTTCTCTTTTATTAACGAAGGATCTTTTGATCTTTTGATCTCACTAATAGTATCTCTTAAATACCTTGATAGCAAACTTAAATCCTTTTCATAATCCTTTTGAATATATTTTATTTCATTTACTAATTGGTATATACGCTGCGTAGGATCTTGGGGTATATCATAAATTAGGTTATATTTATTATGAAAAATTTTTGGTGTTAAAAGGTTCTTCTTTCCATCTTTAAATTCGTATACTTTAATATCGGATAATCCATCATCTAAATTTTTTGAAGATTTTAAAATCGGATTCCCCTCTAAATCAGAAATACAAAAATTATATTCTAATTTTTGATGATCAGATTCTCCAAGTGATCTAATTTTTTTTAATAATGCTGGATCTAACTTATCTTTCTTAGAACCATGTAAACCTAATGATAAAATATTTAATAAGGTACTTTTTCCAATCGTATTTGGTCCTTCAATATATACTATATTTGGTATTTCTCTTGGAATTTTATCTGGTATGTATTTTATGACTTCATCTTTTTCATCCCTTATAATTTCATAATCATATTCAATCATGTTCATCACCAAAATTTTCTATCAAATAATCCAATATTTCATCAGGGTTTTTACCCTTTGATATTTGAGTTATTATCTTTTTTTCAAAATCATCATCTAATAATGATTTTAAAAAATCTACTGGTGACATGTATCCCATACTCATTCCTCCTCAAATACGCCAGAATAGGATAATGGAAATTTTAAAAGTTTCAATTGTGACATATCGTGTATATTCGCCACAGCATACCCTTTTTTCAAACTTTCCATTTCCTCATTAGAAATTTTTATTCCATATGATTTAGCAGTTTTCGTATCAGATTTAAATAAAATTTTTGTATTGATTACTCTAGACAATCCAGACGGAATATCTGTTGGATTCTGAGATGAGAAAATCACACCTATCTTTTGACTTCTTCCAGTTCTGCAAATTACATCTAAGTCACCCAAAGCTTCTTTTGATTCTGCAGATCCATAAAACCAGTGTACTTCATCTATAATAATTAGAACAGGTGTTTTAGATCTTTCTTCACTTTTTGCCTTCACAATCCCGCTCAGTAAATCCCGTAATAAAATTGATCCGAATTCTACCCCTGATTCAGAACCAGTAACGTCAATTACTGAGAGTTGTCCAGGTACTAAAATGTCAGTTTCATCTATTGTTTCAGCATCTATATTGTCAAAGAAATCTAAGGCATGTGTTAAATTTCTCAGTATATTACCAAATGTTCCATGGGGCAAAGTTATACCACCTCTTTCCCCTCTTATACTCAATGTTTCGAAGAATCTCTCATCAGAATGCTCTTGAAAGTAATTATAAAAGTTTCTAAATGTTAATTCATCCTTATTTTTTGCATGGATATCTTTCCAATATCTAAATATATTTGGCAATGTTTGCGCAGCTATATCAGTAATCCCTCTAAGTAGTCCAGTTAAAGCTGTTGGTTCTAGGGTCCCTACATTTAATGTGATTCTTTTACACAAATCTTGATTAATTCCTTTTGCTTGATTAATAGAGGAATTTGCTGGATAATAAATAATAAAATTTTCAATACCCCTAGGTCCTTCATTTAACATATCCCATTCTTTTTTCACTGATTCGTTTACAGTTTCTGAGGGTTTATCCATCTTTAGGAAATCAACATCTTTAACATTAATAGCTAAAACAGATCCTTCCAGCTCTTCAATGAAATATTGAGCTAAGTATTTTAAAGCTACTGTTTTTCCACTTCCCGTTTTACCAGAAACCAGAGTTTGGTGAAAAAACATCTCATCAGGTAATCTTGCTTTAATATAATCCCCTTTTTCGTCTATCAATAACTGATTTTTTCCACCATGTACAGTTGCAGGAAATATTATTGGGCCGTTTCCTGTTTGCTCCATAGCTAAATCTACTTCTTCCTGATTGGATCTTCTAGCTACAAGTTGTGGTTCAATGTAATCAATGAGGCCATCTTTCCTATCCGAAATATCCTTAACCCTATAAGCAGATAATATATTCTGGCACCTTTGATCTTGTTTTAAAGGTGTTAGATCCATATCAACTATCATTGGAGAAGGAGAATATGGTTCATTTTGCAAACTATCGCCTACTCTTAAAATGAATTTAGTATCCCCTTTTTCTACGGTAAGATATGACCCTTTTGGTAACAAACCACCTCTTTCTCCTTCTTTTTCTTTTTTGGAAACCAAGTTTATTTTTCCTTTGTTCTCTCCAAGTACAATCCATTTCATAATATTCACCATGCAAATCTTTCTTGATTCATTGTAGGTATTATCCCAGATTCTTTCATTAATTTTGATAAATCAAATAATCTCAGGGTTTCTCTAGCGTATTTTTCAGCTATCGCTATTTGTCTAACTTGAGGATTTCTATAATCCCCCTGGACAAGTATTAAGTAATATATTAAATCCATTATTTTTGGTATTAATTTGTTATATCTATTAAATGTATCAACATGAAATTCTATTCTTTGCGGACTTACGTTAAATGATCTTTGATAACAGAAAACTTTAGAGTTCTTTGGGTTTTTACTGTCAGTATACTTGAAAAAATTAGTGCGTTCACCATTATTTAAAAAGTTATAGGACCAATGCATGTCTGAGTTAAATTTACCTTTGAATTTATTTGTGTTTTCTGTTACAAGATTGCTTGTACTATTTTTTACAAAAAATACGGGGATAATATTTTTCTCATGTAGTTCTTTTATGGTTTTAATCATTAATACATACCAATCTCCAGCGATTAAAGGTCCGTCAATAAACAATATTGAATTATTTACAGAATTATCTTTTATGAATTCAATTTTATCTTTAATAAAATCTTTTTTTGATTCACTCTCGGGATCTTCAGCGTATTTTAATTTAGAAACGGATTCGGATATTTCTTTCGATCTTGTGTAAAAATATAATGTAATATTATTGATCGGAATAAAATCTTTTTCAGATGTAAATATTAATGAATGCGAGGCCATGTAAGATGTTCCTTCCAAGCTTTCGAATTTGTTAATTGATTCATCATAACCAATTATTTTTCTATCACTATTGATTAATTTTTTAGCATTTTTTGGATCTAATTTTATTTTGTCGATATCTCCAATTGATTTTAATAAATCACCATTCAACATATAATTAAAATAATCTAGCTCCTGATTAACTGGTTTTTTAGGTACGTTGATATCAACTTCATTCAAATCTTTTAGCGTGTTTTCAAAATCAGGGTGAACTATTAATTTATTTAATAAGCTGTCTTTTTTCATCAATATTCCTCAACTAAATATTCATACTTCCTCAACTTTCATTAAGATGAATGATTGACAATTGTAAAAGGGTAAATATCATTTTGTTTCCTCCTAGGCAACAAAACATTAAGATCCCTGCATTTATTTACACTCTTGAATGAAAAAACCCGACTTCCAAGATACAATCGAAGTCCTATCACAGGAATCAGCGAGAGAGATTTTAAGGATTCTAGGTGATGAAACCAAATCCGTTAAAGAAGTATTCGAAGAGATGAAGAATAGTCCATTTTCTCTAAAATATCGGGAGTCCGTTTTTAAGTCTCTGGAGAGAATGGTAGAAGCTGGTTTGGTAGAGAAGATCAAGGAAGAAAATAGGGTTAGATATCGTTCGCTTTTCTCCAAGATCAACGTAGATCTGATTGAAGAAAAATTGGATTTAAAGAAAAATAAAAAGGGTGATTCTAAATGAGATTCAAAGATTGGTCATACCGTTTTGCAGAAGAAATTTTGAACAGCAGACTAACACAGAAACACGAAATTATTGATGTTATTGGAAATATCTCATTACCTCCGGAAGAGATGAGCAGACCAAATTTAAACAAAGCATTTAAAAAAGACTTCAAATCAATGGGATGGGACTCAGAGGTTGAAGTTTTTGAACCAAAAGATGAACCTGCTGCAAAAATCGATTTTATGAAAAACAGAATTGGAGTAGAAGTTCAATTAGGTCACTCTTCATTTATTGGCATTGATTTATTAAAGTTGCAAACTATGTCATATTCTTATAAGAAAAAAATCGATATAGGTGTTTTTATAGTAACTACTAAAAAATTTCAGAAATTAATGGTAAAAAAGTACGACCAGAAATGGAGTGGAGGAAGTTTAAGATTTAAAAAGGTTGTTAGATATTTACCCCACTTCAGAAATTCTATAAACGTACCTGTGTGGGTAATTGGATTGGATGGTGTTTAAATCATTATTTATTTTTTTAAAAATAAAATACTAAAAGGTGTAAACACGTGAATATAGGTTCGATAAATCTCCGATCCGGGTTGTATTCAAACCAAGATAAAATATCAAAATGGGTTAGAGAAAAAAAGATAGGCTTACTTTTCAGCCAAGACCCTTTTCGCAAACACAAAGAACATTTCCAATTAAAATCCCCACTTTCACTGATTGAAGGAAATGAAAAAGTATTCACTATTAAAACAAAATCTGACCTAAATATTGATACCATAGAATTACATGATTTTTGTCAATACCTGTTAATAGAAAATATACTTTTCATTAATACTTATTTAAATTCATCTGGCAAGAAATCTATTAGGGCAGAAGAAATGAATAAAATTAACAAAACCTTAGATGATTTATCTTCAAATTATCCAATTGTAATAGTAGGAGATTTCAACTTAGCTCCAAATCCAGAAGATGGGTTATATGGTGACAAAATATCAAAATGGAATTCAAAAACTGATCGT
>Ga0207421_10008907_pt1 | contig 10258 bp, 10 predicted proteins | sample SodLakKL_010_SED_4_FD_187542 | JGI IMG/M metagenome (GOLD analysis project Ga0207421, IMG submission 187542) | Alkaline sediment microbial communities from Lake Tanatar, Kulunda Steppe, Russia - 8KL_010_SED (SPAdes) (version 2) | ecosystem: Environmental > Aquatic > Non-marine Saline and...
TGATTCTGAGATAGAACCTCGGAGTTACACGGAACTAGTTCCGTGAATCGATGGAATTTGCTTGCAAATTCCAGTAGAGAGCATGGAAGCTCCCGGCTTTAGCCGGGGGTAGTTCACATGTCAAAACTTCAAAGGAGATGAGAGAGTTCGTAAAACAGCTGACCAACAACAGAGGAAAGACCATCCTTTTGAGCAGTCATGACATGAATGTTGTTGAAGACGTCTGTGAAAGAGTTATAATAATGAATGAAGGAAAGATCCTGACCAACGACAGCGTCAACAACTTGAAGGATATTTTCAACGTGCATCTGTATGATTTCATACTAAAGGGCGAACAAGAACTTCCTGGGTTAAAAGAAAGATATTCCGTGACCGATATTGAGCACAAAAACGGAAAGACAAGGTTAAGGGTCTCTTTGAAGGAATCCGATTCTTTCTATAAGCTGGTAAATGATCTCCAGAAAAAAGGTGTAAGGTTGGAAGAGGTCAAAAATTTAGATAAGAATATGGAAGAGATATTCATGGACGTTATCGAAAAGGAGGGGACGACAAGATGAAAGAACATATCATATGCTACACCGTGGTAAAAAAGTACTTCATCGAATTGAGGAGATACTTCCTGAACACTCTCATGACGATGGGAGGGATATTGATCTTGTTCCTACTTGTCTTTACCGGGCTGAGGAGCTTCGAAGCGGGCACCGATACTTTACAGGGCAGCATCATCGGATTCGCGATGTGGACCTTCGCCGTGATGGCTTACAGCGAGATGTCGTGGGGTCTGCTCCAAGAAGCGAGAGACGGAACTTTGGAACAATTATATCTCACTCCCTCGACTTTCAGAAGGATCTCCGCATATCGTGTCTTGGGTTCCTTCCTATTCCAATTTCTACTGTTCGTAATATTCCTTGGAATAATGATGTTCATCACTGGCCAGCACCTCAGTTTGAACCCCGGTGTGATAATCTTGATAGGACTGACGCTCCTGTCTATCTACGGCCTCGGTTATATAATGGGCGGACTTTCACTGGTATTCAAAAAAGTTCAGGCGGGCAACCAGATACTGCAGTTCTTATTTATTCTTCTCTTAGTACTTCCAACGATCACAAACCACCAAATAATCTATGTCGTGCCGTTATCATGGGGAAACCAGATGATCAACAGGATGATGATAAACGGCCTATCTCTTCTAGACTTTACCCTGATTGAATATTCAATACTGCTCGTCAATTCTTTCGCATACCTGATCATCGGATTGTTTATATTCAGTCTGATGGAAAAAACCGCGAAAAAAAGAGGTCTGCTCGGTCACTATTGATATATTTCCAAAACCTTAGACAAATTATAAAGATCAACATTAATTATTTATAAATCCTATTGCACTGTAATATAATGGTGATATAAACTTGATAAAAAAGAAATTAAGTATAGGAATAGCTGTAGTTATGATACTGGCAAGTTTCACGGTTCTATTTTCCGCAGGTACTGTTGAAGCTCATTCACCTAGTGATGTCAGTATAGAATACAACATGGAGGAAGAAGAACTAACCGTTGATATCACTCATTCGGTAGGAAATCCACAGAGCCATTATATCTACAACGTGGTCGTTGAGGTAGATGGCACAGAAGAGAGAAATGAGGAGTATGAAGAACAGCCTGATGATACCAATTTCCAGTACACCTACGATCTCGTAGTAGAGCCAGGCAGTACCATCGTAGCCACTGCATACTGCAATCAGGGAGGTTCAGGTTCGGATACATATGAAGTGGAAGAGGAAGAAGAAACCTACGATTTATCGATTGATACTCAGGGAAATGGAAGCGTAACTGTTGAGTGGAATGATCATACAGAGATAGTTGAAGACTCTGATACCTTCAACATCGCAGAAGATACAAATGTCACGCTCACAGCAGAAGCTGATGATGGCTGGCAATTCTTAAACTGGGATATACCTGAAGGTCATGAGGATTACATAGACGAAGAAGACGAAACGATAACATTCCCGCTCCATACTGATTTTTCGACAACAGCAACTTTTGAAGAGGAAGTAGAAGAGGAAGACGACGATATACCAGGATTCACGACCATGATACTGTTGCTATCGGTAGTTATAGCCGTAGCAGTTTACTACAAAAAGTGGTAAAGTATAACCTTCGAGCACAAATAAAACCTTTTACCTTTTTTCTATTATTTCTGGCTGAAGATCAAAACTACATCGGTTTGCCAATAAAGAGAAGAAGAGTCAAAAGATCACATCCAAATAATCAGAGAAAGATTGTCTACTAACTGATATAATCTAAAAAAGTACTTATAGAAGCTGAACGGAGTTATAAATGTAAAACATGACAGAAGAACTCTTTGAAGAATCGAAGGAAGCCTGTAAAGCCGTTGCCGAAAAAGTAGAAGAAATAGACGAAGAACTCTCGCCGATAGAGATAAAGATGTTGATCGAGGAAGAGCTAGGATATGGTCTTAAAAAGGAAGAGACGATGGTCTTAGCCCTTACGTTCAAACACATCGATAACCTCTTCGAAAAGTCAGATACAGATCTTGGATCAGCGATGATCTATCGGTAATCCAAAATAGTCTATTTTTGAAAAGAAAGTTACATAAAAAACTATACCGGCTACCAATGTTAGATAGCCGGATTTTTACAAAATTTCACTTATGATATTTTGTTGTCATCGGTGTGTCTATGAAGTGGATGATCCCATTCGATCCTTCGATATCGGGTTTTATCACTTTAGAATCATTGACCTTAACCCCGCTTGAAGTATCCACAGTTATATCCTCTCCACTCATGGATGTAGTCTTTTCCATCTTCGCGATGTCCTTTGAGGTATACTTGCCCATCACGATATGGTTTTTTAGCGTGTTCACCAATTCATCATGATCTTCCAATAGTTCGTTCAATTCATCGCTCGGTATCTTGTTGAAAGCATCGTTTGTTGGAGCGAACAATGTATAGGGTCCTTTTTCTTCCATAATTTCTCCGATTTCAGCCTTCTCGATAGCTCCCCACAGCGTTTTTAATTGGCCCTCATCTCTCAAAGTCTCTGCTATATTTTTCATGTTTTTCACCTCCTTTTGCCTTTATATACTCAAAGGTTCAACTAGTATATACGGGTTTCTATAGCTAAATAGAGATTACCTATATACCGTTTAAAATAACCATATAGATGAAATATTATATAGTTCGAATTCAAGGCAAATCAATCTATTTTTCTGACGCTCAAAGCTTGATATCCTCGCTCTCCTTTTTCGCTTTCGAATTCCACTCTATCTCCCTGATCGAGAGAAACGCCTTCAGACAACTCGCTACGATGAACAAAGTGATCTTCACTATGATTGTCAGGGTCGATAAACCCGTACCCTTTCAGAGGATCGAAGAATTTTACGGTTCCTTTCATATAACCCTCAACTATTTTCCCCTCCATCTAACAGACTCTTGATATATGTCATTATCGACTTTTTTTACCCGCCCAACTTAATTACTGTGAATGCAGTTCTACCGAGAAAAAACTAAACTGTGTTCACACCTTCCTAAAGTTTTTCTCACACAAACTTTTATGTAGTTGGTACTACAAATAAAAAATAGCAGATGATTTAATGAAGAAAAAAATTGCAACCGTCGGATTCGCCTTTCTCCTCCTTCTCGCTGGAATTTCAGTAGTAGGGGTGAGCGGAGCTACAGTCGATGAATATATCGAGATAAACGAAGATGATGAGGCATATTTTGAAGTCGAAATCATCGACCATCCTGATGAAGTGGAGCTAGGCGATGAGATCGAAATAGAATATTACATAGGGAATACAGGCAACATACCAGGAGAACAGGAGATTTCCATCTCTATAGAGGCAGAAGTTGCAGGTCAAGAAATATGGAGTGAAAGCGAGAGTGAAAATGTTGTCTTGGACCCGAATCGAAATAAGACCGATACCTATTCTGTCGACACAGGCGATATAGGCGAAGAGTATGATATAGGTCTCTTCGAAGTCGAAATAGATGTAAACTTCTCAGTCGAAACTGAAGATGACCAAGACGAAGCGACGATAACCTTAATATTGCCAGGAGAGATTCCTGGATTTACGTTCATGCTCCTTTTGGTTGGGATTTTCTTCGCAGTAGTGATCTACCACACTAAAAAACGAGAGTTCAATTAACCAGAGAAAAACCTGACTTTTGTGGTCTCTCACGTACTTTCCAAAGTTTTATCATTGACCAATTCCATTTTAACTCAATAGAGGTTTAAAATGCGAAGAAGGTATAACAAGGTCCTAGTGATCGTCTGTGCATTTTTTCTTTTGTCCTCGATTGCTTACCCAATAAGCACTTCATTTTTATCAGAAGATGAAACAAAAATTCGTCTGAGAGAAAGACAAGAAGCAAACGAAAGAAGCTTTCATAGTTCGATAGAGTCAAGTTTTATAGAGAATGTCGATGATTATTCTAAGAGAATGATCGACAAACCTCAGTTTTCTGGATACGACCCATCTATCCATCAGATGATGAACGAGACCGAAGATAGTAACATCTACGATTATATCGATACACTTCAGTACTTCGAAAACGAGGATGGAGTAAGGACAAGAAGAGATGGAACATTAGGTTTCGAAAGAGCGGTTAATTGGACATTTAACAAATTGGATTCTTTTGGTTTAGATGTTTTCAAACAAAATTTTACCTACTCAGAAGGTAACAGCTCCAACGTTATAGCAGAACTCCCAGGTTCCGATCCCGAATTGGAAAAGGAGACTTACATAATCGGAGGACATCTAGACAGTATCAACTCGGACGGAGAGAACGAATCCGCCCCCGGTGCGGATGATAATGGGAGCGGTGTTGCTCTCACATTAGAGACCGCTAGGATATTATCTCAGTATGATTTCGACCGGACCATCAGATTCGCTGCATGGGGTGCGGAGGAATTGGGTCTGCACGGCAGTTCCCACTATGCTTCGAATATAGATCCAGAGGAAGAGGATCTGAAAGGAAAACTCAATTATGATATGGTGGGATACGCGGAAGATGATGTACCTGCGATAACTCTTCATTCAGATGAGCAGTCTGAATGGATGTTAGACTACCAGAAAAATGTAACAGAAGCCTACGAAGTCGATATCAACTTCACCTATGAATATGAGAGTGATTTAACTGCTTCCGACCACGCAAGTTTCTGGGAAGAAGGATACGACGCTTCACTGGCGATAGAAACCAAATTCAATCCTTACTACCATTCAGAAGAAGATACTCTAGATAAGCTCACCATCCCTCAGATAACGAAGCTTACAAGCCACGCTGTAGGAACGATCGCCCATCTCTCTCAGGAAGAAGATCTAGAAGCGCCATCCGTGGAGATACAGACCCCACAAGGAAGCGAATCTTGGGAATCTAAAAGTGAGGAGGAGATCAACTGGAATACAGAGGCAGGAAGTGGAGAAATAACAGGGATCGATCTAGAATACAGTCCTGACAACGGAACATCATGGATTAATATTGTTAAAAATCAGAATGATACAGGTACTTATCTATGGAACGTACCAGATGAATCGACCGATGAGGCAAAGATCCGGATAACCGTTAATGACGAGCTCGGAATGAACGCACAAGATATCAGTGGTTCTTTTGCTATTGAAAAAGAGGAGAGCGAGGATGATATCCCTGGTTATAATTTACCTATATTGTTTCTCGGTATACTCATCGTATTGATCTGTAAAGAAGAAGTAGCAAAACTTCTCTAATTTGTATTTTGAGCTGGACCAATAACGGTAATAAAACTGAGCACTTCATAAGCATTCCTACTGCGAGAATGAACGGGCTCTGTTGTTTCGAGCGGAAATTTTTTTCAAACTACCACCTTATCTATAGTCAAATAGATATAATGATCACTTTCTTCAACATTCTAACTTCTATCGAATTCAAACAGGTGACTTACTTCCATCTTGAGTAAATATAATAATAGATCAGCATAGTCACTATTATGAAAATTATTCCAGCAAAATAAGGTGATAAAGGAGAGATATAAAATGCTAAAAATCCAGCTATAAATGGGACCGGTATATCCACAATCTTTCTCAAAGAGCGTGTCAATCCAAAATACTCGCCTCTTCTCTCATCCTCTATGAACTCGCATAGTAGGCTGTTGTGCAAGGGCCACCAAAAAGTATTACCAAAAGATATCAGAGCTAGTGCTAAAACTATAGTAGTGAGTTCTACGGAGAAGTACATCACTAAATAACCTACCGCTATCAAAGATAGGCCGACGATGATCACCTCCTTGCTTTTAGATTTGATCCTATCTTTGATTAGCAGACCCGCGATTACTGCAGCGCCAACTCTTCCAAGTTCACCTAGAACCACGTGGAAAAAAGTGCCGTTCAATTCCGTAATGATGTAGTTCACCCACACGAACATCGCCGGCAGATGGAAGCCTAGTATCAATAACAAGTCAGCGCTCAACAAAAGTTTCAATTTATTATCGAGTTCTGGTTTTTTGAACTCAAGAAAATCTAGTTCAGCTTCAGTTTCGACTCTTGGTAAATAACTCAAAGAAAGGAGACCTATAAACAACATTCCGATACCACAGATGAAAAATACGACTCTAAAAGCGAGTTGGGTAGGATATAGGAGGCCGAGAAACACACCGAAAATTGGAAAAAATATCAGCATCGATGCGTGATCGAAGATCAGTTGAATAGTGAAAAACTTTTCTCTATTTTCTTCAGGAAAAGCTTCGTGTTGATAGGCCTGCATCGCGGAATAGAATGGATCTGTCAAATTCCATATCAATTGTGCTCCTATGACTACGTAAATCAATAAAGGTCCTACCGCCACGGAATAAAGAAAACAGTAGATCGCTAGTAAGATACCTATGATCGCGAGCCCGTAGTTAACCAAAGTGGTGTCCAATTTCTTACCTACGAGATAAGAGAGGACAGCGGATAAGAGAAGAGCGACAGTGTAAAGCCAGCCTATATCATAAACATCCCTTCCAACTAACAGCAAGTAAACAGGAACCATGTTCATCACGATGAAGAAGGGAGAACTCAGAAATTCAACTAAGAGAAATCTTCTAGTTTTGAGATCAGATTTTTTCACATCACTGATGATGGACGGACTCATGGATGAACTGCTGACTGAAAAGGCATTATTTAAAATTATTTTAAAAGTTAACTAAATCAACTGCTTTCAACTACCATGGGTAGATGAAAAAAGATATTTTCGATCATAATCTATCGCCGAGAATTCGATCAAACGATATGAGTTGTCCTCTATAAAGATGAAAATATTTGCAGATGTTATTTAATCATATATTATTTGGTTTAAAAAAGTTCCCTATGATCTTTTCAGCCTCACGTCAAATCTTGCTCCGCCCATCTTAGAATGCTTCACATCTACGGTCCCTTCATAACTCTCAGCTATTTTTTTGATCATGTACAATCCTAATCCAGTTCCCGCAGTGTCACCAACCTTGAATCCTTTCTCAAATATCTTTTTTTTATCTTCATCAGATATGCCTATACCGTTATCCTCAAAAGTAACTATGCACTCATCTTCTTCATGCTGAGAATTGATTCTGATCTTATCACAATCTGAATGTCGGATAGAATTTTCAAAGAGGTTAGAAAAAAGTTCTTCTAATAGAGTGCCACCCTGAGCTTTACAATCGATCTTGTTTATTTCCAAAGTAATCCCTTTTTCCTCTAGTTGATCCTGATATTTAGATAGGACTTCATCTAAGACCGGTTTCAGCTCGATTCGGCTTACTTCCTCTTCTTTTTCAATCTCTCTAAGTTTTCTGACCTTATCTATGATCTCGATACCGTTTTCAGTGGCCTGTTTTGCTTTTTCTAGATATTCATCAACTTCTTCCGGAAGCTCGTGTTCCTCCATGAGTTGAAGATATCCTTGGGTGATCTGAGCTTTGTTTCCAACGTCATGCCGAAGAAGTGAGTGTAGGAACTCTTCCCTTTTTTCTGTCTCTATCCTCTTCAAAGCTTCGATTACATGACTGATCAACAACTCAGCTATTTTCAGATCCTCTTCATCAAAATGTCCACGTTCTGTAGAAACGGCTTGGAAGATCCCATATTCATCGATCGGTAAACTTATGATAGATTTATAATCACTTTTTACGGGCTTAGATTCTCTCTCTTTTGTGAGATCGTCGATAAGATATGATTCTTGATTTAAATATGTTCTTTTACTCGTACCTCCTTCTTCGATCGGCTTGTCTACATGTCCATCTTCAGGGACACCAGAAGAGGTGGCCTTTACCACGAATTTATCTCCCTCTACAGCGTCGAACCCGCACATATCGAAATCTAATATATCCTCCGCCGCTTGCAATGCTTGGGAGTAAATTTCTTCTTCTGATTGACAGCTTTCTAGTTCTGCGCTGGCCTGATGTAATCTTTCTACTTTTTCTTTGCTCCTTTTCAATTGCATCTCTGACTTCAAACGGTTAATAGCTTCCGTCGCATGATTGACCAAAATCTCAGCGAGTTCTAGATCCTTTTCATCTAAACCTTCTACCTCGGTCGATAATGCTTGATATATACCGAAATCCCCCATAGGGATCGTTATCGAGGATCTATAATCACTGACTACGGGTTTAGAAAAATCAACTTCTCTTCGATCTTTTACCAGTAGGCTTTCCTTCTCCTCATATACTTTTCTGCTGATCCCAGCATCTGCTATCTTTCTTTTTATGAAACCATCCTCGATCTCGCTGGAAACAGCTTGTGGTACGAATTCTCCCTGCTCTACAAAATCTATACCACACACCTCAAAGTCTAAGATTTGTTCAGAAGTCTCTACCACTAATTCACATATATCATCTACGCTCTCACACATCTTGAGCTCAGTAGCTCTTTTATGGAGCTTTTTGATCCCTTCATTTCTTCTCTTGAGTTCTTGTTCGTGTTTTTTTCTTTCCGTTATATCTTCTAGTGTTTCTATAGCTCCGATCCTGTTTCCTTCAGAATCTTTTATCGGAGCTGCCGTAAAATATATCCACTTACCATCCTTGCCAAGGTTGGGATTGAAAGCCTCCATTTCGTAAGCATGGGGTAGAACAGTCGATTTCGTGAACTCATCACCATAATATTTTTCGATCTCATCTTCAGGAACATCTTCCAAGACTAAATCTGCCATCACTGGTCTTTCCTCATTATAAAAAGCTCTCCAAACCCCTTTCGTTCCGATGATTTCGTTCTCTGGTATACCAGTCAAATTTTCACAACCTCTATTCCAATGAGTAACTTTGTGTTCTTCATCTATCACGAATGTGGGTATAGAACTATTTTCTATGACTTGAGATAACCATAATCTATTCTTCTTCAGTTCATCTTGGTACCTGATCCCATCTATAACTTGCCACATGTAGGAAATGAGCATCTCTGCCATCTCAAGATCAAATTCATCGAAGTAATTTTTCTGGTAAGACAAAGCCTGAAATACTCCTTCATCTTTTATCGGAACGCTAAGAGCCGATTTAAATTTTGGATCAGAAGGTTGGGCCTTATCCCATTCTGATAAGTCCTCGATCAGATAGGATTCCTTATTTTGGTAAGTCAGTCCTCTTATTCCTTCATCTTTTGGCCATTTTTCCCCTTCCTCTACATTTTTTGCTTTAGTCGCCTGGACAACTAAAGCCCCGTTTTCCTCCATTAGAATACTGCTGGCTTGAAACTCCAAAATCTCCTCAAATGAATTTAGAACGTGCTGGTAAACATCTCCCTCTTTATCGTAGTTACCCAATTCTATAGAGGTTTGATACAATTTTTTGATCTTCTTTTCTCTTTCCATTTTTTCTTTTTTAGTCTCAAATTGTTCGACTTCCCTGACGATAGCATGACCTAAAAATTCAAATTGATCTTTGGGACTTCCCTCTTTTTTTATGTATCGATCAGCCCCTAGATTCAAAGCTTTCATCGCAACATCCTCTCTGCCCTTACCGGTGAACATTATGAATGGTATATCGCCATCTCTTTTTTCTCTGATATCTTCTAAAAATTCTAATCCATCTTTCTCAGGCATCTGATAATCTGAGACAATCACATCGAAGTCAACTTCATCGATCATCTCAAGAGCCGTATCAGCAGAAGAGACAGTCGAAACTTCTATTTCATGAGAGACTCTTTCCAAAAATATCTTAGCTTGTTCCAGTAATGAAGTTTCATCATCGACTAAAAGCGTTTTGATTGACATCCTACTCTAAACCTTTGGGAGAGCAAATGATAAACTTATGTATA
>Ga0207421_10008908_pt1 | contig 10257 bp, 15 predicted proteins | sample SodLakKL_010_SED_4_FD_187542 | JGI IMG/M metagenome (GOLD analysis project Ga0207421, IMG submission 187542) | Alkaline sediment microbial communities from Lake Tanatar, Kulunda Steppe, Russia - 8KL_010_SED (SPAdes) (version 2) | ecosystem: Environmental > Aquatic > Non-marine Saline and...
TATCGGCGATAAACATGCTTATAAGAGCGGGTTTACGATAGGTATTTCTGATTTAGACATAGAAGGCAAAGAAGAAAAACAGAAAATGTATGAAAAAGCCGAACAAGATATAGAGGGCTTAGAGGACCAACAAGAAATATTTTCTAAGTTTTCTAAGACAGAAAATGAAGTGACTGGAATGATTGTTGATAAAAACCCCGATAATGCTATAGTTGCTATGGCTGAATCGGGGGCGAGAGGTAATATGAATAATGTGAGATCTATTTTAGGTGGTCCTGGTCTATTAGTCGACCATAAAGGAAAATTAGCACCTGTTCCGGTAACAAAATCATATGCCGAGGGTGTTGACACCGGTGATTATTGGACTTCTATGTATGGTGCCAGGAAAGGTATGATAGACAGGGTGAAGATGACTGCCAAGCCTGGTGCTTTTGCTAAATCATTAGTTAATAATACACTAGATCATATAGTTACTACTAAGGATTGCAGAACACATGATGGCAAGATGAAAGAGACATTAAAAAATGAAATCAAAAATAGATATTTAGCGGCGGACGTAAGAAAAGATGGCGAAGTAATTGCTGAAAGAAACGACAGGATTACTAATGGAACATTTAAAGATATCAAAGAAGCTAGTATAAACAGGGTAAAAGTAAGAACTCCATTAAAATGCGAAGCAGACGATGGTGTCTGCAGTATGTGTTACGGAGCGTTTACTAATGGTAAACCACCAAGTGTTGGCGAAAATATCGGTATTATCGCAGCCCATGCCCTAACAGAACCTACTACACAGATGACTATGAATGCTTTCCATACAGGTGGAGTAGCCAGTGGAGAGAAACAGGAATCCCAGGGGTTTGAGCGATTAGAAGAAATATTAAAGGTACCTAAAACACTTAAGAATAAAGCAACACTTGCCAAAACGTCGGGTACCGTCAGCAGAATTGAAGAAACCGCTACTGGTAATAAGGTTTATATAAACAACCAGTCGCATTTTGTTCCGAAGAAATTAAGGTTGAGAGTATCCGAAGGGGAATTTGTTAATAAAGGCGACAAACTTTCTGAGGGTACCGTCAAACCGCAAGAATTGCTAGAATATAAAGGTCTAGATGATACAAGGGACTATTTGACCAATGAGCTAAAAGAAGTCTATGACGGGCGAATTAGGGAGAATACAATCGAAACTGTGGTCCAGAAAGTAACTAATAATACAAGAATAGAAGATCCAGGGGATAGCGATTACTCCGAAGGCCAATATGCACCACTTAATCAAGTCAACCATTTTAATAAGATGGATAAAAAGAAGGTTATACCAGAGAAGGCATTAAATCACGAATTGGCAGAAGATACTATAGGAATTCAGAGGGGTAAAAAAATAACTGAAGGGGATATAGAACGTTTTAAAAACGCCGGAATTAAATCCGTCGCTGTTAAACCTAGAAAAATCACCCACGAAGTTGACCTAAAAGGGATAAATACATTACCCTTCACCAATGAGGATTGGATGGGCAAGATGAACTTCCAAAGAATATCTGGAGAGTTCCAAAGGTCAGCAGGAGAGGGTGCCGTCAGTAAAACAGACGGCACAACCAATCCTATACCTGCCTTTGCCAGAGGCGTCCACTTTGGCGACACCCCTGATAGATATTAGTGGATACGTTCATATTCGAACTTGCCTCTAATATTTTCCCAGAAGTAACTACCTTTGGAATCCGCCTGTAATAAAGAATTAAATATTGCAGGCGGCACCTGGTAGTATCTATAGACACGACCGTTATTAAATGTGACTTGCATTACTTCTCGTTCTTCGTCATAACCGACTTCATCAAGGTTTGATGATTCAACAGCAACTTTTCTCAAAAAAATCACCTCCTAGGGGGTAAAAAAATGGCACCAAAAATTGAAATATACAAGAACGATGAATTGATAAATGACTTGAAATATCTACTAGACAAAGATCAACTGTCAAAAGAATTAAATCTACAGGTATGGAATAATCGTTACGGTGACGAAGAAGTTGAAGACTTAGATGAACCTGCAATGACTTTTAGTGATAATGAAGGCGGAATAAATTCAAAAGTTTTAAACTGTTTTGAGATAGAAATAGATGGAGTCTATCATGTGTTAGACGAAATTAAGATAGGCGAATATCTATCAGGTTCTCCTAATGACGGAGAAATAAAAGAAGAAAATGAAGATAATTTTATAGAAATAAAAGTAAGAGTTAATGTACCAAAAAGTATTGTACCTGGTACACGAAATCTTTCTTTACATATAGGACCTTACTCCCAAATCTCCTCCTCTTAAAACAATGGGAGTAGCATACCCGGCGACCTCCCTCGCCGGGTCTTTTTTTATTCGCTATTAACCGATAATACGACAGGGAAGTCTATATGGTCTCTTATGGTATCTTTAATTAATACCTGCCAGTCGTCTGATAAAGGTAAACTATGAGTATTGCCGGCCTTATCTCTTTCGGTTGTATAAAAAATAGCCTCAGTATCATCGGTTATAATATCTAAATCTTCAAAGTTTCTATCTGAATCAAATTCTATCTTATGAACTTTGCGATAGGCAAGTGTTGCTAATGCATTAGGAATAAAATAAACAACAAATATTAACATACTGCCCTCTGAAAATTCCAGTTCGGATATATCTGCATAAGTGTAACCATGCTTACTGACTATTTCTTCGTAATCATCTCTTTCTATTATATTTATTATCTCCATCAAGATACCTCCTTACTTTACAAAATAAACAGGAACATCTACAAAATTATATATATCATCTATTATCATCTGGCTGGCGAGAGAATTATTTTGTATTCTTACCCAATCTTTTCCGTCTTTTACTTTCATATCAATAAACGGCTCCCCGTCGTGTGTCAATAATTCAACGTCAAATTCTTCAGGTTCTCTGTCTAATGCAAAAGTTGTAGTATTCGTTAGAGAATACTTTCGGTTACCGGGCCAATCATAACTCACAAATAAATTTAATTGATTACCTTTTAGTTCGTGACCCTCCAATCTGGCAAAGGCGAAATCTGTTAATTTACTGATTGCCTTTTTATCCATTAAATGTACCATGTTTTTCCTCCCTTAAATTAAATATTGGCCGTCTTGAACTTTCATAAACGCTTTATTATATTCCTTCTTATTGGGTTTTCTGTCACCGTACCATTCTAATAAGTTACCTCTTGTATCCATAAATATATTAATCCTCACCCCATCAAAATCATTTTTCAAATCAAGCTCAAAGACAGGATAAGGACTATCAAACTGATTTACTCCGGTGTTGAGTATTTCCACACTTATTAATTCATCAATTTTTTCTTCTAATTTACTCCATATGAATTCTCTTTCCACTTCCCGAAACATATCATCTTTTCTGGCGAAAGTGATGCGCCCGTCGGAGATTTTGAACTTAAACCCCCGACGAGGATCACGTAACCAGTTATAAAACTTACCAGAAGTGGATTGAGTGAATTCAACTTTCATTATTTCTTCTCCTGATATTTCCCTTGCTTCGCTATTACACCGAGAACAATAATATTCTTCTCTAACGATAGTTGGTTCACCTACAGGCTCACCGGCCGGTGATAGTTTATGTTCGGAAGTAATCCTTACAACTATCTCATTTGCGTCTGGTGTATTAGGAGTCCGGGAAGGGCAATTCTTATTAGTACAACAATATAATTTTTCCACCCAATCCCTCCTTCAGTTTAGTCTTCTAAGTCCCAGCTGTCTTCTCCAAAATCTCCGTCTTCTGTTTCTACTTCTTCATGTTCGGCGGGGCCATCAGCAACAGCTGATTTTTCAGCAGCTTGTGCTAGCTCCTCTTCACGATCATTGAATTCTTGGGCTGAAGTTTTAGCGACATTATATGCTTCTTTATGGGCTCTAAATCTATCGGATTTAGGGTCTAGACCTTTAGCGAGAATACCCACGAAATTAAAGTCAGGCATTGTAACATTCTTGCCTCTAGAATTTTCCATATCTTGCGAGGTCATTTCAAAGACTCCGCCGTATAATGGCACGTTGGACATTCTTAATTTCGAACTAATAAGATTGTCAAATTCACTAGCGACATCACGCTTTAGCCTTGATGTTTCGCCGATACGGATTAGTTTAGGTGATGGGTCAACGACTTCATCTTCGAAATCAAGAATATAATAGTCATGACTAACGTTGCATCTTGGCGGAATGTTATCGCCGGTTTCTGCATCTGTGCTCCAACCTTTAACAGGGTGGTGTGGGCAGGTATCGCATTCTCTTTCGAGAATTGATTCAGCACCCTCTATTTCTTCTACAGTAACCCCTAAACCTTCCATGGCTTCTTTATCAAAAGCATCGGCACCCTGGTAGGCCCTAATATAACCTTTCTTCCTGTCATGCGATTTACATAATAAGGCCGTATTTTCTTCATCTGATAAGAAGAAAGTTTTTCTTTTGGCGAAGATAATAAATTTACGTGCCGCCCCTAAATCTTCAGAGGTGGTGTAATTATATACATTACCTACTTCACCCTGCATATTGGATAATGGAGTTATTATTCTCCATTCTTCAAACGTCAGTTGATCATCAACGTCATCATATCCCACCCCGGCGTCTTCTTGCATAAACTCTGGTACTTGTGATGTCTGTTGGTTCTTGTCTTCTGTTGGTAAACTCATTTAAAATTCCTCCTTAGGGTATATTATGAAAAGGGAGTCAAAAAACAACCAATGTCCTCCCCTATCATTCTACTTATACTTAAAGAAACAAAATTATTTCGGACATTCTTCTTTACAATTGCCACAGTCTGGACCGGTATTATTAAAATCTAAAAAACTAAATTCCTCAACTAATTTAGACCTTATCCTTTCGGCTAATATTCTTATTTCATACTGCGCTCTGGCACACGTCCTCAATTTTATGAATTCTAATGCTGAACGTAAATTGCAAGAAAAAACGATTTGTGTCATTACCTGTGGCAACAGATATCGGGCGTCTTCTTTGGGCGTTCCCATATCTATTTGGTGTTTGTATGCATCAATAGACTGTTTGCATGATTCAAAGAAAGCCTCTTCGTCTTTGACATTAGGCGGTATAAAGATTGATGGTTCATCTTCTAAAACATACCTTTGCGAACGCTGCGAATAGGAAAATCCTATCCTGTGGCGCACTAACTGATGGCTGGTAACTCTAGAACATTTTATTTTAAAATTTATATAGGAATGTTCTAATACAGAGGTATGGCCTTTTTCGATAACTTCTCTTATTAAATCATCAGACGCCACACCACTATCATAACATATTCCGACAGCTTTTCTAATGTCACCGAGAAAAATATTGTAATCCAATATTATTGGGTTTCTATATATGTCCATCTAAATCCCCCTCTACTTCCATTGATACTCTAAACAATTGATTTCTGATCATATCCAAATTGTCAATAACTTCTTGAAAATTATAGTCCATTTCTTCCTGTAAATCCTTAAAACTAACCAATGACATTGTTACGAGATTATAAGTATAATTTATGACTGAAGAAGCCATAATTTCTTTCCTTTTTGATTCAGGAATACTGCCAGTCAGCGAATGGCGAATTTCATTTATTCTTTTTTGTTCTTCTCTGCTAAAAGAGGTCTTTCCCCTCAGTTTATCTAAAATACAATCAGATGGTATATCATTCATTTTATCCCCCCCTTATTCAAAATATTCGTCTAATCCACCGGTTGCCATATAATACAATATATTATCGCTCAAATCAGGGTGCGCTTCTCGAAATTCATCTAAAAGTTCATCTATTTTTTCGCCAAGGAAATATAGATTAGGGTCGCTCACCGAATATCCAAAATCGGTTTCTGTTATCATCGGCGATTCAGTAAACTCTGGTATAGTAAACATTTTTTCGGATAGTTCCTTCATCTTATCTGAAGTGAATTCATATAAATATCCCATCATGGCTATCTTATGTTGGATATCCCCCATCACCCTTGCTGAGTTACCTTTAATAGCAATAACGCCTAATGCATCCATATCAAACATCGCCCTTATTTTTATTTTGACGCCGCCTTCCGATATTAAACTGACAGGCGTTTTATATATTCTCTCTCTGATAAATTTGAAATAGGAGGTTTTCTCAAAGAGGTCATGAAAAACCTCGTCTACCATGTATTTATTACATTCTCCCATAGTTTCTAACTTTTTACCTTCATCGATAAATACAATAAAATCATCATCATATTCATAATTAAATTTTTCAACTATTTCCTGATCGACTATTTCTATGTCTTTCATCAATTTAAACATTTTTGACATACTATATAAACTTGATATAGTCGATAGTAATTTTATCTTAGGTATCTCTTCCCCCGAAAACATATCAATCATCTTTACCCCCTCCTCGGTTTCTATAATTCTTAATCATTAACTTTACCGGAAGTAAAAATTACGCAAGTGATAAAGCCTAACCAGAAACTAACGAAAGTGGTTATGAGGATAGCCATTCTCTCACCTCTTTTACTAATTCTTTTTTTGCTTTTTCTTTCCAGTTGTCGCCATAATAATTTTCTAAGTCGTTAATAACTCCTTCTGAGATCTCTTCAATTGCTTCTTCAGGGTCCTGATAATCCTTTTTTCTAAGTCTGTCGATATCTATTCTTTCGCAAAAGAAATCCCGAACTTTTTTAACTATTTTTATTGATTTCATTCTGTCTATATCTTTATCATCAAAATAGTTGGGATCATCGATTAAATACAGATATATTTCGTCAAATTCTTGCTCTACAGAGAATTTAATTTCGAAATCATCCAAAAATTCCTCGACCACTTTATCCATGATTACCTCCTGCCTTCTTCTGCATATTCTAATTTGATTTCCGTATCAACAATGCCCTCTTGTGTTCTAGTTTCATTATGTCGATACCCTTTAAATTCCACATCGCCATTATGAAGTTTATTAGCTTGGCTCCTTAGTAATTTGGCGACAGTCTTTTTTATTGGTATTTTCATGAGGAAGTCTTCATGCTCCGATAAATATCTATGTGTCCGTATCTTTTTGAGTTTAGAAGAATTTATATCTTCTATGAAACTATACCAGTTTTCTGCTATTTTATCGAAAGAACTATGCCCTCTTAATCTTTCAAGATACATCAATTCATCGTCTTTATGCGGATGAACTACACGTATATTGGTGTCGTATTTTTCTAATTCATCCAATACTTCTTTATGGGTGCTGCATAAAACAATATCGTCTTGGTCGAAAATTTCTTTTATATAATTATGCGGCCATCTATCGCCTTTATCAAAATCAGAAGAATCCAAATCAACAATTCTAGGATTCCCCTCGGCGAATGTTGTCTTACCGATACCGGGGAAACCTGCAATTATTAGAGTGGGTCCGTATATTTCTCTAAGTTTTCTTCTGAAATAAACAGCTTTCCTTACTCCTTCGTCCTCATGATCTTCGTTTATAAATATATCATCTGGGTATGCTTCTTCCCACCATTGTTTAAGTTCTTTCATTTTACTCCTCCTCAGGTATTATTGTTGGATGACTAATAACATAATTATAGTATTCTTTGCCAGGGACTCTTTGAGAACTCTTCACTTTTGCTCTAAGTCTATATCCCCCTTTTTCTAATTCTTCAGGATCATATTCGTCTAGTTTCGTGGGCTTATTAGTGTAATATGTGTACTGGTTATCATCTTTATCATAAAACAAATAACTCTTTTCTTTTGTATAAGGTGTTAATTTTCGCCATCTTAGAATACCGGCTATCTTAACCTCTATCATTTGTTTCCTCCTTTATCCACTGATATCCTTGAACAGTCATAGGTATTAATTTGTTGTAATTATTCATTCCATATAAACCACAACTAACAAACGGATGTATTTCTATCAAACAAGTCCCTCTGTCACTTACTGCTACATCCAAAGTATAAGGAAAATGTTTATCATACTCATATATCATATCTTTGATAAGGTTTACATCCAAATGAGCATTATAATCACCACTATATTTTCTAATATCTACAATTTTATTCTTATGGACAAACACTCTATATTCTGTCTGTATCTTAATGTATTCTGATATTAAATACCTACCTGGTGTTACTTCGGCAATCGGTTCAATCGGATCAGGGCCTAATACAGCTGTCAGTCCTTTATAACCATCAAGGTATTTAATAAAATTCATACCTTCTAATTCTATAGGCATTTCTGATAAGTTGATTATAGTTATTTCTCTTTTTAAATATTTGTCTTTCCTCAGTTCTTCCGGAATGTTTATTGGTGGTTTAATAGGACTAAATTTCTTAACAAACTCAATAGGACCCACCGGAACAAAATCTTCCGGCAGGTCATCATCTTCTCTATATACAGAATGATCAACATCATCATAAAACCATTCCAAAAAATCTATGGCGTTAAGTAACTCATATTCGAAATCGTGAGTTAATTTATCCTTCATGACAAAGTTAGCCATTTAGCTTACTCCTTTCTGATTGATCATAACTTATGCATATTCCTCTACTACTAATATCAACTAAAGACCTAGTGCACCTACCAGTGTCTGCATCCGCCGCCGACATATTATACCTGCATTTTTTCACCCTGCATTTAATCTCATCCACTTTTATTATTGCCTCCCCAATGACTTGTGTCGCCGAAATATTCTGGGTCTAGAGTTGCTATTCCTTCACTAATAAAAGCCCCTATAATCCTTGCTGGACCCTTCTTATGATTTAAATTATCATCATATGATTCTTTATAATATTTCAACTTATTATCGAAGTTGTCTTTTTTATTTAAAATTAATTCAGAGGTCCTGTCTTCATATATCTCTACGACGACGCCTACCACTTCTGAACAATTCCGCTTGGCCTTTTCAAAACAAGCAACTAATTCTTCTTTTTTCATTTTTAGAACCCCCCTGGGTTTTTATTGATCTCGTATAGGAGATCTTCACCCCCACAATCAGGGCAAACAGGTATATTATCGACATTGACTTCTAATCGCTTAGGGCTTCCCCACCAATCGCATATCGAACATTGTAATTCGTCATTCTTATCCCAATGATCATAAATTATTGCCTCATCAATACTCATGTTACACATATTACCTATTACTTCTATCGTCCCTTCAACAACTTCTTTTTTTGGATGATATGGATCTCCGCCAACGTCAAAATAGTAAGCTAAATCGATAGAATCATAAAAAACTTCGCCGACCTGTTCAGACGGGTTTTCCGACCAACACTCCTTAAATCTTACAATGTCTTTGTCATATACTTTACGGCCATGCTTATCGTCTATCCCTATATAACCGAGTCCTATTACATCATCTGACAAAAATGAGAATTCGTTTGTTAAAGTATTATATACCTTAATCATTTTTAACCTCCTCCTTTACTATGATTTCTCAAAAGGTAATTCTTTTGTTATAAAACCAGCGGCGCCCTCATGACCTCCGCCTCCATATTTTTTCGCTATTTCTGACACGTCCACTTCTTCTGAATATAAACTAATAGTATAAAAATCACCATCAAAACTAAAGGTTATATAGAATGGGTAATCTTCATCTTCAAACATTTCACTATTAGCAACAGCATTGCAGGCTATTACATCATATCCCTCAAAAGTTGTTTCAAAGCCTACTTTTTTTAGTGTGTCTTTATAGTTTTGCTTAATTCCTATATAAATAAGTTCTCCTTTTTTTGCTAGGTCGTCTACTAAGTTATCAGTTAATTCGTGCCTTACCTTATCTTTAGGGCCATCTACAAAAGCGTCCATGGCATATTTAAAATATTTAGTTAAATCGCCAAAATCAAATTTCCATACATCCCAATCACTTATTAATTCTACATAGAGTGGTATTCCTTTGTAGGGTAATTTGTCCTTTAAATATTCATAAACCAATTCACAGGCGCCAACACCAATTCGTCTTATTCCTTTAACTTCATAGGGATAGTCTTTGTATTTTTCAATAGCGGTCTTATGGTGATCTATCCAATGGACTGTGCATTTTTCTATGAGTTTATCCATCATATCGGGTTCTATATGATAATCAACTATATAAACTTCAGTACCTTCAGGAATACTATCTATATCTATTTTGTCGCTATAAGTTACCTCTCTCATTTCTACATCGCCAAAGGCCATATTTACTAAACTGGCACTACAATAACCGTCTAAATCGTTGTGATGATAGCAGATCATTTATTATCAAACCACCTTTGGATTATTTTATTAACTTGTTTTGTGATATCTTCTT
>Ga0207421_10008910_pt1 | contig 10253 bp, 13 predicted proteins | sample SodLakKL_010_SED_4_FD_187542 | JGI IMG/M metagenome (GOLD analysis project Ga0207421, IMG submission 187542) | Alkaline sediment microbial communities from Lake Tanatar, Kulunda Steppe, Russia - 8KL_010_SED (SPAdes) (version 2) | ecosystem: Environmental > Aquatic > Non-marine Saline and...
CCGCGGCGGGCAGGTCGCCGCCGGGCTCGCCTCGCTCTACCGGTACTGCCTCGAGGAGCTCCTCTCGGCGAACATCCGCAAGGACCCCAGCCGCCTGCAGACCGTCGTCGACGTCATCGCCCCGCTGCGCGAGGCCTGGACCGAGGCCACCGCCACCTACAACCAGACCCACGCCGCGGCCGGGTGAGCCCCGTGTACACCGACGCGATCGAGGAGTCACGCCGGCGGGTCGCCCCCGTCGACGCGGTGGCCACCCTCGCGGTGCGCCGCGAGGACGCGACCTGGGACGGCGCGCTCGACGCCTTCGCCCGCCTCCTCGCCGACGTCGAGGCGCGGCTGGCCGCCGGCGACTGGGACGACGCCGCCGAGCGCCTCGCCGGCGAGGCGACCCTGCCGAGCCCACCCGAGCCCCCCAGCCCCGAGCAGGTCGCCGCCGGCCAGCGCCTGCTCGCCCGCGCCGAGGAGGTCACCGCCGAGCTCGCCGAGGCGATGACCGCGACGAGGCGCGAACTCGACGACCTCGGCCGCCGCCGCGACGCCGCCGCCGGCTACCTCGCCCAGAGCGCCGTCCCCTAACCCCCACCGCCACCGCGCCGCCCCGACCACCACCGCCCGAGGAGCCCCCGCACCAACCAGAGAGGAATCGACCACCGCCAACCGCTTACGTCCGCCCCGGGGCTGTCGACACAGAGCAGCGACAACTCCATCACGGATGACCCCCGGGGCGTCAGGGAAGGGCCCGGCCGCACACCAGCGCGGCCACATGCGGCTCTTCCCTTTTCGCGTTCCGGGACCCCGACCGGAGGCGGCAGGCGATGCAGATCCACGACCAGATGCAGGCGGCGACGCACTACGCGCTGCAGGGGCTCGCCCAGCGCTCCGACGTGCGCGCGCACAACGTCGCGAACCTCAACACCCCGGGCTTCCGCGCCGAGCGCGTCGACTTCGAGTCGACGCTGCGCGCGGCACTGACCCGCGGCGACGCCACCCGCGCCGCCGAGCCCATCCACTCGGTCGACCCGAACCTGCCCGGGCCCAACGGCAACACCGCGAGCCTCGAGTCGGAGATGACCGGGATGATGAAGGACAACCTCACCCGCGACGCGATGGTCAACGCCTACAACTGGAAGACGACCCTGCTGCGCAACGCGATCACGAGCCGCTGATGACCGCGACGAGGCAGGGGAGGCGGGCCTGAGATGGCGACGTTCGGAGCGATGGACATCGGGCGGACCGGGATGGGCTTCGCCCAGTACTGGATGGACAATCTCTCGCACAACCTCGCGAACGCCAACACCACCCGCGAGCCCGACGAGGAGCCCTTCCGGGCCCGCATGGTCGTCGCCCAGGCCAACGGCGACGAGATCGTGCCGTCCGGCTCGGGCGTGCACGTCCGCGACGTCGTCGAGGACGCCACCGACCCGGCGGTGGCCCACGACCCCAACCACCCCCACGCCGACGAGGACGGCAACGTGACGCTGCCCGTCGTCGACCTCACCGCCCAGATGCACGACCTCATCGTCGCCAACCGCACCTACCAGGCCAATGCGCGCACGATCCAGACCGCCCACGAGGCGTACCAGTCGGCGCTGCGCATCGGCCAGCAGATGTAAGGAGCGATCGTGTCCATCCCCCCCATCCCCCCGATCGGGACGATGACCCAGGCTCAGGCCGCCACCGCCACCCGGGCGCCGGAGGCCGCGCCGGGCTTCGCCGAGACCCTCGCCGACGGCCTCGCCGAGGCCAGCCGCGCCGAGCAGCGCGCCGACGCCGTCGCGATGGACGTCGCCACCGGCGGCCCGAGCCAGGTGCACGACCTCATGGTCGCCACGAGCCAGTCGCAGGTGGCCACCGACCTCGTCCTCGCGGTCCGCAACCGCGCGGTCGAGGCCTACCAGGAGATCATGCGGCTGCCGGTCTAGGCCGCCGCCGAGCCCGAATCGAGGCGCACCGTGGAGCTCATGCGAGAGCGGATCGTCGGCTTCGTCCGCGCGCTGCCCGCCGCGCAGCGCGTCGGCATCGTCGCCGCGCTCGGCGTGCTCGCCGTCGCGCTCGCGGCGTTCGCCGTGTGGGTGACGACGCCGGCCTACACCGTGCTGTACTCCGACCTCGACAGCGGGTCGGTCTCCGAGGTCGTCGACGAGCTCGAGACCCACGGGATCGCCTACGAGCTCGACAACGGCGGCTCGACGGTGCTCGTGCCGCGTGATGAGCTCTACGACACCCGGGCGCTGCTCGCCGGCGAGGGCATCGCCGGGCGCACCTCCCCGCAGGGCTACGAGCTGCTCGAGGAGCAGGGCCTGTCGGTCTCGGAGTTCCGCCAGCGCGTCGACTACCAGCGCGCGCTCGAGGGCGAGCTCAGCCGCACGCTCTCGGCGATGCGCGGCGTCGACTCCGCGAGCGTCCACCTCGTCGTGCCGGAGGACTCGCTGTTCACCGAGCAGCAGCAGCCGGTGACCGCCTCGGTCGTGCTGGCCAACTCCCGGCCCCTCGACGACGCCGAGGTCGAGGGCATCACCTTCGTCGTCGCCAGCGCCGTCGAGGGCCTCGAGCTCGACCACATCACCGTCGCCGACAACGACGGGCAGGTCCTGCACTCGCCCGGCGAGCTCGGCGGGCGCTCGACGGCCGGCAGCCGCAACCTCACCCAGACCCAGGAGTTCGAGCACGCCCTGGCCGGCGAGGTCGAGCGGCTGCTCACCGCCGCGACCGACGGCAGCCCCGCCTCGGTCGTCGTGCGCGCCGCCCTCAACTACGACGAGGAGGAGCTCGAGACCGAGACCTTCAACCCCGAGAGCCAGGTCGCCCTGCGCGAGCAGACCTCCGAGGAGCGCTTCGAGGGCACCGGCACCGAGCCCGGCGGCGCCGTCGGCGTCGACGGCGGGCCGATGCCCGAGACCGGCGAGTCGAACTACGAGCGCGACGACGAGCTCCGCGAGTTCGGCGTCGACCGCACGACCTCGCGCACCGTCGCCGCGCCCGGCCGGGTCGACGGGCTGTCGGTCGCCATCGTCATGGACGACGGCTCGGTCACCGGTGCGGAGGTCCCCCCGGTCGTCGAGGTCGAGGAGCTCGTCACCGCCGCGCTCGGCCTCGACGCCGACCGCGGCGACACCGTCGCGGTGTCGACCACGGCGATGCCCGCGGTCGAGGAGCCCGTCGAGGCCGAGGAGGGCCTCGACATGCTCGGGATGCTGCCGCAGGCCATCGGCGCGCTCGTCCTGCTCGTCGTCGCGATCGCGCTGTTCCTCATGACCCGCCGCCGCGACGACGACGACGAGGGCGACTACCTGCCCGAGCCGGTCGAGGAGCTGCCCCAGCGCTACCCCGAGCAGCTCGAGCGTGAGCGCGAGCCGGCGCTGACCGCGCCGCAGCGCAGCGAGGAGGAGCTGCAGACCGAGCAGGTCAAGAGCGAGGTCGCCCAGCTCGTCGAGTCCCAGCCCGAGGAGATCGCCACGCTGCTGCGCGGCTGGCTCGCCGACCGGAGGGGGACCTGATGGCCGCCGCACTGCCCACCGGCCCCGTGGAGCGCCGTGCGGCGCTGCCCGCCGGGGCGCCGCCGCCCGCCGCGCTGCCCGCTGAGGTGGCGCGATGAGCGAGCTCATGATCAGCGAGCAGGCGCCGGCCCGCCGCCCCGCGCCCCTGCGCAGCTTCACCCGGGCGCAGAAGGCCGCCGCGGTCCTGCTCGCCGTCGGCCCCGACGCCGCGTCGAAGGTGCTCAAGCACCTCGCCGAGCACGAGGTCGAGCAGGTCGCCCTCGAGGTCGCCACCCTCGGCGAGCTCGACCCGGCCGACCTCAACCCCATCCTCGAGGAGTTCCACGGCGAGGCGATGGCCCACGCCCACCTCGTCAGCGGCGGGGAGGGCTACGCCCGCGACATGCTCCGGCGCGTCTTCGGCCCCGACGGCGACGACGTCGTCGACCGCGTCCTCGCCACCGTGCAGACCGCGCCGTTCCAGTTCCTGCGCCAGCACGAGCCCCGCGAGCTCATCCAGCAGCTGCGCGACGAGCACCCGCAGACGATCGCGCTCATCCTCGCCCACCTGCCGACGAAGTTCGCCTCGAAGCTGCTGTCGGACCTCGAGGAGGACACCCAGCGGCAGGTCTCGCTGCGCATCGCCCTGCTCGACCGCACCTCCCCGGAGGTCATCGAGCGCGTCGAGGAGGCGCTGCGCGAGCGCATGGGCGCGGTGGCCCGCCAGCGGGCGCTGGAGTGCGGCGGGGTGCGCGACCTCGCGGCGATGCTCAACAACGCCGACCGCCACACCGAGCAGTCGATCCTCAACAACCTCGAGGAGCACGACCCCGAGCTCGCCGAGCAGGTCAGAGAGCTCATGTTCGTCTTCGAGGACATCGTCATCCTCGACGACCGCGCGGTGCAGGAGGTCCTGCGCCAGGTCGACATGAAGGTCGTCGCCCGGGCGCTCAAGGGCACCGCCGACGACGTCCGCGACATCGTCACCCGCAACCTCTCCGAGCGCGCCCGCGAGATGCTGCTCGAGGAGCTCGAGCTGCTCGGGCCGATGCGCGTGCGCGAGGTCGAGGAGGCCCAGACCGAGGTCGTGCGCCGCATCCGCGGGCTCGAGGAGGAGGGCGCGATCGTCATCAACCGCGGAGGGGAGGGCGAGTTCATTGACTAGGCGCCTCGCCGGCGCGGTCATCGGCGGCGACGCCCGCGCGCTGGCCCCACCCGACCCCGCCACCGACGCGTTCACCGCCAAGCGCGTGGCCGAGGCCTCCGAGGCCGCCTACGCCAAGGGCGTGGCCGACGGGCGCCGCGCCGCGGTCAACGAGGCCGCCGAGGCCGCCCGCGCCGCCGCCGAGCGCGCCACCGCCGGGCTCGGCGAGGCCGTCGGCGAGGTGCTCGGCGAGCTGCGACGGCTGCGCGCCGCCGAGGCGCTGGCCGACGTCGAGCTCGCCCGGGGGCTCGCCGAGATCGTCCTCGGCCGTGAGCCCCACGACGACGGTCAGGCGCTGCTGGCCCGCTGCCAGGACGCGCTGTCGCGCCTCGACGACCGCCCCCTCGAGGTGCGCTGCCACCCCGAGGACGCCGCCGCGCTCGCCCCGGCGCTGACCGCCGGGCCGGCCGCCTCCGCCGAGGTCGCCGTCGTCGAGGACGCCTCGCTGGCCCCCGGTGAGGCGCGCATCGCCGGGCGCTGGGCGCATGCCGAGCTCACCCACGCCGCGGCCTGGCGGCTCATCGACGAGGTCCTCGAGGTCGGGGAGGACGGCCGTGGCTGACCTCACCCTCGCCCGCGACGGCTACCGCGCCACCGGCGCGGTCGCGCGCGTCGCCGGCAACGAGGTCGAGCTGCGGGGGCTGCGCCTGGCCGTCGGCGAGGCCGTCACCGTCCACGCCCGCGGCGGCGACCGCCCCGCCGAGGTCGTGGCCTTGGCTCCTGAGGGCGTGCGCGCGCTCGTGCTCGGCCAGACCGACGGGCTCGCGCGCGGCGACCGGGTCAGCCCCCGCACCGGCGGCTCCGATGCGGTCGTCGGCCCCGCGCTGCTCGGCCGGGTCGTCGACGCGCTCGGCAACCCCCTCGACGGCGGCCCGCCCATCGCAGGCGAGCGCGTCGCGCTGCACGCCGAGCCGCCGCCGGCGCTGGCCCGTCAGCGCATCGCCGCACCGCTGCCGACCGGCGTGCGCGCGATCGACACGCTGGCCACCGTCGGGCGCGGGCAGCGCATGGGCGTGTTCGCCGGCTCCGGGGTCGGCAAGTCGACGCTGCTCGGCATGATGGTCCGCGGCACGACCGCCGACGCGACCGTGGTCTGCCTCGTCGGCGAGCGCGGCCGCGAGGTCCGGGAGTTCGTCGAGGACGAGCTCGGCGCGGCGGGGCTTGAGCGCGCCGTCGTCGTCGTGTCGACCTCCGACGAGCCGCCGCTGCTGCGCCTGCGCGCCGGCATGCTCGCCACCCGCATCGCCGAGCGCCTCGCCGACGACGGCTCCGATGTCCTGCTGACCTTCGACTCGCTCACGCGCCTGGCCACCGCCCAGCGCGAGGTGGGCCTGGCCGCCGGCGAGCCGCCGACCGCCCGCGGCTACACCCCCTCGGTGTTCAGCCTCCTGCCGCGGCTGCTCGAGCGCGCCGGCCCGCGGGCTGCCGGGTCGATCACCGCCTTCTACACCGTGCTCGTCGACGGCGACGACATGAACGAGCCGATCGCCGACGCCGCCCGCTCGATCCTCGACGGCCACCTCGTCCTCGACCGGTCGCTCGCCGCCGCGGGACGCTACCCCGCCATCGACCCGCTCGAGAGCCTGTCGCGGCTCGCCGCGACGGTGACGACACCGGAGCAGGCCGAGGTCGCCGGGGCCGCGCGCGCGGCGCTGTCGGCCGCCGAGGAGGTCCGCGACCTCGTCGAGGTCGGCGCCTACAGCCCCGGCTCGAACCCCGCCGCCGACGCCGGCCTCGCCCTCAAGCCCGGGCTCGTCGGCTTCCTCACCCAGGGCACCGAGGATCTCACCGGCTACGACGAGGCGTGGCAGCGCCTCGCCGCGACCGTGCGGGGTCAGTCGTGAGCGCCCGGCAGCTCGTGCCGTCCCCGGCCCCGACGCTGCGGGGTCAGTCGTGAGCGCCCGGCGCGCCGGCGTCGCCGGTCGGCTCGGGGCCGTGCAGCGGGTCCGCGAGATCCTCGAGCGCCGCGCCCTCGGCGACCTCGCCCGCGGCGAGGCGGAGGTCGACGCCGCCGAGCAGCGCCTCGCCGAGCGCCGCCGCGCCTACGCCACCCGGCCCTCCCCGCCGCCGGCGCTGTCGCCGCTGGAGCTGCGGGCCCTGCAGCTGCAGGGGCTCGGCGCGCACGAGCTCGTCGAGGCCGCCAGCGGTGACCTCGAGGTCGCCGAGCACCGCCGCGACGAGCTCTGGCAGGCGTGGTCGCACGCCTCGATCGCCCGCAAGAGCGTCGAGCGGCTCGTCGAGCGCCGCGGCATCGAGCAGGCCGTCGCCGCCGAGCAGGCCGCCAACCGCGCCCTCGACGAGCTCATCCTCCAGCGGAGGCAGCAGCGATGATGCCGCCGGTGAGCCTGCCCGCCCCGCCGGCGCCGCCGCCGGCGCCGACGCCGTCGGCCTCGGTCGGCAAGGCCGAGCAGCGCATGGGCGAGATCGCCTCGCGGTTCTCCCAGCCCGCCTCCTTCGCTGACGCGCTCGCCGCCGCGGACGCCGCGTCGTCGTCCTCCTCCTCGTCGTCCTCGGCTGGCGGCTCGGCGGACGCCACGCTCGGCGCCCGCTCGCCCTCGGCGACCGGGCCGGCCGCCGGGCCGACGGCGGCCGTCGGCGCCCCCGCGACCGACACCGCGCTGTTCACCGCCTCGACCGTCGACGCCGGCGGGCAGGGTGGCGGCCCAGCCGACGCGCAGGACGCCGCAGACGGCTCGGCCGGCGCGGGCGACGCCGAGGGCTTCGACGGCGCGACGGCGAGCGCCTCGGCCGGCGAGGCCGCCGCCGCCCAGCCCTCGACGGCGGGCACGCTGCGCGGCGGCCTCACCACCCTCGGGGCGATGCTCGCCGCCTCGGTGGGCCAGACCGCCCCACCCCTGCACGGCGCGCTGCCCGTCGGCGGCGCGGGCCTCGGCGCGATGGCCGCGACGCCGGCGCGGGCGTCGGGGGAGTGGGCGCAGCGGCTGCCCGAGGCCGGCGAGCGCTGGGCAGGCGCGATCGAGAAGGCCGCGAGCGACGCCGGCGTCGACCCTGCGCTGCTCGCCGCCCTCGTCCAGCACGAGTCGGGCTTCCGCCCCGACGCTGTCAGCCACGCCGGGGCGATCGGGCTCGCCCAGCTCATGCCGGGCACCGCCGCCGGCCTCGGCGTCAACCCCCGCGACCCCGAGGAGAACCTCGCCGGCGGCGCGCGCTACCTCCGCGAGCAGCTCGACCGCTTCGGCGACGTCCGCCTCGCGCTGGCCGCCTACAACGCCGGGCCCGGCCGGGTCTCCCGCGCCGGCGGCATCCCGCAGATCACCGAGACCCAGAACTACGTCGAGCGTGTGACCTCGACCTACGACCGCCTGAGGTGACGCCCATGTTCGCCCTTCCCCCCCTCGCCTCCGCCCAGGGCCACGCCGCGGCGTCGGGCCACGGCGGCCGCGCCGGCGACGGCGGCTTCGCCGAGACCCTCGCCGGCGCGCTGCTCGGCGGCGGCGACGCCCAGGCCTCCGCCCTCTCGGCGCTGCATGCCGAGGACGGGGAGGTCGACCCGCAGGCCTACCGCGCCCTCGGGGCGCTGCTCGGGTTGCACGCCGGGCACGCAGACGCCCCCGGCGAGGACCTTGCCGCGGCGCTGCTCGGCGAGGGCGCCGAGGCCGAGGGTGGGCTCGCCGGCCTGCTCGGCGAGGGTGCCGAGGCCGAGGGTGGGCTCGCCGGCCTGCTCGCCGACGGCGCCTCCCTCGACGAGCTCATGGCCGCCCTCAGCGGCGGGGAGTCCGCCGAGGACCTCCTCGCCGGCCTGGTCGCCGAAGGTGGCTCGATCAGCGAGCGCATCGCCGCGCTGCTCGGCGACGGGGAGTCCGCCGAGGAGCTCGCCGCCGCGCTGCTCGGCGAGGACACCCTCGTCGCCGAGCTCACCGCCGGCCTCGCCGACGACGCCGCGCTGCGGGAGGGTCTCGCCGAGGCCCTCCTCGCCAGCGACGGCCTCACCGCGGCGCTCGCCGACCGCCTCGCCGACGACGAGGCGCTCAGCGACCTGCTCGACGGGGAGCCCGGCGTCGACGAGCTCGCCTCCGCGCTGTCCGACTCCGACCGGGTCGTCGAGGCGCTCGCCGCGCTGCTCGCCAGTGCCGAGGGCCGCGACGCCCTCGAAGGCCTCCTCGGCGAGGACGACGGCGAGGTCGGTCTGCGGCTTGCCGCGCTGCTCGCCGCCGCCCGCAGCGCCGCCGGCCGCTCAGGCGAGGCCGCCGACGCCGCGCGGGCCGTCGGCCGCGAGCGCGCCGAGGCTGCCCGGACCGCCGAGCGTGGCGAAGGCCGTGGTGCCCGCAGCCTCGCCGAGGCCGTCCGTGAGCAGGCCGGCGCGATCCGCGCCGACGACGCCGAGGGCGGCGAGGACGGCGAGGAGGCGACGAGCGCGCGCCTCGGCGAGCGGCTCGGTGAGCGGCTCGCGGCCGCCCGTGGCCGGGCCGGCAGCGAGGACGAGGCGCTGCCGCCCCGCTCCGACCGCGCCGGCGACGCCGGTCTGCGCGGGCTCATCACCGCCAGCGAGGCCCGGGCGAGCGCACCGGGCCTGCTCTCCCAGCGCGCCGCCGACCAGACGGTGCGCGCGGAGCCGAGCGCGATGGCCGCCCGCATCGCCGAGGTCGCCGAGCAGCTCGAGAAGGCCGGCCCGCCGCGGCGCATGACCGTCGAGATCGGCGAGCTGCGGCTGTCGGTGAGCCTGCGCGCCGACAGCTCGGTGCGCGTCTCGGTGCTCTCCGGGCAGGCGCCCGGCGAGCAGGCCTGGCGCGACGGCCTCGAGGAGGCCCTCGCCGAGCGCGGCCTCCTGCTCGCCGACGACGGCCAGCAGCGCGGGCAGCCCGACGGCCGCGACGGCAGCGGTGCCGACCGACCGGCGGCCCCCCGGCCGGCCTCCCAGCCTCCACGGCCCGCGGCCTTCGCCGCGCTGGCCTCCGACGACGACCGCGGTCTCCGACTCTAGGAGCGGCCATGCCCATCGACCCCACCGCCGCAATCGGCCAGACGCCGTCACAGCCGACGACGAGCTCCGCCGGGCTCGGCCAGCTCGACGGCGAGGCGTTCCTCAACCTCCTCGTCGCGCAGATGCGCTACCAGGACCCGATGTCGCCGACCGACGCCACGACGATGCTGCAGCAGACCTCGCAGTTCACCCAGGTCGAGACGCTCCAGCAGGTCTCCCAGATGCAGCAGCAGCTGCTCGGGATGACGCAGGCGTCGATGGCCTCCGACCTCGTCGGCAAGGAGGTCTTCGCTGACACCGACGACGGTGAGCTCAGCGGCGTCGTCGACGGCGTCCGCTTCTCCGGGTCCGGGCCGATGCTCGCCATCGGCGCCCAGGAGGTCCCGCTGAGCCAGATCACGAGCATCCACGACAACCCCGCCGGGGAGGTGGCACCCGCGCCCGAGGCCCCCGGCAGCGATGACGACGACGCCATCCTCACCTAGCCGCACCGAAAGGACCCTGCCATGCTCCGATCAATGTTCGCCGGAGTCAGCGGACTCCGCTCGCACCAGACGATGATGGACACCGTGGGCAACAACATCTCCAACATCAACACCCACGGCTACAAGTCGAGCCGCACGACCTTCCA
>Ga0207421_10008912_pt1 | contig 10249 bp, 7 predicted proteins | sample SodLakKL_010_SED_4_FD_187542 | JGI IMG/M metagenome (GOLD analysis project Ga0207421, IMG submission 187542) | Alkaline sediment microbial communities from Lake Tanatar, Kulunda Steppe, Russia - 8KL_010_SED (SPAdes) (version 2) | ecosystem: Environmental > Aquatic > Non-marine Saline and...
AGACAAGGTATATTCGGTGCTGGCTCACGACCTGCGCAATCCCCTGTTTTCGATTATCGGATATCTTGATTATCTGCGGGAATTGTTTCAAACCCAGGGCAAGGATGAAGAAAGTAACCAGGAAGTACGGGGAATCATCAATACGGTTTACAACGCCGCGCGAAACGCCCATCAGTTGCTGGAAAACCTGCTTCAGTGGTCAAAATCAATCGGTGACAAGCTGGATGAAAACATTGCGCCCCACAATCTGTCCGATCTTGCGCAGGAGGCTGTTGCAGAAACCCAGGGACAGGCGGGCATCAAGAACATTGCTGTCAGGAATAAACTGGATCCAACCAGCCGGGTACTTGCAGACAGAAACATGATCCAGACCGTATTTCGAAACCTCATCGCCAATGCCATCAAGTTCTCCCCGCAGGAATCGGAAATCACACTGGATGCCAATGATATCGGGGATTACTTTGAGGTATCGGTAACGGATACCGGTATGGGTATGAACAAAGAAGAAATGGAGAGCATCTTTTCGGGGTCGGGCAACCGGACCAAAAAGGGAACCATGGGTGAAAAGGGCTCGGGATTTGGGTTGATGCTGTGCGAGGATTTTGTGACTCGGAACAACGGGAAGATCCGGGTCGACAGTGAGCCCGGCAAGGGGAGCAGCTTTTGTTTTACCTTGCAGAAAGCGGACGGAAAGGCCGTTGATTCCTGATCCTGGTATTCGGGCTGTGCCCCCTTCGGGTCGGTTATGACGTTTTTCGGATCCAAGCAAGCCCCGGATGCTGCATCCGGGGCTTGATAAATCGCATATTATTTCAACAGCAAGAGCTTCCTGCTCTCCACAAACCCGCCCGCCTGCAAGCGGTAGATGTACACACCGCTCGGGAGGTGGGAGGCATTGAACGGAACTTCATGATAACCCGCTTCAACGATATCGTCGACCAAAGTGAATATCCGCTGACCGAGTGTGTTGTACACCTCAAGCTTTACGCTGCTTTGCGCGGGTAATCCGTAGCGGATCACCGTCACCGGGTTGAACGGGTTGGGGAAGTTTTGCATCAGACTGTAATGCTTTGGTATTTCCCTGCCATCCTTTACGCCGACGATAATCGACGAGAACGACCAGATATCGTTATAGGATCCCCAACCCGACACATTTTTTGGCCGGAAAAATCCGGTACCTTCTCGTAATAATCCCAGGTGGTCCGGAACGGAATTATGGGCGGACCTGGTTTCCCACTTCTTCCCCCGCTTCATAGGCGGAAAGGTTGTTGAGGGTCGTTTTCGCAATTTCATTCAGGGCCTCTTTTGTCAGGAATGCCTGGTGTCCGGTGATCAGGACATTTGGGAATGCCATGAGCCGGGCGATTTCATCATCCTGAATGACTTGTTCAGAAAGATCCTGAAAGAAAATATGCTCTTCCTGTTCGTATACGTCAATACCCAGTGATCCGATTTTTTTCTCTTTCAGGCCGTCTATCACGTCGCCTGTATTGATGAGTGCGCCCCGACTGGTATTGATAAGCATCGGGCTGTCGTTCATCTTCTCAATGGCTTCTCTGTTGATGATATGCTTTGTTTCGGGTATCAATGGACAGTGGAGCGAAATGATGTTGCTGTTGGAAAGCAGCTCGTCCAGTTCCATATACTTGCCACCCATGTTGATGACCTCTTCGTTTTGATAGGGATCGTAAGCGTTGATCGAGCAGCCCATTCCTTTCATGATCCGGCAAAATGCGGCGCCGATTTTACCGGTACCGATTACACCCACCGTCTTGCCGTGAATGTTGAAACCGGTAAGACCTTCAAGGGAAAAATTGTTTTCACGGACCCGGTTGTAGGCTTTGTGCGTTTTGCGGTTCAGGGTCAGAATCAGCGCGGCGGTGTGTTCGGCAACGGCTTCCGGGGAATAGGCCGGAACGCGGAAAACCTGCAGGCCGGCGCCATCGGCCGCCTGAAGATCAATATTGTTAACACCGGCAGATCTGAGGGCGATCACTTTTACACCATAATCGGCAATCAGCCCGATGGTTTCACGGTCGACCATATTATTGACAAAAACGCATACGGCATCAAAACCTCGTGTAAGTATGGCGGTTTCCGCATTCAGGGCATCCTCAAAATAGGTGATTTCATGCTGGGTTTTGGCAAGTTGTTGATTGAAATAATATTTGTCGTACGATTTGGCGGTAAAGAATGCAATTTTCATGAATGTAAGAGGTTTTGTTTCATTTCCCGGGTATAATTTGAATAGAATACTTCGGAACGGGTGAATTATAAGATGTGATGTATCATCACAAGTTTGGTTCTGGATATTTTATTTTTTCAATATTTATTCCCAAAACAAAATTTTCGAGCCATTAGTTCTGTCAGGATATATCATAAAAACCTCCGTTTTTCGGATGCTGGAACACCTGAACGTACCGCGCATGGGACTTGTGGGTTCCTGGAGCCACTGGTATCCTCATGACGGTATTCCGATTCCGGCAACGTAACCAGCAGCCCGTGCGGTTCTGTCACACAGGTCTGATTTTGGCTACCTCCGCAACCACCCGCGCCTCTGGATATCGAGATTGGTCAGCCCCAGCTCTTGTGCCCAATTCACAACGGTGTTGTACTCTTCCGCAGTGATTCTTCGGGATATTTCCGGATAGTCGTAGGCCTTGTGCTGCGGATTGTACTGTGACATGATGTTTACGTAGGTATCTTTCGGCAGATTTTCTGCAATCCACTCCATGATCTCCACCGAACCACTTGTCTCATTGGGCATGACCAAGTGCCGGACCATCAAACCACGATACATGATGCCGTTCTCATCCGGCCTGGCCACACCAACCTGCCGGTTCATCTCGAGGATTGCCTTTTTCGTGATCTCCGGATAGGTCTCGGCTTCGCCGGTGAGCTCTTTCGACAGACCGCTGTCCCAAAACTTGAAATCGGGCAGATAGATGTCGATGACACCATCCAGCAGCGAGAGGGTCTCAAGACGCTCCCATCCACAGGTATTGTAGACGATCGGCAGCCGGAGCCCGTTTTCTGCCGCCTTGTCGATCGCTTTCACAATAAAGGCCGGGTAGTGAGTTGGCGTTACCATGTTGATGTTGTAGCATCCCATTTGCTGCAGCTGCAGCATAAGACCGGCCATTTCCTCGATACTTCTTTTGGATCCACGTCCGAGATGGCTGATCTCCCAATTCTGGCAAAAGACACAGCGCAGGCTGCAGTGGGCTAAAAATATGGTGCCAGACCCGCCATCACCGACCAGCGGACGCTCTTCCCCGAAATGGGGCATCGCCGAGGAGATATGAAGCTCTGTTCCGGGCGACCGGCAGTAGCCGGTTTCGCCGTCATGGCGCTTTGCACCGCACTCTCTCGGACACGTACGGCACTCCTCCATCATAGCCCAGAGCTGGTCTCCCCGTTCTTTCAGCTCGCCAGTACGGTGAAGTTTCACATATCCCGGTTCGAAATCAGGGTTGACGCCGGAATCTTTTTTCGATGAAGCAACGGCCCCAACCGGTCCGAGCATGAGGCCGGCCACTCCGGCCTGACAACACATTTTAGCAGTGTTCTGCAGAAAGGCCCTTCTGGTAAGATTCTTATATGCCGAGGTATCCATGATATTCCTTTTTCTGTTGGTTATTTGTTGCCGGTTACTGTCGATGCCCACGTCCCGTAAGGCACGGTTGCCACCATAATGAAACTTGTAATTTTGACCAATCCTACGGTGATGCAGGTGCCGGTCAGTCCCAGAACAGGCAGAAGTACGACACCACCCACGATGCCGCCCAGCCATCCGCCCAGCAAATCAGACCCGTAAACCAGTCCGGCCGTTTTGCTCAGCCCCTCAGGGTCTTTCAGATACAGTTTATTGGCCAGCGGAAACTGCACGCCGATAAGCAGTCCGCTCAGAAATGAAATGGCAAGGAAAAGTATTCGGATCAGGATCAGGGTGGCCTGCGTGTCCGGCAGGGCGTGAGCACCGAAAAAAATCAGCGGCAATCCAATGGCAAAGCCGATGATGGCCGCTTCCGTGTAGAGAAACATTCGCTGTCCGTTTCGAACATCTCCCATAATCCGGGTTACGTACATGGCTCCGATTCCCGCGCCGGCCATGAATGCGGCAACCAGCAGGCCGATCCAGGAGAAGACGTGACCGTAGGTGATCTGGAACATGAAAATAACCACCAGGCTGAATATCATGCCGGCAAAACCGGTCGCAAAAATCGCAAACGGGATGGCGGCCCGTGAATATCTTCCGGAGGTGGTCTTGAACAGAAAATGCAGCATCAGGATGACCAGGAGTACCGGAATGATAACATACAGATCGACCCGGTCAAGCTGATTGAAATATGCCCCGAAGTTGGGAGCGTGCAGCGTGTTCCAGTGCGCGATGTGATAGAACATGCCGATCGGCTTGAAGTCGTAATTGATATCGGTGGTTCTTCCGTCAATATAGTCCTGGAACCATTGCTGCCAGCCGGTGTGCAGCTTCTTTTCAATATCCCAGGGAACCATGGCCTCCGCGGAGATGTCCCGTGCTTCGAGTCGACCCATCAGCTGCATCAGGTCCAGCCGCATGATATCCTCCGAATCGGAGGAGAGATAGATGTGCCTGCTTTCCCCGGGACTCACCCGCACATGCGGAAAAACGCTCTTCAGAGTGTGAAATATGTTGCTGTTGAGATCCCTGATTTCATCACTCAGATAGGTCAGCGAGCCGGGCGCTCCGATGACAAGGATCCCGCCGTCATTCAGTCGTTCTTTGGCCAGTTCGAAGAATTCGTGCGTGTAAAACCGGTTTGCCTGCAGATTGGACGGCTCCATCACACCAATAAAAATCAGGTCGTACCGGTTGGATGTCTTTGACAGGTAGAGGCGGCCGTCCGTATGCTCCAGATGCACCCTCTCATCATCGAGCTCGGACTCCGTCAGGGGTGTCGGGTGTTTGCGGATGATGTCGATCAGCTTGGGATCATGCTCGGCATATTTGATGGTCCGGAGGGACGGATGTTTCAGCGCTTCGTAGATGATGCCGCCGGCTCCGCCCCGCAGGATCAGTACTTCCCGGGGATCCGGATGGGCCAATAGCGGAAGATGTACAAACTCCTCGACGAACTGGATATCCGGCACCGGCGTTATGAGTTCGCGTATGCCATCCAGGAAAAACAGATACTGCTCATCCCGCTCCACGACACTGATGTTGCTGTACCGGGAGTTCTCATAGTGCACGACGTTGTGGTTTTTCCACTGCATGTCGATCGAGCGGTTGTGGATGTTGTCTGCCGGCCCGCCGGCCAGTGCGTATCCGGTCACAATCAGCAGCACCGCCAGGGCACCCGACATCACCTTGCCCAGGGTTCGGGGTCTGGCAGAGTGTTCGGCGTGTTGCACCCCGTAAGGCGAAAGCAGAAAGAGGCACGTAATTATGTTGAGGAGGGCGATGCCGAAAGCGATCTCGAATGTATGGAACAGAGGGATCAACAGAAAGGTGCAGATAATACCTCCCAGTACGGTGCCGACGGTTTCGTAGACATAGACCCTGCCTGTGGAGGAGGCGTCCTGAACCGAGAACATCGCGTAGATCCGGCAGCCGATGGTAAACAAGGCGCCGTGCAGGAAGCAGACCGGCAGGAGGATGAGAAACGAGGAGTAGAACATCGGCAGCAGCTCGATGTTTTCCCCGATGGAGACACCCAGCAACCCCTTCAGGATGCGTGTGATGAAGACGGCTCCGATAAACGCCGCCGAAAACAGAACCGCGATTATGGCATAGGTCTCCAATTTGTAGCGGGTATTGTCGGCCAATCTGCCCAGGGTGAGGCAGCCGGCAGCCTCGAGTATCAGCCAGTTGGCCAGGATGATGCCGATGCTGAGTTCGATCCCCGCGAAGGCGATCATCAGCTCACGCAACAAGAGCACCTCGGCCACAAGTCCACTGAAGCCCATTACCACAATAGCTATGCGAACACGTCTTTGCATCGGCTCCGCTGCTTATCTGCTCTGCGTGATAATAATTCGTTTAGAAACTGCGTGAGCGGGTCACTTTACGAGAATGTTATTTGCTGAAATAGAACCCGGATTATTGATGTTGTATCATTCCATCGGATCCCTGCTTACGGTCTGCATCTGTTTCTCGGGATGAGAAAAGGCGATGCGAAACAGTTCTGAATACTTTTGGTTTGACTCTTTGCAATTCTCCGGCAAGGTCATGATTCAAATAAAAATTAAGCAACACTCATGAGTCTCCGGAGCGAAATACAATATTGCGATTTCAGGATTTATTTGTAATGATACGAACAAAATCCTTAACGCAAATTACATTATGAACGAAAAATAATCCGCGGCATTTTAATGGATGACGAGATTTCCGCCAAAGTGATGGGCTCGGCAGGATAATCGCTCCAATAAATCAATTATAAATCAGCGCATTTCATATTTCCGACTGATTTTTTTAGATTACGATAGGATGTTAGATAATATTTGACACTGACATTCTTTCGGCGCTGTATCTGCGTCGTACAATATGCAAGTATTTTAGGCTGCCCAAACGGTGGTCTGTAAGAACCGGAGGTATTTATGAGCAATAAATATGATCGCAGAAGCTTCCTTAAGAAAAGTCTGGCAACAACGGCAGGAGTCGGATTGGTGGGGACCAGCGGAATATTCGCCAAAACAACTTCCTGGGCGACCGAACCGGCCAGTGGACCAATGCCAACCCGGCCTCTTGGTAAAACAGGTCACAACGTAAGTATTTTCAGTCTAGGCGGTGAGACCACCATCGAGATGGCTGATCGCCATGACGAGGCTGGAGAGATCATCAACCGTGCACTTGATCTCGGGGTTAATTACATCGATACGGCCGCATGGTATGGCAACGGTGCAAGCGAACTGAACATCGGCGCAGCAATTAAAGATCGCCGGGACGAGGTTTTTCTGGCAACCAAAAGCCATGATTACACGTACGACGGGACGATGCGCCTGGTGGATCAAAGCCTTCGTCGTCTGCAAACCGACTATATCGACCTGTATCAGCACCATTTTGTCGGACATTTTGGTCAGCTCGAAGATCTGAAAAAGGAAAACAGCGCAAGACAGGCATTCGAGCGTCTTAAAGAGGAGGGCGTCATTAGAAACATTGGCGTGACAGGACATTCATCCCGTATCCTTTCCGAGGCACTTCTTGACTATCCTTACGACTGCGCATTGATCACCATTAATGCCGCAGAGGTGGTGATGAATGACACCGATCAGCTCGATCGATTCTTTGAAATTGCAGAGCAAAAAGAGGTCGGAGTCATAGCAATGAAAGTGGCCAATCGTGGAAGATTGCTTGAACAGGGATTGTCTATCCGGCAGCTGCTGCCCTACACCATGAGTTTTCCCGTTTCAACGACCATAATGGGGATCACGGCCATTCCGCATCTGGAAGAAAACGTACGAATTGCCAGCTCGTTCGAGCGCTTGAGCCAGGATGAAATGGCGGATATTCGAGCTGTCGCACAAGGATAACCGAATTCGTTGGTTGTCGTTGTTTTCCGGGCGGGCGCGCTCTTTCCCGTCCTTTCATTTATCCTGAACCCAAGAATGGTGTACTATATGGAAGTGATCTCAGTTGCAGCCAAGCTTATTATTGCTGCCGGAATTGTGAACGTTTGGATTTTACGCTTTAGCAAGGCAACAGCATACCGTGGAGGCTCTGCCACATCCATGAAAGAAGAGTTTGCCACTTATGGCCTTTCTGAGGGCGTTATGAAGCTGGTGGGTATCCTGAAGCTTTTGCTCGCGGCACTGCTTGTGATCGGTATTTGGGTAGACGTTCTGGTAGTTCCCGCAGCGACGGTTATGGGCGTATTAATGCTTGGAGCTCTGGCCATGCATTTCAAAGTGGGAGATCCCCCAATGAAGTCTTTGCCTGCTTTTCTGATGCTCGTGCTAACCCTGGTTGTGTTGTTCTCCTGATTTTCGAATAAATACCTGATGTATTACTTTCGCGACCGGCTGGAAAAATAGAGGAAAGTAATTGCCGGACCGAAATCTACTCCCTTGAAGAACGATTGACAGGGGAGGAGGTCAGCGGTTTTGCCATCCTATTTATCATGTCAGAGCCCTTTTTATATCCGATATCCCTCTTCAGTAATGACCCGCAACCCATGAAAGAAATCACTTATTCAAGAGAACCACCATGTAATCTGCCAAATACTGAAACATGGCGGGGAAATAGTTGTTTTTGATCAGCCAGCCGTTCACACCCGCAAGAACTCCGGCGGAATAATCTCGATTGCACCGGTCTCAGCCCGGAAATCACGCACGTTTCGGGTCACGATCCGGGTGCACCCCATCTCCAGCGCCGCATAATAAATAATAGTGTCTTCCGGGGCGTTCCATCTGGCTTTAAGTGCGGCGCGTATGATTTCACCTGTTACCGGCGCCACCTCCAGGATGTGCAACAGATCCTCCAACACGGCGTGCGTTTGGACAGATGTTGCATTTTTTCGGATCAAGAACGCAAGGGTATCTACCGAGGAGGCCGAGATGAATCCTGTAATGTGGCCTGTCGCGGCGAGTTGCAGAGCCGGACCCGACCGCGCTACATGAGGCTGCCGGTTTTCAACCACATCCAGAATCACATTCACATCGAATAACACCCGTTCAGACATATTTTTCCCTCAACGCCCGTTCAAGCCGCTCCTTATCACTTTCAGCCGAGGAATCCTGCGAAACTGCGCCGGTGAGCCGGGCCAGCACCGATCCTGCAGGCGGACTCCAGCCCGCATCCCGCGTTTGCTCTGTCAGGTAACTTTCTACCATTTCCGAGACGGAAGTATTTTGTGCGCGGGCATGGCGCTTGGCCCGTTCAATCACCTCATCATCTATAACCAGGGTGAGTTTTTTTTTCATCGGGATTTATTTACACGTGCATACTTAAACCAGTACGTGTAATGTAATTAAAAATCATATTTTCGTCAAACTGTAAAACGGATAGCATTGTCGACAGAGGCCTGCCTCCGGCTTCGAAAATAGGTAATTTTGGCATTGATCAACCTCGTCCCGGGTATAGCCATTGCGGCACGCAAGAGTGATGCATGCCGCACAGCCCTCGGCTTAAAACTCTATCGTGTAGCTGATCCCCGGAATCACAACCACGCTCTTGTCCAGCTCCACTCTTTGGGATTTGTAACTGTAGTTGTATCCCTCCGGTGTAGCGATGCCAAGCAGGTTTTTCACCTGCACGGCCCAGATGCTTGAGTACCCCGGGCGGTTCAGGCGCCAGGTCACCGACAGATCGGCATACACGGTCGAAGGCAGCTGGTTACGGAACGCTCGCGTCTCGTCAAAAAACACCAGTTCGCGCTCCCTGGATTTCTCCGTTAATATCGGGCTGACCCGCTCACCACCTACCACATTGATCCGGGTGTTCACCCCCAGGATCCTGCGGTTGTTTTTAAAGGCAAACTCTCTGCCCACCAGCGCGTTGGCCACGTAATTCTTGTTGAAGCGCGTGTTGCGCCATACTCCGTCACCGCCTTTGTATCGCGAGGTGAACACCGATCCGGTGACCAAAAAGTAGTATCCCTTGTGCAGAAACCGCTCAAAGGTCACATCCAGCCCCACGTTCCTGCCGATGCTGGTGTTTTCCAGTGCATCACTAAAAGCCCAGTCCTGCTTGTAGTTGATCATGGAGTAGGAGCTGTCCGCGATGCCGGGCGCATCAAAAAGAAACTGGGCATAGGGCTCGATTTTCATACGCATATTATCACTGATCTGCCAGTCATAAGCCAGCACAAAATGGTGCGCCCCGGAGAGCCGGAGGTCCGTGTTCGGGAGCGCTGTGTTTCCGTTCTGGGGGATATTGACCAGATATACCTTGAGCTCTTCCATCTGGCTGTGTTTGCCGTACCCAAGACTCACAGAATGGCTGCCGGTAAGGTCCATTCGCAATGCAATCCTCGGATCAACCCAGAAGGCATCGTTCAGGGCAAAGTATCCGGTGTTCACCCCGGCATTCAGCAACAGGTTTTGTGACAGGCTCCAGCGCGACTGCGTATAAAACTCCACCGCGTGACTGTGGCCGCGTTCATCAACCAAATTGCGGTACGTTGACGGATCACTTTCGAGGGTGCTGTTGATGTCGAGGTTGTATTGCAGCCTTTTGACGGTCACCCCGGACTTTGTGGCAAATCTCGGGCTGAAGGTGTGGCTGATGTAGGAACCGATGCTCAGCTTGCCCGAGTTGTCATTCGCGTCCAGG
>Ga0207421_10008914_pt1 | contig 10248 bp, 10 predicted proteins | sample SodLakKL_010_SED_4_FD_187542 | JGI IMG/M metagenome (GOLD analysis project Ga0207421, IMG submission 187542) | Alkaline sediment microbial communities from Lake Tanatar, Kulunda Steppe, Russia - 8KL_010_SED (SPAdes) (version 2) | ecosystem: Environmental > Aquatic > Non-marine Saline and...
CTTTTGGCTGTTGGCCATTGGCTGTTGGCAAGAGAGCTAAAAGCCAAAAGCTAAAAGCTAAAAGCCAACAGCACTTCTATTGAAAACGTAAACTTCAGATAACCAATAATTTGCAAAAACATAAACACATGAAATACCATGGCACATCCGAAGAGTAAGATTTCGAAGACGCGCAGAGACAAGCGCCGCACGCACTACAAAGCTGCAGAACCTACATTGACCTCTTGCGCCAACTGCGCAGCATCCAAGCTGATGCACCGCGTTTGCCCCGAGTGTGGCTTTTACAGGGGTAAAATGGCTATTGAAAAGGCCACCACAGTATAAGGCTAATCCCATTTTTTTCTCACCAATCCGAGTGAAATGAATATTGGCTTTGACGTGATGGGTGGCGACTATGCCCCCGCGGCAAGTGTTGCAGGGGCCGTGCTGGCCCATAAAGAGATTCCGGAAAGTGACCGCATCGTCCTGATCGGTGAAGAGAAGCACATCCACGAGCAACTGGAAGCCCAGGGTGCCGATGCGAACATGTTTGACATTGTGCACGCCCCAGAGATGATCGGGATGGGGGAGTCACCCACGCGCGCATTTTCCCGCAAGCCCGATTCAAGCATTGCTCTTGGATTTAAGATGTTAAAGACTAAGGAGATTGATGCCTTCTCCAGTGCCGGCAACACCGGCGCCATGATGGTGGGTTCCATATACAGCGTCAATGCGATCCAGGGCATTATCCGCCCCGCCACCACATCCATCATCCCAAAGGAAAATGGAGGCATGGGTGTGTTGATCGACGTAGGCACCAATCCCGACTGCAAGCCTGATGTGATGTACCAGTTTGGCCTGCTGGGGTCCATCTATGCCAAACATGTGTATGGCATCAAGAATCCGGCGGTTGGCCTGCTGAATATCGGTGCAGAACCAGATAAGGGAAATATCCTTTGCCAGTCGGCATTTCGCCTCATGAAGGATAGCAGCGACTTCCACTTCATCGGCAACGTGGAAAGCCGTGACCTCTTCAAGGACCGCGTAGATGTGGTGGTTACCGATGGCTTTACCGGAAACATCGTGTTGAAAAATATGGAAACCATGTTCCGCTTGATGGTGAAGCGAGGACTTGTAGACGACTTCTTTGCCCGCTTTAATTATGAAAAATATGGTGGCACGCCGATCCTTGGCATCAATTCCACCGTGCTTATCGGACATGGCATATCCAACGACGTGGCATTCAAAAACATGATCCTGCACTCCAAGGAGGTATTTGATGCCGGAATCGCAGATCAGATCAGACTTGCCATGGATCAGTATACACAGGGTCGCTTCTTCCCTGATCAAGAAGCGTAAATGCGTTATTCTCTAAATAAAACATGCAGTTATGGCTAAGGTAAGAGCAGCAATCACGGCTGTGCACGGTCATTTGCCGGAATATGTCCTGACGAACCAGGAGCTTGAACAAATGGTGGATACCTCCGATGAATGGATATCCACGCGTACCGGCATCAAGGAAAGAAGAATTTTAAAGGGGGAAGGGCTGGCCAGCTCCGACATGGGTGCGGAGGCGGTAAAAGGACTGCTTGAAAAAAGAGGGATTGACCCCGCAGAGGTGGACATGGTCTTGTGTGCAACCGCTACCCCTGACATGAAATTTCCGGCCACCGCAAACCTGATCAGTCATAAGGCAGGGATCAAAAATGCGTTCAGCTATGACATGAATGCAGCATGTTCCGGATTTCTATATGCATTGGTCACGGCCGCCTACCATGTGGAGTCAGGGAGATACAAAAAAGTCGTTTTGGTGGGCTCCGACAAGATGTCTTCCATCGTGGATTATACCGACAGGCAAACCTGTGTGTTGTTTGGAGATGCAGCCTGTGCAGTGTTGCTGGAGCCTACACTGGAAGAAACAGGCGTCATGGACCACAAATTCGGCGCAGAAGGTTCCGGTTGGGTGCACCTGCACATGAAGGCCGGTGGATCGCTGAAGCCTCCGTCTTACGAAACCATTGACGCCGGCGAACATTTCATCTACCAGGAAGGCCAACAGGTGTTTAAGTTTGCAGTGACGAAAATGGCCGGTATGTCACTGGACGTGATGAGCAATAACAACCTGACTGCTGACGATGTGCAATGGGTCGTGCCCCATCAGGCCAACATGCGCATCATCGAAGCTACCGGTCGGCGCATGAATATCTCACCGGAAAAAGTGATGGTTACCATCCATAAGTACGGCAACACCACCAACGCCACCATCCCATTGTGCCTCTGGGACTATGAGGACAAACTCAACAAGGGAGACAACATTATCCTGACCGCCTTTGGGGGTGGGTTTACCTGGGGCGCGATCTGGTTAAAATGGGCGTACTAGGAAGTAGTAAGAAAGAAGTAAGCAGTAAGCAGTAAGTAAGAAGTAAAAAAGTTAAGGCAAGATAGAAGGCAGACAGTAGAGTAGCCGCAGCACTTGGGCTGCGGAGATGAACAAGTAAGAAGGTAACGGTTACTTATTCTTTGTTTTTGGTGTCGATGGAGATGGTGACGGGGCCGTCGTTTACCAGTGAGACCTGCATATAGGCCCCGAACTCTCCTGATGTAACCCGGCATTGGCTTTCCCTGGCAAGTGCAGCAATGAATTTTTCATACATTGGTATTGCGTAATCCGGCTTTGATGCCCGGATATACGAGGGCCGGTTTCCTTTTTTGGTGCTGGCGTGCAGGGTAAACTGGCTGATGACCAGGATCTCCCCCTCTGCGTCCATCACGGAGCGGTTCATCACGCCGTCAGCATCATCAAAAACCCTTAGGCGGCTGACCTTTCCTGCCAGCCACGAAATATCCTCTTCGGTATCTGCATCTTCCACGCCAAGGAATACAAGCAATCCCTTTCCAATGCGGGCGTGTGTTTTTCCGTGGATCTCCACGGAAGCTTCCTGTACTTTCTGAATGACTACGCGCATAATTGATTCGGTGTGTTTATGGTTGTTTTCTCCTGGTGTCATCACCAAGCAGAATGCCCAGGTAGTTGACATACCTCTCCTCGTGAATGTTCCCCTTTTCAACCTCTTCCTTGACCCGGCAGCCTGGTTCATTAAAATGGGTGCAGTTGTCGTACCGGCACTGGTTGAAATACTGACGCATTTCCGGAAAATAATGGCAGAGCTCCCAGGCTTCAAAGTCTACCAGGCCAAACTCCTTGATCCCGGGCGTGTCTATGATACGTGCCCCGTTCGATAAACTGAACATCTCCGCAAAAGTAGTCGTATGCCTTCCTTTTTTATGGGCCTTTGAGATGGCCTGGACCTTGAGGTTCAGGCCCGGCTCAATGGCATTCACCAATGCGGACTTCCCAACGCCTGAATGCCCGGCCAGCAGAGACACCTTGTCTTGCAAAAGCGCTTCAAATGCTTCAAGGTTGCTGCCTTTTAACGCAGACACCGCGTGGCAGGGATAACCGATGGCATCGTACATGGCCATCAAGCCTGCAAGCTGCTCCACATCTTTTTCCGTTTGCAACAGATCCGTTTTGTTGAATACCATGACGGCCGGTATGCTGTAAGCCTCGCAGGTGATGAGAAAGCGGTCGATAAAACCGGTTGAGGTGCGGGGATAGGCGAGGGTCGCGATGATCACCGCCTGGTCGATATTGGCTGCGATGACGTGAGTCTGGCGTGAAAGCTTGGTAGCCTTGCGGATAATGTAATTTTTTCGGTCGAGGATGTCGTGGATCACACCCGTGCCCTCACCCGCAGAAAGATCGAAGCAAACCTTGTCACCCACCGCCACCGGGTTGGTAGCCTTCGACCCGGCAATTTTCAGCTTGCCCCTGAGCCGGCACTCCACCTGCTGCCCGTCTGGAGCTGACACCCGGTACCAGCTTCCTGTAGACTTCGTAACGATTCCTTCCTTTATGTGGTTGTGTTTTTTCAACTATTTGTTATTGAAGCGTATATGTTCTTTAAAAAAGTTTGGGCGTTATTTTGCAATTGTTTGAAGTTTGAAGTTGCCCGAGGCATTTGTGTGCATCTGTGAAAAACATTTGTGTTAATTTGTGGATATCTTAACCTTAAATGCCGAATCGTTTCGCTTCCCAAATCGCCACGCTTCCGGATCTTGCAACTCGGGAATTCGCTACCACTCATCCTCAGCCTTCACCTTAATCTTAACCTCAACCTCAACCTTCACCTTCTATCTGTTGTTAAAATTAGTAATTTAGCAGAAACACCCAAAAGATTATGTCCGTAATTGTTGAAAAAGTCAGCAAAAGATACGAGACCCAGCTTGCACTGGATGACGTGTCCTTCCACGTCAGTGAGGGAGAGGTGGTGGCGCTGCTGGGCCCGAATGGTGCGGGCAAGTCCACCATGATGAAGATTATCGCCTGTTACCTCCCACAAACCAGTGGGTCGGTCAGGGTGCGCGGGTATGATGTCAGCACCCATCCGCTGGAAGTCAAGAAACACATTGGATACCTCCCGGAGAACAATCCCCTGTACCTGGACATGTATGTGCGGGAATACCTGAAGTTCGTGGCCGGCCTGCATAAGCTTGGCAAAGAGGCCCGGCGGCGGGTGAATGAGATGATCGAACTGTGTGGCTTGACACCGGAGGCAAACAAGACGATCGGCAAGCTCAGCAAGGGCTACCGGCAACGTGTGGGGCTTGCCCAGGCCTTGATCCATGATCCTGGTGTACTCATCCTGGATGAACCTACCTCCGGGCTGGACCCAAACCAGCTGGCAGAGATCCGGCAACTGATCCGGGATATTGGAAAATACAAGACCGTCATCCTTTCCACGCATATCATGCAAGAGGTGGAAGCGGTCTGCAACAGGGTGATGATCATCAGCAAGGGCCGCATCAGGGCGGATGCACCAACAACGGACGTACGAAAGCTAAGCACGACCAGGCGAATGATCCGGGTGACCTTTGATCAACAAGCGAATCTGATGGCATTGAAGCAGCTGCAAGGCGTCGTGGATGTGGAACCCGCTTCGGACGGACTGCTTATTCATACAGCCGGAGACCAGGATCTGCGACCTGTCATTTTTCAATTTGCAGTGGATCAGGGACTGGTGATTCTGCGTATGGACCAGCAGGAGGAGAGCCTGGAAGAGGTGTTCCGACAAATGACGCTTTAACCCCTCCATCTTAATCTCAGCCTTCACCTTAATCTTCACCTCAACCTTGTCCTTGCTTCTGAAAACGAGAGAATTCATTACCTTTGCCAATCATTTATTAGAGTGACTTGTCTGTTGAAATATAATACGAAACGATCATGGCATATTTATTTACATCGGAATCCGTTTCAGAAGGCCATCCTGATAAGATTGCCGATCAGATATCGGACGCTTTGCTGGATGAATTCCTGCGCCAGGATCCCGGCTCCAAGGTGGCTTGTGAGAGTATGGTCACCACCGGCCTGGTCTTTGTCGGTGGCGAGGTCAAAACCGATGGCTGGGTTGATATCCAGCAAACGGTGAGAAAGGTATTGCGCGACATTGGATATACCAAATCCGAATATAAGTTTGAGGCGGAGTCCTGTGGGGTGATATCGGCCATTCACGAGCAGTCGGCGGACATCTACCAGGGTGTCGTCAGGGAGAAAGAGGAGGAACAGGGTGCAGGTGACCAGGGGATGATGTTTGGTTATGCCACCCGCGAAACCGATGAGCTGATGCCGCTTCCCATCGACATGGCGCACATCTTGTTGCAGGAGCTTGCTGCCATCAGGAAAGAAGCTGCGCAAATGCGTTATCTCCGTCCCGACAGCAAGTCGCAGGTGACCATTGAATATGACAGCAACAACCACCCGGTACGGATCGATACCATCGTGCTCAGCACACAGCACGATGAGTTTGTCAAGCCGGCAGCTGACACCCCCGAAGCCCGGCGCGAGGCCGAAAAGGCCATGCAGGAGCAAATTCACACAGATGTGCAGAATATTCTGATGCCCAGGCTTGTGCGTGCTCTTCCAGATCATCTGGGCGCCTTGTTTACCAATGGATACAGGTTGCTGATCAACCCCACGGGGAAATTTGTGATCGGTGGACCACACGGCGATACCGGATTGACAGGCAGAAAGATCATTGTGGACACATACGGTGGCAAGGGAGCCCACGGAGGTGGCGCGTTTTCCGGAAAGGATGCCAGCAAGGTGGATCGATCGGCAGCCTACGCGGCCCGTTACATTGCCAAAAACATGGTGGCTGCCGGCATTGCAGATGAAATCCTTGTGCAGCTCGCTTATGCCATCGGCGTGGCCGATCCGGTCGGCATCTATGTAAATACCTATGGCACATCCAAAGTGCCGATGACCGATGGTGCGATCGCAGCAAAGATCCGCGAAATCTGCCAGTTGCGGCCTTATGAAATCATCAGAAAATTTGGCCTGCAAAACCCCATTTACCAGAAGACCACCACCTACGGCCATTTTGGGCGCACCAACTACAAAGAGGAGGTGGAGGTCTTTTATCAGGATCAAGACACCTACGAAAAACAGGTCAATGGAGAAAAGAAGTTTTTCAAGGAAGTGGAATATTTTGCCTGGGAAAAACTGGATTGCGTAGAGGAGTTTAAACAGGCTTTCGGCGTGTAATCAAAAAGCATGACAACCACAGGTCTTTTTTTTGGTTCTTTTAACCCGGTGCATATTGGTCACCTGATCATCGCCAATCATTTTGTGACCCATACGGACATCGACGCCGTCTGGTTTGTGTTGTCCCCTCAGAATCCCCTGAAAACATCATCCAACATGCTCCCGGACGAGGAGCGGCTGGAGCTTCTTGAACTTGCCGTGGAGGACAATCCTGATTTTCTTGCGTCTGACATAGAATTGCAGATGCCAAGGCCTTCATACACTGTGCGTACCATCGAGCTTTTGCTGGAAAAATTCCCTGAACGGCAATTTGTGCTGCTAATCGGCTCCGACAACCTGGATGTCTTTGATCAGTGGAAAGACCACGAGCGACTGCCGGAGCTGCTGCCCATTTATGTATATCCACGCTCGCCGGATGCAGCATCTTCGGCCTTTCTCGACCATCCCCGCATCAGCCTGAAGGAGGCCCCCCTGCTGGAGATCTCTTCCAGCAAGATCCGACAGATGGTCAGGGAGGGGAGACCCCCGCGCTACCTCTTGCCCGACAAGGTGCTGGAACGCATCCGGGAACGGGGCAGCTATGAAAGAAGTGGGTAATTTGTTAATGTGCTAATGTGTTAATGTGCTAATGGAAGGGTCCGTTGGGCACTGACCCGGCCTGATTTTAGTTTGCAAAAAGTGTAATCCTATTTCAGGACGAGACACATTCGCACATTGCCACATTGGCACATCAGCACATTAAACAAACTTTTTCACCAGTTCACAGGCTTCGTCGATGGCCGTTTCGAGCACGTCGTTGACCAACACATGGTCGAACTGGTTGGCGCAGGATAATTCCTTTTCCGCTTTTCCAAGGCGTTTTTGAAGGCTTTCGGCCGACTCGGTGCCCCTGTTGGTAAGTCGTTCGCGCAGCACTTCGAGGGATGGCGGGCGGATAAATACGGCAAGCGATCGTTCCGGATATTGTGTTTTGATGTTTAATCCGCCAGCTACATCCACATCAAAGACCACGTGCTTCCCCTGCTTCCAGATCCTTTCCACCTCACTGCGCAAGGTGCCGTAATAACTGCCGGGATAGACCTCTTCCCACTCGAGGAAGGCATTTTCTTCAATTTTTTGACGAAAGGCATCGGGGCTAAGAAAATAATAGTCGACGCCATCCTTTTCGCCTGGCCTTTTGGCTCTGCTACAGGCCGAGATCGAAAATGCCAGGTTGGGAACGCGGGAGAGCACGCCCTTTACAATACTGGTTTTGCCCGCACCCGAGGGAGCCGAAAAAATGAGCAGTTTGCCTTCTTGCCTCATCACAGTACATTCATGATTTGTTCTTTGATCTTTTCCAGTTCATCCTTCATCTGCACCACGATCTTCTGTATGGGCGCATCGTTGGCCTTGCTCCCGATGGTATTGATCTCCCTGCCGATCTCCTGGGCGATGAACCCCAGCTTTTTTCCCGCCGATTCCGGTTCTTCCAGGGTGTCATTAAAATAGCTGAGATGTTGTTCCAGGCGGACCAGCTCCTCGTTAATGTCCAGCTTTTCCAGGTAGTACAGCAGCTCCTGTTCAAAGCGGTTCGGGTCGGGTTCAGCAACCTCCCTGGCTTTTTCCAAGGCATTCAGCAGTTTTTGCTTGATGTTTTCCTTGCGGGAAGCATCCAGGTCCGGAATCTTTTTCAGCAATGCCGAGATATTCCGGATGCGCAGCTTCAGGTCGTCTTCCAGGTGCCGGCCTTCTTTCTCCCGATAAGCGTCGCAATCTTCGACGGCCACCCGGATGGCGGCTGATACCTCTTGCCATTCTTCATCGTCCAGGGTCTGCTCATCTTGTTGCACAATATCGGGCAGCCTGAGGATGGCCGGGATGAGGTCACCGGAAACGGTTGTCCCCTGTTCCCTGGCAAAATCCGTCAACTCCTGGTAATATTTCTCCATCAGCCCCTTGTTCAGGGCATAATTGCTGGTTTTGTCCAGGCTGTTGATGGTGATGATGAGTTCGACCTTCCCGCGCTTGAGCTGCTGCCCCAAAAGGGATCTGATCTCCTGTTCACGGGTTTTATAAATTGCCGGTACCTTGAGATGGATGTCGAGATACTTGCCGTTCAGCGTCTTTACCTCCAAACTTAGTCCTTTGTCGGCAAACTGGCCTTGCGATTTGCCATAGCCGGTCATGGATTTTATCATAAGCTGCTTTTTTGTGCCATGCAAATATACGAATCTCTCCAATCAGGAATTTACCCTTTCGGCCATGGGCATTTTATTTAAATGCGTATTTTTGATGTGTGATAAACAAAACCATCTTTCTTCTTTTGTTGATGATGCTCCTAAGTAGCTTCCGCAAGGAGGTAGGGGCGCAGATATTTCGTGGGGGGCTGCAGGCGGGGCTTACTGCCAGTGAAGTGTCGGGTGATGATGCAGGTGGGGCGGATAAGCTCGGATGGTTTGCCTCAGTGTTTATTAACCAGGATATCCGTCCGAATACACGTATACAGTTTGAAATGATGTACATCCAGAAAGGGAGCCGCGTGTATCATGACCCTTGGGATGATGAACACGGCACCCTGCCCGGAGATGGTTTTGTATTTGCCCGGAATGCATTGCATAACGATCCCATTGACCCGCCAGGTGATGGTTACCGTGATTATAAGTTTTATTTGCATTACGTGGAAATACCCGTGATGCTGCAGTTTGACTTCTCTCCCCTAACAAGATTACCCTATGTGGAATACATGTCTGGCGAGCTGGGCCTGAGCGCATCTACCGTGGTTGCTCATCGGGAAGAAAAAAGAGGGGTGTCCGTTGCGGATGAGATGGCAGAACGGCGGCCGTTCAAACTTGTCGAGATGAACCTCCTGGCCGGGTTGCATTTTCCAATTACTGACGGGCTCACCTTCAACTGGCGCTTATCGCAAGGCGTTACCCCGGTGAGGACCCGATTTTCAGAAGATGAAGTGGTGTGCGCAAATACACTGGAATGCTATCGAAAGCGCCACCAGTTCAATACAGTCTGGTCATTCGGCCTGACTTACACTTTCCTTACGCGGAATTGATCACACGCGTTATTAATTCTTGACTTTTTATGGCTTCCTGGTTTCTGCCGGCTTATGCTTACCCGCTGTGTCCTTTTGTAACATGCAGCCGGACAAACACATAAAACAGTGAACATACATATATTGTCCGTATTGTTAATTGTTCGTTGAAAACTTTTTTATGAATATGGCCGAACAATGCCGGGAAATCTTCTATTTTTAGCAAAATTTTGTAATGGGGTTTTCATATGCGCTTTACGTAAAATTAAGGCAAGCTTAACTGTGTATTTGCCTCATGCATTGCCCCGCTGCTTAATTTTGTGGCACAAAACCTTAACCCGTATCAACTGAATTATCCATTTTATAAACCAAAACACAACACACAAATGAAACAAAAAGGGATGTTTTTTGTCATGATGATTGCCCTGGCATTGCTTGTGGCTCCAGGCGCTGCAAATGCGCAGGCGCCTGTGGGGGCTGCCTTTAACGGGGTTGTAACGGATGCCGAAGGAATGACGCTTCCCGGTGCGACAGTCATTGCCGTGCATGAACCATCGGGGACCGAATACGGCACCGTGACGCGCCAGGATGGCCGTTTTAACCTCCGCAACGTAAGGGTTGGCGGGCCATACACTGTGCG
>Ga0207421_10008915_pt1 | contig 10247 bp, 8 predicted proteins | sample SodLakKL_010_SED_4_FD_187542 | JGI IMG/M metagenome (GOLD analysis project Ga0207421, IMG submission 187542) | Alkaline sediment microbial communities from Lake Tanatar, Kulunda Steppe, Russia - 8KL_010_SED (SPAdes) (version 2) | ecosystem: Environmental > Aquatic > Non-marine Saline and...
ATTGCTTGCAGTTAGCCGTACGGCTGTGTGGAAAAATATTAAGTTGCTGCAAAAAAAAGGCTACCGCATTGAAAGCAGCACCCGCCGGGGTTACCGGCTGCTGGAAAGCCCTGATCTTCTTTACCCCGCCGAAATCTCGGAGCACCTTGCCACTTCTCTTATCGCTGCTGCTCCATCTCTTATTAAACACCATGCACAGGTCGGTTCTACCAACACCATTTTAAAAGAATTGGCTGAAGACGGTGCCCCGGAAGGCACGGTAGCCTTAGCGGAAGAACAAAAGCAAGGAAAGGGAAGATTGGGGCGCAGCTGGGCTTCGCCTTTCGCTAAGGGTCTCTGGCTCTCGATCCTCCTAAGGCCCGCAGTAGCTCCCCAGGAAGCGCAAAACCTGACGCTTCTCAGTGCCACTGCTACGGCTAAGGCGATCGCCAAAACGGCCCCTCCCCTGCAGCCCGGAATTAAGTGGCCCAACGATCTTCTGCTCAAGGGACGTAAATGTTGTGGCATACTGACAGAGCTTAAAGCAGAAGCGGACCTCTTACATTACATTATTATCGGAGTCGGCATTAATGTAAACGCAGACAAAAAAGATTTTCCGGAGGAATTGCGGGAAAGTGCCACTTCTCTTTCCTTGGAAAGTGGAGGAGTAGTGCCGCGGGTCAAGCTTTGCTCTGCGGTGCTGCAGGAACTGGACGATTCCTACCGGGAATTTCTCCTGCACGGGCCCGAACCTGCGCTGGAAGAGTGGAAACGCTGGAATATCACGCTGGGTAAAAGAGTAACGCTGAAAACAATGAGCGGTATTTTTGCGGGCACAGCGGTAGATTTAGAAAAAAACGGGGCGCTGGTGATAGAAGACGATTTCGGCCACCAGCAAAGTTTTTTGGCAGGAGAAGTCTCTCTGATACCGGAAAGGAAAATCACAAATTGAAAAAGGGCAACACTAATACTCCGACCCGCAACCTTATCTTGAGCGGCCTTTTTGCCGCACTCCTGGCACTGTTGGCCCAGATCTCCATTCCTCTACCTTTCAGCCCGGTTCCCGTAACCGGGCAGATGTTTGGTATTTTTTTGGCAGGAGCCTTGCTGGGAGGCCGCTGGGGGGCCATTTCCATCCTGGTATACGTCCTTCTCGGAGCGACAGGCTTCCCTGTTTTTCATCACGGACAGGGCGGTCTTCATATTATCCTGGGCCCCACCGGTGGTTACCTCTGGGGATTTGTTTTAGGTGGCTACCTGCTGGGAAAGGTCGTTGAGGAAAAATGTGGACTGGGCAATTTGATAGCCGGCATGATCCTCTGCTTGATTGCCACCTATACCCTGGGAATTTTACAGCTCGTCCTGCTGACCGGGCTACACTTTAAGGCGGCTCTGCTGGCCGGGGTAGTCCCCTTTATCCTGCCCGACATCATCAAAGTTGTTGCAGCTTCCGTTCTCTCCCGCGCCGTAAAAAACCGCCTCTTTAAAGCCGGCCTGCTGCCCGCTCCCTAGTACAAAGCAAGAGCGCTGGCTGCTACGAAAATGAAGAAAAATTTGTGCTGCACTCATTTTCATCTCACGCTGTGATTCAAATATGCTCACTGCCCGCGATAGAAACCTCTTCCCCTGCAATAAGGGCTGCACCCAGGGCGCCCACCATCTGGGGATCTTCTGGCACCTTTATCTTAACTGCCAGGCCTTTTTGCAAGCTTTCCACCACCGCTTTATTACGAGCTACGCCTCCGGTCATCATAAATGCACCATCAACCCCCATGCGATTAACCATGGTGATGGTTCGCTCAGTTATGGAAGAAACTATCCCCCTCATGATCTCCTGCCGGGGATAACCTTCAGCGATAAGCGAGATTACCTCCGACTCCGCAAAAACCGCGCACATACTGCTGATGGAAACCGGTTTGCCGGCGCTTATAGCCAAACGGGAAAATTCCTCCAGATCCACTTCCAGCGCACCGGCCATTACTTCCAGAAAGCGCCCCGTCCCCGCGGCGCACTTATCGTTCATTACAAAATCCGTAACTTTGCCGCGGCGACCCAGGCAGATAACCTTACTATCCTGCCCTCCGATGTCTATTACGGTGCGCACCTCCGGGGCCAGAAAAAAAGCTCCCTTCCCGTGGCAGGTAATCTCTGTAACCTGCCGTGTGGCAAAATCTGCGCTAACCCGGCCATACCCCGTAGCGACTATATACTCCAGGTCCTGCTGAGACAGTCCGCTCTCTTCCAAGGCAACAGTCAAGGCCTTGCGGGCAGTTGTACGGCTGTTAGAACCGGTAGAAAGCATGACACTGCTCAGCACCTTGCCTTCGCTTAAGACGACCATCTCCGTGGTTAATGAACCGATATCGATGCCTGCGACGGCCATTGTATCTTCTCCTCCTTTTAAGAGAGCATCTCCAGAAAACCATCCAGCCTGGTCTGCAGCTGACCTGCTGCATAATTGCGATCATCTATGCAGTCTCCATCCAGGGAAAGAAAGGGCAGGCCTTCTTTTCTCAAAAAATCCCTCATAATTCTAAGAGAGCCGCTGTTCTGATGACAGCCCCAATGGGAAAAATGGATCACACCATCAACTTCATATTTTTCCGCCAGCTCTCTGATAACCTGCAGCCTGTGGGTAATATCACCGTATATAAAGTGGGAGAGCATCCGTTCGGCTATGGATTCCAGGGGCTTATTTTTGTCCATGGCACCCCAGTAAACATGGTTAAACTCTTCAAAAATAATTCTGGCCCCCTTTTCTTCCAGGTAATTCAAAAGATCATTGCGGTAAAAGGGCTTTAAATGCAGCCAGAGCAGGCGGTAACGGGGAGGTTTTTCGGGTGCCGTCACATTCCCAATATTTTCCTCCAGCTCCCCGGCAAGGGTCTCATAAATTTCAGGCATCTCCCTGCTTCCCAACCCCGTAAAATAGAGGAAGAGGAAACCAAAGGCCTCAGCGGAGCGGAGCGGAGAAGCCAAATCCAATCTCAAAAGGTTGACTTTCGACATGGCCTGGCGGGCTCTTTCTGCATTATGCACTGCCTCTTCCAGTCTATCCGGATCCAGCTTGCGGCCACTAATATCCTGAAGAGAACCAAGCATAAGCTGCAGTTGGGATACTACATATTTCAGGGCTTTTTCATCATTTTGCCGTGGAACATCCATAAGCAGATAGGGAAGTTTTTCCTTGCGGGCCAAGTTTGCAAAAAGAAGGTAGCCCCCGTCACAAAGATGAGAGCTGGCACAATAAGCCAGGGGACGCGGAAAATATTCCAACTGAATTCCTCCCATGGCACAACGGTGAAAAGCACAATTATCCCTTCCCCACCATTTACTCTCCCCTTCCTGCAGAAATTCTCGCTGAAAACCCATTCCGGCTATCACCGCCGAGGCCACTTCCGGAGAAAAAATTGGTATATCCAGGGCATGCAGCAGTTCCATAGGGTAAAAAGCGCTGGTCCAGACCGAGGGGTAACGATGGCTATAAGTTTTACGAAACTGTTCCAGGGCATAATCTACTGTCATGGCGGTAGAGCGGTAAGGGAATTTAATAAGACCCTTTTGCACCATTAGCCGCCCCAGGGTATATATTGGTGCCCAGCGCAGGAGCTGCCGCACCCTTTTGCGGGCCATATTTTTTTTAACCCTCTCAAATGAAATACCCAATTTTTCCCTCCCTCTCCTGCTGTCAGGTTAGCATCTCCAAGAAGGCAGCAATACGGGTGCGCATCTGCCCTATTTCACCAGACGCCCCATATTCTCCTTCCAGGAACAACAGGGGAATCTCGCTTAACTCTTCCCGGATAGCCTGGCCCAGGTAGTACCAGGGCTCACAGAACTTGAGATTGAAAAAAATAACTCCCTGAATGCGCTGCTGCTTACACAGTTCCCGCAGCTCATCTATCCTCTGAAAAGAGGATTTCATCCTGGCACAGGGAGCTCTTTGCAGGTAAAATCGTGCCAGGTAAGTATATACATCTTCTCCCTCTTCAGGGGTACAGGGGATATCCAGGATACGCTTTCCCACGCAAAGATCATCAGTGAAAACTGTGCCGTCCAGATCTTTAATTAATTCTACCAGGTAAGGGGGAACAGGGCTTCCCACCAGGAAAAGACGGGGTGAGGAATCGGCTCTAGGAATCATAACTTGTTCAGGTCCCAGAGAGGCTGACAGCCTGTTAAATTCCTGCGGGGGCAGCATTGTAAAGGCCTTCACCAGGGAGATCATCTTGGATGCATCCACGACATTTTCACCCTGCCCGGCATATAACCTTAAAAGAAAGCGCCGGTTTTTATGGTAGAGCTGCAGCTGGCGCCATAACTCCTCCCTTGAAGGGTTTTCTCCGGTAATACTGCCGAGCTCCTCATGGAATTCCCGGAGCACCCCGGAAAAATACCGCACGGACTCAGGGGTAAACTGTCTGGGCAGTTCCAGCAGGTAATGATGCCCGAAAAAACGGTAGCTTTTCAACACATGATAGAGATGAACCATGGCATTGCAAGAGTTCACAAGCACCATCCCTGCAGGTTTCTCTGCATCATCCATCTCCAGAACCCTGTTCAGAATAGCCCTCACCAAAGAGCAAAGGTTAGGATGCAAGTATGCATCAGCCTTGGGGGACGGCTCTTCGCTCCCGCTCAACCGATAAGGTGAAAGACCACAGGAAGCAATAATCTCCAGTGGTGAATAACTGCAGAACCAGGCCATCCGCCCCTGCGCTTCTTCTGCGATTTTTCCTGCCTCGTCGATCTTATCCCAAAAGCCGGCTCCCAGCTTTCCTTCCAGAAAACAGCCCCCCTTAAAAGTTACTTCTCCAAGCTGCTCTGAATTTCCTTCCACAGCATATCTCGTCCTTCACCGGTTTGAGCCGAAAAAAGAAAGACCCCTTCCGGAGCCACCTGCAATTCCCGGGCAATAGCTTCTTTATGTTTCATTCTTTTCCCACGGGGCACTTTGTCGGCCTTGGTAGCCACCACCAGAGAAGGAAATGAAAAGTGGTGAATAAAGTCAGCCATCTGCTTATCCTCACGGGACGGCAGATGGCGCAGATCAACTACTTGTATAATCAGAACCAGATTTTCTCTTGAGGAAATGTACTCCTGAATTAGGGGAGCCCACTGGCTGATCAGGCGGCGGGAAACCTTGGCATATCCGTAACCGGGAAGATCAACAAACGAAAATTGATTATTGACCAGGTAAAAATAAAGAGCCCGAGTTTTACCAGGTGTATTGCTGGTCGCAGCCAATTTCTTCTGGCCCACCAGGTTATTAATCAAGGAAGATTTACCTACGTTAGAACGTCCTGCCAGAACGATCTCGGGATACTGGGTAGGTGGAAATTCGTTTTGATTGCTAGCCGACCTTAAGAACTCCGCATTCTTTATTTTCATGTTCACTCTCCGGCTTTTCATTATCTTCCTTTTGCAACAAAGCCCTATCAAAAACCTGTTTCATATTATCAACCGGCACAAATTCAATGCGGCGACGTACATTAGCGGGGATTTCATCCAGATCTTTTTTGTTTTCTCCGGGAATAATGAAAGTCCTGATACCGGCTCTGTGTGCAGCCAGGATTTTTTCCTTGGTGCCACCCACCGCAAGGACTTTGCCCCGCAGAGTAATTTCACCGGTCATAGCCACTTGCCGCTTGACCGGTATTTTAGTGAGCGCGGAAACCATTGCAGTAGCCATGGTTATTCCCGCTGAAGGGCCGTCCTTGGGGATTGCCCCCTCCGGAACGTGAATATGGATATCATACTCTTCATAAAATTTTTCATTTATCCCCAGTGAAGAGGCTTGCGAACGAATATAACTCAAAGCTGCCCTGGCAGATTCCTGCATAATATCCCCCAGCTTGCCGGTGAGGGTCAGCTTGCCCTTGCCTTGCATTAAGGTCACTTCCACAGCCAGTAAATCTCCCCCGGTCTCTGTCCAGCCAACCCCGGTGGCTACTCCTATCTCGTCTTCCTTCTCCGCCAGTCCGAAACGGAAACGAGGAGCCCCCAGGTATTTGTGTAAATTACTGCGCGTAACTGCCAGGTGGTGGCTTTCGTTTTTTACAATCTCCCGGGCTGTCTTCCGGCACACGTTGGCCAGTTCCCTTTCCAGGTTTCTTACCCCCGCTTCCCTGGTATACTCACGCACGATATGGCGCAAAGCACCTTCTGAGAAGTGGAGCTGCTCGGCAATAAGACCGTTTTCCTCCAGCTGCTTGGGAATAAGGTGCCTCTGCGCTATCCTAACCTTTTCCTCTTCGGTATAGCCGGCGATATTTATACTCTCCATGCGGTCCAGTAGCGGTTGAGGAATGTTGAACCGGTTATTGGCCGTAGTGATAAACATTACCTGGGAAAGATCAAAAGGAGCCTCAATATAATGGTCGCTAAAGGTATGGTTCTGCTCAGGGTCAAGCACCTCCAACATGGCCGAAGAAGGATCGCCTCTAAAATCGGTGGACATCTTATCGATTTCGTCCAGCAAAAAAACGGGATTGCCCGAACGCGCCTGCCGCATCCCCTGGATAATCCTTCCGGGAAGTGCTCCTATATAGGTGCGGCGGTGACCACGAATCTCAGCTTCATCCCTTACTCCGCCCAGAGAAATGCGCACAAAATTACGCTCCATGGCTCGGGCAATAGAGCGAGCCAGCGAAGTTTTTCCCACACCTGGAGGGCCTATCAGGCAGAGGATCGAACCTTTATTCTTTTTGGTCAAGCGTCGCACTGCCAGGTATTCCACGATACGCTCTTTCACCTTCTCCAGCCCGTAATGATCTTCATCCAGTATCTGCTCTACTGCTTCCAGATCCAGGCGGTCTTCCGTTTGCAAAGACCAGGGAAGCTCCAAAATCCAATCCAGGTACGTACGTATTACCGCTACCTCAGCTGCCGCCGGAGGCATCTTCTCCAAGCGTTCCACTTCTTTTAAAGCATTTTCTTCGACCTCTTCAGGTAAGCTGGCTGCAGCTATCTTCTCCCGATATTCATCTGCCTCGGCAACCCTTTCATCTTTCTCGCCCAACTCCTTCTGAATCGCTTTGACCTGTTCCCGCAGATAATACTCTTTCTGGTTTTTTTCCATCTGCTTCTGCACCCGCAGGTTAATCTTCTTTTCCAACTCCAGGATCTCCGTCTCTTCACTTAATATTACGGACAGCTTCTCCAGGCTTTCTGCAGGAGAAAAGGCTTCCAACAATTCCTGCTTTTGATGCAGCTTAAGCGAGAGATGGGAAGCCATGACATCGGCCAGCAGCCCAGGCTTATCTATTTCAAAAACAGTGGAGAGACTCTCCCGGGTAATTTTTTTGTTTAACTTAATATATTCTTCAAATTGAGAGATGACTGTGCGCATAAGGGCTTTAATCTCCAGAGTTTGGGATTCGCTCTCCTGCTCCTCCGCATCAATAACAGCTTTTATATAGTGTTCATCCCCAAGTAGATACTCCTTAACCCGGGCACGCCCGAGTCCTTCTACCTGCACCCGCATACTTCCACCGGGGAGCTTTGACATCTGCTTGATGTTGGCAATTGTTCCTACCTCAAAAAGATCTTCTGCGACCGGTGATTCGGTTTTGGACTCTTTCTGTGCTACAAGTAAGATAGTGTTATCCTTTATCATCGCTTGCTCTATAGCTTTCATGGAACGCTCTCGACCTACTTCCAGCTGCATAACCATACCGGGGAAAACAAGTACACCGCGAAGTGGCAGAAGCGGGATTTCCTTTGTTTTATCCTTCATCTATTTCACTCCCCTCTAGTGTGAAAACTATTTCTCCCTTGCCCTGCGAAAGGCGCATAATTTCTCTTTGACACAACAGGGTGACCCCTGGGGTCACCCTGCAATATATGCCAAAACATGGCGGCTTAAAAGAATCTCATTGGAAAGGGTAGCTTAAGAAGCAGAAATCTCTTTTTTGTTTTTGCCTGAGGTTAACAGCTTCGGCTTTTCCTTTTTTTCGACCACACCAGGGGTTATAATGCACTTGTCCACATCATCCCTGGAAGGAATTTCATACATGATATCCAACAGTATGCCTTCTAAAATACTTCTCAGCCCCCGGGCGCCGGTTTTATGCTTTATCGCCTCATCAGCAATGGCTTCCAACGAACCTTCCTTGAATTCCAGCTGAACCCCGTCAAGCTCAAACATTTTGCTGTACTGCTTCACCAGGGCATTGACGGGTTCGGTCAAAATTCTGACCAGCGCTTCGCGGTCCAGCGCATCCAGGACGGCCATTACCTGCAGTCTCCCTACGCATTCGGGTATAAGACCGTACTTGATCAGGTCTTCCGGGCGAGCCTGGCGTAAAAGATCGCCGATTTTCTGGTCTACGCGGGGACGCACGTCCGCTCCAAAGCCCATCCCGCCGGCACCTGTTCTTTTTAAGATCATTTTTTCCAGGCCATCGAATGCTCCACCACATATAAACAGGATATTGGTGGTATCAATCTGCATGAACTCCTGGTGGGGATGTTTTCTTCCTCCTTGAGGAGGAACACTGGCCACGGTTCCTTCCAGTATTTTCAATACGGCTTGCTGCACACCTTCCCCGGAGACATCCCTGGTAATAGAGGGATTTTCACTTTTGCGGGCTATCTTGTCGAATTCATCAATATAGACAATTCCTTTTTCCGCTTTTTCCAAATCATAATCAGCAGCCTGGATCAGTTTTAAGAGGATATTTTCCACATCTTCTCCAACATAACCGGCCTCTGTAAGAGAGGTGGCATCCGCAATGGCAAAAGGAACGTTAAGCAGCCGGGCCATGGTTTGGGCCAGGAGTGTTTTACCGACGCCGGTCGGCCCAATAAGCATAATATTGCTTTTCTGCAGTTCCACTTCATCAACCTTTTGTCCTGCATTGACTCTTTTGTAATGATTATAAACGGCTACCGAAAGAACTCTTTTCGCATTTTCCTGACCAATTACGTACTTATTAAGCACTTCGTGAATCTCCGACGGCTTGGGAAGATCTACCAGGTCAAACTCGGGGTTGTCGTCCATCTCTTCTTCGATGATTTCATTGCAAAGCTCTATACATTCATCACAAATATAAACTCCCGGACCGGCCACCAATTTGCGCACCTGTTCCTGGGTCTTGCCGCAGAAGGAACATTTTAACTGCCCCTTCTCTTCACTAAATTTAAACATGGAATTTCACCTCTTTGCTAGTTACCGATTCTCCAGAATGGTATCAATCAAGCCGTAGTCCACGGCCGCTTCGGCAGACATAAAAAAGTCACGGTCCGTATCTTTGGCGATCTGGTCTACGGGCTGTCCCGTGTGGTAAGCAAGAATATCGTTAAGAGATTCCCTGATCTTTAAAATCTCTCTGGCGTGGATCTCAATATCCACTGCCTGCCCCTGAGCTCCTCCCATAGGTTGATGCATCATTATACGGGAATGCGGAAGAGCATAACGCTTGCCCTTCGTTCCCGCTGCCAAAAGAACGGAACCCATACTGGCAGCAAGTCCCACACAGATGGTAGAAACATCTGGCTTAATATACTGCAGAGTATCATAAATGGCTAATCCGGAATAGATCATACCCCCCGGCGAATTAATGTAAAGGTTTATATCCTTATCAGGGTCTTCAGACTCCAGAAACAAAAGCTGCGCTATGACAAGATTCGCTACTGTGTCATCTATCGCCGAACCAATGAAAACAATTCTGTCCTTTAACAGCCGTGAATAGATATCATAAGCCCTTTCGCCACGGCTGGTTTGCTCTACGACCATGGGAACTAATTGCATATTTTTCTCCCCCTTTATATTATCCTTGACTCAAGGATCTTCTTCTATCTGTTATTGTTCTCCCACTTGCTCACCGGAAGAGGAGGCCTGTTCGGAAGCAACCTCATCTTCCGTTTTTTCTGCGGTTGCATGCTCGTTTTCGGTCACCTCCGAGAAAGCCTTTTCCTGCTCCTCCTCGACTTCTTGCACCTGAGCATGTTCTACCAAAATGTCGATTGCTCTTCGATAGCGGATTTCGTGGGTAATCATGTCCATACGACCATCCCGGCTGAAAAGTACTTTGACTTCCTCCATATTCATATCCTGTTTTTGGGCCACTTCTTTTATTTTCTCTTCTATTTCTTCTTCGGTAGCCTCGATTTGTTCTTCTTTAATAATGGCATCCAGAACCAGATTGGCCCTGGCCCGGCTTTCAGCTTCCGGCCGCCTTTCTTCCCTGATTTTTTCCAGACCACCTTCGACCATCTGGCCGTATTGCTCCATATTCAAACCCTGCATGCGCAGATAGTATTCC
>Ga0207421_10008918_pt1 | contig 10244 bp, 9 predicted proteins | sample SodLakKL_010_SED_4_FD_187542 | JGI IMG/M metagenome (GOLD analysis project Ga0207421, IMG submission 187542) | Alkaline sediment microbial communities from Lake Tanatar, Kulunda Steppe, Russia - 8KL_010_SED (SPAdes) (version 2) | ecosystem: Environmental > Aquatic > Non-marine Saline and...
TACACGAAGTTTTTCCAGAAGCAAAAATTGTGATTTTTATTCGGAATCAACTCGACATGATCAAATCTATGTATAAGCTATATATTATGATTGGAGGCTCTTGTACTGTTGACCAATTTATCAATCTCAAATATTCTACCGATGTTGATTTTCATTTACAACATCTATGTTATGATAAGCTATTAGATCACTACCAGAATTTATTTGGTGAAAATTCTTTATACGTTAGTATGCATGAAATACTGCGTAATTCTCCCCAAGCATGTTTAGATGATATGTTTAAATTCGTGGGGCTTGAACCATACTCCTTCGATGATGAAATTTTTCAGACTGAGTCGAATGTAGGTTTATCGTATATATCTTTAAGAATGATGCGTCTTTTGAATAGATTTGTTAAAAGCAGATCTAATCCGGCTCCTGTAATTTCCTTTATCAAATCTCGTTCTATCCGACGAATATTACAAGGATATATTGATCCTATACTTTCAAATCATATAACTTCTAATTCTAATTTATTAGAGAAGGAATTAGAGACTAAACTTCGTGGTTACTTTGGAAAAAGTAATCGAAAGTTGATGGAAGAATATAATCTTCCCCTTGAAAAATATAATTATCCTTTAGATTGAGTGATAAACTGATATCTTTTCATATACAGACCTATTAGGAATTGAATGGTGATTTGCCCAAAAACATATATTGATTAAATTTATCCTTTTACTGGGAATTTACAATGTATATTGGTCTTTCAACTTGTCCAACTCATTCATCAGGGAATGTTGGAGATAAACTAATTACTGATTCAATGATTAAGCTACTTAAAGAAGAAAAGAATGATATTGAGATTGAGACTTATTTTCGAAGAGAAGATTTCTCATCAAGATTAGATCATATAAATAAAGCTAAATGTATTTTCCTCTTTGGCTTTCCTTTAGTAAATAATATAATCCCTAAAATATATAGATTTGCAGAAGATTTAGATTATATTAAACCACCAATTATCCCGATTAGTGCTGCTTATAAATTTTTTCCTGGTGATAAAAAATTATTAGATTATAAATCATTGAATAAATCTTCTAAGCGATTTATTAATAGGGTTATTCCGAATTGCCCTGATCAAAAAATACCAGTTCGAACTGAATGGGTAGGTTATTTCTTAGAACTTCAGGGATTCAAATCAAAGTTAGTTGGAGACCCTGCCTGGTATGACCTTGATTATATCGATAAATCATTTCATAACCCAGACCATATTAACCAGATAGTTTTCACCCCACCTCATAAAAGATTTTATCTTAATCAAGCCAAGGAAATTTTAAAAAGACTTTCGGTTAACTTTGAAGAATCTAAAAAAATCATCTCATTTCAATCGGCACTAAAAGGAATTGATCGGGAGATTCGGCAATTTGCAAAAAAGTATGGGTGGACAGTGAAATATACAAGTCATGACACAGAAAATATTGAATTTTATCGGCAATCAGATCTTCATGTAGGTTACAGAAAACATGGACATTTAGCTCATTTAAGATGGAGACGTCCATCTATCGTCTTAGCAGAAGATTCAAGAGCAATGGGTTTAACAGACACGTTTGGAACTGCAGGTTTTCCCGCCTTTGAAAGTAGATTTTCAGCAAGAACTACACATAAAATTATGAACATTAGTCAATTAGGGCCTATATCAGGTTGTGAATCTCTGTTAAATAGTTGCTCATTTTCAGAAAAATTACCTATCAAAGAACGTAAAGTGGCAAAACCGAATCAGAATATCACCTCTAATCTAATCAAATTTTTAAATATACAATTAGAAAATAATTGGAACTCTTATGATAAAGTTCAGAAAAAAATAGATAAAACATATCATTATGGAATGAAACCTTTTATTGAAAATATTCTTTCAATCTAGAAAGTGTTTTATTTCAAAAATCTTTTGGGAAATACTAAATACTAATTAAAAATTGTTAGTTACAGTTAAAAAATACAGGTGATCATAGATGAGCGAAATCGATGGTAAGTCTCTACTGATAACCGGTGGAACAGGATCTTTTGGGAATAAATTTACCGAAAGGCTACTTGAAGAGCACAACCCAAAAAAAGTGATCATCCTCAGTAGAGATGAGTTCAAGCAATACAAGATGAAGCAGAAATTTCCAAAAGAAAAATATCCAATGAGATATTTTATTGGAAATATAAGAGAAAAAGACAGATTATATAGAGCTTTTGAAGGTGTGGATATAGTAATACATGCAGCCGCACTAAAACAGGTTCCTGTGGCAGAAAGAAATCCATTTGAAGCAGTTAAGACTAACGTTTTAGGTGCTCAAAATATTGTCGATGCTGCTATAGACAAAGGTGTCGAGAAAGTGATAGGATTATCTACGGATAAAGCCGTGAATCCTATAAATCTATACGGTGCTACAAAATTAGTTTTAGAAAAGACTTTCGTAGCCGGAAATTCCTACGTAGGAGAAAGGGATACGATATTTTCTATGGTAAGGTACGGTAATGTAGCAGGAAGTAGAGGAAGCGTAATACCTTTCTTCATGAAACTAGCGGAAGAAGGAAAAAAAGAACTGCCGATAACTGATACGAGGATGACTAGGTTTTGGATAACCCTTGATCAGGCGGTCGATTTAGTATTCTTTGCTCTGAAAGAGTCTGTTGGTGGTGAAGTATTCGTACCAAAAGTACCAAGTATGAAGATCACTGATCTAGCGGATGTAATCTGTCCAGGATATAAAGAAAAAGTGATAGGGGTAAGACCTGGAGAGAAGCTTCATGAAAACCTTATAAGTAAAAGCGAGGCTAGAAATACCGTTATATACGAGAATCCAGGTGAGGATTTAACGAAGTTTATAATACTTCCACAATTCCAATTCGAGTCAAAACATTTGGAGAAATGGAAAGATTTACCTCGCCCCTCAGATGGCTTCGAATACAACAGCGGTGATAATGACGAATGGCTGTCTGAAGAAGAATTGAAAGACATGTTAAAAGATTTGGACATCGAAGATAAAACATAATATGAAAATATGAAGTGGAACACTCTCCAAAGGAAAAAACATATCAGTAAAAAAGGTTGGTTGTCTGAACTAGTTTCTATGGATTACGATGATGAACCCTTTGAATGTATCCATACCTATGTAGTTTCCTTTAAACCGAAAACGACTAGAGCCATGCATTATCATGAAGAGAAAAAGGAATGGATAGCATTAGGTTCTGGGAAAGTAAAAGTGGTTTTAGAAGATATCTATAGTAAAGAAAAAGAAACATTAATATTAAGTGAAAACGATGAAGACCAAAAAATAATTTATCTGCCGCCTAAAATTGCTCATGTGATAAAAAATATTGGAGATGAAAAAGCTTGCGTGATAGCTTTTTCTCAAACTCCAGAGATACCTGGAGATACGATCGAATATGAAATGGATGTGTGAATAATAATGAAATATATACCATACGCTCAACAATGGATCGAAGATGACGATATAGAGGAAGTTTCTAAGGTTTTAAAAGGAGATTGGTTGACTACTGGTCCAAAAGTTGATGAGTTTGAAGAGAAATTTGCAAATTTTGCAGGGTCTAAATACTCTGTGGCTGTATCAAGTGGTACAGCGGCTTTGCATGCAGCAGCTTTTGCAGCAGGTATAGATGAAGGGGATGAGGCTATCGTTTCTCCTATGACATTCGCAGCGTCCGCAAATTGTATATTATATCAAGGGGGAAGACCAGTTTTTACAGATATAGATAAAAAGACATACAATATAGATCCTGAGAAAATTGAAGAAAAAATCAATGATGATACAAAGGCTATTGTACCAGTAGATTATACAGGACAACCTTGTGAAATGGATAAGATAATGGAAATGGCTAAGGAAAACGACCTAACAGTTATAGAAGATTCATCACATGCTGTAGGGGCTACATACAAAGGTAAAAAGATAGGAAGTATAGCGGACATGAGCATTTTTAGTTTTCATCCCGTCAAACATATAGCTACTGGTGAAGGTGGGATGATAACAACCGATTCAAAAGAATTGTACGATAAATTAAGGCAGTTTAGAACTCACGGGATCACGAAAGACGAAGACAAGTTGATATATAACGAAGGACCCTGGTTCTACGAACAACAATTTTTAGGTTACAATTATAGGTTGACCGATATGCAGTGTGCTCTAGGGATCAGTCAGTTGAAAAAAATCGATAAATTCTTAAAAAGAAGAAGAGAGATTGCTGACCAGTACACAGAGTTCTTTAAAGATTTAAGAGGTATTATACGACCTTATCAGGATGAACTTTCCAACTCGGCGTGGCATCTTTATGTCATCCAATTAGAATTAGAAGAGTTGAAAGCAGATCGAAAAAAGATATTTAATGAGTTCTTAGACAAAAAATTAGGTGTGCAGGCACATTATATCCCCGTTTATTATCATCCCTATTACCAGAATCTGGGGTATGAAAGAGGTTTATGTCCGAATGCAGAATGGTTATATGATCGGATAATTTCTATCCCTATGTATCCCAAGATGAAAGATGAAGATGTTAAAGAAGTGGTAAATAGGATCGAAAGTGTAATAAAAAAATATCAGAAATGAGTGGTAAAAACATGGGTAAAATTGGTTGTATAATCCAAGCAAGGATGGGATCTACTAGATTGCCAGGAAAGGTAATGAATGATTTAGAAGGAGAACCTGTATTATACCATGTGATAGAAAGAGTAAAAAAACCTGAGTTGATTGACGAAATCGTCATAGCTACCACAACTCATGAAAGAGACGATGTGATAGTTGAAGAAGCTAAAAGAGATGATGTAAAATATTTTAGAGGGTGTGAGGAGGATGTGTTATCAAGATATTATGAATCAACAAAGGAATTTGAAATCGATACGATAGTAAGGATAACTTCGGATTGTCCTCTAATGGATCCAAATATAACCGATGAAATAATAAATTTTTATAACAATAATTCCTACACACTAGTAACAAATGCAGGTCCAGATGTGGAAAAAAGAACGTATCCAAGAGGGATGGACACCGAAGTGTTTTCGGTTAACATTTTGGAAGAAGCTTTTGAAAATGCAGAAAAAAACTATCAAAGAGAGCATGTGACACCGTATATATATGAAAAATATGAAAATGATATTTATTATTACAAAAATGAAACTGATTTATCAGAATATCGATTGACACTAGATACCCCTGATGACTATACTTTGATGAAAAAAATCTACAAAGAACTTTATAATGGTGAACACGATTTCTATTTGAAGGACATCATTGAGTTATTTAAAGAAAATCCTGATTTGAAAAAAGTGAATAAAGATATAGAACAAAAGGAGATTAAGTAAGGATGAAAATAGAAAATGTAAAAATCGGGGAAAAAGAAGTTGGAAATCACAATCCTTGCTACATTATAGCAGAAGCTGGATCAAATCACAATGGCGATTTTAAAACTGCAAAAAAATTGATTGATGTAGCTGTTGAAGCTGGTGCAGATGCTGTAAAATTCCAAATATTTAAAGCAGAAAAATTGTACTCTAAAAAGACACCTGATTTTGATTACTTAGAAGAAAAAGATACTTATGATCTGATAAAAGATATTGAGACTCCACGGAACTGGATTGAAGATTTAGCAGATTATTGTGATAAAAAAGGAATCGATTTCTTAGCATCACCTTTTGATTATGAGGCAATAGACCTGTTAGAGCCTTATGTACCGGCTTACAAGATAGCTTCTTTTGAAATTGTAGATTTAGAACTGATTGAATATGCTGCAGAAAAAAGCAAACCGATGATAATATCTACTGGGATGGCCAATTTAAGTGAAATAGAGGATGCTGTTAATACTGTAAAATCTACAGGAAATGAAGATATAATATTGTTACACTGTAATTCGGTTTATCCAGCTCCACCAGATGTTGTTAATTTGAGAGCCATGGGTACTATGAAAAAGGCTTTCAAATTTCCTACTGGTTTTTCTGATCATACGTTAGATATTCATATACCCGTAGCTGCGGTTGCTAGAGGAGCATTTGTTATAGAAAAGCATTTTACATTAGATAGAGAGATGGAAGGGCCAGATCATTCCTTTGCCCAAGAACCGGATGATTTAAAGAAAATGATACAGAACATAAGAGATGTTGAAGAAGCTTTAGGGGATGGTATTAAAGAAAAGTCCGAAAAAGAAAGTGAAGAGATGTATAAGAAAGGAAGAAGAAGTATCCATGCATCTATTAACATTCCAAAAAATAAAGAGATATCAAGAGATATGTTAAATATAAAAAGACCCGGGTATGGAATTAAGCCAAAACATATTGAAAAGGTGGTTGGAAGAAAAGCAAAGAGAGATATTAAAGAAGAGGAGTGGATAACTTGGAATATGATATAATTAGGGGTAGATAAGGTGAAAATCAATTTAGATTTTGTTTCTATTAGTGAAGTAGATGAAGAATTAATTGAAAAAATAAGAAATTGGCGTAATCAACCAAAAATTAGAAAATATATGTATAATAATCATATAATTAGTAAGAAAGAACATAAAAAATGGATTAGAAAAGTAAAAAATAATGATGAAACAAAGGTTTGGATCGTTTATCAAGATGAAACCCCAATAGGAGTTATGAATCTGAAAGATATTGACCATAAAAATAAGATTACTGATTGGGGTTTTTATATTGGAGAGGAGAAATATAGGGGTTTAGGATTATCAAAACATATGTTATATAATTTGATGAAACTTGTTTTTGCTGATATGAATTTTAGAAAGATGTATACAACAGTTTTAGAGAACAATGAAATTGCATTGAATTTATATAAAAAAATGGGATTAGAAATAGATGGTTGTCTAAAAGATCATCTGATAAGGGATAATCGGTTGATAGATTTATACTTAATGAGCGTATTTGAAAAAAAGTGGAGAAGAAAAAAATCAGATTTGAAGAACAAATATGAGTTAAAGGAATATGATTTAGAATGAAAAGTATCAAATTCGGTTTGAAATTATGGTCAACAAATAAAGATCTAGTTGATCATGCTGTTGGAATAGTTGATAAAGATCACTTTGATTATATCGAATTAACATATGTTCCAAACACTGAGATAGAACCTTTCTTAGATAAAAATGTGGATTATGTTATCCATTTACCAACAGATAGACATGGAGTAAATATAGGAGATTTGAAAAATATTGATAAAAACTTAGAGATAATCCAAAAAGGACTTGAATGGGTTGATCAGTTAGATACAAAATATTCTATTTTACATCCAGGATACGGAGAATTAAAAGACGTGAAATCTTTTTTGAGTGAAATAGACGATAAGAGAATATTGATCGAAAACATGCCCGTAGTGGGGTTAAACGATGAAAGTATGGTAGGTCATTCTAAAAATGAATTATCGGAATTGAAAAATGGAAAATTTGGTTTCTGTTTGGATATAAATCATGCCATCAAAGCTGCAATTAGTTTGAATAAAGATTGTAAAGAACACATCGAAGAGCTCTTAAAATTGAATCCACAAATATTCCACGTTGCTGATGGAAAATTAGACTTTGAAAAAGATGAACATCTAAACATTGGTGAAGGTGAGTACGACTGGAGATTTCTAATTAATGTTATCAAAGAGAGTGATTGTGAATATGTAACATTGGAAACACCACGAGAAACACTGAAGGATGACTTAAAAAATTTAAGATCTTTGAAAGTTCTAATATGAATTTAAAATATATTGATAGAACATTTTAACCGCTTTTGATAGAATTTCTCTTTAACTACAAAGACTATAAACCACTAAGATATAGTTTATATCAGGTTAAAATATTTCAGTAAGAACACATGTAGAAGAATCATAAGACATAAATCTTGGGCTTAGTTTAGCTTAAACTAATGAAACCAAATATAGTCCTAATAACAGTAGATGCCTTAAGAGCAGATTATCTTATACATAATAACTCATCTACCCACCCGTTTCTATCATCTTTGATGGACAAGGGTATTGTTTTTGAGAAAGCTGTTTCTTCTGCTGGTGGTACATCTCCCTCATTTAAAGGATTGTTTTCAGAACTTTCACCTAATCATTTACGAGCAGATTATTTTTATAGTATTCCTAGAAATGTTGAATTTATACCTTCTGAATTAAAAAAAATGGGTTATCATACTATTGGTGTTAGTAATAATCCACACTTAACTAGGATGCAGGGATATGATAGAGGTTTTGATGATTTTTATGATGGTTTATCGGAAAATAAAGAAAATAAAAATGAAGAAGAAAAAGATCTTCAAAGTAAAATTAATGATATTAGAAAAAAGACTTTATCTTTTTTAGATGAAAACTTAGATGTTCGTTTAGATCGCTGTAAATACTTATTTGGTAACGTATTAGCACTGTTGAATAGTAGAGGTTATTTACCAGCAGAAAAGATAAACCATATCGCTAAACAATTTATCAACAATTATAATGGAGATAAACCATTATTTGTTTGGCTTCATTATATGGAAGTTCATAGCCCTTATAACCTTTCAAATGAGTATTTTTCTAAAATCAACGAAAAACAAATACCCTTGTGGGAAAGACAATGGCTGAGACATCAGAGACATAATTTCAGAAAATTTAGTGAAAGTGAATTAACTGAGGGAGATATGGAAAAAATCAAAATCTTGTACAAATGTGGTATCAAAAATTTAGATGAAAAAATAGAAGACTTTTATGATTTTCTAGATAAAAAAAACCTTTTAAAAGGTACAAAATTTATAGTTACATCCGATCATGGCGAGTATTTTGGAGAATGGGATTTCCTAACACACCGATTTTTATACAACAGTGTACTACACGTTCCTTTGTTATTTTATGATGGGGATGATAAGAAAAGAGTTAAAGATGTCTTTAGTACTTTTAATTTGATGGATTTGATCATTGATATAATAGATGACAAATCAATTGATAAATCATTACGAGAATATACAGGTCATGCTATTAGTGAAGCTGGAGGTAGAACATTTACCATTCAAAATAAAAATTATAAGATTATCAAAAACACGGATACCGATGAAACAGATCTCTATAAATTGGTCAATTTCAAAGAAAGAGAGATCGAAAAAATATCTCCAGACGATGTATCAGAGATAACAAAACTGGAAAATATTTTAAATGAACATATTAAAAAGATAAAAAACGCCGAGAAAGATAAAATAAAAGGAACATTAAAAAATATCAAAATATAATATCTAACTGATGATCATACAATACATACAATAAATTCACTACTAATATTTTAAATAATCCTTCTATATATCCAACCATAAGAATAACTATGCTGGGCAGAAAGTCGTTTCTGGTGACGATCAACAGATTCATCGAGTATTTTACTGGCTGGCTCGGCTTGTTTTTCATTGCTAGATTCATGGCGAACCCCGACTTCAACTATGGTGTTGTCCAGTTCGCACTAGGATTTGTTTCGATGTTCGGTTTCATCGGTAATTTCTTCGATACCGCCCACGTAAAAAGATATTCTGGTGGGGAAATTGAAGAAGACCGATGCATGGGTACTTTCATCAGTCTAAAATCTATAGCAGTGTTCATCACTGTGGTTCTCATCTTCGGTGGATTGATGTTTTGGAAATATGTTTTGGGGAGAGGCTTTCAGACTCCAATCCACGAAACAGCGATCTATATCATCTTAGGCTTTTTCATTCTCCGAAGTATAGGTTCGATAGCTACCCGCACATTCAGAGCTAGAAGGGAGATAGCAAAGAACGAGTTACTCAAATTAATGGACAGGTCGGTTCCAACTGTTTTCATAATATATGTGGCATTGACTGGTGGACAGGCAATCGAACTCACGCTCACCTACGTAATAGGTGGAGCATTGATGGCTCTCTTTGCATTATTTTATCTTAAAGATATCAAGATTAGAAAACCCACAAAAAAATCTATAAAAAGTTATTGGGACTTTGCTCTTCCTGGCTTTTTCAGCCAGATCGCAAGTAAGTTTGGCAATCAAGTGGACATTGTCATGGTCCAACTTTTTTGGGGTTCTATGAATGTAGGTTATTATGCCTCTGGAAAAAGATTGGCCTTGATAGTAAATGGGTTGGTAGCAGGAGTTGGAACTCTAATATTTCCAACGATCTCCGGATACCACGCTGACGGAGATTGGATCAATCTTCGGAAGGCAGTGGAAGGTGCAGCTAGATATACTAGTCTCATCATCACTCCAGTGATCGTATTTTTAATACTATTTCCTAGAGAGATAATCTACAT
>Ga0207421_10008919_pt1 | contig 10242 bp, 9 predicted proteins | sample SodLakKL_010_SED_4_FD_187542 | JGI IMG/M metagenome (GOLD analysis project Ga0207421, IMG submission 187542) | Alkaline sediment microbial communities from Lake Tanatar, Kulunda Steppe, Russia - 8KL_010_SED (SPAdes) (version 2) | ecosystem: Environmental > Aquatic > Non-marine Saline and...
ATTGGGAGACCTGGAGCCGAGTAGTCGCCTACTACTACGGCTTTATGACGCTGATCGACGACCAGATCGGTCGGATTCTCGACGCGCTCGAAGAGTTGGGGATTGCCGACGAGACTGCAGTCGTTCACACCTCGGACCACGGCGATTTCGCCGGTTCACACCGCCAGTTCAACAAGGGGCCGCTGATGTATGACGAAACCTACCGGATCCCGCTTGTCGTCCGGTGGCCGGGTGTGGTCGAGCGGGGGAGCCGCTGTGAGTCGTTCGTCAGACTCCATGATCTGATGCCCACCTTTTTGCAGTGGGCCGACATCGAGCCGCCCGATGGGCTGCACGCTCGGAGTATACAGCCCCTACTAACCGGCGAGACGCCCGACGACTGGCCGGCGTCGACGTACGCCCAATATCATGGCGACGAGTTCGGCCTCTATTCGCAACGAATGGTCCGAACCCACCAGTACAAGTTCGTCTACAACGGCCCGGACCGAAACGAGTTGTACGATCTGGTAGCTGACCCACACGAACTCCAGAACCTGATCGACCATCCCGCATACGCCGAGGCCCGCAGCGAGATGGCAGACCGGCTCGCCGACTGGATGGATCGCGTCGACGACTCGCTTGCTGGCTGGGTACCAAACACCCTGTAGTTAGATGTAGCCTAAATCGGCAAGCCGTTGTTCGGTTGCGGCACTCATATCGACGGCCGTCGCTGTCGTCCGATCCCGTTCGACGGTCCCGAGCCAGCCGTCGAGTTGGGTATCGAGTCGGGCAGCCAGTACGGGCCGGTCGTCGAGTCGGTTCTGCTGTTCGTTGCCGTCCAGATACAGCCACTGGCTGCCGTCCGAGGCCCGAATATACGTCGCGTCGTCAGTTCGAACCGACCGGAGTGATCGATCGAACGCTTTGACTCGGTCAGGCAGCTCGCCGAACCGGGCTTCGAGGGAGTCGACGGTCGGCTGCGGCTGGATATGTTCGGCGTAGACAGCCGGTCGTGGCGGGGTTGACGCCTCCGGATGAAACGAGTTGCCCTGCGACTGCATTGCCAGTTTCGAGGCCGAAACTCCGGTAGCATCCAGCAGCGTCGGGACGAGATCGAGGAGTTGGACGTACTCATCGTACTGGCCGCCGTTTTCGAACGCTCCGCCGGTGATAATCAACGGAACGTGGAGCACCGTCTCGTGGAGGTTGTACTGGTGGCCGAAAAAGCCGAACTCGCCGATGTTTTCGCCATGGTCGCCGAGCACCACAAAAATCGTATTCTCCCACTCGCCGGCCGCCTGCAGCGAGGCTCGCAACGTCTTGATCTGGGCGTCGACGTAGGCCAACTCCCCGCGATACAGTCCACGGAGGAGTTCGCACTCCCGGTCGGTGAGCTCGTACTCGCCAACGTCGAACGCCCGTGGATCCTGTCTGAGCTGGGTTGCCTCAGCGATCTCCGCCGAAGAAAGAAACTGCTCGGCGTACGCTCGCGGCGGATCGTATTCGATATGCGGCTCAATGTAGTTACAGAACAGAAAAAACGGCCGCTGGTCGACATCCTGTTGTCGCTTCGAAAGCCAGTTGTCGACCCACGCTGTCGTTCGGGCGGCTCCATCGTCACGACAGAGATATCGCTCGTAGGCGACGTTCGCCAGCGTCACGGCCGGGTTGCCGGCAGTTAGTTGCTCCTTAAGTGCGGTTAGGCGTTCACTAACGCCGTGTGCACGGACGATGGCTCCGGTGTCGACGTCGCTTTGGAGATACTGCCAGCCCTTCCGGAACGTCTCGAAACCGCGATCAAAGCCGAACTCGCCGGTGATCCAGCAGTTGTTCGAGACGCCGACCGTTTCGTAGCAGGCTGACCGAAACGCATCGGGCAGTGTTTCGAGGTCGGCGTCGAGATAGGTATGGCCGCCGTGGGCACCGTGACCGGCCGTATATAAGCCAGTAAACAGCGAGGCGTGCGATGGAACTGTCCACGGGCTGCTCGTGTAGGCGCGTGTGAACTCGGTGCCAGTTGACGCCAGCGACGCGAGCGTGGGCGTGAGGTCGGATTTCGCAGGGACGGTCTCGACCGCCCGCGCGGTATCCATGACGACGAGAACGACGTTCGGTCGGTCGTCCCCGTCGCCACCGCCATGGGTCGGCTCAGTCGACTGTGAACTGCGTTCTGTGGGCATACCACACACGGTTCGCCACCGGCTCGTAAGGCAGTAGTTGCCGAACACTCACCGGTTAGTCGGTGGCTACTCGCCGAGTTCCGCGTTGCAGCACGCCGGATATTTGTAGATACACCCCCGAGCGTAGGTCGATGCGCGCGTTTCGGCTTGCGTACGACGGTCGTGAGTTCTTCGGGTTTCAGCGACAGCCTGATTTTCCGACATGCGAGGGGACGCTGTTTGCAGCACTCCGGGAGCTGTCGGTGTGTTCGGCCGAGACCCACCGTCCGGACGGGTATGCGGCTGCGGGCCGAACTGATCGGGGTGTTTCCGCGCTCGCTCAGACCGTGGCTTTCGAGTGTCCCGACTGGCTGACGCCGCGGGCACTCAACAGCGAGCTGCCGGGGACGATCCGAGCGTGGGCGAGTGCCGACGTGGGCGATTCGTTTCATGCGACCCACGACGCTGTTCGTCGCGTCTACACCCACCATCTGTACGCCCCACGCGATGCGACCGAGAGCCTTGACGGTCGACCGCCGGTCGACGACGAGCGTGCCCGTGTGGCTCTCGACCGACTGTGTGGCAGCCACGACTTTCGAAACCTGACGCCCGACGAAACCGGGACTCGGCGAGGGGTGTCGGGTCGACTCACCCGTCGCGGGGCGTTTCTCGAAATCGAGTTCGCTGCCGGTGGCTTCGCCCGCGAACTTGTCCGCCGGCTCGTTTCGGTGATCCAGCAGGTGGCAACGGGCGACAAGCCGGTTGGGTGGATCGACAGACTGCTCGGTCCGTCGGCTGTTGAGCCGCGGCCGCAACCGGCACCGCCCGAGCCCCTTGTGCTCTCGGAAGTGGTGTATCCGGGCGTCGACTTCGAGCGCGACCGGGAGGCAGCCGAGAGCGCGCGCACGGCGTTCGGCCAGCGCGCGGTCGACGCCCAGACGGTCAGTCGCCTTTCGCGGTCGATCGTCGAGGGAGTCCAGCAGCCGAACCAGTAACAAGACTTACAGCCGCTGTCGGCCTTCAGTCGGCCATGAGCACGGTTCCGGAACGCGAGGAGATCGAAACCGAACACACGTGGGCGCTCGAAAGCATCTTCGAGTCCGACGAGGCGTGGGCCGAACGCTTCGAAGAGATCTCGGGGCGGATCGACGAACTCACTGCCTACGAAGGTCGGGTCACCGAGAGTCCCGAAACCCTTCTTGAACTCTTGGAACTCCGCGAGGAGATCATGCGCGAGGTCTCCCAGCTCGCAGTGTATGCCAACCTTCGGGCCAGCGAAGACACTCGAAACCAGGAGTACCAAGCACTTTCGGGGAAGGCCCAAGCCCTCTCCTCGGAGGCCTCAAGCGCCGTCTCGTATATCGAACCCGAACTCCAGGAGCTGACCGAAGCCGACATCGAGTCGTTCGTCGACAGCGAGCCAGCCCTCGAAACGTACGAGCAGTTCTTCGACGACGTGCTGCGCGCCAAACCACACACGCGGTCGGCCGAAATCGAGGAACTACTCGCGGAGTTGGGTGAGGTCACCAGCTCGCCAAACGAGATCTACTCGATGCTGGCGAACGCCGATATGACGTTTCCAACCGTCGAAGACCCCGACGGCGAGGAGATCGAGATCAGCCAGGGCAACTTTACCAAACTCCAGAAACACGAAAACCGGGAGTTCCGCAAGACGGTCCACGAGGAGTTTTACGACGAATGGGAAGACGTGCGCAACACGGTCGGTACCTCCTTGAAAAAGCAGGTCCGGAAAGACGTCAAAATAGCCCGTGCGCGTAACTACGAAACGGCCCGCGAGGCCGCACTCGATGGGCCGAACGTCCCGGTCGAGGTGTACGATACGCTCGTCGAGACCGTTCGAGCAAACCTCGACCTGCTCGGCCGCCATGCCGAGCTCAAAGCCGACGCCCTCGGCGTCGACCAACTGCAGTCGTGGGATCTGTACATGTCGCTCACCGGCGAAGAGGGTCCAACAATCGAGTACGAGCAGGCCAAACAGTGGATTATCGAGGCGGTCGAACCGTTAGGCGACGTCTACCAACAGCGTATGGCCGACGGGCTTGAGAGTCGGTGGGTCGACGTCTATGAGAACCGCGGGAAACGCTCGGGAGCCTTCTCGTCGGGTACCTACGACACCCAGCCGTTCATCCTGATGAACTACCAAGACGACATCGCCTCGATGTTTACCCTCGCCCACGAGCTGGGCCACTCGATGCACTCGGAGCTGGCACAGGAGCACCAGCCGTGGCACGACGCGGGGTACGAGATCTTCGTCGCCGAGGTTGCTTCCACCGTTAATGAGACCCTACTGACCCACTACCTGCTGGAGACCGTCGACGATGACGAGCTACGGCTGCATGTGCTCGATGAGTATCTCGAACGGTTCCGGTCGACGCTGTTCCGCCAGACGATGTTCGCCGAGTTCGAACAGCAGATCCACGAGCGGGCCGAACGCGACGAGCCGTTGACGCCCGACACGTTCGACGAGCTGTACGGCGAGCTCAAAGCGAGCTACTACGAGCCGGCCGAAATTGACGACCACATCGCCCGCGAGTGGGAGCGGATTCCCCACTTCTACTACAACTTTTATGTGTATCAGTACGCAACCGGGATCTCAGCGGCGGTCGCCATTGTCGAGCGAATCCGTCAGGACGGCGAGGCTGGCCGCGAGGCAGCCGCCGACTACCGGGAGCTGCTTCGGGCGGGCGGCAGCGTCTACCCCATCGAGGCACTCGAACTCGCCGGCATCGATATGACCACCGCCGAGCCGATTGAATCGGCCATGTCGGTGTACGGCGACTATCTGGATCGCGTCGACGACCTGCGGTAGGAGCCCCCTACGCGCTAGTCGGGAACCGCTGGCTGTGACCGTCCGAAGCTTGTCCCCGACCCAAAGGCACATTTAACTCCGGGGCTAATCACTGACAACAAATGTCACGTAGTCCGTCGCTTCCCGACCGACCGCGGCTGGATCTGGATCCCGACATGTCGACAGCCGAGCGGCTGACAGCGATCCGCAAACACTTCTTTCGGCTGATGGAGGTAAACGAGGAGCTCGACGAGCGGCTGACCGAAGCCACCGACCGGCGTTCGGAGCTTCAACAGGAGGTCTCAACGCTCAAAGAGCGCAACGAGGCGCTCAAAACCTCCGCGCTGTACATCGCCAGCGTCGAAGAGAAAACCGACGAGGGCAACGTCATCATCAAACAGCACGGCAACAACCAGGAGGTCTTTACCGAGGTCTCCCCGCAGCTCTACGAGGAGATCGAAGCCGGCGACCGCGTGGCGATCAACGAATCGTTCGGCGTCCAGCTGGTGTTGGACGACGAAACCGACTCGCGCGCTCAGGCGATGGAGGTCACCGAATCGCCCGAGGTGAGCTACGAGGATATCGGCGGCATCGACGAGCAGATACGCGAAGTCCGCGAAGCCGTCGAGGATCCACTCGACAATCCCGCACAGTTCGAACAGGTCGGCATCGAACCGCCGTCGGGCGTGTTGCTGCATGGGCCGCCCGGAACCGGCAAAACAATGCTGGCGAAGGCAGTGGCGAACGAAAGCGACGCGACCTTCATCAAGATGACTGGCTCGGAGCTGGTCCAGAAGTTCATCGGCGAGGGTGCGCGACTCGTCCGGGATCTGTTCGCGCTGGCGGCCGAAGAGGAGCCGGCGGTCGTCTTCATCGACGAGATCGACGCCATCGCCTCACGGCGGACCGACTCGAAAACGTCGGGCGACGCCGAGGTCCAGCGGACGATGATGCAGCTGCTCAGCGAGATGGACGGCTTCGACGACCGCGGCGAGATCCGCATTATGGCCGCGACCAACCGGTTCGATATGCTCGACGAGGCGATTTTACGTCCGGGTCGGTTCGACCGACTCATCGAGGTACCGAAGCCCGGCATCGAGGGTCGACGGAAGATTCTGGAGATTCACACCCGCGATATCAACGTCGACAGTGACATTGATTTCGACGAGCTGGCCGAGGATCTCGACGACTACAGCGGGGCCGACATCGAGAGTCTGGTGACAGAGGCCGGCATGTTTGCGATCCGCAATGACCGGACGACCGTCAGCCGCGAGGATATCGACCACGCCCGCGAGAAACTCGACCGCGGCGAGACCGACAACGGCGTTGTTCGCTACCAGTACTGACCGAGCTGATTCGTAACCGATTACCCCCGCGGTCGTCGACAGTCTGTAATGAGTACGATTCACGTCGCAGGCGGGGTGGGCGTCGCACCGACCGAGATGGCGGCCTACGACGCCGCGCTTGCCGACGCGAACCTGCACAACTACAATCTGATTACCGTGTCGTCGGTCATTCCGGCTGACGCCGAGCTTGTGGTGGTCGACGAAGCACCCGAGCTGGGACCAGCGGGCAACACACTCACCGTCGTCCAGGGCAAGATCGTCGCCGGCCCGCATAGCGATGCCGAACGGATTGCGACCGGCATCGGGTGGGCGACCGGCCCCGGCCCGGGGCTGTTTTACGAAGCCCACGGCACCGACCCCGAGGGGGTCGACCGTGAGATTCGACGCGGCCTAGAGGCTGGCTGTGAGCTTCGGGAGTGGACGATCACCGACCGCGATGTCGAACTGTCGACCGTCGAACCGCGCGAGGGCAGCTACACCGCAGCGGTGATGCTGGCAGCCTACGGCGACAGCGAACCGATTTGGTAATGTGGGTCGTGTGAGCGATTGACGCTTGCGACGCCTTTTTACTCGTACCACACCAAAAACAGGTATCTTTCACATGAACGGAAACTACACCGGACCCGGAGGACAACACGTTGGGCCGAACCACGCGTCCGTCGACGAGCTCTCGGCAGGCCAGAAGGACGCCCTCCGGGCTGCGGTGGCCGGCATTGTCGCCGAAACCGAATCATACCTTCCAGAGGGGTATCAGGTCGGCTCCGAGTTGGCAACCGCCAGCGGTGCGACCGCCACAGTCGCTGTCGACCCGCCGGCCGGCCACCCGGTAACCGCCGGCTACTCGCCCGACCCCGAAGAGCTCGACGGCGGACTAGATGCCGACACCCAACGCGAGGTCGCTCAGGGGCTGGCGGCAAGTGCAGTCATGCAGGTGATGGACGCCGTCGGCGACGGCATTACGCCGACCGGCCGATAGCAGAACGAGGTTTTTCGTTTCAGCGTCGGTGGTAGTCGTCGACTACCGTCAGCACCGATCAGGTAGCCGGGCAGTTACGTTTTATCAGCGTTGTCGAGCGCGTACACACCGTAGGCAACCAACAAAGCGGCTGGAACCGCACTCCCGCCGAAAAACAGTGGCACCGAAAACAGATAGCCGCTCGCAAGACCGACCGCCAATACGACCGGAATCGCCGCCAACAGCAGATCGAACTGGGAAGCGCGCTCAACGGCGGCCGGCCAACCGCTGTGGTGGTTCTCCGGGTGCATGAAAGATGTAATTAGATATAATGTACAGCACGCCACTTATATCCTTATATACTAGAATGATCGCTTGCGCCAGACAGTCAGCCAGTCTGTGGACTCGCTCCGAACTCGTCTGGGTGTTCAGTGCTCGGGGAATCGAGCCGAACGACTTCGTACATACTGTAGACGACGATCACGGCCGCAGTCACCGCCCCAACCACGAGTCCCGCAGCCTGCGAGATCGGCAACAGTACCGAACTTAATACACCGCTCAGCAGTGCTATCGGAATCGCGGCCAACAGCAGATCGAACCGCGAGTAGTCGACCCGAACAACGCGCTCGTCTCGTGTTGCTGTCGCTGGCATTTCGATTCACCTACAGGAGAGATGTCGCCAACGATCGTAACTACTGTGACGACTCGCTTGCCAGGTTGTATCCAGCTACCGGTCGACAGTGTCCGGAGTTGTCGTCTCGATCAGCAAACGCCACCAGTGGTGGCGGGAACACACAGGTCACTCGATAGGGGGATGTTCCTCACGCGGTGCTGGCTGCTCGTTCGGTAGCGGCGGCTCGCAGGTCAGGATGTAGATCCCGTAGCCGACGAGCGTGGCCGCGACGGCGGCACCCGTCCCGATCCCGAGGAAAAACGGGATCGCACCGACGAACGAGCTGGCGATCCCTGCGGCCAGTGCCAACGGAATGGCTGCCAACAGGAGATCGAACCGCGATAGCTGGCTGTTCACAATCCATTCAAAACGCGGTGATTGTGCAGTTGCCATATCGATTCACCCACTCGATAGTACGGATTCGGTACACTTATACATTTATCCACGGCGTGGTTGTTTGAATGTTAGAAACATAATATGCGTAACCTATGCAAGTTAGATACAGCGAGTTCGCCGTCGACTGTCTCCGACACGCGCGACTGCTCGCGGTGCAGTTGCGTCCACCAGAACGGAGGGGCCCCCGAGGTAACTACTTGCCCCAGAACGGATCGCGCTTGCGGCGTTTGTTGAGATACCCCGAGAGGGCTTCAAGTTCGTCGGCCGGAATGTCGTCCGACAGCTCCTGTTCGAGGATCTTGGCGTGTTTTTCCGGCAGGTCGACCCACAGTTCGTCGCCCTCCTCGATTCCTCGGCCCACGGTGGGTCCATCGATCGCAATGCTGACGCGCTCGCCGGCGCGGGCCTCCGAGACGTCCTCGCCTTGGGCTTGGATACCCGAGAGCTGGCCGACGCGGTCGGGTTCGTTGTTCTCGAATGTGGCGACGTTGGTGTTGTTTTTGATCGTTCCCGACATGATCTCGACGCCGACGACGGCGGGATCGGACTGCCGGAACGTGTGATCCTGCAGGATCCGGAACCGGGCCGGGCGGATGATCTTGTCGAGAATCGTCTCCTGTTGGGAGCGTTTGAGTTCCTCGACGTACTCGTCGTACTCCTCGACGAGCTGGTAGATCACGTCGTCAGCGAACAGCCGGACGTCGGACTGGTCGAGTTCCCGCTCGGCGTTCGGCAACACCTCGACGTTGAAACCCAGAATCGTCTGGTGTTCGCTCTCGCGGGCCGTGCCGGCAACCGCCACATCTCGCGGCGCGATGTCTCCGACCTCCGCCCGGAGGATGGGGATCTCGGCCTCCTGGAGGGCGTTTGCCATCGCTTCGAGGCTGCCGAGGGTGTCGGCTTTGACGACCACACCCTCCTCTTCGGTGTCGACTTCGATTTCGGCGAGTTCGGCTCTGACCTCTTCGATGACCTCGGCTTCGTCCCGATCACGCACAACCCGAACCGGCGCGCCCGCGATGGCCTTGTCGAGATCGGGGGCGGCGATTTTGATACCTGCGGCAGCGGTGACGCTCTCGACGTTCTCGAACTGTTTTTCGACCCGGATCTCGGCGTTCGGCTGGGGTTGGAGCAGTGCGCGTATCTCGGTGACGATCGGCTCGTCGCTCGCCCCGACGACGATGGTATCTCCCTCGCGGATGATACCGTCGTAGACGACGACGTCGATGGTCGCACCGAACCCCTGTTGGTCTTTGACCTCGAGGACGGTTCCCTCGCCGGGACCCTCGACGTCGATCTCCATTTCGGCTTTCATAAATCGCTGTGAGAGGCCCATCAGCACGGCGAGAATGTCGGGGACGCCCTCGCCGGTGAGTGCCGAACAGGGGACGACGCCGATGTTGCTCTGGAAGTTCTGGACGCGCCAGTAGAAATCCGCCGAGAAATCACGATCCGACAGCTGGCCGATCACCTGATAGAGGTTGTCGTCAAGCCGGCTCCGCGCGCTGTCGCTTTGGCCGTCGTAGCTCGGTTTGATCGGCGAGTCCTCGACAGGGTTCCAGCCGGGAGTGGTGTCGACCTTGTTCGCCGCAACCACGAACGGCGTGCCGGTGCGCTGGAGGATGTCGATGGCCTCCTCGGTCTGGGGCTGAAAGCCGTCGTTGACGTCGACGACCAGAATCGCGATATCGGCGAGCGCGCCGCCTCGTGCTCGGAGCGTCGAAAACGAGTGGTGGCCGGGCGTATCGATAAACAGCAGGCCGGGCAGATCGAAGTCGGTGGGATCGACCAGCGAGCCGGCCATCTCGGAGATGGTCGACAGCGGAACCGCGGTCGCACCGATATGCTGGGTGATTGCGCCGGCTTCGCCCTCGCTGACCGCCGAGCCGCGGATTTTATCGAGCAGGCTGGTTTTGCCGTGGTCG
>Ga0207421_10008921_pt1 | contig 10241 bp, 8 predicted proteins | sample SodLakKL_010_SED_4_FD_187542 | JGI IMG/M metagenome (GOLD analysis project Ga0207421, IMG submission 187542) | Alkaline sediment microbial communities from Lake Tanatar, Kulunda Steppe, Russia - 8KL_010_SED (SPAdes) (version 2) | ecosystem: Environmental > Aquatic > Non-marine Saline and...
GCTGCGCATCGTCGCCCGCCAGCCGCCGATAATCGGTCACGCGGTCCAGCCAGCGGCGGGTTGCGGTCAGCGCCGGTTCGACCGCGTCCGGTTCGAGGGCGCCGAGCCCCAGCCGCTGTTGTTCGGCGTGCAACCCGGCCACCTCGCTTTCGAGCGCCGCAAGCCGCTCGCGCGCCAGTGTCTGTGCCGACAGCACCGACTGCGCCGCGGCCACCAGCCGCTCGGAAAAATCCGAATGCAGCCACGCGGTCAGCGACGCGCGTTCGTGCTGGAGGGAAATCCGTTCCGCCTCGAGGGTACCGATATCCGGCAGGCCGGCGGCGTCGCCGGCTTCGGCATCGGCAAGGCGGAGCAGTTCGCGCAGCGCGTCGGCCAGGGCCGCGTGCCCGTCCGTCGCGACCGTGGCGGCGATTGGAACCGTCAGGCCCAGGTGCCGGAACCGGTCGACGGCCACTTCGGCCGACCGCTCGCCGGCGCCGACGAAAAGCACGGTGCGTCCCGTCGACCACGCGGTCAGCAGCAGCGCCAGCAGAACCTCGGTCTTGCCGGACCCTGGACGGCCCTCGATCACGGTCAGGCTGGCGTCCCGCAGGGCCCTGCGAACGGCGCGCTGCTGCGATTCGTCGAGCGTCACTGTCGCGAGCACTCGGGCGGGATCATCGCCGCCGGTGTCGTCCGCTGGACTGCAGCCCGCCCCGCCCCCGAACAGCCGCAGGCCGCCACACGCCTCAGGGCTTGCGCCGAGCGCGGATTCCAGCCGGCGGTATTCCTCGAGCAGTGCGTCGATCGGGTCGGTGGCGGGCTCGGCGGAGTGCGGCGTTGCGAGCGCGGCCCGGCGCTGGTTCAGGATCTCGCGGTGGTAGCGGACGAGCTGCAGCCAGGGCACGCCCCGGCCGGACGCGACGCCGGCCGTTGCCACCGGATCGCATTCGTGGGCATTCACCGTGTCGTCAGCCTTGCCAGCCAAGCTGTTCCCCCGCCGATCGCGCCTTGCGGGCATGCCGGCCCGCGGCTATCCCGATCCTCTCACACTCCGGCGCGTTCACCCAGGCGACCGGCTGCGGAGCATCCGTTGCTCAGGCGAGATCATCCGGTTGCAGACGCGCCAGACCGGCGAGGGGATTGTCCGATTCGCGAACGCGGAACCAGGCCGCGATGCTGGCCCGCCAGCGGCGGGTTGGCAGCACCGCGTGGGGCACGTTCTGACTCAGAAACAGCACCAGCGTGCCCGCCTGCGGCAGGATCCGCCGCACCTCCCCGCCGGCGGCGTCGTAGATCGCAAGCTCGCCGCCCTGGGCGCGGCGCCAATGGCGGTTCAGGTACAGAACGGCCGAAAGCCGCCGCGGATTATCGTGCTGGAAGGCGTCCACGTGCCGCTGGTAGCCGGCACCCGGCGGGTACAGCGCGAAGTGGGCCTCGATCTCGAACAGGCCGAGCATCAGTGAGCGGTTGACCTCTTCGCGGATCGCCTCCAGCCGGGCAAACAGGCCGCGCTGCGCCTCGGTCGATCCGTCCAGCCAGCGGATCCAGTCCCCGCGGACGTCGGCGGCCCGGCGGCGCCCGCAGCCGCGGCCGATGCGCGCCCGGTGCAGTCCGGCGGCCGCCCGCGCGGCGTGCAACTCGTCGCGCAGCGCATCGACCAGCGGCGCGTCCAGGTAGCCCGGAAGCACGGCGAGCCCGGAGCGGGCCAGGGTGTCGAGATGATTCGGCGCAGGGCGGTACGCGGACGATTCCACGCGGGGTGCTCCGGTGCGGGAAGGGGGCTGGACGGTCCGCGTCCGGCGGCCGCCCAACCGTCACTATAGCCCGTTTCCCGGGTCGGCTACGCCGGCCGCGCCGGCCGCGCCGGGTGCGGTGCGCGGCGGGAGCACCTCGAGATCCTCCGGCGCGCTGACGAGGCCGGCTTCGAACAGACCGCGCTGCAGCGCCTCGAGCGCCGCCGCGGCCCGAACGGCCTCGCCCCGGACACCCAGTTCCACCCGCGGCCGGCCATCGTGGAAGCCGGGCAGACTCGAGATCCGCAGGTCCGGGTAACGGGCTTCCATGGTCTCGAGCAAGGGTACCAGGCGACTCTCGGGAACCCCGGAGAGCCGCAGGGCCATCTCGGCCGACCGCTGCGCCGGCGCGATACCGGCCAGGCAGGAGTCCAGGACCCAGCGCACCATCGGCTCGGCCATCGCCGGAAACCCGGGTACACAGAAGTGCCGCTCGCAGGTGAATCCGGGGATGCCGTTCACCGGATTGGGGATCAGCGTCGAGCCCGCCGGCAGTTCCGCCATGCGCACCCGATTGGGATAGGCGTCCTCGCCAAAGCGTGCCTCGAGCAGGGCGACGAATTCCGGGTGCCGGACCAGCGGCCGGCCGAGCGCCCGCGCGAGGCAGGCGCGAGTCCGGTCGTCCGGAGTCGCTCCGATGCCGCCGAAACTGAACACCCAGGCGTCGCGCCGCAGGGTCTCGCGAAAGGTGCCGGTGAGCAGCTCGGAGTCGTCGCCGACGATGCGCAGCCAGGCCAGTTCGAGGCCCCGTTCCGCGAGCGAGGCGATCAGCGCGGCCTGGTGCCGGTCCCGACGCTTGCCGCTGAGGATCTCGTCGCCGATGATCACCGCACCGATTTCGACCCCGACCGCCATCGCTTTTCGACCTACTGCGGCGACCCCGTCGCCAGCGCACGCTCGCGCGCCCCGGCGCGCTTCTCCGGATCGTTGTCCAGCCCGTCGAGCCAGACCCGGGCATGTCGCAGAATGAGGTCGGTCAGGAAATCCAGGTGGTCCGGCCGGTCGTTCAGGGCCGGGATATAGCTGAAGTGCTGGCCGCCGGCGTCGAGGAAGATCTCGCGGTTCTCGTCCCCGATTTCCTCGATGGTCTCCAGGCAGTCGGCGGAGAAGCCCGGGCAGATCACGTCGACGCTCTTCACGCCCTGATCCGGCAGGGACTCCATGGTCTCGTCCGTATACGGGCGCAGCCACTCCTCGCGCCCGAACCGGGACTGGAAGGTGACCTGCCACTGCCCGTCCTCGAGCCCGAGGGCCTGGGCGAGCTGGAAGCCGGTCGCGTGGCACAGGCAGTGATACGGGTCCCCGGCGAGCAGGTAGCGCCGCGGTACCCCGTGGAAGGAGATGATCAGCCGCTCCGCGCGGCCGTTCTGCTCCCAGTGCTCCTGCACGCTGGCGGCCAGCGCGTTGATGTAGCCCGGCTCGCGTTCGTAGCCGGAAACGAAGTGCAGGTCGGGTGTCCAGCGCCAGCCGCGCAGCTCCTGCGACACCGCGTCGAGCGTCGATGCGGTCGTGCTGGCGGAGTACTGCGGGTAGAGCGGCAGCACCACGAGCTTGCGCACGCCCTGCTGGCGCAGCTCGTTCAATGCATCGGGGATCGACGGGTTGCCGTAGCGCATGCCCACCGCGACCGGGATCGGTCCGGCCTCGAGCTTGGCGAGCCGCTTGCGGATCCCCTCCGCCTGGCGCTGGGCGATCACCAGCAGCGGTGACCCCTCGTTGGTCCAGACGGTTGCGTATTTTGCCGCGCTGCGCCGCGGCCGGATGTTCAGGATCACGCCGTTCAGGATCAGCCACCACAGTGGCCGCGGCACCTCGACCACGCGCGGGTCCCAGAGGAACTCCTTCAGGTAGCGGCGCAGCGCCTTCGGCGTCGGAGCATCGGGCGTGCCCAGATTGGTGACCAGCACACCAACGTGGCTGGGGCTTCCGTGCTGATAATCGGGTTCACCTAGGTATTTCAAGCTCGTTCCTCACGCGTGTGAATCGGGGGCGGCCGGGGGGCTGCCCGGGGGAATGGACCCTGACAGAGGGAAGCGGTTCGCGACGGCTGCGGCCCTTACCCGGTTTCAGTTCCGGTGCAGACGCTCTCGCAGCGGGCTGCTGCGCGGGAAGTGTGCCTGAAGGAACTCCATCTGATCGGCGAGCACGCGGTGGCCCTTCAGGTAGACATACTCGGCGTGAGTGGGAAGAAACGGGATCGCGAGGAGCTGCATTCCGGCCTGCTCCGGCGTGCGTCCGGCCTTGTGGTTGTTGCATCGCTTGCAGGCGGTGACGACATTGACCCAGGTGTCGCTGCCGCGCTGGCTCAGGGGTGTCACGTGGTCGCGCGAGAGATCGTGTACCTCGAAGCGTTTGCCGCAGTACAGGCACAGGTGCCCGTCGCGGCGGAACAGGGTGTCGTTGTTCAGCGGCGGAATATAGCCTCTCTGCAGGGTCCGGTTGGTCCCCTGGGTCGCGATGATCGAGTTGACCTCGACGACCGACTGCCGGCCGGTGAAGGCGCTGACACCGCCACGGATGCGGTACAGCAGGGTACCGCAGGTGTAAGCCACCTGCCCGCCGTGGTAAAGACGCACGGCCTGCTGGTAATCGATCCACTCCAGCGGCATCCCGGAGGCGTCCGTGCGCAGGACCTGCTGTTGCAGCGGTATCATCGAGTGTGCTCCCGGTGAAGCCCCAACCCGCTGGACAATAATCAGGGAGCGCCGAGAACGCAATCGCCCCCCGCAGCAGAGGCTTGCAGAAGCCGCCTCCAGCCGGCGCCCGGCATCGCGGCCACAGGCTGCTCCGACGGGTCAGGGACAAACGCGTTTCGGGTTTATGACCTCTACCGATTCGGCTACACTCCCGGACCGTTTTCGGCCGTGTTGCGCCAGGGGTGTGCAGCGGCCTTCCGAGGAATCGATCCGCCAACGCGGCCCAGCTTCAGACCGCGATCGCCGGGCCCGGGGAGAGAGTGCATGCCAGTCAGATTGTCGGTCCCGAAGGAGAGCGCGAGCGGCGAGCGCCGGGTGGCGCTGGACCCGTCGGCCGTGTCGCGCTTCAGCAAGATGGGCGTCTCCGTCCAGGTCGAGAAGGGGGCCGGCGACGCCGCACGCTTTCCCGATGACACCTACGGCGATGCCAGGCTGCTGGACGCCGCGGAACTCTACGGCCAAACCGACATCATGGTCCGGGTCGCGCCGCCGACCGCAGAGGAGATCCGCAGCCTGCCCGAAGGGGCGACACTGGTGAGTTTCTTCCATGCCCACCGCAGCCCGGAAATGGTCGCGGCACTGAAGGAGCGCCGGATCCTGTCCTTTGCGATGGAGCTGATTCCTCGCATCTCGCGCGCGCAGAGCATGGACGCCCTGTCCTCGCAGGCGGCGGTGGCCGGGTACAAGGCCGCGCTGATGGGCGCCGACCTGTCGTGCCGCTTCTTCCCGATGCTCACCACCGCCGCCGGCACCATCCGCCCGTCGAAGGTGATCGTGATCGGCGCCGGCGTCGCGGGCCTGCAGGCGATCGCGACCGCGCGCCGGCTCGGGGCGATGGTCGAGGCCTACGACGTGCGCTCGGCGACCAGGGAGCAGGTGGAGTCGCTGGGCGCGAAGTTTCTCGACCTGGGTGTGAAGGCCGAGGGCGAAGGCGGTTACGCCCGCGAGCTCACCGAAGACGAGAAGAAGCGCCAGCAGGAGGCGCTCGCCGGCTTCATCGCGAAGGCCGACGTGCTGATCACCACCGCCGCGATCCCCGGCCGCCCGTCGCCGAAGCTGATCCCGGCCACGATGGTCGAGGGCATGAAGCCGGGCGCGGTGATCGTCGATCTCGCGGCCGAGGGCGGCGGCAACTGCGAACTGACGCGCCCCGGCGAGACGGTCGAGCACGGAAGCGTGATCGTGCACGGGCCGCTGAACATACCGTCGCAGGTTGCGCTCCATGCATCAGAAATGTACGCGAAAAACCTCCAGAACTTTCTGAGCCCCATGCTGAAAGACGGCGAATTCGCGCCGGACTGGGACGACGAGGTGATCGCAAAGAGCTGCCTGACCCGCGACGGCGGGATCATCCACGGCCCCACCCGCGAAGCGATCGAGGGAGACGCGTCATGATCGAGGGTTTCGTCGCGCTGTATATCTTCATGCTCGCGGCCTTCACCGGCTACGAGGTGATTTCCAAGGTGCCGGTGATCCTGCACACCCCGCTGATGTCCGGCTCGAACTTCATCCACGGCATCGTGCTGGTCGGCACCATGGTCGCGCTCGGCCATGCGGCGACGCCGCTCGAGCAGCTGATCGGCTTTGTCGCGGTGATCCTCGCCGCCGGCAACGCGGTGGGCGGCTACGTGGTGACCGAGCGCATGCTGGAGATGTTCAAGACCAGCCGGGGAGACAAGTGATGGGCGCGGTCATGACCGTCATCAACATCGCGTACTTCATCGCCGCGATCCTGTTCATCGTCGGACTGAAGCAGATGTCCTCGCCGACCACCGCGCGGCGCGGCATCCTGTGGGCGGGCGTCGGCATGGTGCTCGCCACCGTGGTGACCTTCGCCCACCCGGAACTTGAAGGGGCGGTCAATTACCTGCTGATCGTCCTTGGCATCGCGATCGGCGGCGGTCTTGCGTGGTGGAGCGGCCGGAAGGTCGCGATGACCGACATGCCGCAGATGATCGCGCTCTACAACGGCATGGGCGGTGGCGCGGCGGCCGGCATCGGCGCGATCTACCTGCTGCAGGCCGACCCCGAAACCGCCTCGGACGTGGTGCTTGCCATTGCGGTCGTGGGCTCGCTGATCGGCTCGGTGGCCTTCTCCGGATCGATGGTGGCCTTCGCGAAGCTGCAGGGCCTGATGGACAAGACCGTGAACTTCCCCGCGCAGCAGTGGGTGAACCTCGGCGTCTTCGTCGTCACCGTACTGCTGGGGCTGTCGCTCGCGCTCAGCGGCGGCGACGTCAGCGGTCCCGTGCTGCTGCTGTTCTTCGTGCTGGCACTGGCCTTCGGCATCATGATGACGCTGCCGATCGGCGGCGCCGACATGCCGGTGGTGATCTCGCTGTACAACGCACTGACCGGGCTGGCCGTCGGCTTCAAGGGCTTCGTGCTCGACAACCCGGCGCTGATGATCGCCGGCGTGGTGGTCGGCGCCGCGGGCACCCTGCTGACGCAGCTGATGGCCAAGGCGATGAACCGCAAGCTGTCGAACGTGCTGTTCAAGCAGTTCGGCGGCGGCGCCGGCGGCGCGGCCGAGGAGGTGACCGGCAGCCTGAAGCCGATCGAGGCCCCCGACGCCGGCATCATGATGGCCTTCGCGAACAAGGTGATCATCGTGCCGGGCTACGGCATGGCCGTGGCGCAGGCCCAGCACAAGATCTGGGAGCTGACCCAGCTGCTGATCCAGCGCGACGTCGCGGTGAAATTCGCGATCCACCCGGTGGCCGGCCGGATGCCCGGGCACATGAACGTGCTGCTCGCCGAGGCCGGGGTGCCCTACGACATCATCTACGACCTCGACGAGATCAACAACGAGTTCAAGACCGCCGACGTCGCGGTGGTGATCGGCGCCAACGACGTGGTGAACCCGATCGCTCGTACCGACCCGGACAGCCCGATCTACGGCATGCCGATCCTGAACGCCGACGAGGCGCACAACGTGATCGTGATCAAGCGGGGCCGCGGCGCCGGGTTCTCCGGCATCGAAAACCACCTGTTCTACGCCGACAACACCCGCATGCTCTACGGCGACGGCCAGAAGGCGGCCTCCGAACTCATCGCCGCCATAAAGGAACTCGGCTGACCCTCGCGTCGGGCAGCCCGGATGCGCCCCGGGGCTGGGCTGTGTGGGGACAGATCTGCAAATCTGTCCCCGCCCCTTGACCAGGGCTGCCCGCAGACGGCGAACCAGTCACTTGCGGCACATCGTGGCGGAGTGTTATGCACAAGCTGCCGCGAGGCAGCAAAAAAATGCGGTTTAGCCCTCATAGCTTCGCGCCATCCACATGAAGTGAGCGCAAGATGCTGAATCAATTAGAAAAAGAAAGATTGAACATTTTTTAGCCAAGCTAATACAAATCCTTGTAGTACAAGCCTCTGCGGACTCTGCCCCGGCTATTTCCACAGAGTTATCCACAGGATCCGTGGATAACCCGGCCGCACCCGGGCGCCGCTCGCGGCACCATCGCGTACACTCGCGGCATGCGCCACGAAGCCCTTGTCCGCGTCGCCGTGGACCGCCCGCTGGACCAGCTGTTCGACTATGCGTGTCCGTCAGAACCGCTGCCCGAACCGGGCCAGCGCGTCCGGGTGACCTTCGGCCGCAGCGAACAGACCGGCGTGGTCATGGCGGCCGGAAAGCCACCCACGGTCGATCGCGCCCGTATCCGCCCGCTGGAGGCGGTCGTCGACCCCGAGCCGATTCTCTCCGGGCCCCTCCTCGAACTCCTGCGCTTCGCATCCCGCTACTACCATCACCCGATCGGCGAGACGGTGCTGAATGCCCTGCCCCCGGCCCTGCGCAAGGGCGCGCCGCTGCCCTCTCTGGCGCCGGCCGAGCCGCGGTGGCGGCTCAGGCCGGAGACAACCCCTCCGCGCCTCGGTGCCCGGCAGCGCGCGATCGTCGAGGGCCTGGAGGCCAGTGGCACGGCCCTGGCCGTGGGCGCCCTCGCCGACCTCACCGGCCTGGCGCTGCGACGGGACGAGCTGCATCGGCTCGCCGACCTGGGACTCGTGGAGGCCGTCGCCAACGAGCCCCTGACTCCGCCCTCCGCGAGCTCCGCCGTGACGCTGACCCCGGACCAGCGGCAGGCAGTGACCGCCATCGCCGCCGAACTCGGCAGACCTTCGGCGTTCCTCCTCGACGGCGTCACCGGCAGCGGCAAGACCGAGGTGTATCTGGAAGCCGCGGCGGCGGCGATCGCACGGGGGCTGCAGGTGCTCGTGCTGGTCCCGGAGATCGCGCTGACCCCGCAACTGGTCCGGCGCGTCAGCCAGCGCTTCCCGGGCCAGGTCGCCGCGCTGCACTCCGGGCTTCCGGCGGGCGAACGGCTGCGCGTCTGGGATGCCGCGCGCCGCGGCGACCGGACGCTGCTGCTTGGCACCCGGTCCGCGGTGTTCACGCCGCTGCCGGCGCTCGGGCTGCTGATCGTCGACGAGGAGCACGATCCGGCCTACAAGCAGCAGGACGGCCTGCGCTATCACGCCCGCGATCTCGCGATCCTGCGCGGCCACATCGAGTCGTTGCCGGTGGTCCTCGGGTCGGCCACCCCGACACTCGAAAGCATCGCGAAGACCCGCGACGGACACTACCGGCATCTGCCCCTGGGCACGCGGCCGGACGGTTCGCTGCCCCCCCCGGTGCGCTGCGTCGACACCCGCGTGCACCGCCCGGACGAGGGACTCACGACCCCGCTCCTCGACGCGATGCGCGCCACGCTGGAGCAGGGCCGCCAGTGCTTCGTGCTGCTGAACCGACGGGGCTTTGCGCGCGTGCTCGGCTGCGAGCACTGCGGCTGGGTCGCCGACTGCCCTCGCTGCGACGCGCACCTGACCGTGCACGCAGCCGCGAGCCGTTCGATCTGCCACCTGTGCGGCTTCAGCCAGGCACTCGCAGCGCACTGCCCGGAATGCGGCCAGGCCCTCAGCCAGCAGGGCCTCGGCACCCAGCGCGTGGAACGTGCGCTCTCGCGCCACTTCGCCGGTGTCCCGCTGGTGCGACTCGACCGCGACAGCATCCGGCGGCGCGGCGAACTCGAGCGCTGTCTGGAGACGATCCGGCAGATGGACGCCGGCATCGTCGTCGGCACCCAGATGCTCGCGAAGGGGCATGACTTCCCCCGCGTCGGCCTGGTCGGGGTCATCGACGTGGATCAGGGGCTGTTCAGCGTCGACCTGCGCGCAGCCGAGCAGACGCTGCAGCTGGTGCTGCAGGCGGCGGGGCGCGCGGGGCGCTCCGGGGACCCCGGCGTCGTGCTGGTGCAGACCGGCCACCCCGGGCATCCGCTGATGCAGGCGCTCCAGCGCGGCGACTACGCATCGATGGTGGCGCCGCTGCTCGACGAACGCCGCGCCGCCGCAATGCCGCCGTTCGGCTTCCTGGCCCTGATCCGCGTCGACGGACCGACCGCGGAGGCAAGCGCGCGGCAGGCGGAGGCGATTGCCCGCCAGCTCCGCCAGCACGCCCGCGGCGTCCGCGTGCTCGGCCCGGCCCCGGCACCGCGCCACCGCGTGAACCGCCGCTACCGCGAACAGATCCTGCTCGTCTCCCCGACCCGCAACGCGCTGCACCATACCCTCGTCGTGGCCCGCGACGCTTGGCAGCAACACCCGCCGCCCCGCAACCTGCGGATCAGCATCGACGTCGATCCGGTCACCCTCGCCTGACTCCCATGGCACTATGCCACCCCCGAAGATGAAAGCTCCCTCCCCCGCCTGTGGGGGAGGGTTGGGGTGGGGGCTCAGCGCCGGGCCCGGCCCTCACCCGCGGCCCCTC
>Ga0207421_10008924_pt1 | contig 10239 bp, 10 predicted proteins | sample SodLakKL_010_SED_4_FD_187542 | JGI IMG/M metagenome (GOLD analysis project Ga0207421, IMG submission 187542) | Alkaline sediment microbial communities from Lake Tanatar, Kulunda Steppe, Russia - 8KL_010_SED (SPAdes) (version 2) | ecosystem: Environmental > Aquatic > Non-marine Saline and...
CTCGCCCCGCGAGGCTTACGAGGCGGCCAATCAGGTGTACGACGAGAACTTCATCCGCGTTGAGGCCGACGAACTCACCTATCATCTCCACATTATCGTCCGCTTCGAGATCGAACGCGAGCTAATCGGTGGCGATCTGGCAGTCGACGACGTCCCCGGACGCTGGAACGAACTGTACAAAGAGTATCTGGGAATTTCGCCGCCCTCGGATGCGATGGGCTGTCTCCAGGACATCCACTGGAGCCACGGCAGCTTTGGGTATTTCCCAACCTACTCGCTGGGAAGTGTGATGGCCGCCCAGCTGTACGCCGCCGCCGAAGACGACCTCGGCGACCTCGGCGCACAGACCCAAAACGGCAACTTCGAGCCGCTGGGCGAGTGGCTCGGCGAGAACATCCATCAGCACGGCCAACGGTACGAGACCAACGATCTCGTCCTCAAAGCAACTGGTGAGGATTTTTCGGCCGACGCGTTCGTCGAGTACGTCACTGAAAAGTACGGCGAGTTGTACGACCTCTAACCGACGGTAGGAGTTGGCTACTCGGCGCTTTTTGTACGCCTCACTGAACCGTCGGCCGACAGAACCGTTTACTTCCCGCTGGTCAATCGGTCGACATGGATATCCAGGAGTTTCGAGCGTCGATTCCGGCACTCTCCGAGGTTACGTTCTTTAATACGGGTGCGAGCGGGCCGAGTCCACAGCCGGTGATGGACGCCGCAACTGACTGTCTCATATATCACAAAGCCGAGGCCCCAGCCGCTGAGGGGATGTATCCGGCTGCTGCCGAGCTCCGCGAGGAGAGCCGTGAGACGATTGCGGCGCATCTCGACGTCGACCCCACTGAGCTCGCACTCACCGAATCGACCAGCGACGCGATCAGCGCGCTGGCCGCAGCCATCGACTGGCAGCCCGGCGACGTTATCGCCCGCACTGACCTCGAACATCCCGCAGGCGTACTGCCCTGGCAACGAGCGGCCCGCCAGCACGGCGCGACCGTCCGGGTAATCGAGACCCATCAGGGACGAATCGACCGCGAAAGCTACGCCGAGGCGGTTGCGGATGCCCGACTCGTCTGTTTTAGCTCGATATCTTGGAACTACGGCACCCGATTGCCGGTCGCCGAGTTAGTCGACATTGCTCACGACGCCAACTGCGAAGTGCTCGTCGACGCCGTCCAGTCGGCAGGCCAGACCCCGATGGACCTCGACGCCTGGGGAGCTGACTACGTCGCTGGCTCCGGACATAAATGGCTTCTCGGCCCGTGGGGCTCTGGCTATCTTTACGTTCGAGATGGTGCCGAAACCGAGCTACATCCGGCGCAGGTCTGTTACAGCAGCGTCGACGATCCGGATGCGGCAGAATACTCGCTCAAACCGAACGCCCACCGCTTCGAGCGTGGGACGGCCTCGCCGGCTCCACACGTCGGAATGGCGCGAGCAATCGACCTGCTGGAGTCGGTCGGACTCAACGAGATCGAAGTGCGGATTGAGGATCTTACAGATCAGCTAAAAGAGGCAATTCCGGCTGACCAGCTGTTGAGCCCCACGAGTTTCGAATCCGGACTCATCACCATCGATGTCGACGAACCCGATGCAGTCGTCGAGCAGCTCGAAGCAAAAGGGATACGGATTCGTTCGTTGCCAGAACCCGATGCTGTTCGGGCCTCGGTTCACGCCTTTAATACGGCCGAAGAGGTCGACGCGCTCGTTTCAGCGTTGGTCGACTGTGGTGCAGTCGAGTAACCCGTCGTTCCTCAGTCGCTCGAACGAACCGGTCGGATTTATCACCCAGAGACACACAGTAGCGGCTACTGGTTGAATCGCTTGTATGTTCACAGGACTACTCGTCTTTTTTCTACTCGGTGTGGTGGTCGTGCTGGTTCACAAGCTTGGCCACTACGCTGTGGGTCGGTGGGTGGTCGGGATTCCGCCTGAAGCCATCAGGCTGGTCCTGTTGAGTCTCCCGCAGTACGTGGCACTCCGTGATGGCGACCAGTGGGCCAGTCCGCTGACGTTCGAGGCATATCTTGGGGCTTACCGTCAGCACGACCCCGATTCGAGGTATCTCTCGGTGTTTCTGTCTGCTGGACTCGTCGCCCAGATTGCCTGTGTTTGTGTGGTTGGGGGCTTCGGTCTCGCGGCTGGTGTGCCGTTTGTCGGCCAGTCGGTGATTCTGATTTCCGGTATGCTAACGGGATTTCATCTGTTTTCGGATCTCGGGTCGACGCTGCATGTGGGTTCGCCGTCAGGCGATTTTTCAGCACTCTTCGAGCACTCGCCACAGTCAGCACTCGCGGCAAGCGTGGCGTTTGTGATCACGCACGGACTGCTGTATGCGCAGTTCTGAGTGCTACGAGGCGGTGCTGACGATCTTGATCACATCGCCGTCTTCGAGTTCGTAGCTGTCCGAGATTCGACGCTTGGTTCTGCCGTTGACCGCATGCAGATACCCCTCGGCGATGTCGGTGTGGACCGCTGCCGCGAGGTCTTTGGGCGTCGACCCTTCGGGCAATAAAAAGGCGTCCGGCAGCACGTTACCCTGGGCGTCAGTCCATTTGGTCTCGTTTTGGACTGGGTAGGCGGTAAGATGGTCCAGGAGATCGTAGACGGCGGCATTGAGCGCGCGCTGGACGCCCGTCCCGCCGTACTCGCCCATTACCTCGCGGATCTGTTCGAGTCCAGCCTCTTGGGCCTCGCTGAGATCACCCGTGATCTCGAAATCAGCGTCACCGGGTTTGTACTCAACGACGCCAGCCTCAACGCCGCGCCGGAGAGCCAACTCGCCGTCGGCGGTCGCGGGAATAACGATTTCGGCGGCCTCATTGAGTCGTTCGAGCGTCTCGTCGTCGGCGATGTCGACCTTATTTGCGACCAAAATGATCGGCTTCGTGCGTGCGCGAACAGTTCGAGCAAGGGCCTCGCGGTCGTCGTCGGCCCACTGGATCGGGTCTTCTGGGTACTCCAGCGAGCGTAGGCAGGCTGCCACGTCGGCGGTTGTCGCACCAAAGCCAGTCAGCAGATCCGAGAGCGTCTCATTGATATCGAAGTCAGGCGAGCGGGATTTACGCTCGACTGACTCCCAGTTGCGCTCGATGATGCCGGCGAGCCACTGGTTCATCTCGCGTTCGATGAACTCGACGTCCTCGACGGGGTCGTGGCTGCCCGCCTCAACGGGTTCGCCCTCGGCATTCGTTGAGCCTGAGGCATCTAGGACGTTCACAATCGCATCGGCGTTGGTGAGCTCGTCGAGAAACTGGTTGCCCAGCCCGCGGCCTTCGTGGGCTCCGGGGACGAGGCCCGCGACGTCCAAGAGTTCGATTGGGACGTAGCGCGTGCCGTCCAGACAGCGGTCGTTGCCACACCACTCATCAAGGTCGAGACAAGGACAGTCAGTGCGGACGGTCGCAACCCCGCGGTTTGGGTCGACGGTCGTAAACGGGTAGTTGGCCACGTCGACGTCGGCCAGCGTGGCGGCCGTATAAAAGGTCGATTTGCCCGCATTGGGTTTTCCTGCGAGCGCAACAGAGAGCATACGCCGCGTTCGTCATTCGGGTGGAATTGCCTTTCGGTCGTCTGTCTCGTCTCAGTCGCTGCTGAGAATGTGGTCGATCTGTGTGGCTTGCCCCGACAGGTCGGGACTGTCTTCGATCAGCCGCAGCACCTCGTGGTCGGTGACTTCTCGGTAGGATTTCTGGGTGGCCTCTTCGATGAGTGCTTTGTCCATGCGGAACTCGGTGCCCTCATAGACGACGTCGACGCCGGTTTTATCGAACGAAAGAACGGTCATACCAACCGTTTGCGGAGGATACTCAAAAGCACCACGAGTATCGCTTGGCTTTTCGGACAGCTGTCTGTCATCTGTCTTACGGACTGTTTATTACCGTTGGCCTACTGATTCGGCCTGTGTCATCTCCCGGCGACCCGCTTGATGAGCTGTCGATTCCAGACGGCACGACCGTCGAGGAACACGACATTGTCACCGACAGCGACGTGTTGATCGGCTCGAACAGTGCCATTGAGTTCGGCATTCGGAGCCGCACCATCGCCGCCGGCGAGCGCGTCCAATTCGGCCGCCATCTGGAAGTCGACAACGACTGTCGACTCGATATGTTGTGTGCGGTCGACGACAGCGTCCTCGTTGGCTCGGATGCCTACATCGGCGCGCGCTGTCGGATCGGCGGCGCGCTGTTGGTCTCGGGAGACCTCGATATCGGCGACGATGTCGAAATCGACGAAGGATTTGAAACCAACGGCTGGATTCACACCCGCAACCCGGTTCCCGCACTCGTCTTTTACTTTATTGTGCTCTCGCAGTTCCTCCGCTTTGGCGACGAACAGAAGGCCGAAGAGTTCGCCAGCGCGATTTCGCCCAACGCGGCCGAACAGCGGCCACCACTCGTTGTCCCGCGTGGAGCGAACATTTCTGACGATGCTTGGCGCGTCTCGACACCCGCAACTATTGGCGATGAGTGTCGAATCCATGGTAACATCCGTGCCGAATCGATTACGGTCGGCTCCGATACCACGATTTTTGGCAGTCTTCGCGCACGGGATGATATCGAAATCAGCGGTGGAACCGTCGTCATCGGTGACGTCACAACCAGAAACGGCACGGTCACGCTGCAAGCAGGCGCGGAGGTCCGTGGCGATATCTCCTGTCGAGACCTGATTGTCCATGAGGGAGCCGACGTCGAGGGCTCGCTCCGGGCGAAAGGCGAAATGAAACTCATCCGGCGGGCCGACCAGCCGCTCGACGCGACGAGTGTCGAACACGATGCTGAAACTGAAACCACCGCCGACGGCGACCCGCCGGCGTCGACCGAAAACGAATCGGCGTCTGGGGAGTTGGCCACAACAGATGCTGAGGAGTCAGCTGACGACGAACCCGAGTCCCAGCAGGCTCACTCGACTGATGCCTGACAGGCCTGCTCGAAGATCTGTTGGTGGAGCCGGTCGGTGACGGTTTCGGCCAGCGTTTGCAGGTTCACCGTATCTTCTCGATTGTATGAAATCAGCGTTTCGAGCGCGCCGTCGACGCCGGATTCGTGCTGTCGCCACAGTCGGACCGCATCACGCCCGGAGAGATCGGGCCGGTCGCGTTCGAGGCCAATGTCCTGTTCGATGGCTTTCAGCCCACCCGACAAGCCGAGCGTTTTGCAGGGGTACATCAGATCGAGATGGGGACACTCGACATCAAGTCCGAACGAGGTCTCCAAGAAGGGCTGGTCGAACCGAATCCCGTTGAAACTCACCAACAGGCTGGCCTCATCAATGGCCGCTTGGAGGTTCTCCGCAGTGAGATCATCACCATGGACGAGCGTCGTCGTCTCGCCGGCCTGATGATAGCTGACGGTTGTAACGGTGTCGTACTCCTGGTTGAGCCCCGTTGTTTCGATATCAAAAAAGCAAGCCTCCTCCCGAAAATTTTCATAGAGTCGCCATCGCTCGCTGCTCGGAAACGCCTTGTCGAAAAACGCCGAATCACCCATCTCAAGCCGTCGACTGGCCGTTTCGATGAACGACTCGATGTTGTCGGCAGTTTTCGGACCGACCAGTGAGGGATCGAAGCAGTCCCAGTCAGTCGCACCCTCGGCCCACAGGCTCCGTTCGGTCGACTCCCCGACCCCACTGACGGGGATGTAACTGTTCTCAATTCGCATACCCGACAGAGCGTACCCGGCCATCCTAAAGTTCACGCTCCCGAGTCGGTGTCCCTAAGCCGCACTCACCCGTCGACTCAGTTATGTGTGGTCGCTACACGCTGTTTACCCCCACAGATCGGCTCGCCGAGCGGTTCGGAATCGAACCTGCTGAGTCACTGGAGCCGCGATACAACTGTGCACCCGGCCAACAGCTTCCAGTCATTACCAATGATGACCCCGACCACTTGCAGTTTTTTGAGTGGGGACTCACGCCCGGCTGGGCTGACGAACGGAAAGGCCTGATCAACGCTCGCGCCGAAACCGTCGCCGAAAAACGGAGCTTCGCCGATGCGTATGAGTCTCGCCGCTGTCTCGTTCCCGTCGACGGCTTTTATGAATGGGTCAAGCGCGGCGAGGGAAAACAGCCCTACCGCGTAGCCTTCGAAGACGACCGTCCGTTTGCGGTCGCGGGCCTGTGGGAACGCTGGGAGGAACCAACTCGCCAAACCGGACTCGGGGAGTTCGGCACCGCTGGGGCCAACGACGAGTCGGCGGTCCACGAGACGTTCACAATTATCACCACCGAGCCGAACAACCTCATCTCAACACTGCATCACCGGATGGCAGTGATGTTGTCACCCGAGACGGAGTCGACGTGGCTTCATGGCGAGCCTGCAGACGCAAGCGAGTTGCTCGAACCGTATCCGGACGACGAACTCACCGCGTACCCGGTCTCCGAGCGCGTTAACAGCCCAGCCAACGACGACCCCTCACTTGTCGAGGCAGTCTCGTCGTAGCTGTGGTATGTATCTATCAATCTTTCATCTGTAAAATAAATGCATATTGAACACACAGTATAATAACCGGCATAAGCGTGTTTGCGGCAACTGTTAGTCGGTTGCCACATGAACACCTCAGAGACGCTGTCAGGTAGACAGACGGTCAGTACAGCGAGTCCAACAGCATGCCAGTCGACCACACCCAGCCAGCACAGGTGGTCCGATGGTTGATCCACTGCTCGTCGCCGGGATGATTGTCGCGTCGTTTGCCGGCGGTATCGTCGGGGCGGCAATCGGTGCGCTGCCGGCGTTCATCTTTACCGGGTTCATGGTTATTGCCGGCGAGGCAGCACGAATCGCCGGGCTTGTCTCGCTCGACGAAGCCGGACTCGGCTCAACCGGAATCACTGCCGAGATCGCCTTCGGGGCGTTTTTCGGCCCGCATATCGCCTTCGCTGGCGGGGCTGCGGCCAGCGCGTACGCTGCCAAGCAGGGCTACATGGAGCCTGGCTTCGGTGGGGGCTGGGGCTACCACGACGCGAAAAACATCCTGATCGCCTTCGGTGGGCGAACTGACGTGCTGATTGTCGGTGGACTGTTTGGCGTCCTTGGCTATCTCGTCTTTTTTATCTCTGATTTCGTTGCTGCACCCTGGGATCCGATTGCGTTCGGTGTCGTCATCTCCGCGCTTGCCCACCGTCTGCTGCTCGGCTACGACGCGATTGGAACGGTCAGAGGCGATGGCATCTTGGATCTCTCACCGTTCGACCGCGAGGAAACGTACACAACTGACGGTACGGCGGGCCAGCCCGAAGAACGGACAGCCGTCGAGCCGTGGCTGCCCTGGTTTCGCGAGTGGAGCGGCGTCGGTCTCAACGGGTTTGCATTCGGCGTCCTCGGCGGGCTCTCGTTTTGGGCCACCGGTAGCCCGTACCTCGCATTCGGGATCAGCGCGGCCAGTCTCGTCTTTCTCAATCTCGGCATCGAAGACGATTTCGGCGCATTCCAACTCAAACTCCCGGTGACCCACCACATCACACTGCCGGCGTCGACCGCACCGATGGCCTACATCGGAATCGGGCTCGCTGAGGCGGACCCGGCGGCCGTCCAGGCCGAACTCCTGTTGTTGGAGGCAGTGCTTCTGGGCGCGGTGTTCGGTGTGCTTGGTGCACTACTTGGCGAACTCTCCGAGCGGATCTTCTATGCCCACGGTGATACCCACTGGGACCCACCTGCGACCAGTATCGTTGCGACCACGTTTTTGATCGCGCTGTTGGCGATTGTCGGTGTGTTCCCGACTGCAGGCTGGGTGCCGGTGCCAATCTGAGCCGGCAGCTCCTTTTGAGGAATCTGTATTCGTTATCCCGAGTCGACCGCGTTAGCGATCTCGTCATAGTCGGGGAATTCGGGCCACTCGCTTGCGACCCACGCATACTGAATGGTGAGTTCGCTGTCGACGACGAAGACGGCAGGCCGTGGCTCGCTGAGGCCGGCCATCCCGTCGAGGTCGTTGACGATATCGTACTGTTCGGCTACCCCATTTTGTGGGTCACTGAAAAGTGGATACTCGATTTCGCGGTCGTCGATAAACGTCATATGTTCGTACGGCGTCGAAATCGATAGCCCGATGACCTGAATGTCGCTGTGTTCGTCGAACGCACGCTCCCGAAGCTCGTTCCACATATACGTCGACGGAAACGCGCCATCCATCGGATGGAAGACGAGCAGTACAGGACCCTCTGCCGCCAACTCCGAGAGGCTGGCATCACCCCAGTCCTCACTGGTAACAAGTGGCCGCGTGAAATCCGGAGCCGTCTCACCCTCGGTGGGATGGTCAGTCTCAGGCAGATCGACCACCTCGAAGCCGAGATCCATTACTGATCGCCTCCGTAGGTCGTATCGAGATACTCGACGATGTTCGCACTCTCGGACATCGTGACGCCGGTCGATTCGTCGACAATCGCGGGGACGGTCCGAGAGCCACTGACGCGTTTGACGACGTTGCGGTCAGAGTGCATCGGCTCAACAAACCGCGAGTGATACTCTAGGTCGTACTCGTCGAGTTTGCGGACGACGCGCTCGCAGAACGGACAGGCCTGCAGTCGGTACAACGTGATCGGCGGCTCGGCAGCGTCGCTCATGATTGGTGTTCGGTCGACGGATAGGTAAGAATGTCGGCGGATTCGGCCGCTGTTGGGCTGGCTAGTTGATCTCGACGATTTCGACAAGCGCGACTCCTTCGACTTTCAGATGCATGATGGCGGTGACATCGTAGCCGAGTGTTCCGTACTTTGGAATGGGCGTATACCCCCGAATGATCTTTCGGATGGGGACCGGAGAGAGTGGTTGTCGGTCGACTCAGCCCCACGCCTCTACGAACTCCGCCGGAAGGTTCGTTAGGTCGATACCCCAAGCCAGCGGCAGCCAGGCAATCGCCACGAGCGTGATCAGCACGATCCCGATCACGTTGAGACCAACGCCGACTTTCGCCATCTGCGGGAGCGTGATGTAGCCGCTGCCGAAAACGATGGCGTTCGGTGGGGTCGCCACCGGCAGCATGAAGGCAAACGAGGCAGCCGTCGCCCCGGCGATCATCAGTCCGAAGGGGTGGACGCCGATGCCGACCGCCACGCCGGCGAGAATCGGCATCAACATCGCCGTCGTCGCCGTATTCGAGGTGACCTCGGTGAGGAAAATCGTCATCGTGACGACCGCAAGCAGGATGAGCACCATCGAGACGCCTTCGAGCGCCGAGAGCTGCTCGCCGATCCAGGCGGCCAGCCCGGTGTCGCCGAAGCCGGCGGCGATAGCCAGCCCGCCACCGAACAGCAGGATGACGCCCCACGGAATGTCGACCGCGCTCGTCCAATCGAGCAGGAACGTGTGGTCGCCATCGGCGGTTTCGGTCGGCCACGTGAACAACACGAGCGCACCACCGATTGCGACAATCGTGTCGACGTCGTCGGGGACAGCCACGAGTTCGGCCTGGCCGATCAGGCTGGCTCCGATCCAAGCCGCCGCCATGCTGACGAAGACGACCGACACCATTCGTTCCTGTTTGGACATCGCACCCAGCGCGTCGAGTTCGTTGTCGATCGTCTCATCGCCGACGGGCAACTGATCGAACTGTGGACTGATTGCGACGCGCGTGACGTAGATGTAGACCGTCACAAGGCCGACGATGGCGATGGGAACGCCGTACAGCATCCACTCGGCGAATGAGATGGTCTCGCCGAACAGTTCGCCCGCCTGGCCGGCAAACAGGATGTTCGGCGGCGTGCCGATCAGGGTTGCAACGCCGCCGACCGAGGCCCCATAGGCGATACAGAGCATCAACGCCACACCGAACGAGAAGTTGCCCTCGCTGGTGTCGATCTGAAGATCGGTTTCGTCGATCAGATCGGCGGTCTGGTAGATCACTGCGAGCGCGATAGGCACCATCATCATCACGGTCGCGCTGTTCGAGACCCACATCGACAGAAACGCCGTCGCGAGCATAAAGCCCAGAATAAGCCGCGAGGGCTGGGTGCCGACGGCTTTGATCGTTCGAAGCGCGATCCGACGATGCAGCCCCCAGCGTTGCATCGCCATCGCCAGGAAAAACCCACCCATAAAGAGGAAGATAAGCGGGTGGCCGTAGGACGGCGTCGTCTCGGCGACTGGCAGCGCGCCGGTCAGCGGAAACAGCACGATCGGTAGCAGGGAGGTCGCCGGAATCGGGATCGCTTCCGACATCCACCAGACGGCGACCCAGGCAGTGACCGCGCCGACGGCCTGACCCTCGGGGGCGAGTCCCGCCGGCGTCGGCGCGAGCATGA
>Ga0207421_10008925_pt1 | contig 10238 bp, 10 predicted proteins | sample SodLakKL_010_SED_4_FD_187542 | JGI IMG/M metagenome (GOLD analysis project Ga0207421, IMG submission 187542) | Alkaline sediment microbial communities from Lake Tanatar, Kulunda Steppe, Russia - 8KL_010_SED (SPAdes) (version 2) | ecosystem: Environmental > Aquatic > Non-marine Saline and...
CCTCATCTAGGATCAACTCGGATGGTTTGACGGGCGGTGTGTGCAAGGAGCAGGGGCATATTCACCGCGCCATTTTGAGACGCGATTACTACCGAATCCAGCGTTCGTGAGGGCGAATTACAGCCCTCAATCCGAACTACGATCGGGTTTCGGGATTACCTTCCCCTCTCGAGGTGGGAACCCATTGTCCCGACCTTTGTAGCGCGCGTGTAGCCCGGGGGATTCGGGGCATACTGACCTACCGTAGACCTCGCCTTCCTCTGGCTTAGCGCCAGCGGTCCCCCTAGTGTGCGCTCATCCTTGCGGATGGGGTGGTAACTAGGGGCGAGGGTCTCGTTCGTTATCTGACTTAACAGAACGCCTTACGGTACGAACTGATGACGGCCATGCACCACCTCTCTGACATTCAGGCAAAGTCGTCAACTTGACCCACATTTGTCAGTCGCCCCCGGTGAGTTTTCCGGCGTTGAATCCAATTGAACCGCACGCTCCTCCGGTTGCGGTGCTCCCCCGCCAATTCCTTTAAGTTTCGGTCTTGCGACTGTACTTCCCAAGCGGCGAGCTTAACAATTTCTCTTCGGCACCGAGTGCCCGCGTAGGACTCCCGACACCAAGCCCGCATCGTTTACACCCTGGACTACCCGGGTATCTAATCCGGTTCGCGCCCCAGGGCTTCGTCCCTCACCGTCGGGTCCGTTCAAGCCAGACGCTTTCGCCACTGGTGGTCCTCTAGGGATTACAGAATTTTACTTCTACCCCTAGAGTACCTCTGGCCTTTCCCGGCCCCAAGTCTAGCAGTCTCCCTGGAATTCGGACGGTTAAGCCGTCCGATTTACCCAGAGATTTACCAGACCGGCTACGAACGCTTTAAGCTCAATAAAAATGACCACCACTCGGGCCGCGGGTGTTACCGCGGCGGCTGGCACCCGTCTTACCCGGCCCTTATTCTACCTGCTCTTTACACAGGTGAAAAGCCAACACTGGGTGTTGGCACTTGGAGTTCCCTCATCGTGGTTTCCCACATTGTGAAGGTTTCGCAACTGCTGCACCCCGTAGGGTCTGGACTCGTGTCTCAGAGTCCATCTCCGGGCTCCCCCTCTCAGGGCCCGTACCCGTCATAGGCTAGTGGGTCAATTACACCCACTACTACCTGATAGGCCGCAGACTCATCCTTGGGCGTCGGAACTTTCGATCTTGGAGCATTCCAGCATCCAAGAACTATGGGGAATTGTCCTCAGTTTCCCGAGGTTATGCCCCACCCAAGGGTAGATTATCCACGTGTTACTGAGCCGTTTGCTGGGCGCGCGAAGCACCCTCAACTCGCATGTCTTAATCAAACTCCAATAGCAGTGGCCGCCGGCAGGATCAACCGGAATTGAGAAATAGGAATGTACAGGAACTAAATGGGGTTATTCTTGAATCCAAATTAATATACCCCGCCTGGCGGTGGATAAATTACACCTTTCATTGTACGTCTGTCGGACTCAAGAGATCACGGAAAACGCTGAGGGTTATCCGGGTTTCTTGAATCCCCATCTTAAGTGATTTCTCCCAGAATGGACCACGTATTTAGTTTTTTTCATGGTCGCTTACTTGGCAACCACCCATAATAGGTGATCGTAGGAGTATTACCATGACCCAAGATGTATTTAACCCTTTTCACAGCAAGTTTTAATATCGCTCACCCAAAAACTTTTATTTGTCATCACTTTCCATTATCTAATGAAAAGAGAACGTTCACAACTAAAAATGTTCATCTATATCCTCATTGCGGTTATACTACCCGTTATAGGTATATTAGTCAACCATCTCTACAAGCCTGACCATATCTTGTTATCTATGTTTTTTGTAGTATGGATGGGCTTCTTTTTGATGGCTCTCCAACCTTTTGATGTAGAAGGTTTTGAAACTATAGACCCTTGAACGCACGAGTATCAGTACTCAAAATCTTCATCATCGCCTTCATAACTAAGAAGACTCAGTAAGGGTCATCTCATCATCTGTTTTGACTATCTCAAGGACGAAAATAAACTTTTTCATGTGTATCAGGTTAGATTATAAATACGGAAAGCAGGATGTTATCCTATGTTAGATTTCAACGAAGATAAACCGATCATAGGCGTCGTTCACCTTTTGCCTCTACCGGGGAGTCCAGGTTTTGAAAGTTTAGAGCCGATCCTAACACGGGCTTTATCCGATGCAAAAAGTTTGATCGATGGTGGGGTCGATGGTTTGATCATAGAAAATTATGGAGATAGACCTTTCATGAAGAGAGTTTCTAAGATGACGGTATCGTCTTTTTCCATGGTCTGTGCTAAGATCGAGGAGATGTGCGACTTACCCATGGGGATCAACGTTCTTAGAAACGATTGGGAGAGCGCCTTATCCATGGCTAAATCATTGGGATCGTCGTTCGTTAGAGTAAATGTTTACATTGGCTGCTGTATAACTCCAGAGGGTATTATGGAAGGCGAGGCCGGGAATATAATGAGGTTCCGAAAGAAACACGATATAGACGCTTCTATCTTTGCCGACATACAAGTTAAACATGCGGACGTCCACTATCCTAAAGATATGGTGACCGCTGCCGTGGAAGCATCTGAAAGAGGCATGGTCGATGCACTGATAGTATCCGGAAAAAGGACCGGAAAACCTGTTGACCTGGAGGACCTTGAAAAAGCGAAATATAGTGTGGACGTACCCGTATTAGTGGGTTCCGGCATAGATGATAAAAATGTGAAAGAAGTTCTAAATCATTCTGATGGTGCCATAGTCGGGACCTATTTTAAAGAAGATGGTGTGACTTCCAACCCTGTGTCCGAAGAACGGGTAAAACACCTCTTGAAAGAGATAGAGCGATACCGATGATCTACAGGCGACCAAAACCATTTTATCAACCGTTTTATTCTGAAGACCATGAAAGTGGTCAAAGAGAGTTTTAGAGTGAGTACGCAGGCGGAGCTGGATATAAAGAATATCACCGACCAAGGACAAAGAGTAGTCGCTAAAAGCGGTATACAAGAGGGTATGGCTCTTTTCTTTGTTTCTGGATCTACAGCCGCTATAACCAACATCGAGTACGAATCAGGTCTGATACACGATATCTCAGAAGCTTTGGATCGGCTTTTTCCCAAAGAAGCTTATTACAAGCATCACGAAAGATGGCACGATGGAAATGGTCACTCGCACATCCGTGCCTCATTCATCGGTCCAAGTTTTACCGTGCCCGTATCTGAAGGCAAACTAGACCTGGGAACTTGGCAGCAGATAATACTCTGTGACATGGATGTAAAAGCTAGGGAAAGAGAGGTCAAAGTAAAAGTGATGGGTGAGTAACTCCACAAAAGCCTCACTATCTAGATGCCAAGTCAGCTAGCAATGCTTCCAGCTGTATCTGTTCATTAGCTCCCTCTACCAATCTGAACTCTGTTTCTCCAATCCTATCTATCAGTTTCATCTTTTTCTGTATGTCCATGGGGATATCGTAGACCTCGTTGTGGATCTGTTTTATTATATCTTCACCAGATAGTCCATCTTCCACTACCAGGTCGTCCAGCTTTTCTTTTGCCTCTCTAAAATTACCTTCCACCGCTTTTTCAACAAGAGTTCTGATATCTTCAGGTCTTGCTATGTTGGCACTCTGTCTGACCACGTCTTCCGTTATATCAGAAGTGGTGGACGCTGAGATCTGTAAAAGATTCGTGATCCTCCGAAGGTCTCCTTTACAAACGCGGATAAGCATCTTTTTTGCATCTTCGCTTATATCTAGCTGCTCTTTTTCTGCGATAAGTTCTATCCATTTTTTTACGTCGTCTTCCAAAAGGGTTCTAAATCTGAAAACGGCGCACCTCGATTGGATAGGATCTATTATCTTTGAAGAGTAATTACAGGATAGTACGAAGCGGCAGTTATGTGAATATTTTTCCATGGTCCTTCTAAGGGCTGCTTGAGCTTCAGGGGTCAACGCGTCTGCTTCATCCAAAAATATTATCTTAAATCCGATCTCACTGGAAGAAGAAGTCCTTGCATATTCCTTTATCTTGTTTCTGATAACGTCTATACCCCTTTCATCCGAAGCGTTAAGTTCAAAAAAGTTGGCATTCCATCCCTCTCCATACATCTCTTTTGAAAGAGCTATCGCCGAAGTTGTTTTTCCTATACCTGCGGGTCCTGCGAATAGAAGATGAGGCATACTTTTTTCTTCTACGTAGGCCTCTAATCTTTCTATTATCCTATGCTGTCCGTAGACTTCATCTAAACGCTCTGGCCTGTATTTTTCTGTCCAAATCTCTTGCATTCTACCGATCTAGGTTAGGTGCTTCATCGTTAAATTTTTTTCCTTACTCCTTTTCTCCAAATTCGAAAATAAAATATAATATGATGCGTATAGGGATGTAGATATCATGACAGATGAAATAGAGGAGGAAGCAAAGGTATTAGTGGAGAATAACACCAGGAAAGAATTGAACGATCTTGCTCGAGAAAAGGGTATAGAAGAGCCTGAAGAATATCCTCGGAAGATGGCGTTAGCCAAGGAGATAGTCAGGGTTTTGAAGGCAAAAGAATATATGAAACGGCCCACGGGACTTTATTTCGAAAGGTGATCACAGTTCCTTATTTGCCACACAAGTTTTATAAAACAACTTGACATTCCCTACTAAGATGATATTCGGTCGAAGAGGTCCAAGAAAAGCTAGCAACATCCAACGAAGGAACTTGGTCAAAAATGCAAAGAATTTAGCCAAGGATCCACTGAAGGTGGTACCAGAATGTGAGGGTAGCTGTCTTTTATGCAAGTTTGGAAGATCTAAAAGGAAGATAAAGAAGATAGCTAAATATTCTAGATCCAAAGATACAAAAAAGCTAGAAAAGTATGCTAAACGAGGAACCGGACTGTCGAAAGCCGTGGCTAGTACCCTTCTTTTTGGCATAGAAAAAGAGGCGGATCTGGTCACCACTGCCATGACCCCTCAGGGTGAGATAGCTTACGCTAAGAGAAGAAATGTAAACACAAAGAGGTTGGTAGGTGTTCAACATTTTGACGACCCTCAAAAAAGGTTGATCGCATACAGTCCCGAATCTGAAAAAGGTTTTCATTTTTATTCTGTGGGAGATAAGGTCGTATGTACTGGAAAAGAGCCCGATCCCCCTAAAAAGTACGTCAAAGACGCGATGGAAAGGATACCATACACATTATCTAAAAAAGGTGATACCTATGTTTGCCCCCACATAGGAAATAGAGGGAAAAAGGAGGAAAAGGATCTGACCCTAAAGTGGAAAAAGGTCGGAAAGAGTTTCACCCTCTGCCAAAGATGTGCTAAGGATGATAAAAATCTATTCATGATTTTTACTGAAAGAAAACTATCTGATGATAATTCCCGAGCTTTTTCTATACATGGAAGATGGAAGATGAGATGTGAAGGCGATTGTGAAACCTGCCGTTTAGAAGAGAGGGTAAACGTAAAGAAAGGTTTGAGGAAAGATTACTTCAACGGTTTGTCCGATGGTGAATTTTTAAAGCGGTATACAAAAGAAAGCAAAACAGTGATAAAGGAGAGAGGGAACCTATTCATCAAGGGAGACGTTTGTTACGGGAAGGACATGAAGGCATTTCTCGATCAGTTAGATTACGAACCATGGGAGAAACCCGCGGTGATTTCCCTATTAAAAAAGACAGGCGAAGCCGTTTTAGAAGAAGGTACCGTGAATGAACTTTTGGAAGAATATTGGGATGGATATAAAACAGAAGTGATGAGATCTATACTTGCAGATGAAGAAGTCATCAAAGAGGTTTTAGATAAAGACCTACGTCCTAGGGAACTATTGAGAGAGCTAAACAGTGAGAAAAAGAAGAAAGAAGAACTCAAAAACCTGCCGGAATTCAAAAAATTGCCACCCGAGGCTAAGTTTGCAGACAGGATCGCCAAGATATACAAAGTAGAAGGAAAAGAAGAAGCGATAAACGATATCGAAAAGCACAGTCTTTCCGATAAACGGATAAAGTCCATCGCATATGGATTCTACGTGGCTTTTGGAAAGGGAGAGTCGAAAAAATGGAAGTACGATCAGGCCGAAGTTGAATCGGGTGAGTTTTTAGCAGAATATATACAGAAATTGTTGGATTCTACCGGAAAAGAGTATGCGAAAAAACTTCAGGACATCGTTAAGATGAGTGGGTCTACGGCGACGGTAGTGTTAACTAGTGGAGAAAGGATGAGATGAGCAGGGGTTATTCACATGGCCAAAATAGAATGTAAATTGAACTTGGAGTACCATGAAAAAGAAACTGCGGAGATGATAGCCCGATCTATACGGCCTGACAATATGGGCTACGTGGATTGTATATTAGATGAGTCCGTGCTCACCTGTCATCTAGAAGGGGAAAATCCTCTCCAGTTACTGCATACGGTGGACGATCTACTCATGTGCGTAACAGTAACAGAAAAAACCTTGAAAAGATAATTCAATTATTTCCTCTGTTGAGGTATCTTACTATGTAACCAGCGATCTTATTTCTCATCTGTTTAGATCCTACATCGGTGAGTTCTTCCACTTTATCTTTATTATGTTCATAATCATCTGGGTCGAACTCTTCAGGATACTTCTCTACTAATTCGATCGCGACTCGTTTTATGTATGTTGGCCTTACATTTCCCATGTTGATTCCTCGTATGTTGACCCGTTGATTTAGTTGCCCTGATATAAAAGTTGCCCTACAAAAAAAAGAAAAGAAAAAAGAAAAATTTTTCACAAGATATCAGCCATGGCTTCTTTCAACCTTTCTATACCTTTTTCGATCTCATCGAGAGAGGTGGCATAAGAAAGACGCAGATAACCTTCTCCTTGGCTTCCAAAAGCCGTTCCAGGGAGTAGACAAACTCCTGCTTCTTCCAGCAGATGATCGGTCAGCTCTTCACTTTTCATACCGGTCTCCTTTATGTTGGGGAACGCATAGAACGCCCCCTTAGGGTATATACAACTGAAACCCGGAACTTCGTTCAAACCAGAAACGATGGCTTCGCGTCTCTCTGTAAAATGTTCCATTATGTCATCAACGAAGTCATGGGAATTTCTGAGTGCTTCCACTCCGGCTTTTTGGACGAAGGAAGTGGTGCAAGATATAGCATCTGCAACAAGCAGGTCCATCTTGTGGATCAACTCTTCTGGACCAATGGCATAACCGAGTCGCCATCCTGTCATGGAATAAGCTTTGGAAAAACCGTCGAGCAAGATAGTTCTTTCTTTACATCCATCCAGATACGCTGGAGAATGGTGCTCCATCTCATCATAGAGCATCTTACTGTATATCTCATCCGATAGTACGTATATATCATTCTCTTCCGCTATCTCCGCGATGGCTCTTATGTCACTCTTGGTTAAAACAGACCCTGTAGGATTCTGAGGACTGTTCAACATGATCACCTTTGTATCGTCCGTGATCCTTTTCTCTATCTGTGTCGGCGTCATCCTGAATTCGTCTTTTTCGTATAGAGGTATCTCTTGTTTTTTAGCTCCGAGATATCCTATGGTGGAATCATATGTGAAAAAACCGGGATTTTGATATATGACTCCGTCGCCCTGTTCGACCAAAGCTAGGAGACCAAAAAATATCCCTGGTTTAGCTCCTGGTAAAACCATTATCTGTTCTTTAGTGGGGCGGAAACCTCTTGTTTCTTTTATGTCGTCCTGTATAGCTTCTACGAGATCAGGGATCCCCATGGTGGGGACGTACTTTGTGAAACCGTCGTCTAGAGCCTTTTTCGCCGCTTCCTTGACATTTTCAGGACTTTCAAAATCCGGTTGTCCTATCTCGAACCTAACGATGTCTCTGCCTTCTCTTTCCATCTTGTTGGCTTTGGTCAAAAATTTTATCGGCGGTTCACCTTTCAGCATCGAAAAGTCGCCGGCTAGACCTTTATTCATCGGGTCCACCTAGCTCAGGGCTGAGGTATGTAAAGGTCATCGGCTCCATGTTCCGATAGTTTTAGGTCAGGATATTGTTCTTGGATTATGTTATGTATTATCTCCGCATGCTTGACTTTTTCTTTTGTCAAGAACTTATGAACCTCTGGATCGGTCCAAGGTTTGTACATGCCGCCGCCTGCCGCTAATCCTTCACCTGGCTCTATCTTGAAGTAACAAGGGGATGCAACACGGGCTAATTCAGGTCCTTCGTAGAACCTATTGAAGCCACCCATGGATTCCGCTAGCAATATATGGATGTCTATCGGTATATCGATCGCCTTTCTTATAGATGCGAACATAGGTATGCTCAAGTCACCTAATGGATTGAAGGTTCCTGCTCCTAAGTTTTCCAATACTTTTCCACCTGCCGCGTTCCCATGTCCCGCATATATCGATACTTTGAAAGTAATATCTTCAGGGATCACGCCTTTTTTCTTTAGCTCGTTAGCTAGCCAGAGAACTCCTTCATCAGTGACTAAAAATCCCTTGAAACCAAAGTCTATACATCTCTTTATATCTTTGAAAGCTCTGACTATGTTATCAGATCCTCTAACTCTTAAACCCGATAGTGCACCCTCAGGTGTAACCACTTGCCTTCCTATGTTCCAACTTGAACGTGGGCCTGGAGTCAGTATGACTTCCATGTCGTTGTCGTGTGCTAGTTGTGCAAAGTCTTCGAGCTCATCATCCGTAAGATACGTGCTGCCCATCACAGTGCATATCAACCTGTGTATGGGTATGTTGTCTCTTTTCTCTCTTTCTTCTATCAAGGCCCTTAGGGTCGAGGGACGCTCTATACCCGATATCTCCATACGGTAATTTGCTCCGTCAGGGAAAGTTTTCTCTGACTTGGGTAGATCCTTTGGGTCTTCACTCGGCACGCCAACATCTTCCATCGCTTTCAATATTTCTTCAATCTCACTCATTGTAGTCCAACCTCTTATAGTGATTAGGGGAATCGACTATCCCTATATATAGTTAAGGTTAGAACTACTGTATGAGTTCTCCACTATATTTATAATATTTTATCATATTTAGTAATGAATTAATCGATGAGGTTAAATATCATCACTTATCTAGAAAATATGGATATGATGCATCCAAGCAAAAAAAAGATCATTTCGGCTCTTCCGCTTTTGGGGACGGCCTTTGTGGTGTTATTAGCGCTTAGTAGATCAGATCTTCTGTGGTTTATTTTAGGTATCGTATCTCTCTTATCGATATACGGTTTGATGAAAGTCGAGTCCCATCCTAGGTTAAAATTTGTATTGGTGACTTTGATTTTGATCAACCTTTTCTTAGGAATTATTGGACTATCAAAATACGTGGGAAATCCTTTACAGGGAGTCGGTCTACCTTACATCGTGATCGTTTCTCTTTTGGCATTCACGATCATATTCAATTTTCATCACCTCACATCTTTTAGGAGCAATTATCCCTTTACGCTTTTTTTTATCTTGATGTTTTCTTTATCCGTTGGCAATTTGGTCGGTATAGGTGAATTCTTCAGTGATCAGTATTTTGGAACTAACTTTTTGGAAAGCAATCATGAACTCATGTTGCAGTTGTTGATCATATCTGCAGGCAGCTGTATCATGGTGCTTTTGTTTTGGTTGTACCTGGGTAAGTCTAAACTGAAAAGCATAAAAAGTTTGACTTCGCCGTTGGGTCTTAACGTCAAGATCGTCGGTAAAGAAATGGTAAACGTGCTATATTCTATATTTGGAAATAGGGGCCGCGCGTGGTTACCTAAATTTTCTTTACTCCTTCAGATAGGTATAGTCCTTTTTGCCATATATGCGTTCTATGAACGAAATTCTATGTGGTTTTTCACGGCGGTGATATCTCTTGGTTTGACTAAAGTTCCCTTTTTCTTCACCCGTAGAACGAAGATGGATATCCCTCCTTCGTTGAACCTCTGGATATCCAGTGCGTTGTTCATACATGTACTCGGTGAAGTCAGAGGATACTATGATCATGTTTGGTGGTGGGATATAGTCACACACTTCTATTCTGCCGCTCTTCTCAGCATATTAGCGTTTGCCATAATGCTTGCGATATCCCGTCGTTCCACTTCTTTGGACCTGCCGTTGATGATGGTTCCCGTGGTAGTGATCCTTTTTGCACTGATGATGGGGGTCGTTTGGGAGATATTTGAATTTTGTGTCGACCTGTTGTGGGATGTGAACATGCAGTATGGATTGCAAGATACGGTCCACGATATGGTGATCAATACCTTTGGTGCAGTAGTCGCTTCCATGATGGGGTATTAT
>Ga0207421_10008926_pt1 | contig 10237 bp, 7 predicted proteins | sample SodLakKL_010_SED_4_FD_187542 | JGI IMG/M metagenome (GOLD analysis project Ga0207421, IMG submission 187542) | Alkaline sediment microbial communities from Lake Tanatar, Kulunda Steppe, Russia - 8KL_010_SED (SPAdes) (version 2) | ecosystem: Environmental > Aquatic > Non-marine Saline and...
CTGATTGGCGCCGATGTGGTGGTTAACGAGATCACTGCCCAGGCTGAAGCTGCCATGTGCCTGGATCCTACTATTGACACCCTTTTTGAGATCGGGGGACAGGATTCCAAGTACATCCGTTTCGACCAGGGTGTAGTGACGGATTTTGATATGAATAAGGCTTGTGCCGCCGGTACAGGTTCCTTCCTTCAGGAACAATCAGCAAGGTTAGGGCTGGATGTGGAAAAGGATTTTGCCCGACTGGCACAACAGGCAGAAAGACCCTGTAATCTGGGTACGCGGTGTACTGTGTTCATGGAGTCGGATCTCATCCATCATCAGCAGAATGGGGCGAACCGCGAAGCTCTGGCGGCGGGTCTTGCCAGGGCGGTAGTTGCTAATTACCTGGAAAAGGTGGTGGGACGCCGACGTATCGGTAAGAACATTTGCCTGCAGGGGGGAGTTGCCGGGAACTCTGCAGTGGTTGAGGCTTTCAGACAGGCCCTGGGAAAGCCTGTTACGGTATCGACGTTACATCGTGTTACCGGCGCTTATGGTGTAGCTCTCTTTGCCCTGAAGCATATATCAAAAAATAAAAAGCAAACCTCGTTTCGCGGATTTCCCACTGAAGATAGCCGGTTTGACATTCGGCGTTTTGTGTGTGACGGATGTGACAACAGCTGCAGTGTGTCCAGTTTGCAGGTCGACGCCGGCGAGAAAGTTTACTCTGGGGGCATATGTGGCTGCTACGATACTCCTGCACAAAAGAAACAAATTGTATCCACGCCAGATCTTTTTGCTCAGCGCAGGCGGATTTACGAATCCTGTCTTACCGAAACTTGTGGACAAAAATATTCGCAATATAGACGGTTGGAGGAGAATGACCGGGTGGTGGGACTGCCCCGTTCACTGTTTTATTTCTACACTTTACCGCTGTGGTGGACCTTTCTGCGTCACCTTGGCTTCAAGGTGGTACTGAGTTCGCCTACCGGTCCGGATATGTATCAACGTGCTACTCGTGAGACCCGTTCCGAAACCTGTACGCCCGTCAAACTATGTTACGGGCACGTGGAAGAGCTTATTTCGAAAGGTGTGAAAAAGATTTTTATACCGGCTGAGATCGCTCAGTTTTCAGAAGAAAACTCCAGCCATCGTTCCTATCACTGCCCTTATATCCAGGGGATACCCTACATGATGCGGGCTGCTTTTCGAGGTCGTGCCGAAATAGTAACAACAGCGGTTTACCTGTCAGGTGACCGGGAAAACACCCTTCGTGCTATGGAGGATGTGGCACGCAAACTGGGTGTTTCTTTGAAACGAGTTAACAGAGCCGCAGAAAATGCCTTTCAAATGCAGTCCCGTTTTGCAGTGACCCGTGCCGAAGCCGGTCAAAAGGCGTTGCAGCAGATAGATCGTTCCCATACTGTCGTTTTACTGGGAAAACCTCATCATGTCTATGATAACGGTCAGAATATGCAGATAGTTCATAAGTTGCGTAAAATGGGTGTTACGGCTTTACCCTATGATTATTTACCACTCCGGGAGGTGACACTGCCGGAAAGCTGGGATAATACCGTATGGAAAAATGCCCGGGATCAGATTCGGGCTGCCGTCCTGTCAGTTCAATATGGCTTGCCCACCATATTGCTTACCAGTTTTGGTTGCGGTCCGGATTCTTTCGTATCAAGTTATCTGGAACAGATCCTGCGCGGTCATCCCCATCTTCTGATAGAAATGGACGAACATATGGCAGATGCAGGTTTGGTTACGCGTCTGGAAGCTTTTTGGGATACGGTGCGGGCACGCGATCGATCTGCAAAAGGTATGGGTCGTATACCGGAGGTTCCGGTACTAAAGCGGCTGTCTAAAACGGTGGCTCCCATAAAGCCTTCGCAAAAACTTCGTCGCACGCTGGAGAACCGTACGCTGTATATACCGTACATATGCCGGGGACTGAACGAAATTCTTGTTGCAGCATTGAAGAATTCTGGTATCTCTGCTGAGTCTTTGCCTCCTCAGGACCAATCCGTAGAAGATCTGGGCAGAAAACATGCCGGCGGTAATGAATGCCATCCGTATATCCTGACCCTGGGCGATCTGGTACGCTTAACGGAAAGACCTGACTTTGATCCTGATAAAGCAGCTTTTTTTATGCTCAACTATGACGGCGCCTGCAGGCTCAGCCAGTTTGCCCATAGCCATAAACTTGCTCTGCAGAGAATGGGATTAGAGCAAATGCCCGTGATTGCTCCCATAACGGGCACAAGGTCTGAAGAGCTTACCATGCTATTCGGTATGGATGTCACCCAGGCCCTGTGGAAAGGATGGCTTGCCGCGGAACTACTCCTGCGACGTCTGTATGCCACCAGACCGTATGAGCTGGTGCCGGGCATGGCAGATGCCGCCTATGCCAGGGGTGTGGAGAAGCTGGCTGATGCGGTAACCGCATCGTCACATGTGGAATACCTTTTTGACCGTCACCTGATAAAGGCCTTTCGCCAGGGATGGGAGGATATAGGTGCCGTGCCCGTTTGTCATGCTGGAAACCGTCCACGAATAGGGGTTATCGGCGAATTTTTTACCGAGCTCAATACTTTTGCAAACCAGGATCTTATGAGACGCATGGAATCTCTGGGCGCTGAAGTTGTTCCCCAGGGATTTACGGTGACCAACGTCCTGATGTACTATTACGGACATTACTACGCCCGTCAACGATGGCGCAGAGGTCGATTTTTATCAGCACTATATTACGGCGGCGTGAAATACTGGATGCTCCACTGGTTAGAGCTTCTTGCCGGTGCAATGAAGTCAGAGGAAGAAAAAATCGAGAGTGCAAGCCGCATGATACCACCCCAACATATCGAACACGCGGTTTGTGATACTATACACGGTGATATTGATCCCATCACCAGCCTTTTTGTAGCTCGGTTCAAAGATTTTGTTCAGGAAGGATTGGACGGGATCTGCTGTCCCCTGGTGCTCAATTGTATGCTGGGTAACCTGGTTCAACCAATTTTCCGTCGTATAGCCAGTGAAAACGGTGACTTGCCCCTGATGGTGGCATCTTTTGACGGGTTGAAACAGACCAACCTGCAAAACCGACTGGAAGCTTTTATCGAGCAGGCACGCGCCAGGCATACATAAGATATAAAAGAATGTAGCTGTTCAGGGTGTTTATCCATGTCATTCTCGCTTTCCTGCGAATGTGGGGGGGTATGCCAGTGCGAGGGTTGTGGTGCCAGTATAGATGACAATAAGTGGACTTCCATGGACTGACATGGACAATATGTACAAAAATACAATAAGACTGACCGGATAAACCAGAGAAAGTAGTTTTTGCAAGGGGAGCCGATACCGCCAGAGGCGGACTGTAAGTCGGAGATCGGCGCTCCCAGGAAGCCGGAACTACACCAATCAAGTGCAAGTTTTTTATATTTTGCAGAGTTTATTTTCAGAGGAGTTCCTCACGTCAACTCAGGGGAGCTGTTGAAAAAGACAATTTTCGAAAAATTAGATACCGAAAAAACGGGAATTTCTAGATTGCCAGAGAGTCAATTTTCTATGCTCTTCGACAGCCCCCAGGAGTTGGCGCCACCAATCATGAATCCTCCAAAGGTGTTCTTTCAGGAAGACCATAACAAATATTTTGAAAGATACGTCAAATAATCTCAGCGTAGAGCCGCAATATTTTGCGTCTCAGAATAGGACAAACAAAGAAAAAGAAGATGGTATCACGCGAAGGCGCAGAAACGCAGAGAGAATTGACTATAATCAGTTTCACACCAGGGTTATTTCTGATAATTGTTAACTGTCAATTTTTAATTATCAATAGTATTTTCAGGGGGCTCTCCTTTACCCGTATCTAATGCATGACGACGGAGAATATTGACATCATTAGCAATTGAAAAAAGAGCAAGTGTCCATTCTGCAATGTACTGAAAGAATAAAAGAGAGAGGTATCCACTTGCCAGCAAGTAGCCAAGGGCTAATAATCCCCAAACGAAAGCTGTGTCTGTTACCGTCACTCTGAGGAGAAGAGGGACAAAGAAGGGTACTATGCCTGCCACCTGTGTTCCGGCCACCCATATCATAATCATGAGGGGGATACCCATAAAAAGTGAAAAAATAAGTATTATTTGTCCGATAGTTTTTATGAGGGTAGCAATAATAGGAACAACAGCATAGTCAGAGGGGGGATATTTACCAATCTCGCGACCCTGTAAGTACAAAACCTTCATGGCAATAAACCATGCGAGAGGAAAAAATAGTTGCCATATGACGGTGGCTATCATCCCTCTTATAGTTAAATCAGTGATGTTTTGCCATGTTATAATCCAGATATAAATGAACCAGAGACCTGAAAGAACCGAGACCAGACGAATAATAAAACTCATAGTTTTTTTTATAAATGTGCCGGACTTAAAGGTGTTGAGTAATGGCTGGACATTTGTTATTTTGCGGAGCAGCGCCATTATTATCAAACCACTATAATGTAGTAATACTGGCAGTTTCTTTTTCAATACCTTACTCCAGAAACCCAGCCGGTAAAAAAAATTTTGAACCTTTTCGCGAAAAGTTACAAGCAATATAAGTAAAACTGCAAGTAAAACAAGTAATAGAATAACTGAAATGATTTCAACGGTATAATATAAAAAGAAATCTAACATGATATATCTCCTTTAAAAATTTTGTGACCGGTATATTTTACATTGAAAGAGCTGGGATGGAAGTACAAAAAAAATCAAAATCCGTGGTCAAAAAGTGGTTAGAGGATTTCGAAGATCAAAGGGCAATATCAGGAGATATAATCCAACTATTTTATAATGGCGAAAATGGAATATAAGTAATTAACTCTTTTTACACCGAAAATATATTTCAATAGTTTTCTTCAGGAATGGAATTTACAGAATATTCTGGGAAAATAGGAAGGCAAAAGTACGAGGGGTTTAAGGGGGAATTATGGATGTATCAGCGTGTCTGGACGTAGGGGGGACAAAGTTACAGGCCGCGCTCATAAATAATGAAGGGACGATTTTCTTTAAAACCATTGAACCTATTGACAAAAGAGGCGGTGAATATACCGGCGGTCAGATTATCGCAAAAATTAAGGATGTATACGATAAATCCCAATACCAGGAGATGAACCTTTCTGGAATCGGTATTGCCTTACCCGGTCAGATAAAGGATGGCGGTAAAGTCTGGGCTCCGAACATTTCTGATTGGCAAAGTTATCCTTTAGAAGAAAAAATAAGTCAATCTATTCCTTCATCATGGGGCCCTGTGGTTACAATAAGTGATCGACAGGGGTTTGCTGAAGGTGAATACTGGCTGGGACGAGCTAAAAATACCAGGAACTTTGTTTTTATAGCTATTGGCACCGGCATAGGTGCCGGGATATTTATAAATGGAACATATTATGGCGGCCATCGTGGTCTTTCAGGTTCAATGGGCTGGCTTACGATAAAAGGAAGGGTTCATGAAAGTCCTTGTTCAGTGAACCATCTTGAAAATTATGCCTCCGGATCGGGCATAATTAACACAACCCGGGAAATATTGGCCCGTTTTCCGGAATATAGCGGACAGTTAGCCGATATTTCGGAACATGAACTTACAGCACGGGATATCTTTAAGGCATATGAGGAAGGTGATAAAGCAGCCCAGAGAATTTTTGATAATGTCATTGAACACTGGTCTGGGGCAATTGCAGATTGTACAAGCATTCTGGATCCACAGCTTATTGTGCTGGGCGGAGGATTGTTCGGTCCGGCCTCCCGGTTTTTATCTTCTCTGAAATGTGAGGTGAATAAACGTCTTTCTCCTGCTCAAAAGGGTACGGTGAATATTACCATCTCTTTGCTGGGAAGTGAGGGGGTTCTTTTTGGAATCAAGCGAGTTATTCTCAGAAAAATGTAATATAAAAGGAGATGTGTTATGCTGGCAAAAATGTGGTTGGAAAATGCCCAATCAGTTATGGGTTCTATTGAAAAGACCCAATTAGACAACATCAGGAAAGCAGCCTTGTATATGGCTGAATCCATTGCCCAAAAGCGCTGGGTTCATACTTTTGGATGTGGTCATGCCACTCTGCCGGTAGAAGAGATGTATCCCCGTATCGGGGGGTTTGTTGGTTTTCATCCCATGATTGAACTCCCCCTTTCATTCTTTACTCATATTGTCGGAGAAATGGGTGTAAATCAATTTGTATTTTTAGAACGTGTTGAAGGATACGGCAGGGAAATCATGAAGAGCTACCGTTTTGACGAAAGAGATACCATGTGGATATTTTCCCATTCGGGGATAAACAATGTTAATATTGATATTGCTCTCGAAGCAAAAAAGCTCAATATTCCGATTGTTGCTATGGGTTCTGCTGCTGAATTTAAGGCTACCGAAACCAGGCATTCCAGCGGAAAAAATCTCTTTGAATTGGCAGATGTGACGGTTGATACCTGTGTCCCGGCGCAGGATGCATCAGTGCCTTTGCCCGGACATGTTGATAAAGTTGGCCCGGTTTCTACTATTGCCTTTGTGACCTGCGTCTGGATGGTCATTACCACTGTAGCAGAATTACTTGTTGAAAAAGGGAAAAAACTCTATATACATCCATCACATAATATTCCGGGCGATACGACGGCACGGGAAAGACTCCATGAAGCCCTGGAAACATATAAAGACCGTATTTCCGGGGTGTGAGGTCCTACAAAAAACTGAGCATGGCCAGGAGGGAAGAGAAAAAGCAGGATAAAACAGCTTACCGGAAAGAGAAGAGAGAAACAGCCCCAGAAAATGTTGCATCGATGGACAATAATTGCAGGATAAATACTCCAGAAAAAGAATGCAGGGAACTGGAAGACAGAATATTGAACAAGATGAAAAGGATGGAGATAAGAACACCGAGAAATATACCGCTGTAAATACTCTTGCCATGTTCCGTGTCAGAAAAATTCGTCATTTTCTCGGTTCATACTTTTAAATGCTGACTTTCTCATGCTGTCTATTGACCTATCAACAACATTCGGCAGAAGATTTAAGTTTTATCATTATTTTTTATTTCAGAAAAACCTAAGAACCAGCATCCGGGAATTAAGGTAGTGGTACGTCTCTTTTCTCCCAGGTTTCTAACCATCTTTTCATCGTTATTTCTGTTATAAAGCTTCAAATTCAAATCAAGCTTAGGTTATGATTTGTGCTTTTAGCCGAGCATAGAGGTCAATCCCCCTCAGGTGGACCGTAATCTGAAGATTGACGCTCCCGGGAAAGAGAACAGAGAAACATACCGCTGTAAATACTCTTACCAGGTTCAGTGTCAGTAATGCCCATTGCTTTGGCTGTTCTTATTGCAGCATATTTGTTTTTCTATGCCAGGTACCGAGAATAGTTTTTGAGAAAAATTATCTGGATAAGAATTCTGAACGAAAAAACTTTGAAACTCACAATAATTTTCATTGGTGACGTAAATATCAGCTCAGACTGAGTAAAGCCCTTCAAAATATGCCATTATGAAACGAAAAATATTGCATCTCTATTTTGTAAAATCAAAAACACTCCATTTTGTAAGGTGAATTTTAATGGCTTTAACTTTGCAATAAAAACTGTAATTATATTTAGATCAATATTTATTATTGTAAATGTCTTTTATGACAACTTGTTAAGAACAGAGACATATAAAAAAAATTACAGTAATGTTTGACATTCAGAGTAAGATTTATAAAATATAAAATATGTTAGGCAAGCCTAACAATTAAGTTGAAGGTGGTTTCTTATTATGTCATTAAAATCACTATCCATAGGAAATTATTTAGAAGACATATTGTTTCCTGAAAAAATAAAAAATGAGGTAGGGGGAACCTATGTGGCTGAAAGAATAAGTATTGCTAAAACTAATGGGCAACATGCTCTTTTTCAGGCAGAAAGGGAAATGGTCAAGGGTTTAGAATGCTATCTTAACAGGATAAAAAGCCGGAATCATAAAAGAACGTCTGAGATAAGAATAAAGCGTCATATATTAAAGAATAATTTGCAATCAGCGCTTAATATTTCTGCGATTATTGTCGAGAAGAATACGGCTCATAGGTATTATAAGAACACAAAGCCATTGTTATATATGTACTTCATTTTCCTTTTTTATTCTACCTGTCTGGAATGGTTGGTGGTAGTGGTGATCTATCAGAAGATAACATTATGAAATGGAATAAAAGAACATGAAAGACCTTATGGTATATCTCATAACTTCTTTACTGTTGATGATTATACTGTGCTATGCAGTTTTCAGAGGGTTAAAAAATAATGAGGGTCCCTGTACAGGTTGTAATAATTGTAAAAAAAAAGAATAAACATAAAGGAGGATAGTTCATGTATAAACGACAAAAAGGGTTTACCTTGATTGAACTTTTAATCGTGGTGGCGATCATTGCTATACTAGCTGCAATAGCCATTCCTAATTTTTTGCAGGCTCAGGTACGGGCAAAGATCTCCAGATCCAAGTCTGATCTGCGTACGATAGCAACTGCGCTTGAATCGTATAATGTAGATCATAATGTGTATCCTTATTCGAGCGGTATAAACTCACAAACCGGAGAAATTGAATTGCAAAATACTGAAATGGCATCAGCTCACAAGTTCTTATCGAGGGCGATTACAACGCCAACAGCATATCTGACATCAATTCCACTGGATCCTTTTGCTACAGAGTATGTCCCGCCAAAAGAAGGGAAAAACTATTTTTACACTAATCTGGCACTTGAGAAAAGACGTGATTTACAGCCGCCATGGCCTGGACCAGGTGGAGCCTTTGAAAATCGTCTACAATTTTTGGGAGACTGGGCAATGTGGGGGTGTGGTCCCGATCTGACAAGGGGCTCATTATCACCGGCAAATATTGGTGGACCGGAAAGCACGGATTATTATAAAGGATTTTATGATCCTACGAACGGCACCATTTCTGGTGGTAATATTTTCCGATCCCAGAGACATGTTAATTTAGGATATTGATTGATGATTAAAATAAGTAAAACTCTCAGAAATATGCTTATAGCCCTTCTTGGTGCTATAGGCATATTGATTGTCTTCATGTATATTTCTGATGGTGATAAAGAAGAATATAAAGAAAGGCAGATTTTGAAGCTTTCGGCACCTTCTGATGGGTTGCTGGCGCCCCCACTTTTACATATGGTCAGGACTGAGGCATTGAAAAAGGAAGATATTGAGCTGGAATTTGTACCATGGCGCTCGCAGGAACAATTGGTTGCCTATATCTTAAATGGATCAGTTGATATAGTAGGCCTACCATTGCCAGGTGCAGCAAATTTTTATGACCGAGGAGTACCTCTACGTTTTATCGGAGGATCGCTGCAAAATGTTATTCATATTGTGTCGAATGATAAACAAATCAATTCATTTTCAGATCTTGAAAATCGAAACATTGTTATCCCGATGAAAGGGCGATATCCTGATATCTTTTTTCAGGCTTTATATCGAAGTTTACAACAAAAACATCCTGATTTTACTTTGCACATTCAATACGCTCAGTCTTCCCGGGATGCAGCCAACATGTTAGCCGCAGGAAGAGCAGATGCAGCCTTGATAGCTGAACCACACGTTTCAATCCTTTTGGAAAAAAGTCCTGAAAGGTATTACCGCTCCCTGAATTTACAGGGAACCTGGAATTCAATACAGGGGGAAAATCTACATATACCGGTGGCAGGAATAGCAGCATTGCATGAGACAGCTTCGGATACTGAGCTGCTTCAAACTTTCTGGCGGGCTTATGAAGAATCTATGGAATGGTGCCTGACACATCCAGAAAACGCTGCCGGTCTCTTGAAGGAGTTGACCACTGACAAGACGGCTCTGAAGGGTACTAAAAACGCTTTTCAGATTAGTGCACGAAAACCAACACCTTCCGGTGAAGAAGAGGAAGTTATTGAACTTTTTCTTCAAACATTACAGGAGGTGGCTCCGGAGCATTTTACTGTCCCGGCTTCACAAGACTTTTATTTTTGGAATGCAGCAGAAAAGGAGAAGTGATAACCATGGATGTGAAGATAACCAGACATCCTTCACGCTACATTTTTCTGGGAGTGGGGGTACTCCTTGGTATATGGTGGGTTCTATCGATACTTGCTGGCCCCCTGCTTATTTCTTCTCCCTTTGCTACTTTCAGTTCTCTTATTGCCATGTTGAATGACCGGTCGTTTTATGAAAATATCTTCTGGACAGTTTATCGCATCGGTGGGATTTTGTTATTTGCAGGAACCGG
>Ga0207421_10008928_pt1 | contig 10236 bp, 13 predicted proteins | sample SodLakKL_010_SED_4_FD_187542 | JGI IMG/M metagenome (GOLD analysis project Ga0207421, IMG submission 187542) | Alkaline sediment microbial communities from Lake Tanatar, Kulunda Steppe, Russia - 8KL_010_SED (SPAdes) (version 2) | ecosystem: Environmental > Aquatic > Non-marine Saline and...
GCTAGTTTCGAAACTTGGGAAGGATTGAGATGGAGATACCTGAAGAGCTCGATGAACTGCTTGAAGACGCAGTGGAGAAGTTCAACGAGATGGACAAGGGCAGAATCCCAGAAAAAGTCCCTACTACAATCAGTATAGATACTCCTGCTATGGATCCGCGGGCGTAAAATGGTATTTTTCCAATTATCTTAACGAGAGGATCGAAGATTTGTAGAGTTGAAGAGCCTTTAAACAGCTTCTTTGCAAGTTTCTTGCTTCCATTCCTTATTTTATCCTTCAATAGCCAGTCAATTACTATGAGGAAGAGAGTAAAAAACAGGATTCCTAATGCAAAGATTTTATTCCAAATCACTGTGATATCCTTCTCCTTGATTATCTTCAAAGCTTTGTTCTTGGTTTAGTCTATGTATTTTCTTTCTGCGGAGGTTATAAAATTTAGCAGAAGCAAGAGAAAGTGCTCAATCAAAAATAACATAGATTTTCGTTTATGTAAAGTGAAGGGATGTAATGCCTAAAAGCCCGGGTCCAACTTCTTTAAAGTGCTACTGGAGAGAAGGACCGGCAAACCCCGACAAAGGGTTTAGATTGGTCGTAAAGTACCGATTTAGGAGAGAGTCCTATCCGACGAAGGACTATTCCCCCAGTAATTAGATTTCTATACTGATGGATCCGAACCGAAGAGAAATAGGGAAATCTTACTGCTTATTAAGTGTTGGAACGAAGTAAATAGTCTAAAAATGCAAATCAAATTTTTCAATGTGTACGCCGAAGTCCTCTGGCTCTAAGTTTTCTTTCTCCATATCATACTCTGAATATTTCCCCGCGCTAACCCTTAGAACACCGTTTCCCTTGAATTTAAGAAATCTATCTACGAACTCTTGTGTGTTCATTTCAGGAACCTCACACTCAAAACCCAGCTCGTGTCTTTCTCTTAACCATTCCCAAGCGGTCTCCAGATTTGATTTGTTAATTTCTTTGAGCCTTTCTATATACTCTTCATCCAGTTCTTCGTACTCCATGGAGAGATTCACAGGGGCACCATCTATCATGGCCACAATCCCTTCTTCAGTCTTGAAGATATCCTCAATTTCATTATCTAGAACCTCAAGATGCTTCGTCACCACCCTCTTATCTTCTTCAGTATTCTCAAAATAGGCACCTTCTTCCCAAGGTAGTGATACGTCGACGGCCTCCTTATAAAGTTCTTTGAATTCACTTTCTTCGTCAAGATTTTCCTGCAGATATTTATCAATAAAAGGATCTAATTTTTCATGTAGGAGTTCCTTTTCGTGATCCATTTTCTCTTCAAAATAAGGGACTTCACTCCCTTCTTCCACGTCATAATCCTCTGAACCCCGATCTTCTTCTGTTTTCATCTTCTCTTCTTCCATCCCTTTCCTATCATATCCCTCTTCTTCAAACTTGTCAGAATATTTTTGAAATTCTACAAACCTCTTCAAGTTTTCCCTAATTCTTTCCGTTTCATTTTCCATTGTACTCACCTTTATTGGTATTTTCATCACCTAAGACTTAAATACCTCATTCTTACTTCTCGAAAAATTTTTCATATTCCTCATAGTTATTTAATTCATCTTTTCTGGGCCTTTCAGCCGCCTTTCCGGCTTTCCCTAGGTCCCACTCACCATTGTTGTGCATCTGACCGGCATGTGCGATGTATATATCTGGCATCAAATCCTTTGTTGAGTCTTCTTCATTTTCGTCGAGAGCCTCTTTAAAAACCTTTTCACTAGCACCACGTTTTAAGAATGGTTTGTCACCATACTCAGATTCCCCGACTAATCCATTTTCATCAACTCCCGACCAAAGTATTCTCATCTCCTTTCCTGGTGTTACCTCAAAAAGACATTTATTATTCTCAACAGGCCTCGAAAGTTTATCAGGTGTTCTTGTGTCCGTTACATTAAAGATCTCTATCTTGCTTTTCAACTGTTCTTTGTTTCCGCCATCACCTTTGGCTTCTAAGGCATCTTTATGGATGTAAATATCTGGCATGATGTCTATATCTTTGCCCTTCCAGGTGCCGTCTATAAAACGTTCTACGAATTTCTCTTGGCCAACTGAATCTTCGTCGTCATACTTAGTTCTAAACTCAAGGCTATCATAATCGACATCAAGGCCTGAGTAGTCAATTTGATTGAGACCTAGTTTATCACCCTTTCCTTCTATAATCCCCTTTATTACTTCCTCGTCTGTCCCGAAACCTTCTTCTTCGTAGAGAAGTCTGGAAAATACAAGCCTTTTTTCAGGTCTTTTAAAGTAATCAGACTCCGAGGCATCAAATCCTGTAATAACATGGCCATTGTAATCTTTACTGTCTACAGCAACATCTACATTTTCCGAATCACCATTTTCGTAGTATATGTCTATATCTGTGCGATTGTACATTTCTGTGGAGCCTGAAATTGAAAGCTCCAAAGAGTTTTTCTTATCAATATTTTCAAATTCATCGGATGGCATATGACCTACTTTACGCTGATCATAGGTTATCCTTTGTTTGCTATCAAATTCAAAGGAATCGTACTTCTCTTCTAAATCCTTCAGGAACTCATACTCGTTACTATCCCTTTCGAGGAGTTCTTCACCATTCTTATCCGACATGGTACCACATGTTATTATTATTAAGTAACAACTAATATATAAAAGTAGGGGTAAAAAGAACTATAATGGCGTTAGAAATCCCTCAGAGCCCTTATTTTGGTGCTTTTGGGTTTATAAAGAAGCAAGATTTCTGTGTCACTTTTTGAATGAACGGTCCCTCCCAATTACCTTTAAATAAAAATATCCTCATAACTTTCTTGTTGTGATGGCATATGGACGTCGAAAAAAGGTTCGAGCTCATTGAAGGTATAGCAGAAGAGGTGATTACCGAGGACGAGCTTAGGGAGCTTCTCGAGGAGAAGGAGAATCCGGTTATGTACGACGGCTTCGAACCTTCCGGCCTGGCGCACCTACCTTTCGGAGTCTACAGGGCACTTCTTCTTGAAGATCTTATGGAGGCTGGTCTAGAAGTGAAGCTTCTTCTTGCCGATTGGCACGCTTGGCTAAACGACAAAATGGGTGGAAGCCTGGAGGACATACAGAAGGCAGGAAAGTACTTTCTGGAGGTGTGGGAGGCTGCAGGAATCGACACAGACGAGATAGAGGTAATATGGGCCTCGGAGCTGGTTAAGGACGAAGAGTACTGGAGGAGGGTTTTGAATGTGGCCAGAGGTCATACTCTGAACAGGGCAAAGAGGGCACTTACTATACTTGGTAGAAAGGATGCGGACTCCGGTCCAGCGGCAAGAGTCTACTATCCTTCTATGCAGGTGGCTGACATATTCGAACTGGGAGTGGATATCTGCCAGCTTGGTATGGATCAGAGGAGAGCCAACATGCTTGCCAGGGAAGTTGCCCCGAAGCTCGATGAGGAAAAGCCTGTGGCAGTACACCATCACATGCTCATGGGCCTCCAGAAACCAGATATTGAAGGAGGATACGATGAGGACGAAGAAATAGATAAGGAGATAGCCTCCAAGATGAGCAAGTCAAAAGAGGAGACCTGTGTATTTGTCCACGATTCGGAGGAGGAGATAAAAGAGAAGCTGAAAAACGCGTACTGTCCGAACAAACAGGAAAAGGCTAACCCTGTTATGGACTACGCTAAAGAGATAGTGTTCAGAGCCTTCGATGAAATGAGTATAGAGAGGCCTGACAAGTACGGAGGAGATGTTACGTATCACTCCTACAGCGAGTTGAGAGAGGACTTTCTTTCAGGCGACTTACATCCACAGGACTTGAAGATGGGGGTAGCTGAAAGGCTGAACGAGCTTGTGAAGCCTATCAGAGAGCATTTCGAAGAAGACGAGGAAGCGAGGGAGTTGTACAAGGAAGTGAAGAGAATTTACGAAGAAAGCAAGACAAGGTAGTCTGCTCACCTTACTGTTATCTTCCCATTTCTTTCCCACGTACTGATAAAACCTTTGGTTCTAAAGCTGTTGCTGTGATAAAATGTATGGCAACAGTTCGGTACGGTACACTATCCGTTTCAATGAGAAGAAGGCGTGTGAGAGGGCAAAGAGTCTACTGAGATCCAAAGGTCCCGAGAAAGTAGTCCAGAATCTTACAGACGAAGAAAAGGAGTACGTTCACAGTACAATGCAGAGACTTGAGGATAACAGGAGCTTCAAGGCAAGGTGGGGTCGTCTGTACGAAGACAACTTCCCTGAGATGCTAGAGGAGGAATTGGAGGAAGAATGATCGAAGACAGTCGACGGTCCCCGCGGAGGCAAAACCAGTTTTGTATTTTCTTCTATTTCCCTAGGTCCAATCCAATGAAGTCCAGCTTTTTTAGAGCTCTTGGATCGAACTTCAGTCCTGTGTGCCTATCCCCACCGGCACCTACTACGTAATCCTTATTCAATAGTTTCCTGTCGTAAAGAGTTGGACATTCACCGTGGAAAGCAAAGGGCGGTACGCCTCCTACCTTGTAGCCCAGCTTCTCCTTTACTTCTTTCGGATTTGCGAGTCTGAAGTTTTTGTAACCCTCCTTTCCTTGTTTCTCGAAATAATTTTCTATCTCTTCCATATTTACATTCTTGTTGCCGGATACTATGGCCCCGACGTATTTGCCGCTTGAGGACTTTAACAGAAGAGATTTGAGTATCCTGGACTTCTCCTCTCCGAGAGCCTCCGAGGCCTGCTCGGTTGTTTTGCCACTCCTTTCGTGCTCTATCTTCTCTACTTCTATATCAAATTTTCCCAAGACCTTATTTAGTTTCATCCTATCCGTTGAAAATAGTCTGTGGAACTATAAAAGAATTGAAGAGAGGGATTTAGGGGTCACGGCCGCCACGTTTGCATTTCTCATCTATAAGATTCAAACGTTGCGAGGATTTCCAGCTCCAAGGCATCGTCCTTACTTAGGCCCAGCTTCTTTCTGACCTCTGCAGGGACGACTAGGCGGCCCCTGGAGTCCAGCTTTGCTGAGAATCTTATCTCGTGGGTTTGAGAAGGATTTTTGAGACTAGGAGCGGTCGTGGTAAAAACGTCCACCCTTTACAGTTTCATCCATATGTATCACCACACCTACTAATTAGAACTCCAGACTTAAAAAGTTATGTGGGATGAGTAGTAACAGAATTATATTTGGCATTATAATCACCAAAACTAAAAATAAGAGGAACGTTAGAAATATTTCTAAATCTGAGAGATGTATTCTTCCATGGCTTCCTTGCAGCTGTCGCAGTAGATCTGTCCGGATTTAAGCCTATCTTCTGTGTACTTGATAAATTCGGAAATGTTTACCCCCTGTCTCACCACGTCCTTGTTGGCACAGTGTTTCCCGTACCTTTCAACTAAATCATCGCGTTTGAATTCATCAGTTGCGCCAAAGAGGTGGCCTAGTTCATGGTACACCATAGTTTTGAAAACTTCTTTCATATCTATGTTTTTATTTTCCCTTCTTTCAAATCTCCTCGTTGAGACTGAAGTAGCTCCGTATCTTTGTGTTGCTCCAAATATGAAATCATACACAAACGACCCCTTCTTCTCATCGTATAGGTTCATATCCTTACCTGTCACAAAGACATCCAACTTATTATTACGAATATCTTCGGGCACGCCCTTCATCAATATATCATTAAGTTCTTTTCCGTCGACCTGATTATTCTTTACAGCTTTGTCTCTCATTTCCATGGGTGACATTCTGTAGAGCCTTCTGTTTTTATTTCTCCCATCGACAATTTCCAAAGGAGCATCAAGTTCATCGATAACAGTTTCCAAGCATTCTTCCACGGCTTCGTAGTATTTATCAGTTACTTTCGAAGTTCCATGAAGCAGCACCGAACCAGATCTTCTTTTCTCTCCATCGCTGAGGTCAACTTCAAAATCTACCTCGCCACCTTCGCTTTCTTCAGCCAAATCCTTCCACTCGACCTTTACCTCCTCTTTGTCATTCTCATCGGTTTCTTCAGTCAGATTCCAATCGGCTTCAAACCTGTCTTCATCCTTTTGCGGCATTTGGACACCATAGATTACCTGATTACTAAGTAAGTAGTGTTGTCATGCTTCCCGAGGACCAAGGAAACTCCCTTCGTATTTAATCTCTGCATGCCTTCAAGATCTCGTCAAAGCTTTCTATCTCGTATCCCAGTTCATCACTGAATTTGAGGGAACGGCTCGCTACCGATGATTCGTTGACATTGAATCTTTCTGAAATTTCTGGAAGAGGCCTCCCTTCGCCCGCTCTCTGTGAGGAGAGGTAAACTGCCGATGCAGCAGACTTCCTTACCTTGTCGAGCGAGCCCTGTTCCTTCGCGTCATCAAGTATCCTTTGAGCTTCTATGTATTCTTCATCGGAAAAGTCTTCTGGCGCGTATGCAGTTAGGCATACACTTGGTGAGGAATTTGCTTCTAAATCACTCCCCCTGGGTTCTCCCAGAGCTTCTTGGAGTTCTTTTGTATATTTGCGGATATCATCATCGTTGAAGTTCATAACCTTTCCTATCTGGGATGCACTTTTTCCATCTCCTAGCTTACGGCTAGCTGTGTATAGAGATATTGCAGCCGGACGCTCAGGTCTCAGAGTAGGCTCAATGAATTTTCCACGGAGTTCTTTAGGAAATTCTTCCTTTCCCAAATTTGCCCTTCCAGCCTTCATTTTTGCCTTATCTATTATTTCTTCAGTTTCTTCTAAAATACCTCTAGGAAAGTGCAGCTCTGCATCCCCAGCTTCTGCAAATTTGTAGATGCTCGCCGGCTTGATATTGTACTCCTTTACAATTTGATTTAAGTAGTGACCCGGTGATTTCTTATTCCTATCTTCGTGTATTCCAGCTGCTTTGGCTACGTCTTTTGGCCTTGCTAGTACAGCTTGGTTCTGTACGGAAGCGTAGGTTGCTGCGGCTGCTGCTTCATCGTAACTTTTACCGGCTACGAAACCGTCTTCCTGTAAGTTTTCGTAGAGCTCTTCGGCTGTTGCTATAAGATCTCCCTCTTTCTCTCCAGAAACATCCAGATTGTAAACTATTTCTTCTATCCTCGAATCTTCTTCAATATCCATATCATAACACCTGTTTCTACTTATTAGTGGCAAAGATTTATATATCTTTTTGGGACGAGACTGTTCTTAAAAATACTCAGAGCAATTAGTTAACCAATGGCAGAGATTCAGGAGATCGCGGAGGATATCTGGAGCAGACTTGAGGGAAATATAGAAGCTCTCTACCTCGCAGGGAGCAGGGCCGTAGATGCCGAGGAAATGCATTCGGACTTCGACTTCTTTGGAATAGTTGACGAGGAGTATAACTTTGATGAGGAAAGAAGTCTGAACAAGGAGCTCAGCGAGAAGTACGGTGAAGTGATCAGGTTCCGAGGTCTGAGTCTGAAAGAGCTAAATGGAGGAGGGCAGAGGGGAATTATTACGAACTACGTTCCTATGTCTGTCGTTATCAAGCCCTTTCCTAACTGGGAGCATCTAAAGGGTAAAAAGTACAGCTTGGAAGACTTCGATGTTGAAGCGGCTAGTCCAAAGGAGGAGGCTCAGTTCTATGTTAAGACTCTTCGAGAGAAGCGAGAGAAGGCAGAGGAGGAAGAGCTTCCTATGCCCTTTGAGGATTATGTCAAGAACGTCCTACGTCTCATGGGAGCCGAGGAACAACTCCAGGGAAAGGACTTCACCCAGGACTTTGAGAAGATTGTGAAAAGGGCACCGGAACATGCAGAGGAGCTTGCACAGATCTGCTTAAACTTCAGGAAGACAGGAGAAATGGACAGGGAGAGGTTCTTTGGGAAACTCGATGAATACTTACAAACTTTCAAGTCCAAACATTCTATTTAAGATGAGCGAAATGGTGAAATTACCTTTCGGATTGGATGTCCTTGAGAGAATCAAAAAACTGGAAGGCGTAGAGAGCATTGCTGTTCATGGCTCTTACGTATACGGCGAATTGGACGAATACTCGGATATAGATTTGGTCGCCACATGCAGTGAAGTTCCTCTTGTTGAGTCTCGCGAAGAAGTTCTCCGTGAGGTTGTAGACAAAATTAACGAAGATTTTGACGTTCCGGAGAGGTATCTTGAAGATACAGACTATATTGAAGTAGATGATGATCACATGGGAGTTGATTATGTGGAGATGGAATACTTGGAAAGTCTGGTCAGTAAATTAAATGAAAAAGGAGAGCTTCCCAAGGATGAAATAGAAGATGTCATTAAATTCCTGTACTATTCTAGAGTAATCTATGATCCAAAGGACAAACTAAGCGAACTAAAAGAGAGGGTTCCGGAATCAGATCCTTCCTTGGTTAAATATTTTCTCTACGGTCTTGAGAAAATTAATCTGGATAAGGAGTGGCCTAGATGGAGTTTAGAGGCGGCCTTGTCCAGGGATAACTACTTCCAAGCCTCCAAAATATTCAACAGAGCTCTTGAGAGCTATCTTCTAGCCTTGTATACGGTTAACGGAGAGTACTACGGAGGTCCTAAAAACGCCGCGTTTACGATAGAGAGACTTGAACGTAAACCTGAAGATTGTTGGGAGAAACTTCAACAGATAGCAAGGATGGGGAATAGCGAGGAGGAAGTGAGGGAAAAAGTGAAAATATTCCAAGGTCTTCGCGAAGAACTCCTGGAAATTATCGAAGAGGAAAACATTTTACGGGGTATGGAAAATGAATAGCTTTCCAAACATCAGAGAGTATGAACCTGAAGACAAAGAGTCAGTGAAAGACCTTTACAAGGACGCGGAGTACTTGGAGCCGACCTTCTCGAAGCTCGACGATCCTCATTACAAGAAGTTTCTTTACGTAGAAGAAGATGTAAAGGGAATTATAATTCTTGCTGTCCCGTACCTGACCCTAAAGATCTATAATCTTTGGGTAGATGAAGATTCTAGGGGTGAAGGAGTTGGATCTAGGCTTATTGAGTTTGCCGAGGACTACTGCAAAAAGAAGGATTTAGATGGGATCAGAGTAGCTACAATGCATGACAATGAAAGAGCTCAGGAGTTTTATCAGAAAAACGGCTTTGAGAAAGCAGGCAAGGTAAGGAACTACAATGTCGAAGGAGAAACGATGGTATTTTTCTATAAATCTAAGGACGATTTTAAGGCCATATCTTAACTTTATAAAACTCCGGTTAACAGGTAAGCGTATGGATTTCGGAGAGTTTATGGACTGGCTTAAGGGCGACAGTAGAAGGAAGCTTATGGAGAACCTTTCCTACTGTATCATAATCCTGGCGGCAGTGATGGTTGTAGTTGGCCTTGGAATCGGTACTGTTTATCCTGGACTGCCAGTTCTGGTCGCTATAGTTGGTTCGTTTCTCGCTCTGGTGGGAATAGTTTTATATATCTTGTCTGAACTAGTAAGGATTCTATAAAGTGTGATGATAAATGGCACGAATGTATTCAAGGAAACACGGCAGTTCGGGCTCGAAGAAGCCACCCAGAGAGAAGCCTCCTCAATGGGTCGACATGAGCCCCGAGGAGATAGAAGAGAAGATCGTGGAGCTTGCCGAGCAAGGGAAGGAGCCCTCCGATATAGGAGAAGTCCTAAGAGACCAGTACGGCATACCTTCTGTCAAGTACTTCGATATGAAGATAACGGAGGTTCTTAAGGAGAACGATCTCAGGGACGGGATTCCCGAGGACCTGAGGAAACTGGTCGAGAAGTCAGAGAAGATAAGGGACCACCTCGAAGAGCAGCCTAGAGATTCTTCCGCTGTCCACGGTCTGGAACAGACGGAGTCCAAGATAAGAAGGCTAGCGAAATATTACAAGAGAGAAGGTAAGATTCCACAGGACTGGAAGCACGAAACGGAGAAGGAGTTTCACAAAAGGAAGTAGTTTTTCTTTCAAGGTTCGTTTGTCTTTCCAGGTTAGTTTCGAAATTTTTACAGTGTTAAAATGGATATTCCAGAAGAGCTTGATGACTTGCTAGGAAAAGCTGTCGAGAAGTTCAATGATATGGATAAGGTAAGGATAGTATCACATTACGATGCCGACGGAATCTCTTCTGCCTCTATAATTCTTGCTGCATGTCTTCATGAGGATAAGAAGGTGCATCTCTCCATAGTAAACCAGATAAGGCCCGAGCTTATAGAAAAACTCAAGGAAGAGGGCGAGGAAAATATAATTTTCACGGATCTCGGTTCCGGTCATCTTCCCTCTGTCAACGAACTGGAGGCCGAGAACATCATAGTTCTGGATCATCATCATATATCAGGCGAGCTTG
>Ga0207421_10008931_pt1 | contig 10234 bp, 9 predicted proteins | sample SodLakKL_010_SED_4_FD_187542 | JGI IMG/M metagenome (GOLD analysis project Ga0207421, IMG submission 187542) | Alkaline sediment microbial communities from Lake Tanatar, Kulunda Steppe, Russia - 8KL_010_SED (SPAdes) (version 2) | ecosystem: Environmental > Aquatic > Non-marine Saline and...
GGAATCCCGTCCGGGGCGCTTTCTATTCGCAATGGGTTCTGGAGGGGTCAAAGAGTATGTTTTGCTTGCAAAATCAGAATTGGATGTGAAAAAAATCCTTTATTTAAAAGAGGAGTCTTCTGTAACTTTTATCGGACGAAATTACTTATAGGGTCGTTAAGAATAGAATTTATAGGGAGATATAGGTGATCGATGTAACCTGCGATAGAGAAGACCATGATGTCTGTAAAAATTATTTCTACTTTAATGGAGTCTGGTACGCCAGCTGTAATATAGCTAGGAAACTAAAGAGATCTCTAGATGAGAGAGAAGATCAGCCAGATTTCGAAGAACTGCCTGAGGACTTTAAGAACTACTTGGATGAGATGATAGAGGAAAGTAAATCCGAGAGATCTTCGTGTAGAGATCACTTCTCATATCAAAAAATGAAAGAGATAGAGGAACTTGGAAAAGAACAAGCAGAATTGGAAACACCCTGAAAATATCTTACAGGGAATCCAAAGGGCATCTATCAAGAGAAAGAGTGAGTTCGGAAAAGAGATACAGCGATCCTTCCAAATATTTGTCGATTTTGTCGAAGAAACGACTACTTTCACTTATCCCCTCTTTATTCTTATAAATACTCCTCTACGAATGATAAGTTTACGATGGAATCTGAACAGAATTTAAAAAAAGGAAGATTGAAGATGATCGAAGGTTTAGATCACAGACCAGTTTCTTCATTGGCCGTTCAGGCAGTTGCGTCTGAAAGAAAAAAAGCGTTCATCATGGATGGAAGCAGGACCGTTAACCCTTATTTCATCGTTAGAGAATGTAAGCGTGAAGACCTGGACGAGAAAGAGGTCTTGAGGAGAATAATGATGTCAAGGGCGTTCACCGCTTATCAATACAAAGATCTAGTCGAGAAGGCTGAAAAAAAACTTAAGGACGAAAGGATTATCTTTTTGGGCGCTGTAGCTATATCGCCTCTTTTTGAAGACGAGGAGATGGGGCAGGAAGAAGGAAAATGGCTCAGGTCTAAGTTGATAAAGAAGATAAAGAAACTGGTAAAAGAAGAAGGATTGTACGGTGTTATGGTGGATCCTGAAGTGGAACTATTTCAAAAAAGAAGATTTCAGTTAAATAAGGAATCTGATGGGAAAAAATATATGAATAACTCTAGTGTCTCATTGTTTGGATGAATCATAGAAGGATCATCAATCTTCCCTTAGCGGCGCTATTTTTTCTTCTGTTTCTACTGGTATTAGTAATACTTCCTCTTGTCATCAGCGGAGCCTTCAGGATGCTGGGTTTCAGTCCTTGGCAGACTTTTTTCCTGTTCTTCTTTTCGTTGATCGGAAGCATAGTGAACATTCCTGTTTATTCGGCTAAGGTAAATCAGCGAGTTCGCATGCCGCAGACCGGATTTCTTATGGACTTTCTATATCCTCCGGATTCTTTCACATATCAAGAAATGAAGTCAATCATCGCCGTAAATCTAGGTGGAGCGATCATACCAGCTCTGATATCAGTCTATCTGATCATCAATAATCTTCATCTGGTGTGGCAGTACTTGGTTGGCACAAGTATAATGGCGATCATCTGTTATAAACTAGCTCGTCCCATCCCAGGAGTGGGTATAAGTATGCCTCTGCTCATCCCGCCTTTAGCAGCTGCTCTGATCGCTTTCTTTTTACCTGGATCTCCGCAGCAGGCCATAGCCTACGTGTCAGGTGTAAACGGCGTTATCATAGGAGCAGACATCTTGAATCTGAAAAAAACTATCGGGATGGGAAGTAGAATATTGAGTATAGGCGGAGCTGGTACCTTCGATGGGATCTTCTTGACAGGTATTGTAGCAGTGCTTTTGACAGCTTAGTGATCTCTGATTTGTTTCTTTCTGTTTTTTTGTAGATCACTTCTTTTTATCCTGTGGTTTATCAGATCACTTCCTGAATCTAAAGCATCTCTCATACTTTCTAGAAATTCTTCATTTTCCATGATAGAAAATCCTATAGATTGTCCATTTATGACCACACATAATGGCATCGAAAATGCACGAGTGAATTCTTCCGGTTCTTCGAAAGGGACGACCAGCTTAATGGGTATATCGGAATTCAATTTTCGCAGTTCATTGAAGGTTTCCATCATCTCTTCCACGCAGTACGGACAGTGTGAATTGCAGAGGATGAGTGCTTTATTTTTATCCAATTCATCGATGGGAAGATTAGGCTGCTCTAAAATAGACTCGTATCCTGTGTAGTCTTCTTTTAGTGGGTAATAGAGAAGATATTTGTGATCATCAGAGAGTTTCTTGAATCCATTTGCTTTGTAAAAATCTGCGTTCTCTATGGGTTTTGGAGAGGGATAAGGAAGAGTTACCAAAGCTTTTGCTTTTTGATCGTCAAAATAGGATTTAGGTTCTTCAAATTCTTTTATAGTTTCTCTCAATAGAGCTTTTCTAATCCCTATATTTCTTTTATCTTTTTTTACGAAAGTACATTTTATCTCGACAATCTTATGCTCGGGTTTAGGTAGATATTGGATCATTCCACCTATCTCTGAATCCAGATAAACTACTTTTCCGATAGATCCAAATTTACTCATGTTCTTGGTGACCCATTTTTTCCACAGAAAATTCCCTTCGACGAAAAATGGTTCATCTAATTTTTCTTCTGGAACACACAAACCCTCTAGGTCTTCCAATATATTTTCATCTATATCTTCGATTTTAATTTGATTTGAGGTCATATTTACCTCCCTAAATACTTGATATTAAACTCTTACTTTAAATACTTATCTGCATAGGGAGGTTTTGTAATATTTAGTTCAATATAGAAAGGTCTTATAGAAATTTAAAAATTAAAAAAAGGAAAAGGGTTTTAGTTTTATTCTGGTTGTGTGGTTTCACTCGATCTTGGCGTAGGTTGCTAGAGCTGTGTCATTTTCTGGGGTATCATAGTTGTAGTCATAGTACTCGATTATGACATATTCGGTACAACATCTCAGTGTAACGGGTAATAATTGTTCGTCTTCAGTCTCGATCACATAGTATCCTGGATCGTACTTGCCGAATATGTAGTAGCCGTGATCACCTGTGACTCCTTCAGCGATTGGGCCTTCTCCAATGGGGTTGCCGTATTCATCAGCTTCCCACAGATATAAAGCCAAACCAGCTACAGGTTCGTTCATCTCATAGTCGTACGCTTTCACAGATATGTCGCTCTGTCTGTAGTTGCCGAAATTGACTTCAACTTCCTCGACACAACCAATCCTGACGTGGACTTCCATATCGGTTGTGTTTATCCATCCGCAGGGACCGAGCACCTCTTTCACTACGTAATCACCCGGTGCTAAATCCTCAAATCTGTACATTCCCCAGTTGTCAGTGTAAGCAGTATCGATTTGACTTGTTGGATTGCCTTCCACATCAGCTTCCCAGAGTTGGATCTCCCAGCCATAAATCGGCCAGTCTAAACACTCATCGAATTCTCCGTTCATGTTGAAGTCACAGTACTTCATACCGTATATGTCACCATGTCTGTAGTTACCGAAGTCGATTCTTTGATATCCCTCGGGTAGTACTTCTATTTCGTAGTACCAAGCTGTGCTGTTGTACCATCCACACTGAATCACTTCTTCGATCCTATACATCCCCGGTTCTATGCAAGTGAAGTTGTAGTATCCATCTTCATCTGTGAATGTGTACATATAATCTGGTACTAGTAGAGGCGTTTCTTCCATATCATGTATCCTATACAAGCGTATCTCCCATCCTTCTAGACCGCATTCGTCATCATCGAATACCTCGTTCATGTTGACATCACAGAACTTGTAACCCTCTATGAATCCGCCCGGTACGTTACCGAACCAGAGTTCAAAGGTCTCACCAGCGGTGATTTCAACATATTGGATAACGTCGGTCGTCGGGAACCAACAATCTTGGACTACTTCCTCAACTGCGTACAATCCAGATTCCAAACTCTCGAACATCGCTAAACCGTCTTCGTCGGTCACGTTTGTGGCTATTATGGCTCCTGGTAGTCCTTCATCAGTCGTGTTCCATAGGTTGAACATCCAGCCTTCCAACATCTCTTCTCCACACTGCCATTCTCCATCCATGTTCTCATCGTAGAACTTATAGACTTCTAAGTCACCGTACTCTACATTACCAAAATATACTATCCAATGATCACCAGGTCCCAGACTCATCTCTTGCATCAATGGTGTGGTGTTAACCCATCCTGCTGGTAGGTATTCAGTCACGTTGAAATCTCCGACCGGTACAAAGAAGTTGTATGTTCCTGTTACATCCATCAATTCAGCATATACCTGTACTCCTTCGAACTCTCCATATACATCGAACTGAACCATTTCATCGATCAGATAATCACCGTCTTCTGGGTTGTACTCACCGGTCATTTCAACATCGTAGAACTTGTTTATCGTTATCTCCGGGAACTCATAATTTCCGAAGTTCACGACTCTGCATGGTGTACAGCAGTTCAAGACTACTTCTACCTCTGAATCAGTGGTGCTATCCCATCCTTCTCGGATCTCTTCTCTTACATAATAGGTTCCGACTGTTAGGCCCTCAAAGTAGTAGTATCCAAGATGGTCCGTGGATGTTTCGTCAACTAAGATCTCTTCTTCGTTTTCAACTCTGTAAAGATAGATATTCCATCCAGGGAGCACCCAATCTTCATCGTTGAATTCTCCGTCCATGTTGTAATCATAGAACTTGATTCCGTAGATGTCCTTGTACATACAGTTAGCGAAGTCAACGCCTTCTGTAGTTTCACAAGGTTCGACATATACAAGCTGTGTATCTGAGGTTACATTGTACCATCCTTCATACATCTCTTCCTGTACGAAGTAGTGACCAGGCATAACACAATCGAAGTAATATTGGCCAGATCTGTTTGTTTCTGTCGAAGCTACATGGTCTCCCATGATCCAGATATCAGCTGTCATACTTCTATAGGCTTCATATAGATGTATTTCCCAACCCATCAATGGCTTGTCAACTCCAACATCGAAATTTCCATCGGCTTCTATATCGAGGAATTTCATACCCTCGATCCTTCCACCTCGAACGTTACCGAAGTATAAGCTGTATATACCTTCTGGTTGGACTTCTACGTGCTGTAATAATCCTGTTGTGGATAGCCAGCAACATTCGTCCTCCCCAACTTCGGGGATTATCTCTTGAACAACATAGTTCCCTGGTTCTAGTTCTTCGAATGTGTACATACCTTCCATTGTGTTTACAGCTTCACCAATCTCTTCAGTTGGATTACCTTCTTCGTCGGCTGCCCAGAGCTGGAACATGAATCCATCGATCAATTCTTCTTCAGTATCGAATACTCCATCGTAGTTCGCATCGTAGAATTTATAAACCGTTATCTCTCCAAAGATTTCTTCTTCTACATTACCGAACCATACTATCGATTCTTGATCAGGTTCAACGGTAATTAGTTGCTCCAGTGCCGTGGTGTTTTCCCATCCTTCTGGTAGTACTTCCTCTACGATGTAATCTCCCGGATACAGATCTTCAAAAGTGTATTCTCCGTTTACATCAGTTGTTCCGCTACCTAAGTGCACATCTGTTTCTCCGTCGACTGCAGTCCATAGATGGAATGTCCAGTCTTCCAGTAAATCATCGATCTCTGGATTATATTCCCCGGTCATTTCATAGTCGTAGAACTTATAGACAGTTATACTACCGTCTAACATATCGTTCCAGAACTCTACTATGGAATTCTCATTTGGATAGACTGTTACTTCTTGCTCTAATGCTGTTGTATTGTACCATCCATCTTTGAGCATCTCCTCAACGATATACTCTCCAGGATACACGTTCTCAAACGTATATTGTCCGTTTACATCAGTCGTACCGCTGGCTATGTTCTCGTGTTTTTCTTCATCCTCCGTGCTCCATAGATTGAATGTCCAGCCTTCTAGACCTGTTTCTTCTCTCTCATAGTATTTGTATACCGTTATACTGCCGTCTTCCATGGCATTGAAGAACCATACATAAGAAGTCTCGTCAGCTTCTACTGTTACTTCTTGCTCTAATGCTGATACATTGTACCAATCATCTTGTAGTTCTTCTTCAACTATATAGTATCCTGGATACAGGCCTTCGAACGTGAATTCTCCGTTTTCATCAGTCGTTCCGTTACCTAAGTACTCATCTTTTACTCCGTCAACTGAAGTCCATAGATGGAATGTCCAGCCTCCTAATCCACTTTCATCCATCTCGTAGAGCTTATAGACTGTTATCTCACCGTCTTTCATCCTGTTACCGAAATCGATTGACTTATCGCTAGTGAGGAACAAAGAGATCTCTACTTCAGTGTCGTATTCTTCGCCGTTATCAGTCTCCAAGACTTCCATCTCATTCTGTAACATGTGGTTAGATTCGCTTGTGATCGGTGTGTCTCGTAGCCATGTCGTAGTATGTTCCCATCCTACAGGTATGTATTCTCTCACTTTGTAATGACCATTCTTGTCTGAAGGGAAAGTTGCACACTGCAAATCTTCGAACACCAAGTATCCGTCGCTATCCGTCCATCCTTCAGCTATATAATACCATGGTGGATGATCTCTCGGGTCTCCTATTCCCTGGTCTTGCCAGTAGTAGAGTTCGAAATGCCAACCTTCTATCGGCCAATCTTCATTCTCAACGTAACTTCCTGTTCCTGCTACGTCGTAATACTTGAACACTGTTATGTCATAGGTACAAGTTGTTGTTTCTGTTATATCGCTGTCCTCCATTATGTCGGAGGCGTTTGTAATCACTGTTACGCCAATTCCTAGACTGCTAATAGCAAGGAAACTCGCTATCAACAGCACTAAAACGTATTGTTTCAATTTTTTCACCGACTATATAATGGTGATAGTAGTATATATAACTTTCTTAAACTATCAATATCTTTATATTATAAATATAATTTCGGATTAGAATATAGAAATTAGATTTTCTAAAATTTATTAACATATTTTTGTTAAGACTATCATAGATCAGATCTTTTTGACGTAAATTAAAAATGAAGCAGCCATCATATCTTTTTTGTTTCAAAAAGCGTACAGATTTTATGTTAAAAACATAGATTATGTAATTTTATATATTATATATATAACATCCTTATTCTTGGATTTACAGAAAAAAAAAGAAAAATTTTTATCCTGATTGTTAGAAAGCTATTTACCAACTTAAGATCATTTAGCCGATCCAGCGGAAGAATCCTTTTTTGTGAGGACTGGATATGTTTTTTCCGCTGTTTTCCGTTTTCCAGATATATCCTTTTTTGTTCCCTTTTTAACCAAAACAGGATATTTTTTTTCATTTCTTTTTATGTTCCCAGGAACCTCTCGATCTCCAGTCGGTGTATTAGGAGCAATATTTGTTGTTTTTTTCGTGTTTGATTTGTCTGTTATCAAACTTCTATAACCATCAGATACTAGACCGCCAACTATCCATGTCATCCCTAAGAGAATCAAATTGATGGACCAAAAACCTATAAAGACCACGATGAAATAATTCTGGTATTCAACATTGGTCATTATAGTGCTCAGTTCAGCGTCGCCTCCAGAGGGAGCTGGTGTTCTCGTGATGAACAGATAAGCTGGACCAAGGGAAGGCCACAATAAAAAGAAGCCCTTCAACCATGTCGGCCAATTTTTCCACTTCAATCTCTCAGATAAGGACAATACAGCTAATTTTAATTTCATAATTATGCCTCCAATCTATAAACGTTTAGGAACTATATAAAGATATCTAAAGTATATAGACGGTGGTGAGTCTAAACCACGTTAGATTGATTACGGTGGAAGACAAAACCTCTTTTCAATTCGGTTTTGTCATCCACAACTAGTCAAAGACATTGAAAAATTCACTAAAAGTTGTGTCTTTGACTATAATGTCTTTTGCATAATTAAAAACAAGGGTGAACGTATGTCAAAAATAAATGTAGGTACTTGTGGATATGGATACTACCAACCAGAAGATGACTGGAAGGAAAAGTATGAGAGCAAATTGCAGGCATACTCAGATTTTTTCAAGACTGTCGAAATCAACAAAACTTTCTACAAACTACCTATGGTTAAAACCGCGGAGAAATGGAAAGAAAAACCAAAAAAAGTAGAGAAAATCAGTAACTATCTAGACATCATCCACGTTGTCGATCTTTTGAGGAGGAAACCAACCTCAGATCATCCTATCGCTTATATCAGACTTCACGGATTGAACCCTAATGAATATGACTATGATTACGATTATTCAGACGAAGAACTTCATGAATTAGCTGAGAAATTGGAAGATCTTTCGGTAATACACGATAGGATATACTGTATGTTCAACAATTACGAGATGTTTGAAAATGCAAAAAGAGTAGAAGAGATTTTGTAAAGGTTTTTTCACCCTTTCTCTTCGAGCTTTTTCTCCAGTTCAGTGATTCTTTCCTTCAACTCTTTTATCTCTTCTTTTTCGTCCTTCTCTTTGGGTTTCGTCATCTTTTCATAGGTGGATCTGATAGGCTCTAGAACCTTTTCTATCCTATTCATATAGTCCTTCTCAGTAAGTTCCGTAAATTCCTCTATCTTTTTCGCTAGCTTCGGTTTCTTCCTGCCGAGACTTTCCCAAAATTCCTTATAGATATCATCATGTTTCTCTGGTATCTTTACCATCTTCTTATCCAATTTATCAGAGATCAAATCCCACTTATCCAACAACTTTTTGGCTTCATCGTGATCTTCAGCGAGTTCTCTTAACTCATGGGAGATACTCTCCGAGAATTCGTCCCAGGTGTCACTGAGTTCTTCTTCTTTGTCCTCGAGTCTGTTTCGTCCTTCTTCCAATTCTTCTCTGACCTCTTTAACCATATCGAACCACAATGAATAAAGGTCACTGATCTTTCTCCCAGGATCTGCCATGATCTCTCGGCTTTCTTTGGTATGCTCTTCTATTATATCACTGATAGACTCCCTTTTCAATTCTATCTCTAAAGGAATTTCTTTTAGATGAAAATTCATCTCTTCGGTGAACGCCTCCCATTCGTTCTTTAGCTTTTCTACGTCCTCCTCGGGTAGCTTCGTTTTTGCCAACATCTCGATATTTTTCTTAACAACTTCAGATTGTTCCTCCCACATCTTTTCGATCTCTAACCAATATTTTTCCGGACTGATCTTAAAATCTTTCAAATTTTTATCAACTTCTTTCTGCATCTCTTTCCAGAATTTCTTTATATAGTTTGGTGCACCTATATTGAAGTCTCCGAAAAGTTTAGTAGGCGTGAGATCCTCTTCAAATTCTGTTTCAACCGTTTCTTCCTCCTCTTCAGAGCTTTCTGTAACCGCTTCTTCCACCTTCTTATATAAATCAGTAGAGATCATCTCGTAGGCCATATCGTCCTTGACCCAATCGCTCTTGAGTTCGATATCAAAACTTTCTAGTATTTGCTCCATCTCCTCTCTCAGAAACTCATCTTTGAACTTCTTCATCAGTTTATCGTCTTCTTCTTCCTCATCATATACTTCTAAATATCTTTCATACAACTCGTTTGTTCCATCCATATTGATCACTCCCTTTTATTGGTTTATTAATGCTCAAGAGCTTAATATATTTTTTTATTTCTTGCTTTTTTATCTAATTCCCATCAACTTTTTCCATCAAGAGGGCAATCATTCCTCGCACAGGAGGGGATTTTATTACCGTGTGGGCAGACCGAGGGCGCATCCATCCTCTCACAAATCTCGTCTATCATCTCCATATCAAATATGTGCTCGAGTTCACAGGCTTTCTCATGCATCTTATCATCGGAGATGTCAAAAAATTGGTCCAAAAAAACCTCTAACACTCTATGAGTTCTCACTATTTTCCTACCTTCCTTTCGACCTTTTCCGGTCAATTCCACCCCATGATAGGGGCGATAAACAACATAACCTTCCTCTTCCAACTTTGGCAGTATCTCCGTCACTGAGGGAGAAGAGACACTCAGGTCCTCGGCGATCTCACCAGTCTTTACTTTTCTATCTTCACTCTCTAAGGATAATTTGTATAGCGTCTCTAAATACTCCTCTTTAGTTTCTTTATTCATCGTAATTCTTCAACATAGATAACCCTTAGTTAAATTTTCTCCAAGGAGTGAAAAGATAAAAGATGTATAGCGGGGAGTGGATTTGAACCACCGATCTCCGGGTTATGAGCCCGACGGAATATCCTGGCTATCCTACCCCGCTATTATGCATTTGA
>Ga0207421_10008932_pt1 | contig 10233 bp, 10 predicted proteins | sample SodLakKL_010_SED_4_FD_187542 | JGI IMG/M metagenome (GOLD analysis project Ga0207421, IMG submission 187542) | Alkaline sediment microbial communities from Lake Tanatar, Kulunda Steppe, Russia - 8KL_010_SED (SPAdes) (version 2) | ecosystem: Environmental > Aquatic > Non-marine Saline and...
CGTCGCGAACGGCCGGGGGACCCACCGCGATCGGGCCTACCGGGAGCACCACGAGGAACGCGGCGGCTACACCACAGCAGCCGGCTGACCGGGAGCTCCGCCGCAGGCGCACCTCACCGGCCACGGCCAGGTTCGGGTTACCTTGACCCGGCACGTGCCGCTTTCGATGACGCGAGTTCACCATGCCCCGCACCTACTTCATCCGCACCTTCGGGTGTCAGATGAACGAGCACGACTCGGGCCGTGCCGCCGGCATGCTCGAGACGCTCGGTTACCGGCGCGCCGACAGCGAGCAGGACGCCGATCTGGTGCTGCTCAACACCTGTGCGGTCCGCGAGAACGCCGACAACCGGCTGTACGGAACGCTCGGTCACCTGCGCAGCCTCAAGATGGATCGCCAGGCCGAAGGGGGCGACCTGACCATCGTCGTCGGTGGCTGCCTCGCCCAGAAGGACGGTGCGATCGTCGCCGAGAAGGCGCCGTGGGTCGACGTGGTCTACGGCACCCACAACCTGCCGAACCTGCCCGACCTGCTGGCCAGCGCCGATTCGGCCGGGGTGCCGGTCGTTGAACTCATCGAACAGTTCGAGACCTTCCCATCGGCCCTGCCCGCGAAGCGCTCGGTCCGCCACCATGCGTGGGTGTCGATCTCGGTCGGGTGCAACAACTCCTGCACCTTCTGCATCGTGCCGTCGCTGCGGGGTCCGGAACGTTCGCGCCGGATCGGCGACATCCTCACGGAGGTCCAGTCGCTGGTCGCCGATGACGTGATCGAGGTCACGTTGCTCGGCCAGAACGTCAACTCCTACGGGCGGGACCTCGCCGGCGCCAGTCAGTTCGCCGAGCTGCTGCGCGAACTCGGCCGGATCGACGGGCTCGAACGGGTCCGCTTCACCTCCCCGCATCCCCGTGACTTCACCGAGGAGGTGCTCCAGGCGATGGCGGCCACCCCCAACGTGATGCCCCACCTGCACCTGCCGCTGCAGTCGGGATCCGACCGGGTCCTGCGCGAGATGCGTCGCTCCTACCGCCAGCGCCGCTTCCTGGCGCTCGTCGACCGGACCCGGGAACTCCTGCCCGACGCGGCCCTGACGACCGACATCATCGTCGGCTTCCCGGGCGAGACCGAGGAGGACTTCCAGGCGACGCTCGACGTCGTGGACCGCGTCCGCTTCGACCAGGCCTTCACCTTCCAGTACTCACCGCGACCGGGAACCCCCGCCGCAGAGCGTCAGGACGAACTCCTCGACCCTGAGGTGATGAGGGACCGGTACAGCCGCCTCGAGCCACGCGTGCGCCAACACTCGCTCGAAGCGCACCAGCGGCTGGTCGGCACGACCCAGGAACTGCTCATCGAGTCGCCGTCCAAGAGCGACCCGAGCCGCTGGTCGGGCCGGACCCGCGGCCACCACCTCGTGCACCTGCCGGCGCCGGACCATCGAGGCGGGCGTGAGCCGGCGTTCGCCCCCGGCGACCTCGTCACGGCCACGATCATCGAGGCAGCGAACAACTACGCCATCGCCGATGCGGCCAGCTCCATCCGGCGCACCCGGGCCGGTCGGGCGTCGGCTGCCGCCATCGCCCGCGGCGAGCGGTGGGAGCAACCTGCGGATGCGCCGATCACCCCGGGAGCCCCAGCACGCTCGTTGCCCGTGCTGAGCTCGACCGGCGGCTGATCACCCCGTGCCCATCACCTCCGTCAGCCTCCTGCCCGCAGCGCCGCTGTTGCTGCCCGCAGCCTCGCCCTCGCAACCGGCGGACTTCGCCGCGGCGACCGCCGAACTCCGCGCCACGGTCGACGGCATCCTGCGCAACCTGCCGGCGGCGGACACCGCGCTGCTGCTGTTGCCTGACGAGGAAGCGTTGGTCATCGACGCTCCACGGGCGTCGCTCGCCTCTTACGGGCTGCCGGATGTCACCACGAAGGTGACGGTCGACGAAGCGTTGATCGCCGCCGTGTCGGCGCGCGGCCAGGCACCACGGGTCCGCAGCGACTCCCTGACCGGAGACGCCGCGGTCTTCGCGCTGTTGCTCGCCGACGCGCGACCCGGGTTGGCTCTCGCCCCGGTCACGGTCCCGTGTCGGGCCAGCGCGGCCAGCGCGGCCAGCGCGGCTGGACTCCATGGGATCGCGATGGGCCTCGCGCGAGCCGTGGCGTCGGTCGAGCGTGACGTCGCCGTCATCGCTGCGGGCGACCTTGCCGCAACCCTGGACACGACGAGCCCCGGCTACCTCGTCGAGGGCGCCATCGACTGGGATGAACGCCTGGTCGCCGCGGTTCGAGCCGGCGACCCCCTGGCTGCCGGTGACCTGGGACCCGAGGAGGCCGGCCGGGTCCAGGCACGGGGATGGGCGTCGACCACCGTCGCACTCACCCTCGCGCAGGGAACTGGCTGGCGGTTCCGCGACGTGACCTACCTCGCGCCCAAGGGCGTTGGCCAGATCGTCGCGGGCTGAGCGCATGACGACGCTGGCCATCGTCGGACCCACGGCATCCGGCAAGTCCGGTTGTGCGATGGCCGTTGCGCGGGAACGCACCGACCGTGGCCACCCCACCGAGATCGTCGCGATCGACGCCTTCACCGTCTACCGCGGAATGGACGTTGGAACGGCCAAGCCCTCAGCCAGGGACCGGCGCGAGGTCGCCCATCACCTCATCGACGTGTTGGATCCGTGGGAGGACCTCACCGTCGCCCAGTTCCAGGTGCGGGCGCGGCGGACGATCGACGAGGTCCGCGCGCGGGGTGTCACGCCGCTGCTCGTCGGCGGGTCGGGGCTGTACTGGCGTGCGGTCGTCGACGACCTGTCCTTCCCGCCGACCGACCCCGATGTGCGCGCGCGTCTCGCTGCGGTGTGGGAACAGGACCCCGCCGGCGCGCACCGGGAGCTCACGTCTCGCGATCCGGACGCGGCGGCGGGGATCGACCCGGCGAACGTGCGTCGCACGATCCGCGCCCTGGAGGTCCTCGAGCTGACAGGTCAGCCGTTCTCGTCCTTCGATGACAGCTGGGACGACCACCGCTCGATCTACGGCGACCTCGAGGTTGCCTACCTCGAACCGGCTGCCGAGGATCTGCGCGCCGCGATCCACGGACGGGCCCGGGCGATGGTCGCCGGCGGCCTGCTCGATGAGGCGCGGGCGCTGCTGGCGGCACCGCGACCGCTGTCCCGGACCGCCCGGCAGGCGATCGGCTACCAGGAGGCGTTCGCGGTCCTGGCGGGCAGCGCTCCGCTGGAGGACCTGGCCACCACCATCGCAACCCGGACCTGGCGCTACGCGCGTCGACAACGGTCCTGGTTCCGCGCGGACCCCCGGTGCCAACCCGCTGCGCCACGGCAGGTCGAGGACCGGCTCGTCAGCTGCTGACCGGTTGATCGGTGACGTGGTTCCGACAGGGCGTACGCTGGAGGGATGGATTTCACCCTGGCGCATGGCACCGCGAACGACTTCATCGTGGTCCCCGACCTGGAAGACCGTTACGAGCTTCCGGTCGCCCTGGTGCGCGCGCTGTGTGATCGACGTCAGGGCATCGGTGCCGACGGCGTCCTGCGGATCGCCCCGGGCGAGGCTGGGGCCGGGATCTTCATGGACCACCGCAACGCCGACGGATCATCCCCGGAGATGTGCGGCAACGGCATCCGGGTGGTGGCCAAGTACGTGCTCGACCGCGGTCTCGCGACCCCGGACGACCATGGCGTGGTCCACATCGCGACCCGTGCCGGCGTCAAGGCCGTCACCGCGCGCCGCGGTGACGACGGACGCGTGTCCGAGGTCACGGTCGACATGGGTGCCCCCGTGCTCGCGCCCGCAGAGGTCCCGTTCGAGACCGACGATGCCGCCGCCGTCGTGCAGACCGTGGACCTCGACGACGGTCGACGGATCCCCATCGGGGTCGTGTCCATGGGCAACCCGCACGGTGTCCTGCGCGTGGATGATGTCGGCACCGCCCCGGTCGGGGACCTCGGCCCGCTCCTGGAGAGCCACGCCCGGTTCCCCGCGAAGGCCAACATCGGTTTCGCCCGGGTGCTCGACACCACCTCGATCGATCTGCGGGTCTGGGAACGCGGCGTCGGTGAGACGGCTGCCTGTGGCACCGGGGCCTGTGCCGCCGTGGTCGCCCTCCAACGGCAGGAGCTGCTCGGCCCGGAGGTGCAGGTCCATCTGCCGGGAGGCACACTGACCATCCGCCATGAACTCGGCGGCACCGTGCACATGACCGGGCCGGCCGTCGAGGTGGCCACCGGCCACATCGACACCGACTGGTTGGCGCACGCCGACCGGGACCACATCGATCCGAGGTGACCCAACTGTCGACATCACGTTCGACCCCCACCACCGAGACCACCGACCTCACCGACGGGTTGACCGACGCCCAGCTGACCCGTGCCGAGGAACGACGCCGGCGCCGTGAGGTCATCGAGGACGGAGCACCCCGCGAGGGCGTCGACATCATCCGGCGGGTGGAATCGGCGGTGATCGTCGGTGTCCAGCTCCCGGGACGGACCACCGCTGACGTCGAGGCATCGCTCGATGAGCTCACCAGCCTGCTCGACACGGCGGGTGCCGAGGTGGTCGACCGGGTGATCCAACGACGTGACGCTCCCGACACCGCGACCTACCTCGGGCGCGGCAAGGTCGACGAGCTCCGGGATCTGGTCGCAGCCCACGGCGCCGATGCGGTCGTCTTCGACGATGACCTCGCCCCGGCCCAGCAGCGCACACTCGAGGAGATCATCCGGCAGAAGGTCCTGGACCGCACGATCGTGATCCTGGACATCTTCGCCCAGCACGCCACGTCCAAGGAGGGCAAGGCGCAGGTCGAGCTCGCCCAGCTCACCTACCTGCTCCCACGGCTGCGTGGGTGGGGGACCGCCCTGTCGCGCCAGGCCGGTGGTCGGGTGGCCGGCGGGGCCGGGATCGGTGGACGCGGGCCGGGTGAGACACAGCTGGAGGTCGACCGTCGGCGGATCATGCGGCGCGTCGCCAAACTGCGACGTGACCTCAAGGAGTTCGCCCGGATCCGGCGCACGAAGTCGGCGGAACGTGACCGCAAGAGCGTCCAGACGGTCGCGTTGGTCGGCTACACCAACGCGGGGAAGTCCTCCCTGCTCAACCGGTTGACCGGGTCGGACGTGCTCGTCGAGGACAAGCTGTTCGCGACCCTGGACGCCACCGTGCGGCGGCTCCCGCTCCCGGACGGCCGTCGGGTGGTGGTGACCGACACCGTCGGGTTCGTCCGCAAGCTGCCCCACGGGTTGGTGGAGGCTTTCACCTCCACCCTCGAACAGTCGGCCGAGGCGGACCTGCTCCTGCACGTGGTCGATGCGGCACACCCGGAGGCAGAAGCGCAGATCATGGCCGTGCAGGAGGTGCTGGAGGAGATCGGCGCGGACGACGTCCCGCAGCAACTGGTGTTCAACAAGATCGATCAGGCTGATCCCGACGAGCTGGAGGCGCTGGTGCGCCGGGTCGAAGGGGACCTGGACGCCCAGGTCGTGCAGGTCTCGGCCTGGACCGGGCAGGGCGTCGACGAACTCATCGACCGGGTCGGTGAACGGCTTCCGGTCGATCGTTACCAGATCGAGGCGCACATCCCGTACGCGCGCCAGGACCTGGTCGCCATGGCGCACCGCCGGGGGCAGGTGCTCGACGAGGAGCACGATGAGACCGGGACGCGGTTGGTCGCGGAGCTCGACGAGGATGTCGTGTTGGAGATGCGCAACTACCTGCGTCACGATCCGTTCGCGGAGCCGCCGGAGCACTGGGAGCGGATCGAGCACTGAAGCGAACCTCCCGATGTGCCGATGGCAAGGTATGGACCTCGACCTCCGTTGGGCGTCACCCCTGCAGCTACAGGGAGCCACCCGTGACCGATCGCAACTCCTATAGGCGGCTGGCGGCGTTGGCGCACGCCGGTCGTCGGCTGGCTGGCGCGTCGTCGCGGGACGATGCCATCGCCGTGATCGCCGCGGTCGGGCTCGAAGCCCTGTCGGGCGACAGCGCCACCATCGGACGGATCGAGCACGAGCACGGGTTGCTGCGCATCGTCCGCAACCTCGGTGATCTGGCCAGTTGGGAGATCGAGGTCCCGCGTGACGAGACCTATCGGATGGTCGACTTCCCGCAGTTGTCGACCTCCCCCGACCGGGCCGTCGCCTGGAGCGGCTCCATGGAGGACCCCGGGTTGCCCATGCCGATCAGCGCGTTGCTGCGTGCCCTGGGCAAGCGGTCCCTGATCCTGGTCCCGTTGGTCGTCGACGGCGCCATGTGGGGGATGATCTCGGTGGCGCGCGGCCATGCCCGAGAGCCGTTCAACGCAGAGGACCTGGCGCTCGGCGAGGCTCTCGCCGGACTGCTGGGTGCGACCCTCGGCCGCATCGAGGATCGCAACGAACTCCAGGAGTTGGCCTACCGCGATGCCCTGACGGGACTGGGCAACCGGCGGGCGGTCGATGACCGGCTTGAGGCCGTGTTCGACCAGGGCCCCTTACGCTCGCCCGTGGCCGTCGTGCTCTGTGACGTCAACGGTCTGAAGGCCGTCAACGACGAACACGGTCATGCTGCCGGTGACCGATTGCTCCGGGACGTCGGGCTGCTGCTGTCCACCGAGGCGGGCTCGCTGCCCGGAGCCCTCGCCGCACGGCTCGGTGGTGATGAGTTCTGCCTCGTGGTTGAGGGTCTCGAGCCCGACGAGCTGGATCACATCACCGCTCGGCTCAGCGGAGATGCCGCCACCCTGCACCTCGGGGACGGCCTCGCGTGCGGGTGGGCCAGGGCCACACAGCGACCGGGAGGTGCTCCCACGGCCGTCGCAGCCGCACGGGCGTTGCTGCGATTGGCCGACGCCGCGCAGTACCGGGTGAAACGCCACGGTCGTGATGGGACCTCGAGCACAACACCGCGCGGCAGGGAACGCGACCTGCCCGCGGATGTGGTCGAGGAGGCCCTCTCGCGCCTGCAGGATGCCGAGCCGACGGTGCTGGACCGACTCAGCGCCGTCTCAACCGCGGTCTTCGATCTGGTGGATGCGGCCGCCTGGGCGGTGTCCCTGAGCGTGGACGGCGGTCCGATCACCATCGTGCGCAACCTCGACCGGCCGCGCCATGCTCGGGCGGACAGCGACGGTTTCGAACCCGGGGAGCAGTTCTCGCTGGACGACTATCCGGCGACCCGCGACGCCATCCTGGGTGGCTCGTTCCATGCGAGCCTCATCGCAGGTGACGATGCCGAGCGGGGTTTCCTGGCCGCAGCGGGCTACGTCGAGATGGTCGCGGCCGGCCGGTCGATCGGCATGGACGGATGGCTCGTCGAGATCTGTGGGGATGCGCTCAGCGAACCGCTGATCGGCTTCGAACCGTTGCTGCGCCTGCTGGTGGAACTGGCCTGCGCCGTGCCGGACCAGATACTCACTCCGCCACGAACCGTCGGAAGTTCTGTGTGATCCAGACACTGCCCTGCGCATCGACGTGCACACCGATCCCGATCTCATCGACGTCGGCATCGAGCAGGTTGGCGCGGTGACCCGGTGAGTTCAGCAGGGCGATGTGCAGCTCATCGGTGATCCGTTCCACCGGATCCCCCGGTCGCCAGAGACGATGTGGCTCGCTCCAGGCCACGTTCTCCGTGGCGAGCCCCCAGCAGCAGATCTCGTCGGCGAACGCCGGGTTGTGACGCATGTGCTGGTCGGCCGCCATGGTCGCCGACCAGCGCTCTGCAACCTCTGTCACATCGTCGGCGCTGCGCAGGGGTGCGAGACCCTCGTCGGCGCGAACCTCGTTGACCTGCTCGAGCATGTGGGCCGCCGCGATGCGGTTCGGACCGACCTCCGACGGTGCCGCCTGGCTGGTGAGGAGCACCACGACCAGCACCGCGCTGAGCGCACCGACGAGGTAGGCAAGGACCCGATCGAACGTCACGTGCGAAGCCTCCGCCGGTCCTGAGCAGTCGTGGCGACGCTCTTCACGGCATCGGTCACGGCCAACCAGAACGTCACCGATGGTGGTCGGGATCGTAGGGCAACCGGGTCACCGGATGCTGCGGAGCACCGTGACGACCTTGCCCATGATCGAGGCGTCCTGCTGGGACGTGACCGGGATCGGCTCGTAGGACGCGTTGGCGGGGTCGAGGAAGATCTCGCCGGCGCGGGTGCGACGGAAGAACTTGACCGTCGCCTCATCCTCGATGAGGACCGCGCACATCTCGCCCTGCTCGACCGACGGCTGTTCGCGGACGACCACGAGATCCCCGTCAAGGATGCCGGCGTCGATCATCGACTCGCCGCGCACCTTGAGCATGAACAGCTGCCCGTCGCCGACCAGTTCCTTCGGCAGCGGATAGACCGCATCGACGCGCTCTTCGGCCAGGATCGGGCCCCCGGCCGCGATCTCCCCGACGAGCGGCACGTTGCGCGATGAGGCGGGGCGCAGTTCGAGCGAGGTGTCCGGATCGCGACCCATCTCGAGCGCACGTGGCTTCGTCGGGTCGCGCTTGAGGTAGCCCTTGGCCTCGAGGGCTTCGAGCTGCGCGTGGACCGACGAGGTCGAACGGAGCCCGACCGCATCGCCGATCTCGCGCACCGATGGTGGGTAGCCGTGGTCTGCGACGTGTTCGTGGATCATTGCGAGGATCGTGCGCTGGCGATCCGACAGCTCGGACGCCGAGGAACCTCCCGATGCGTCCTGCACGGTGTCGGGGGAGCGGTCGGTCGGGCTCACAGGTGATCCTCTCTGCCGGGGTCTGGCTGGCGGGTCTGGTTGCTGCTGGCGCCTGCAGGGACGTGCTGCACGGGTATCGAACCTGCGTTCGTCACCGGAAGATAGCAACCGGGGCGGCCCAACGCGAACATCCGTTCGCTTTCGGCCTTGACGTCCGAACGCGCGTTCGCTTCACTGGTAGGGAACACGCGTTCGGTTGGTCTCGCCCAGGCTGGCGTCACCCATCCCGTCGGAACCCACCGTCCGTGTCACACCCCCGAGTCAGACTCTGGATCCAGAGTCACCCGCTACACAGGAGCCGCCGTCGTGACCAGTGTCTTGCTCAGCCCGATCGCCCCGACACGGCCCGACGCCCATCGGCCCGACGCCCATCGGCCCGATGCCCGGGAGCTTGGCGTCGGTCAGGACAGCGAGCTCGCGGCCATGCCCGGCGCGGGCACCGGTGACGGCGATCATGGTGGTCGGACCGATGCCCGTGATCTGCGACTCGTCTCGTCACGTCCGACGCCGGCCACGTTCTGGCGGCGCCGGCTCGTGGTCGGAGCCGGGCTGCTGCTGGTCGGCCTGATGCTCCTCGGTGTGCTCGGGCAGGTCGGCGCATCCGCGGACCTCGCCGATCGGGTCGATGGCCACGTGATCATCGAGCCGGGCCAGACCCTGTGGGACATCGCGGTGGTCACCGCACCGGACGGGGTCGATGCCCGGGCACACCTCGCGGCCATCGAGGATCTCAACGGGATCCGGGCCGATGACGTGCAGGCGTGGAACGTGATCCTGTTGCCCGCACGATGATGGGTTGACGCCGGGCCGGCCGCTGCGCCCGGCGGACCGGCGGGATCTGTCCGTGGTCAGCGCCTGGCTTTCGGTGGTGCGTCCTTCCGCAGGCCCGACAGTTCCTGCATGAAGTCATCCGTGTCCTGGAAGTCCTTGTAGACAGAGGCGTAACGGACGTAGGTCACCTCATCGAGATCGCGCAGCTGCGCGAGGACCTGCAGGCCGACCTGTTCGGAGTCGATCTCCCGGTGGCCCTGCTCTCGGATCGCGCTCTCGACGGCGATCGCTGCGCGCTCCAGGGTGTCGGCCGGGATGCGCCCCTTGGCTGCCCGGACCATGCCGTCGAGGACCTTCGCCCGGGAGAACGGCAGGACGTGCCCCGAACGCTTGCGGACCAGCAATTCGGGCAGCTCGACCCGCTCGAAGGTCGTGAAGCGTCCTCCGCAGGCCACACACTCGCGCCGCCGGCGGATCGCGCTCCCGCCATCGCTCGGTCGCGAATCGACGACGCGATCCTCGCTCTTGCCGCAGCTGGGGCACCGCACGCGGACCTCGCTTCGGGACGATGTCGGATCAGAGGTGGCCAGGTCGGTCTCACCGCCGTGCCCGACACGCTGATCGACGGTCGACCGCATCCCTCGCCGAGGGTGGACGGTAGGACGTGGCCACCGCGGTTACGAGCACCTGTGACCATCCGCGCTCGGCATGGCCCGGCCCCGGTGACGTAGTAGCGTGACAGCCATG
>Ga0207421_10008933_pt1 | contig 10233 bp, 8 predicted proteins | sample SodLakKL_010_SED_4_FD_187542 | JGI IMG/M metagenome (GOLD analysis project Ga0207421, IMG submission 187542) | Alkaline sediment microbial communities from Lake Tanatar, Kulunda Steppe, Russia - 8KL_010_SED (SPAdes) (version 2) | ecosystem: Environmental > Aquatic > Non-marine Saline and...
GGTCATCCAGAAGCCGCCGTACAGGGCGAGTCCGGCCAAGCGGTGGAAGCGATCCCACCCGGGAATGCGCATCGGGATCTCGAAACGCCCCTGGTAGACCTGACGGGCGAGGATCAAGGTCAGCGGCAGGATCATCACCAGGGCCAGCCCAATGTCGGTGTTGCCTCCGATGAATGTGCCCGGGGGGCCGAGAACCATCCCGCCGAATCCGGAGCTTATCGTGTAAGGCCCCCCTTTGTAACCGAAGAATCCGATGGAGAGCGTAATCATCGCCAGTAGCGCCATCACGCGTTGCCGGCCCCAGACCAAGACCACGGTAATCACCGTCATCAGGATGATGCGCATGCGTTGGTCCCACAGGGAAAACGCATCGTCTGGAAGCCAAGCAAACGCGAACGTGTTCACCGTGAAAAGGATGACCAGAAGAAAGATGATCCACATCTCTCGGGTCATGGGCGGGAAGCGTTTTTCCCGGGTGTAGACGGTTGCGGCGAGGGTGGCGAAGGCGACGGGGAATGCGACCTGCGCGCCCGCGAAAAAACCCCAGGCCTGCTGGTGGGGGTTGAAGAAGCCCACCCAGTACCACATCAGCGGCCCGATCCAGGGACGATAGAGGATCACCGGCAGGCTGCCGATGAGGATGATCCCGAAGACGATGTCGCGGAGGTCCATAAGCAGTGGCGGCGTCAGGCCGCGGCAGCCTCCTCTCGGCTACAGCGCATGAGTTGAATCAGAAAACGGGCTGAGCCCCGCCCATGCGGGGTGTAGCGTGGCAACTGGAAGCGATCACGGCTCCGGTCCGCGCCCCCGGGGGCTGTACATACGGCCGCCAGGAATCCGGCCTCTCTCAGTAGCCTGGTCTCGCGCGAAGTGTAGTCGTTCCCTGGCTTCCCGTTGGGGTATGCGAAGAGGGGTACGGGTGCGCCGAGCAAGCGCTCTAGGTAGGCGCGACTCTCGGTCAACTCCCAGCGGACTTCCTCTTCATTCAGGGTCTGCAGGATCGGGTGGGTGACTGTATGTGCCCCAACCCCCATCCCTGCCTCATGCAAGCCCCGGACCTGCTGGTCACTCATCATCGGGGCGTGTCCACAGTCCGGGTTCCCCAAGCGATCGAGGATCAGATCGAGCAGCGTTTGCCGTTCCATGGGGGCACGGTGCTTGATGGCGCGAATGATCGCGCGGGCTGCCTCTCGGCGTTCGCTGAGGTTCTCGATGGGGATGCGGTCCAGTCCCAATTCTGGCAGTTCCGCGGTTTGCTGGGTCGTGTACCGCAGGGCTTCGATCACCCGATCGTTGAACATCCAACCGCCGTTGAGAAAGCCGGTGGCGATGAAGAACGTCGCGTGGGCACCGAAGCCTTGGAGGATAGGCAGCGCGTTGGTGTAGTTGTCCGCATAGCCGTCATCGAAGGTGATGGCGACCGCACCGCGGGGTAGGTTGCCGGCGTAGAGTCGCTCGATGGCCTCCGCCAAGGGCAGCACTCGGCAGTGATCGCTTACCAGCCGAACCTGCTGTTCGAAGGCCTTGATGCCGGGGTCATCCGGCCTCAGGGGGTCCGGTTCCGCCAAGACCCGATGATAGATCAGGATGGACAATCGCGCCTGTGGCTGGAAAGCGGTCCATGCACCACTCGTTACCAGGGTGTTGAAACCCAACATCACGCGACCCTCGGTCCTTGGGGCGATTTCGCCCATGTTACCCTTTATACCGTGAGGTGACACGCGGTCAAAAGCCTTCTCATGGCATTAACGCCTCGTCGCGAGGCAGCTCAGAGACCTTAGTACCCGCAGGCCCTTTGGTATGGCAACCGTTCAGAGAAAGCCGTTAGAGGAGTTAGCGACGGATTGGTCGCAGATCGCCGCCAAAGCGGCCCCGAATCCCTTTCTTACGCTGCTCTGGCATCGGACCCTGCATCAACTGGCGGCTGACTGTGCCGGCCTGCGGGCTCTTACAGTCGATGGTCCCAGCGCCCCCCGGACCCTGGCGACACTCGGTCATGCGCGGATCAGCCGCAGCCGAATCTTCCGACCGCGCGTTCTTCTGCTAAACGAGACCGGCGATTCGGCCCTGGACCGTCTGACCGTGGAGCATAATGCGCCCTTGGCCCCTGCCGGCCAGGAGGGTGCGGCCCTGGCCGAGATGCTGGCCGGGCTACTGCAGGAGCCGGACTGGGACGAGTTCTCGACCGGGTGGGTGGAGGAGCAGCGCTGGGCGGAGTGGTCCCCGCAGATCGAGTCGCTCCCTCTGACCCCGTGGGTCATGGATCGTCGCCCGTACTTTTTTCGGGATCTCGATCCCGCCGACGGCGATACGGAACATCTTTTGGCCGGGGTGAGTGGTAACACCCGCTCCCAGATCCGCCGCTCCATGCGCGCCTACGGCGGGTCCGCCGCGCTGTCCGCGCAGCGTGCTACGGAGTTGGAGCAAGCGCTTGCCTGGTTCGATGAGATGGTGGGCCTCCATCAGGCGCGCTGGCAGGCGCGGGGCAAGCCCGGTGCCTTCGCAGACCCCTTCATGCGGGATTTCCATCGGTGTCTGATACAGGCCGGGGTGGAGGATGGATACGCGCGCATGCTGCGCTTCGAGGCGGAAGGCCGGACGATCGGCTACCTTTACAACCTCCGCGTCCGCGACTATGAGTGCAATTACCAGAGCGGCTTGGTCTACGAGGCGGACAACAAGCGCAAGCCGGGCCTGGTAGCGCACACCCTCGCCATGGCCTCCGCCGCCCAGGATGGGGTCCGCCGCTACGACTTCCTGATGGGGGAGAGCCAGTATAAGCGGAGCCTGGCCAGCGGCCAGGGTGCGATGATCCGTCTCGCCCTGCAAAGGCGGCGTCCACTACTCTGGGTCGAGCGGCAGCTTCGGCGGCTGCGCGATCGCCTCCAATCAAACCCATCGCAAGGAAGCAGCACATGACGGACTCGACCGGTTTCCGGCAAGTCGATGGATCCACGCCCTTGTGGGGCTTTGCCCTGGTCCTGCTGGTCGCGGCGGGAGCTCCGGCCCTGCTGCCGGCGGATCGCTGGTTCTGGTACGACGAGATGTACCAGGCGACCTATGCGGCGCAATCGATGCTGGATGCGATCCTGGCCACGCTCCGTTTTGATCTGCACCCGCCTTTGCACTCCATGCAGATGGTGGTTTGGGGGTGGATTCACGACTCGGACACCTGGCTGCGCCTGAACTCCGTCTTCTGGGGGACGCTGACGGTGGCGCTGGTCTACCTGTGTGGCCGACGCCGCCTCGGGGAGCGGGAGGCGCTGGTCGCCGCGCTGCTGCTCGCCCTGTTGCCCGCTGCGGTGGCGGCCAGTCAGACCCTGCGCATGTACCCCATGCTCGCCGCGCTGGCGGTGCTGACCTGGCACTTCACCACCGCCTGGCTGATGGAGGGCGCCGGCCGCAGGGCGCTCTGGGGACTCGTCGTGGTCGGGCTCGCCGCCGCCTATGCCCATGCCACCGGGATCTTCATCCCGGTCACCGCTGGCGCCTTCGGTTTGATGCTGATCGCTGTTTTCCGTCCGGATGGCGGCCGAGTGCGTGGCTGGTTGCTGGCGCAGGTGGCCATCGCGGCGCTGGCCATCCCGGCGATGGCGAACACCCTGGTGCGCAGTATTGGCCATCCGGTGGTGCCGACCCTTGAAGACGTGCTCAATGGACTGATCAGTTTGCTCCTCTCCACCGTCGGCAGCCAGGCAGGGGCATTCCAGCTCCTGGCGCTCCTCTTGTGGGGGTTGGCGATCGCTGCGGTGATTCCGGTGCGCTCGCGTTGGCTGGTGATCGGCTACGTGCTCTTCCCGATCATCCTGGTGCTTGGGCTGAGCTACGGCCTCCGCCCGGTCTGGCACCCGCGCGCGCTGTTCTACATTCTGCCCTTCGTAGCGATGGGGGTGGGTGTCGCCCTCATTGCGTTCGCTGATCGCATGAGCGAGTTCGCCTCGCTGCGCCCAGCTGTCCTCCGGGGCGCTGTTGTGGGCATGGTGGCTTCCGTGCTCACCGTTGCGACGCTCTGGAACAACGAGATCCGCTCCAAAGCCCACGACTTCCCGAGCGCCGTCACCTGGATCCAATCCGAGGCGCAGCCCGACGACGTGGTCCTCGCCCCCCATCACGCTTATTTCTGGGGGGTGAACCGCTACTGGATCGGTCCGCGCTGGGGGTCGGTCATGGAGATCCAGGGCTGGCCGGGCAGTGAACGCTGGGAGCAGATCTATGAGGAGCTGGGCGAGACGTGGCGCCAGCGCCTGCGGCTGGAGGGCAAGACGCGCTCCGTGACCACTGACGAGGGGCCGGAGATCTTCATCGGCTACCGCCCCGACGACCGTTTTGAGGAGGCGCCGCGCATCTGGGTTGTCGGTGGTGGGGCCGATCGCCTCGACTGGCTCGAGGACTTCGGCTTCCAAGAGGAGGAGCAGCGCGACTTCCAGGGCCTCGGCGTCCGTCTCTACAAGGCGCAGCCGTGAGTGCCTTGCGGGCGATCAGGCCTGATCGTGCCGGCTACGGGTAGGCGATTCTCGGGTTTTGGCCGGCGCGAAGGAAAGGTACTTGTGCCCGAGGAAGCTCGTGAAGACTGGCACGGCGATGCCCACCGCGTGGGCGATCTCCTCGACGAAGCGCTCGACACCTATCGCCGGCAGGGCGTGGTAGGCGAGCACCACGCTGACGGCCCAGGTCTGGGCCACTGCGGCTACGTTGACCAGCGTGAACCAGAAAGCGGAGCGTCCGGTCCGGATCTGCGGGCCGCGGAAGACGAACAGCCGCGCGAGGATGTAGGCGGTGACCATTCCGGTCAGATAGGCTAGCACGATCGCCGCCGAGTATCCCATGAACAGGCTGTAGACGATGCGGCTGCCGAAGTTGACGCCGGCGGCGACGCCGCCGGTGATCAGAAACAGCAGGAACTGCCGGGAGAGGAAGGCGCGCAAGGGGGTTACTCCAGCAGTCGGGCCATGGCGCGGCCGTAGCGTACGCTCTCCGAGATCCCGCGGTCCTCGGGGTAGTAGTACGAGGTATCCGCGGCGTAGAGCCCCTTCACGGGCAGGTCCACCGGCGGCAGCCGCTGCAGGTGCCCCGGCTCGCAGACGGGTTGGGAGTACCGGTAGCGGCTGGCGTGGGCGTCCATCCGGTCGTCGTCGGTGAGCGCCGGGTTGATTCGTTTCAGGTACGCCCACGAGCGGTCGATGAAAGCCTGGTCCGACTCCTGGTACTTGGGGTGTTCGCCTGGCATGTAGTAGGGCACGTAGACGATGTGGGCGTCCATCGGGCGCAGGTTGGTGTACTCGACGATCCCGGGGATGTCCATGTCCGGGTCGTTGATGTTCACCCAGAACTTGTCGGTAACCGGCTTGCGCAGCTTGAAGATCACGCAGACCACGGCGAGGTTCTCCAGCGCCTCGATCTGTTCTCGGATGGGTGTGGGGAGGTCCGGGATCATGCGGGGGACCAGCGGCAGCGGGACGGTGCTGAACACCGTGGGGTAGGGGCGCAGCTCGCCGGCGATGCGCAGCCCCTCGACGGCGCCATCGCGCAGCGCGACTTCCTCGACAGGGCTGCTGAGGTGAATGCGGCCACCGCGCTTCTCGATCTCGGCCTTGAGGGCGTCGAGCAGCGTCTGGGATCCCCCCTCTAGGTAGCCCAGCTTCTCCTGCATCAGGTTGTAGCGCGAGGTGCCGACCCGCTTGATGCGGGTCCAGATCCAGGCGGCCGAGAGCCGCTCCGTGTGCTCGTAGAATTTCAGCTCAAAGAGCTTCCGCCAAAGCAGATCGTACGCCCGGTTCCCGACCCAGCGACGCAGCCAGCGGTGGGCCTCGATGCGATCCAGCGATTCCCAGTTGCGCCGCTTGGTGCTCAGGTAGGCGTGGACGCCGTAGCGAAGCTTGGGGATCAGGCCGAGATGGGGCAGTTTGAGCAGCGCAATGGGGTTGCCCCAGTCGTAGAGCTCTCCGTCGATGAAGTACCCCATCTGCGTCGGCTGCCAACGCAGGGCGTCCTCCAGGCCCAGCTCCCGGAGCAGGGCGAACATGGACTCGTCGGTGGCGCAGATGAAGTGGTAGTAGCGCTCGATGGGCGTTCCCGAGAAGTCGAAAGCCGCCGACATGCCGCCAAGGACCGGACCGGCTTCGTAGATATCCACCGGGTGTCCGCGCAGGAGGAGTTCGTAGGCCACGGCGAGCCCCATGGGGCCTGCGCCAATCACCGCCACACGGGAGCGGTCTTGTTCGGTACCGTCGTTCATGATCAGAAACTCAGCTCGACCTTGCTGTAACGGGGGTCGTTGAACGTCTCGTCCAGTGCATCGCGCAGCGGCGTCGGCTGGACGCCGAATTGCCCCGGCCAGTCGATCACCGCGAACTCATCCCCGGCGGTCAGGGCGTGGAGCTGATCGACCGTAAAGGGCGGGTTGCGCGAGAAGACCGCGTAGAGCCGCAGCAGGGCGGCGAAGAGACCATAAGGCAGATGCACGATGGCGCATCGCGCCCCGGCGGCGCGGCGCACCTCACGCATCAGGTCCAGGTAGTCCACGAACTCGAGTCCGGAGATGTCGTAACACCCGCCTTGGGGGCGCTGTTCCAGGCAGCGCGCGATGATCGCGCAGAAATCGCCGACGTAGAGCGGCTGCCGCGGGTAGCGGCCGTGCCCCGGTATGGGGAAGACCGGCACCCGGCGCATGAAGCGGGCCAGCCAGCCCAGGTGCTTGCGGTCGAACCAGCCGAACATCAGGGTCGGTCGCAGGACGATCCCCGCCACACCGCTGTCGAGGAACATGCGCTCCTGCTGCGTCTTGGTACGCGAGTAGGCGTCGTCGGCCACGGACTGGACCACCGAGGAGCTGACATGGACCGTGTAAGGGACGCCGTAGCGCTGGATGGCCGCGAGCGCGTGCTCGGTGCTGGTCAGGTTGTTGCGCTGAAAGGGCGTCTCGTCCTTGGCGCTGATCTGCGCCTGGAGCATCACCACGGCGTCGGCCCCTTCGAAGTAGGCCTGCCAGGGGCCCGGTTCCGCCAGGTCGGCCTCCTCGATGGTCAGCTCCGGGTGGAGCCGGCGCATGGTGGCCACATTCTCGCTGTGCTTGTCGAGGACCACCAGGTCGGTATAACCCTGCTCCTTCAGCCGCACCACCAGGTTCTGGCCAACCAGGCCCGCACCACCGGGCAGGATGATGCGCGCGGCGGAGGGCTCCGTGCTCGGCGTGCTCATAGCGATAGCCTCTTGAAGATCGGCTCCGGGATGCTGCGGATGATCAGCAGGATCCAGCGCCAGAACCAGGGGGTGTACAGGGTGTTGCGCCGCCGCCGGATCGCCTTGCGCACATCGGCGGCGACGCGCTCGGGTGTGCTCAGCAGCAGTTGCGGCAGGGCCAGGCCCTGGGTCATGGGGGTGTCCACGAAGCCCGGCTTGATGGTGAGCACATGGACGCCGCTTCTGTGCAGCCGGGCCCGCAACCCGGAAAGGAAAATCGACACCGCTCCCTTGGCAGCCCCATAGACGGCGTTGGAGGGCCGCCCCCGGTCGCCGGCCACCGAGCTGAACACGGCGATGGAGCCGTGGCCCTGGGCCTCGAAATGGCGGGCCAGCGCCAGCAGGAGGACGATGACGGAGACCCCGTTGGTGGCCAGTGCCCGGGCTGCCTCTTCGGGGTCTCGCTCGCAGGCCGCTTGGTCCGGCAAGGTGCCGTAGCCGATGATCGCAAGATCCACCGGGTTACCGGCTTCAAAACACTGGTCCACGGCCGCGGTGAGCTGCTCTCCGTTGTCGGCATCAAACCGTTGGATGGTCGTCTCGCTGGCGCCACGTGCCCGGAGGTCCGCGGCGACTTCCCCCAGCCGCCCCGTGTCCCGTCCAACAAGGGTCAGCGACGCTCCCTCTTCTGCGTACTGGCGCGCCAGGGCCTGGGTGATCGCCGAGGTGGCGCCGAAGACGACAATCCGCTCGCTGCTCATGGTAGGACACGCTCCCAGAATTGAGACATCAGGGCTGGATCACGCAGGGTTTCGAGCCGCTCCCAGTCGGGGTATCCGGCGCGGAAATCCGACCCGCTCATGTGGGCATCCTTCGCCGGGTAAAGGCGACCGCCAGCTTCCCGCACGATGGCATCGAGCCGCGGCAGGGTCCGGTGCGTAAGGCGTTGTGAGTTGGGGAAATCCAGCGCCAGGGTAATCCCTGGGGCCGGGAAGGAGATCAAGCCCGGCGAGGGGCGGTCGCCGCAACGCTTGAGAACGGCCAGCGGGGAGCCGCTGCCGCTGTCCGCGATGCTCTCCAGGATCGCGCGCAGGGCGTCGCGCGCTGCCGGCTCCGGCAGCAGGCACTGGAACTGCTGGAATCCCCGGCGCCCGTAGACGCGGTTCCACTCCAGGATCGCATCCAGCGGGAAGAAATAAGGCTGGTAACTGACCCGATGGGGTGCATCTCGACCGTGTCCGCGGCGGAAGTAAAGGCTGTTGAAGAGGCGGACGCTCCACCGGTTGACCAGGGACAGCGGTGGGTCCACCGGAAACCGGCGCTGGCGCGAGCGGGGCAGCGACAGGTCGCCGTCCTCGGCGTGGTCGCCGAGCATGTAGAGGCCGCGGCCCAGGGCGCGCCCGCGCGCCGCGCAATCGACCCACGCTACGGCGTACTCGTGCGTCTCATCGTGCTCGGCGGAAAGCTCGAAGAAAGTGTCGAGATCCGGGAACGGCAGCGTGCGGGTGGTGATCGCCGCCGAGCGGACCGGTCGTAGTTGGAGCTCCGCCCAGTTGATCACGCCGGTCAGCCCCAGCCCGGCTATGGTCGCCCGGAAGAGTTCCGGGTGCTCGTTCAGGCTGCAGGTGAGCGGCTCGTCGCGGTCGCTGCGCACCAGGCCCAACCGCCGGATGTGGCGGCCGAAGGTGCCGGCGTGGTGGTGATTCTTGCCGTGGACGTCGTTGGCGATGGCGCCGCCGAGGGTGATGAATCGTGTCCCTGGCGTAACCGGCAGGAACCATCCCCGGGGTAGGGCGAGGTGGATGATCTCGTCGAGGAGCACCCCCGGTTGCGCGACGACCCGCCCCGTCTCCCAGTCCGCCTCGATGAAACGGTCGAGGGGACGGGTGTGGAGGACCCGGTCGTTGGTGGCGAGGCAGGAGTCGCCGTAGCTGCGCCCATTGCCGAAGGGCAGCAACCCGGGGCTGTGCTCGGTAAGTAGGCCTTGGATCTGATCCTTCCAGTGACAGGGGACGGCCGTCTGCGGCCGCTGAGGGTAACGCCCCCAAGGGAGCAGCCCGGAGGATGTGTCTAGCTCTTGTGCGCCCATTCGTGGTGGTCCATTCCCTAGCGCGCCGCGATGAAAACCAGCAGGAAGATGACTCCGGTCAACTGGCTGATCCGGTCCTTGAGTGCAAACAGCACCGGGTCCTCCGGCATGAGTCCGCGGTGGGTGAGCAGCCAGGTCCGGCTGACCCAGAACAGCAGGATCGGGCAGGCCAGCCAGATGTATTCCGGGTGCGTATAGAGATTGGCGGCGGCCGGGTCCTGGATGTAGAGGGCGAGCACCAGTACCGAGAGGTAGCCGGCGGCACCGCCGAGCGAGGAGACCAGTTGCAGGTCGTTGGTCTGGTAGCCCCGGCTCCCGGTCTGGTTATGCCCCTGGTTCTTCTGCCATGCGTCGAACAACTCCGCGTAACGTTTGACCATGGCCAGGCTGAGAAAGATGAATACGGAGAACGCCAGAATCCAGAAAGTTAAGGCCAGTCCGCAGGCCGCCGCACCGGCAATGATCCGCAGGGTGTAGAGCATCGCCAGCGTGATGACATCGACCATCACGAGACGCTTGAGCCAGAACGAGTAGAGCGTCGTGAGCACCAGATAGGTGAGCAGCACACCCACGAAGGCCGTGGGCAGTAGCGCCAGGGCAAGGATCAGGGCGGTCGCCAGCAGGGAGGGTGCCAGGATGAGTGCATGCTGCAGGGGCATCGTGCCCGCCGCGAGCGGCCGGTGCCGCTTGCTCGGGTGCTGCCGGTCGTCCTTGAGGTCGACCAGGTCGTTGATCAGGTAAACCGCCGAGGCCGCCAGGCCGAAGGCGAGGAAACCGATAACCGCGGACAGCAACAGTTCCGGGTCGAGGAACTGATGGGAGGTGGCCAGTGGGACAAAGAGCAACAGGTTCTTGGCCCACTGGTGTAGCCGGAGGGCGTGGAGCAGCGTGCCCAGATAGCCGGGGCGCGTGTGCAGGACCGTCTCCACGTTCCCGAGGCGGTGAACCCCGCGTTCGGCGCGCCG
>Ga0207421_10008934_pt1 | contig 10232 bp, 11 predicted proteins | sample SodLakKL_010_SED_4_FD_187542 | JGI IMG/M metagenome (GOLD analysis project Ga0207421, IMG submission 187542) | Alkaline sediment microbial communities from Lake Tanatar, Kulunda Steppe, Russia - 8KL_010_SED (SPAdes) (version 2) | ecosystem: Environmental > Aquatic > Non-marine Saline and...
TGAGGAAGGCCACCGCTGAAGTACAGAAATTGGAGGAGCGGCGTGCGGGGGTGGCTAACAGGATAAAAACTGCAGGCCAGTCGCAAAAGAGACACAAAATGAAGCTGGACGGGCACGACAAAGAACTGGAGGAAATAACTGCAAGACGGAAGCTGCTTGAGCGGGGACTCAGCAACCTCCGGGGGCAGCGCGATAACTGCAGGGCCGAGCTGGCGGTGCTGAACGAGCGTCGACGCTCTCTCCAGGATTCCCGGGCGCAGGCCGAAAATGCTGCCGCCGAGGTGAAATCAGTGCAGAGGGAGATGGAGACCGGCCGTGCGAGTGAGAAATCGGTCGAGGTCCTGGAATCCGAGCTGGAGAGTCTCGAGGGAGAAATGGAGGGGCTCCGCCGCGAACGTGAGACGGTGGCCGGCAGGGTGGACAGGCTGGACGGGATACTAGGCCGGACCGAAAAAATAGCCTCCGATCTGCGAGTGCGCAGCAGGACACTGGAGAGCGACATGCAGGCTACCGATCGCCAGCTGCAGCGTGCCTTTGTCCAGGCCAGCCGGGCGCGGGAACGACAGGATGAGCTGGATGCAGAAGATGGCGAGTCGGATGAAGACTCTTCGCAATTGCAGGTCCTGGAGAGGGAGCTGCGAGAGATAGAAAGTGAGCGGGCGTCGGTGCGCGCGCAGATAGACAGCCACGAGGATGAACTCAATCGGTACAGTGAAAGAGCCGAAATTCTGCGAGATCGTCTCGTGCGATGGGAGACGCGGGCCGAGACCTTGCGGGAGATGATCCAGAACGCCGCCGCTGAGGATCCGGGCGGCGAGGGCACGAACCGGGTACTGGCTCACCAGATTCGTGTTCCGGAAGGCCTGGAGGGCGCGGTGGAGGCGGGACTCGACCGGTGGCTTGAGGCACACCTGCAGGATCCGGGTAATAAGAGCAGCGGGGCCGATGTCGTGCTGTTCCCGTCAGTGATTGACGAAAGCCTCCGGCGCTGGTGGCTGGTGCGCTGGCGACGGGAGCGGGGCAGGTGGGAGGATTGGTGCGTCAATCGCGGATTTGGTGAATCGGTGCTCGGCTGGCTGGACGAACTGCTCAAGCGTCGCGAGCAGAACAGTGCGGTGCAGGCGGCCGCTTCTTACCTCCTGCAGGAGTTTCTGGTAGTCGAGGATCGGGCCACCCTGCGGGCATTGGCGCGGAAACTGTGGGATGACGACGGGCCCGCCGCACCGGATGCGCTTCCGCTGCCCCGATTGCTGACTCCGGACGGAGACCGGGCCGATCTTGGAGGGGGAATCGCCCTGGCACCGGAAGAGGACGGGGAGCAGGATGCGGTGCAGCGCTGGGCGGAGATACGTCGCCTCACCGCCGCAGCCGAGGAGACGAAGGAGGAGCTCGCTCAGGCCGAGGCAATGGCGGAAGATGCCGAAGAACAGTGCGCCGGGTGGCGGGACAGGTTGGATGAGCTCGACGAAGCGGGGCGTGATCGTCGCGGCCGGATTGATCTCCATCGCGCCGAGAAGCAGCGCAGGGAGCGGCGGCGCAAGAGACGGTGCGAGGAGCAGCAGGAACTGCACGAAAGCACGCGCCAGGTCGCTGATCTGGAGAAAGAAAAAGCGGAACTGGAGCGGCTGATGATGCGCTCCGAAAAGGCTGCGGCCGAACTTGCGGGTCACAGGCGACGGTATGGTGAGAAGGTGAAACCAGAACATGAGCGCCTCGCGGATGTCAATGCACAACTGAATGATATCGAGCGCGAGCGCATATCCCTACGGGAAAGGATAGAAAGTGAGCGTCGTCGACGTTCTGACCTCAAGAAAGAGCGCCAACGACTGGAGGGTCAGCTGCGACACTGGCAGAAATCGCTGAATGCCTACGAGGAGGACCTGGCCTGCACGGCAGAACAGCAGGATGCGCTGCGGGAGAGGGAGGGCGCTCTGGACGGGGCCATTTCACGTACCGAGGACAGGTTGCGTCGGTGCGGGGGGCGCGAGGACACCCTCACCGAAGCAGCTGAACAGCTGCGGGATGAACTGCGCCGGCTGCGAGAAGAGCGCGAGCGCCTGGAGCGGGATGCGAACCGAGTAGAGGTCAGGCTTGCCCGCGCCCAGACGCGCTATGAACAGGTGGAGCGCGAAGTACGCGAGGCGGGTGTCGAGCCTGAAAAGGTCGACCTGTCGCCTGGATCGCCAGTTGAACGGAAGCTCGGGGAAATGCGAAGGTCTCTATCGAAAATGGAGGCCAGGCGACGCGAGCTGGAGCCGGTTAACCCACTGTCCATTGGTGAGTACCGCCGCGAATCACGCCGGTGGCGGCACATGCGGAAGCACCGGGACGATATGGCCGGGGCGCTGGAGGCACTGCGCGAGGTGCTGCACGGAACCCGGGATGAGCTGGATGTGCGCTTCAAGGAGAGCCTGCGGGCAACTTCTGACGCCTTTCACCGGTCCTTTTCCGACCTATTTGAGGGGGGACATGCGGAGCTGCGCTTGAAAGGAGATTCGGTGTGGGATGGGCAGGTTGAGGTGCGGGTGCAGCCTCCGGGCAAGAAGCTGACCAGGCTGAGCCTTCTGTCAGGAGGCGAGAGGGCTCTGGCCGGGATCGCCTTCCTCTTCGCTCTGCTGAATATGCGGCCCGCGCCAATATGCGTTTTCGATGAAATCGATGCTGCCCTGGACGACGCTAACACCGGAAAATTTGCGCGCTATGTCCGGCGATGGCGGGACGAGGCGCAGTATCTGTTGATAACCCATCAGAAGAGAACCATGGAAGCTGCTGATGCCATGCACGGGGTTACCATGTCCGAACCGGGAGTGTCTGAACTGGTATCAGTCAGGCTGCAGGGCAGGGACGAGGCGGATGTGAGCAATGTGGCGGCGGAAGGAAACGGAGAGGGGACGGCATGACGGACAGCCTTTGGACGCGGATGAAAGAAGGCCTGAAACGAACGCGCGAACGTATAGCTGATGGCTTTGAAGCCTACATCGATTTTTCTGCTATCGACGAGGAGATGTTCGAGGACCTCGAGGCAGTCCTGGTCCAGGCCGACATGGGGGTGCAGACTGCAGAAAGGGTGCTGGCCGACCTGCGTGAAGCGGTTAAGGCCGATAACCTGCAGGGAAAGGAAGAAGTTCTGGCAGCACTGGAGCGGGTGCTTCAGGGTGTTGTGCCTGACGATGGCGGGCGCGAGCTGAACCTCGATGGGGACCCGTCAGTGGTGATGTTGGTCGGTGTGAACGGGGTAGGCAAGACAACGAGTGCGGCGAAGCTGGCATGGAGGTTGAAGGAGGCTGGTCATCGCCCCATTCTCGGTGCCGCCGACACCTTCCGTGCAGCCGGCATCGAACAGCTGGAGTTGTGGGGTGAGCGGGCCGGTGTGGATGTGATTCGCCATGCGTCCGGATCTGATCCCGCGGCGGTGGCCTACGATACTATCAATGCAGCCCGGGCCCGCGACTGCGATGTGGTGTTGATTGACACAGCCGGCAGACTTCACACCCGCAAGAACCTTATGGAGGAGCTGCGGAAGATGTGCCGCGTGATGGAACGCGAAATTCCCGGTGCGCCACATGAGGGAATGCTGGTTGTGGATGCCACAACTGGCCAGAATGCGCTCCGCCAGGCGGAGATGTTTCGCGAAGCAGTCCCGCTGACCGGAGTGCTGCTGACGAAGCTGGATGGGACGGCAAAGGGCGGTATTGTGGTCGCCATAGAGGAGCAGACCGGAATCAAGGTCAAGTATGTGGGACTCGGTGAACAGGTGCAGGACCTACAGCCCTTCCGCCCCGCGGACTTTGTACGGGCACTGCTCGGGCGACGGTGATCATCTGGCTTCCTTCGTGAGTCCGTGGTCAATCCTGAGGGGGGAGAGACTTTGCGAGATAGTGAGGTGCTCCATCGACGATATAGCCGGGATCTGCGAATAGGCGTCCTGGTTTTCGTACCGCTGGTTCTCGGCCGGCTCATCAACACGGCGTTTTTCGGCTACCATATACCATTTCTCGCGTCCGTGGTGTTTCTGTGCTTCTGGGGGTGGGTCGGTGCGCGGTTCAATAGAATGAGTTTGGGAACCTGGGCAAACTACCTGCTGGGCGTAAGCATCTCGGTCCTGTCACTGGCGCTGTACGTGTGGCAGTTCTTCGTCGTTGGTGCGGCGGATCGCAGCTTTTTCCTTGCGGGTCTGTCCCAATTCTACGCTGCTCCGGTCGCACCGGTGGCCGCGCAGATCTGGTTCCTCTTCAGTCCCGGATATGCGGACAACCGGTACCTGATAATTGCATACCTGCTGCTCATTGCCGTATTTTCCCTGGGGTTCGTTGGAGCGCGGATCCGGAAGGGACGGTAGTCCGGCGCGCTATGCGCCGGACCCGTCATAGATTTCTCAGCTACTCGACGAACACAGCGGAGTACCAGTCTTCCTTTTCGTCTTCGCATTGAAGAACCCGTATCGGGAAACCAAACCTCCTTGCGGTGCAAAAGACGTCGATACCGATGCTGTGAAAGGAGGGGCGGGCCTGTGTCGGGTTGCGGCAGGGAAGGCCCTCAGACCCCGCACAGGAATCACACAAGCTGCAATCGCTGAAGGAAATAGCGAAAGGTCGATCGGCGTAAAATGCCCGACGTTCCAGCTCGAGTGCCACCTCCTGTGCTGCGGTTTGCTCGTGGGTGTGGATAATCAGACCCCACTCGTACCGGCGCAGGATTTTCTCAAACTCCCACGGGCGCAGGGCGTTCGGTCGTGATGGGCACATATGTTTGCTTCCGTATTCATCGCATCCGTACATGCATTTCAACAGGGTTCGCGGATCAAACGCCAGGTCATCGGTGCAGAACTTCGCCGCACCGGCAGCTCCCAGTTCTTCGGCGTCAGCGATCAGCTGTTGCGCCAGAGCATCAGAGTTCATTCTTGCTCACCCCCGCAGGCTCATCTTCTTATGCATCCATTATACTGGTAAGGAACGCTGGGAATCCAGTACGACAGCGTGGGTGGGTTGACGGGTGGGAGGCTTTCCGCCTAAAATGGGATGCATTGCAGGTGTAAAGGCATTCACCTTTACAGGGGGGATCCGGTGGGTTCGCAAGTGGAGAAGGCCGTCAGGGTGAACGAGCTCTTTGATGTTTACGGTGCGCTGCTGACGCCGAGACAGCGTGAAATACTATCTTTTTATTATCAGCTTGACTTTTCGCTGGGCGAGATCGCCGATACCCTGGACGTCACCCGGCAAGCGGTGCATGATTCCATCGCCCGCGGGGTTGAAACGCTGGAGCAGACTGAAGCTATGCTCGGGCTGCTGACAAAATTGAATAGAATCAGAGATGTGATTGGACACACTCTGCCGCTCATTGAGCGATCGTGTGAGAGGTTGGATGACACCGTACAGGTTGTGAAACGGGATGCGTCGCTCAGGATTGAGATGCAGAGAATCGCCGAGGATTTGCTGGCGGCAGATGACCAGCTGAAAAATATCCACGATATTCTGCAGCACCGCAGGGGGTAATTTCAGTGGCCTTTGAGAGTCTGGGAGAGAAAATACAGGAGACGATGCGCAGGTTGAGGGGTAAGGGCAAGCTGTCGGAGGAGGACGTCGATTCCGCCCTCCGGGAGGTCAGGCTCGCCCTTCTTGAGGCAGATGTCAACTTCAAGGTTGCCCGCAAGTTCATCAAGAGTGTGCGCGAGCGCGTCGTGGGAGAAGAAGTGACGGGCAGCCTCACTCCCGGGCAGCAGGTAGTCAAGGTGGTGCAGGAAGAGCTTACTGACCTCATGGGTGGTGAGAACCAGGGCATCGATTTTGCTTCCTCGCCGCCCACCGTGATCATGCTCGCCGGGCTGCAGGGATCAGGAAAGACCACAACATGCGCAAAGCTGGCGCGGCACTTCAGCAGCAAGGGGAGGCATCCCCTGCTGGTGGCCGCCGACGTGTACCGACCGGCGGCCATAGAGCAGCTGCGTCAGATGGGAGATAGAATCGACGTCCCGGTTACCGTTCTGGATGCCAGCCCGGAGGACATAGCCCGTGCGGGCTACGGCGAGGCAAAGAAGGGGAAGAAGGACACCGTCATTATCGACACCGCGGGCCGCCTGCACATCGATGAAGACATGATGGAGGAGCTGAAGCGCGTAACGCAGGCCGTGCAGGTGCACGAATCTCTTCTGGTCGTCGATGCCATGACTGGTCAGGATGCGGTCAATGTTGCCGAGCAGTTCTCAGAGGATCTCGATGTTTCCGGCATAATCCTCACCAAGCTGGACGGTGACACCCGCGGGGGAGCGGCTCTGTCGGTGCGCGATGTTACTGGCTGCCCGATCAAGTTCGTGGGAACGGGCGAGGGGATAGAGGATCTGGAGGCTTTTCACCCCGATCGGATGGCATCCCGGATCCTGGGCATGGGCGACGTCATGACGTTGATCGAAAAGGCTGAGTCAAAGGTGGACACTGCCGGCGCCCGTGAGATGGAACGCAAACTGCGTGAGGACGAGTTTACTCTGGATGACTTCCTGGATCAGCTGGAGCAGGTCCAGGACATGGGTCCACTGGATCAGCTGATGTCAATGATCCCGGGGATGGGGCAGAAGATGCCCGCGGCGGAGATCGATGAGAGGGATCTGCTGCGGACGAAAGCCATTATCCAGTCTATGACCCGGGAGGAACGGACCGAGCCCGACATAGTCAAACGAAGCCGCCGGCGCCGCATTGCCCGCGGCAGCGGCACGCGAGTGCAGGATGTAAACCGGCTCCTGAAGCAGTACAAACAGACCAGAGACATGATCAAACAGCTCACACAGGGAGGCGGAGGTAAGGCAGCCCGCAGACTGGGTAAGATGCAGATCCCGCCTTTTGATTGAGCCCGGGTGAAAAAATACTGAAAGCGAAGAGGAGGCGTTGCAGTTGGCAGTTAGAATCAGGTTGAGAAGACTGGGCGGAAAGAAGGATGCGTTTTTCCGGATTGTCGTTGCGGACTCTCGCTCTGCGCGTGATGGCCGCTTCATAGAGGAAATTGGCTATTACGATCCCGTGGAGGAGCCCGCCAGGGCCAAGATCGACGTGGAGCGAGCGCGTCACTGGCTCAGCACCGGAGCAAAGCCCTCCGTGACCGTGCGTGACCTCTTCCGGAGGGCAAACATCATCCAGTGGGAGCCGACCGAAGAGGAGGAGGGGGAAAGCCCCATAGCCTTCGAACTGGTCGGGGGCGAGGAGGACTCCGGGGAGTGATCCGGCCCAGGACCGTAAAAAGGGGGGGAAGTGAGACATCCCATGACAGTTCAAGAGCTTGTTAAATACATCGCACGATCCCTGGTGGATGAACCGGAAGCGGTGAATGTGCGGGAAGTCTCAGGAGAACGATCGTCCATTATAGAGATCCAGGTCTCTCCCAACGATATCGGAAAAATCATCGGCAAGCGCGGGCGGATTGTGCATGCCATTCGCACGGTGGCCAAAGCGTCCGCCGCCAAGGAGGGCAAACGGGTCGAGGTTGAGATCGTCGAATAGCGTGCCAGCACCAATATCAGGCAATGACGTCCGACCGCAGGTGGCGCATCAACCGGCTATTCTGGCGGGGCGGTTCATTGAGCAATTTCACACGGAGACGTGACAACAGGTAAAGGCGGAGAGTGGGGAGGTACGTGTTGAGCGGGAGCAGCTCAACACGCATCAGGCTAAAATGGGGGCCGTAATCCGTGACGCAGGAGCGGAGCGAGATGGTTGAAATTGGACGTGTGGTGCGCCCGCATGGAATCAAGGGCGAGCTTGTGGTCCGCCCGCGGGCGGCCGAACACGAAGACATCTTTCGTACCGGTCCCATGTGGCTGGTGCGGGAGGGGGACATAGAACGGGTGGAAGTCACCGGCGTCCGCTGGCACAAGGGCGATGTGCTCTTGGCCGTGGAGGGCGTTGCTGACCGGGATGCTGCGGAGCGCCACCGGGAGTCCCGCGTGCAGATACCTGCCGAACAGCTGCCCAAACTGGATCCGGACACCTATTACATCGATGATCTGATCGGCTGCCGCGTAGTGGATGCAAACGGCAACGACCTCGGTGTGATAGATGGTGTTCTGCGTACCGGCGGCGTGGATGTACTGGAAGTGCAGGACCAGGAGAATAGATGGATGCTTCCGGCAGCGTCGGAGTTCATTCTGGAGCTGGACCCGGCAGGCGGACAGCTGACTGTGAGCCTGCCCGAGGGATTGAGGGATCTTCATTGCTAATTGACGTGGTCACCATCTTCCCAGAGGTGTTTGCCCAACCCCTGCAAGTGGGCGTGCTGGGGCGCGCACGGGACGAGGGGCTGCTGATAATCCGTGTGCACGACCTCCGCGACTTCACTCGTGACCGACACAGCGTTACGGATGAACCTCCTTACGGGGGTGGCCCGGGGATGGTGATGAAGCCCGAACCATTCTTTCGTGCGGTAGAATTCTGCCGGGATAGGGAGATGCCCGGCACCCGTCCCCGGGTGATACTGCTGACGCCGCAGGGAAGAAGTCTGACCCACCACCGTTCCGAGGAGATGGCCCTTGAGGAGCACCTCATCCTGCTGTGCCCCCGCTATGAGGGCATAGATGAGAGAGTTCGCCAGTGGGTGGCCACGCACGAACTGTCCATTGGTGATTACGTAATATCCGGTGGAGAAATGGCCGCTCTGGTGGTCATTGACGCCGTCGGTCGACTGGTGCCCGGGGTGTTGGGGCACCCGCAGTCCGCAAAGACTGATTCCTTCGCCTCTCCGCAGCTGGAGGGGCCGCAGTATACCCGACCTGCCCGGTACCGGGGCCTCGGCGTCCCGGATGTTCTTCGATCCGGTGACCACGGAGCAATACTGAAGTGGCATCAGGAGCAGGCGCGAGTCCGAACCCGGGTGAGACGCCCGCAGCTGTTGTCGAGTCGGGGCGAGTGGCAGTATGATAGAGAACGGTTCGATGATGATTGATAGAGAGGAGGCGATTGCGCATGTCTGAAGAGATCCGCGTCATCGAGAGGGAGCATAAACGCGACGATCTGCCGGATTTCGGTCCGGGGGATCATGTAGTGGTAAATGTTCGAGTAACTGAGGGGGGACGCGAGCGCATTCAGCCCTTTGAAGGAACTGTCATGCGTCGCCAGGGTTCCGGGATCAATGAAAGCTTTACTGTCCGGAGAGTGAGTTACGGAGTGGGGATAGAAAGAACATTCCCTGTCCATACCCCGCGCATCAAAGACATCCAGGTTGTGCGGCGGGGCAAAGTTCGCAGGGCGAAGCTCTATTACCTGCGGGAACGCGTTGGTAAGTCTGCGCGCATCCGGGAGCGGCGTTAGCTAGCAAATCAGTTATGCGCTTTTGTAAGCAGCTGATCATCTACAGGTGAGGGAGGTTGAGGGGCGCGTGGGCAGACTGGGCGCCGTTTTGCGGTTCTTGCTCTTTGCAGTGCTGCTGGTGATCCTCACTCGCGCCTTCTTCTTCTCCACTTTTGTGGTCCAGGGAGACTCCATGCAGCACACTCTGGGCAATGGCGATCACGTGTTGGTTAATCACTTTATCTACCATCTCCGTCCTCCCGAACGGGGAGATATCGTGATACTGAACTGTCCCATGGGAGATGAAGTTCTGGTGAAGCGTGTGATCGCCGAGCCAGGGGAGATCGTTGAGATAGAAGATGGTGTGGTGTACATAAATGGCGCGGCCCTCAGCGAGCCGTACCTGTCGGGGTCGGGCGATAGTCATCTCGAGCCTGTGAAAGTGGGCGCTGCCGAGGTATTCGTGATGGGAGACAACCGCCGCGACAGCAGCGATAGCCGTGACTTCGGACCAATTGCCAGGAGCAAAATCCAGGGGAAGTTCCTGCTGGTATTCTGGCCCCTGCCGCAGGTCCTTGATTGGAATTGATCAAAAGTGCCTCGATCCACAGCAGCTGTGTGTCGCGCGGCCGACCGGTGGGCTGGGACGAATCGGCCGTTGACGAGTGCGGAAAGGATACGCTGGCTCGATGAGTGCAGGAGACTGCGCGGAAACTATCGCATGGAACGTAGCCTGGGTGCCCCACATACTCTGATTGCTGGTGTGGATGAGGCGGGACGGGGCCCATTGGCCGGGCCGGTAGTGGCTGCTTCCGTTATCATGCCGATGGGATGCATGATTCCCGGGCTCAATGACTGCAAGAAATTGACCCGTGCGAGGCGGGGCCGTGTGTACCCGGTCATTGTTAGAAAAGCTGTGTCGGTGGGAGTGGCCGGCGTCGATCCCAAAACAATTGATGAGATTGG
>Ga0207421_10008935_pt1 | contig 10232 bp, 7 predicted proteins | sample SodLakKL_010_SED_4_FD_187542 | JGI IMG/M metagenome (GOLD analysis project Ga0207421, IMG submission 187542) | Alkaline sediment microbial communities from Lake Tanatar, Kulunda Steppe, Russia - 8KL_010_SED (SPAdes) (version 2) | ecosystem: Environmental > Aquatic > Non-marine Saline and...
CCCGCCTCCAGCGGCGCCGGTTGGAAGCCGGTCGGCCGGCGAAGGTTGGTCACCGCAACGCCCTCCGGCACCCCCGCTCCCGGTTGCGTGATATCCCCGCGGCCGAGACAGCGCCGCGGGAGTTCACCGTGGGAGTAACGCAGACGGGCGCCCAGAGTCCCGGACCCTGCCGGCGCATCCAGATACACGGCGACGTCCTGCCCGCCACCCTGCTCCCGGCGCTGCACCCGGTACCGGACCCCCGACCCACCCTCCGGCTCGGGCTGCCAGAAGGGGTGACCGGTGCGGGTCCGAGCGCTCTGCGCCTCGCGCAGGCGCACCTCGAGCACCTGCTGCACCGCGCGACGCCCCGGGCCATCGGCATCACTGCGCAGGCGATAAGGCCCCGGCCCACCCTCCATCCACTGCGGTTCGGCCTCGGCGTACCCGCCGTTGACCGCGGGCAGGCAGTTGGCCCGCAGCAGCTGGCGCTTGCCGGCGGCGGCGGCCGGCGCCGGCCAGTCCAGTTCGCAGCAGACCTCCACACACTCCGCCCCTGCCGGCAGCCGCACCTGATCCAGCCCGTGGAGGCGAACGAAAGCGAGCAGCGGGCGGGCGAGAAAGAGGCAGCGAAAGTGCTGCAAGGCCGGCAACACCGATTGATCCGGGGTCCCCTGAAGCGTCCCCGGCAGCCACGGGGCGAGCAGCTCGGCGCCACCGATCACCTGTCCGGCGTCCGCGTCTGCACCGAGGCCGATACGCACCCGGCGGGTGCCATGCAGCAGCGCGGCACGCAGCCGCTCCCAGAGCCCTGCCTCGGCATCGATGAACAGCGGCAGGGCGGCCGGCAAGACAGGCGCCGCGGCCTCCAACGCGGCGATTCGAAGCGTCAGGCGCAGCTCGCTGCCACCCCCGGATGCCGGGAGCCACTCCGCCCGCTCGACCTCAATCGGCTCGATGGTGCCATCAACCAGCGTTTCAAACGGGATCGCTACCCCCTCGGCCAACGCCGGAGACGACCAGGCCACAGCACCCCGGGGAAGCGCCACCGGAGCGCCCTGCCCGGCGGCAGGCGAGAAAGCCAGCACCGTGGCACTCGGCCAGGGCTCGGCGAGTTCGGGCGCGGCCAGCTGCAATAGCAGCTGATGGATGTCATCGAGCCCCGCGGCAAGCTCGGCGCGGACACCGGCGGTGAGAAAGGCCACCCCCTCGAGCAGGCGTTCCACGTAGGGATCACGGTCATGGGGATCATCCAGACCGAGCATGCGCGCCTCGGTCGGGAAGGCTCGGGCGAAGGCCGCGCCGCCCTCGCTCAGTCTGCGCATCTCCTGCTTAAACGCCCGGCGCAGGTCCATGCTCACCTCCGTTCAGCAGGTGCACCACGGCATTGCCATCCACCGCCACCTCCAGCGTCAGCCCCTGCCCATCGCGTAGACGAATCCAGAGCCCCAGCCACAGCACGTGCCCACTATCCACCGGGGCTGGCCGGGACTCGGCATGGACCTCCACCACGCGGGGCTCGTAACGGGGTATCAGCTCGCGCGCGGCGTCTGCCAGGCCGGCGGCGGCCCGCTCCAGATCGTGGTAGTCCGCCGATAGATCCGGCAGGCCGTACCCGTTCAGATGGAACGGGCGCCCGCGCCGCGCTGCGAGCAGCCGGAGGATGTGGCGCACCACACTCGCGCGGGCGGCACGGCAACGGGCCTCGGCGGCCTGCACCGGAAACCGCCCTGCGGCACCATCGAGCATGTCGAGCAACCCGGGTGTCATGCCTAAACCCCACGGACGCGGCCGGGGCCCACGGCCCCGGCGCGCTCTCGGGTCCATCACCGGGCCTCGGTCCAGGAGTCGGAGAACTCGATGTTCCCGTCGACGTAGGCCCAGGTGATGCGCCCGTAGCGGATCGCCACCTGCTCCATGTGCGGGAACCGTTCCTTGTCGGCCTCCTTGACGTTGTGCATCACCGGACGCACCGAGGTGATCTTCACGTCGTTGAGGGTGTGCCGGAAGTACTCCTGCTCGTTGCCCGATTCATCGATCTGGTACCAGCTCAGCACCAGCTCCTCGAGGGTCTGCCCCTTGCTGCACGCCTTGTACAGATAGGGCGAGGCCGCATCGAAGGCCTTGGTGAAGACAAACGGCTCGTGCTTGCGGGTACCAGTCAGCGATCCGGTATCGCTGTCGGTAGGGATGCGCAGCTCGTGCTCGAAACCGAGCACCTCGATGCTGCCCTCGCGGTCGGTAACGGTCACCGACCCCTCGATCTCGTTGCCCTGATCGTCCTTGAGCCACATGTAGGCGGGGATCGCCATGGTTTCGCCTCCTCTTCCTTGAGCGTGGGCGGGTTCAGGTCGGCAGCTGCGAGACCAGCGAGAGCTTCAGGTCGATGCCCTCGATCTGGAAATGCGGCATCACCGACATATTGACCCGGTAGAAACCGGGGTTCTCGGGGACCTCCTCGACCTCGACCACCCCCTCGCGCAGCGGGCGGGTGGCCACCAGTTCGGGGTCGGGGTTCTGCATCTTCGTGACCAGCCCCTGCAGCCAGTCGTTGAGTTCGTTCTCCAGATCCTGCCGGCTCTTGGCCGAACCGATGTTCTCCCGCTGCAGCACCTTCAAATAGTGGGCCAGACGCGAGACCAGGAAGATGTACGGGAGCCGGGCGTTGATCCGGGCGTTGGCGGTGGCCGCCGTGCTGCTGTAGCGGGCCGGGCGCTGGGCCGAGTTGGCGGAGAAGAAGCAGGCGTAATCGCTGTTCTTGTAGAAGCTCAGCGGGATGAATCCGGCCTCGGCCAATTCGAGTTCCCGGTTCTCCGAGATCAGCACCTCGGTCGGGGTCTTCGTCTGCGCCCCGCGGCCCAGGTCGAAGACATGGATGGGCAGCTGCTCCAGCTTGCCGCCCGACTCCGGTCCGCGGATGTTCACCGTCCAGCCGTGGGCCTTGAACGAGCGGGCCATGTTGGCGGCAAAGGCAAACGCTGCATTGCCCCACAGGTAGCGATCGTGGTCGGGACCGGTGACGTCCTCGTGATAGTCGAAGGCGCGGGTCGGGTTGTCCGCCCCGTAGGGCAGGCGCAGCAGGAAACGGGGCAGGGTCAGACCGACATACCGGGCATCCTCGGTGTCACGAAAGCCGCGCCAGCGGGCGTACTCGGCCTTGTCCAGGTAGCTGGCGATATCCGGGATGCGGACCACCTCATCGAGGGAGGCCTTGCCGAAGAAATCACGCCCGACGGCCCCGAGAAAGGGACAGTGGGCGGCAGCGGCGATCCGCGAGACCTCGCTGAGCAGATTGATATCCGCCGCCGAGCAGTCGAACTCGTAGTTGGAGACCATGGCGGCCAGCGGCTCGCCGCCCGGAGTGTCGTACTCCTGGACATAGACGTGCTGGTAGAGCCCTGACTGGGTGATGTCGGTCACATCTTCCAGTTCCCCGGCCAGTTCCTCCTTGGAGACATCGAGCAGCTCCAGCTTGATGTTCGCCTTGGGGTCGCTACGCTCGACCAGGAAGCGCAGGCTACGCCAGGCCGCCTCGATCCGCTGGAAGTCCGGGTGATGCAGGACGGCGTCGAGCTGCTGGCTCACCGCCGCATCGATACGGGCGATGTACTCGTCCAGCAACGTCTTGTCGATGCGCTCGACCAACTCGGCATCCTGGCTGGCCAGGTCGAGGAAGACCTGAAGGGCGGCGGTCAGCCGACTCTCGCAGGGGATGTCCGCCATGACGGCGGAGTCCTGGAAGGTCTCGATCTCCAGGGCCCCGGAGACCGGCTCGACCTCGGCAAGCTCGCATAGACGCGCGTAGCTGGCCTCAGGGGGTGCGGCTTCTGCACGCTCTGCGCTCTGCTCGGACATGGCTCACTCCTGGGACTTCCCGTCGGCATCCGGGTGCTCATCGCCGGATGTTCCTTGTTCACCATCCTCGCCGGTGTGCAGTGGCGCGATCTGCTTGAGTTCGCCCATGACACCCTCGAGCTCCTGCTGGCTCTGCACGATGCGCTCCAGCTCCCGCCGGAAACGGGCGTTGTCGAGTACGTTCGACTTCAGATCCTTGAGCAGATTGCGCATCGCCAGCAGGTTGTTCACCTGGGGGATCTGTCGGGCAACGGCCTCGGGCGTGAAGGCGTGGAAGCCGTCGAAGCGCAGTGCCACCCGGGTCTGCGATCCGTCGCCACGGAAGGTGTTGGGCACGGTCACCTGCAGCACCGGACTGAGATCACCGAGCACGGCGTCGAGGTTCTCCCGGTCGATGGGTACGCGCTCGCGTTCGGCCAGCCGACCGCTGGCCTGGCCGTTGCTGAAGTCCCCGAGAACCAGCATCTTCAGGGGTAGCTCCAGGGTCTTGCGGGCGTCCCCGGTATCCACGTCGAGGGTGATATTCACCCGGGACTTGGGCACTTCCTGTTGAAAGCTCTCCATGGCCAGCTCCTTGGCATCAATCAACTCCGTCGGACACCGCCCCCGGTCAGGGAAATGCGGTAGCCGCCTCCAGATCGACCCGCGCCACTCGGCGACGCAGGTCGGACAATCGTCGTCGCACCCCCTCATGCTCGAGCTGCCCGTCGCGTTCACAGGCGCGCACTGCAAGCGCCAGCTCACGCCAGACAGCCAACGCGGAGTCGGGGTCCCATGCATCCAGACCGCGTCGGTCGATGTCGGTCTCCAGCCCCTCGAGCCGTGCCAGCGCGAGCCCAGGGTGGCCGGCCTCGAGGCAGAGCCGGGCCCGGGCCAACTCCAGGGCGCAGTGTTCGCGCCCAGAGCGCGCCGGACTGGCATCGATCCGCCGCAACCCGGCCACCAGCCCCTCGCTGCGCATCAGCGCCCGGGCCTCCTCAAGCGGCAGCGGGGCTTCTTGGGTCTCCGCCGGGCACGGGCGCTCTGCCTTCTCGAGACGATCCGTCACCCAGGCCATCTGCTCGGCAGGCACCAACGGGGTGCCGTCGCTGAAGCGCAGACCGGGCAACTCTGGCTGGCGCCGCAGCAGTTCCGCGGTGGCCGAGCGGATGTAGCCGGCGACGTCGTCTCGCCCGAGCTCCGTTGCCGATCGCTCGGCAACGGCCTGGATCTCCATGTGCAGGTGGCCGGCCGGCTCCAGAAACGCGGTCTCGGCAGCCAGGTAGGCGGCCTCCCAGTCCCCTTCGTCAAGATGCCCGCGCATTAGTGTGAGCGGTGCCTGGCGCGGCGGTTCGATGCGCAGTCGCCCATCGCGGGCCTGCAAGGTGGCCAACCGCCCCCAGCGCCAGGCGCGGGCCAACGCCGTCATGGCCAGCCACTCGCCCTCTGCGCGCAGGTATTCCAGCGTCTCGCGCAGCCGCCTGGCCATTTCCTGGCCACTGCGCGGACCCTGCGCCACGGGCTGCTCTTCTGACGCACTCTGGGGGGTCGGGGTCGCCTGCTCGGCGGCCACGGCCACAGCGGTGCGCCGGGCATGCACCCAACCGCGCAGGGCCCGGAGCGCCGGCGGGTCCGTCCACCAACGCGCAAGCTCCTCCCCCAGCCCGGTGAGTTCGTCGTCCAGGGCCTCGAGCCGGTCCGGATCATCGCGCCCTTCGGCCCGGTCGAGCAGCGCCAGCATGCGCCGCTCACCGAGCCACTCAATCGCCGCGCGACGGCCGCTGTCGCGCTGCGGGTGGATGTGTTCGCCGAACTTGGCGAGGCTGCCGCGCAGCGCCGCCAGCGCCAGCCGATAGCCGTCCAGCCCGCGCACCTGGAGCTCGGCCAGACAGAGGTAGCCGAGCACGCGCAGATCCTTGGCCTCTTCTTCCAGTAGGCCCACTGCCTCCTCGGCAACCTGGGAGAAATCCACCCCGCCCAGGCGCTCAACCGCCTCACGCAGACGCCCGAACCGCTCGCCATGGCGCGGATCACTCCCCACGCCCTGGCCGTCTGACAGGGCCTCGAGCACCCGTTCCGGCAACCCCATCGGATGCACCCGGCCTTGATCCCACGGTGTGCCGCTCACGACCCCGCCTCCCCGATGACCCGCTCGGGCAAGTGAAACCGGGTCAGATCCCCCCAGTGGAGCAACGGGGTGCTGCGCTCGGTCTGCAGCAGGAACGTCACCGGCTGATACCGCGCCTCACCCCCATCGCGCAGCGACCACTGCGCCCGGACTGCGTTGGATCGGACCTGCTCGCGCTCATCGGCGCGACGAAGCAGCCGGAACAGGGCCCAGGGGCCATCGGCTTCGATGCTGCGAACCGTGCTCTCGTGGGTAGAGACAGCGGTGATGCGCGCCGGGCGCGGCGTAGAGCGCGGCCAGCGCAGATCCGCAGAGACCGGCGGACCATTGTGGTAGCGCAGCGACTTGCCCTCGGATTCCCAGCGCATATCGGTCAGATCGGCGTTGGCCTCCGGGGAGACGCGATAGCGCAGACGCGCCTGTCCGGCATCGTCGAACAGACCGTCCCGGATCTGCGCCGCCGTGTGATAGGCCTCGCGCGCCTCGGTGGCGATGCCGAGACCGGCACCCCGCCACTGCCGCTCGCCGCCCTGGGCATCCCTGCCGCGCAGAAACGGGGCCAGATGCTCAGCCTTGAATTGCCACAATGCCCCTTGATCCGGCGCAAAGAACGCTTCGAAGTCGGCCAGGGCGGCGTCGGCACCCTCAGCATCAAGGGGGAAGCGGCCAGCCAGGCGATCCCGATAGCCCTCGACGACCTGCGCGCGCCAACGTTCGTTGAGCTCCGCCGCCACCACCTCCCGCAGCCGGTCCCAGGCGGCATCGACTCCCCCAAGCAATAACGGCTCAAGGGCCTGCTCGACTGCCCCCGAGGCTGGCCGTAGGGCCTGCGCCACCGCCATCTCTGCCGCCCGCAACGAACAGCCGTCCTCCTCGCCCTGGAGGACTTCGACGGCGCACTCGAGCGCCCCAGCACCCGGGTCCGCCGCGCTCGACACGCCCTCGAGCCGGTCGGCCACCTTGGCGAGGGCCCTCGCCACCTCGGCCAGCGGCGCCACTTCGTCGTCCTCATCCGGCGCCATCAGCGCCACCAGCTGCAGCCCCCTGGGATCGTGACGATAGCCGCCCAACGCCTGCGCCGGTGGCCGGTCCAGCACCGCCGCCGGGTCCTGGCCAACATGGGCGCCGAGGTGGGCGTGGATACCCTCAAGCAGCGCGGCCAGCGCCCCGCCTTCCGCCGCCTTATCCAGCTGCCTGGCCCGCTCGCGCAGGTCCTCCGCCGAACGCCAGCGCAGCGAACCAAGCCACTCCAGCCAGTGGTCGACAAAGGCACGCAGGTACCGGGCCTCCACTGCCTCGGCCAGGGCCCGGGCCTGTTCGGCCTGCAGAACCTGCTTCTCGTCCCGCCCCAGAACCAGATCCGGATGACTCAGCTCGTCAACGACCTCCTCCAGGGCCGGCTGTAACCGGCTCTCCCAGGCCTCGCCGCGGAACACGCCGGCCACCGGCCTCTCGGTCGCCCAGACCGCGGAGGCAGTGCCGGGGGCGATCGCCTCCAGTTCCAGCGGCGGCAGATCCGCGGCGGCGCCGGCGAGCATCCGCTCCTTCACGGCCTCCGTGCGGGCCGGCGTGCGCAGATGCTTCCGGGCCTGCTCCAACCGCTCTCGTCCGGCTGCTGTATCAAGTCGCTCGCGTGCGGCCTCCCACTGGCTCGGCTCCGCCAGCGCCCGGGATAACCCGCGGACCAGCGAGGTCTGGCCCTCCTGCGCACCGGCACCGCGCTCGTCGGCGACCAGCCCGGCCAGCAGATCGGCAACGGACCCCTCGCCATCGACCCCATCAACCAGCCGCACCCAGGCCTCCACGACCTCCCGGTAAGCCGCGCGATGCGCCGCCCGTTCCTGCGCGTCCCACTCCGGCCACTCCTCCACCAACGCCTCCAGCCGCTGTCGCAGGACATCCACCGCATCGGGCAGCAGGCCCTCGCCGGCGACCGTGACCGACAGCTCATGCAGACCCCTGCTCAACCCCTGGATAGGTCCTCGCCCTGGATCCAGTGCTAACGCCGATCCCAGCCCCGTTTCAGCGCTACCGCCCAGGTCAGCCTCCAGCCCCTGCAACCGCTGCAACGCGCGGAGCGCCGCGCCCGGCTCACCCGAGCCGGCAGCCATAGACTCGGTAGCCTCCGCGACGCCCTCGGCCACCGCTGCGCTCTGGGCGAGACGTTGCTGGTAAAGCTCCGCCGTCCGGTAACCGATCAGCGCCACGATCCCCACAGCGCCCACCAGCAGCGCCGCCGCAGCGATACGGCGACGGAGACGACGTCCTGGCGCCAGACGTACCCCCCGTGCCAGTGGGACCACCGCCTCGGCGAAGAGCCCCGGTGAAAGGGTCGGCTGAGCGGGGGCATTACCGGTGAGGTGGACGGCCTGCACCAGCGGCGGCCCTAGGTAAGGATCCGGGCGCAGCAGCAGGCGCAGGAACTCGGAGAGCCCCCTGGTGAGCGGGCGCATCTCGGCGATGAAGGCGAGCACGCCGGCCGCGTCCGTATCCTCGGTGTCAGTGGCGAGCATGGCCCTGCGCCGGATCTGCTCAGCCTGCACCTGAAGCCGCTGTGCCGTCTCGCCCGGATCGGTCCGCGACGCTGTCGCAACCCCCCAGTGACCGGACTGCCCCGGGTTGCCGGAGACGCTCATGAAGGCCGGGTACCCTGCGAGCCGGTCGAGGCCGGTGACGATCAGCAGCACCGGGGGACGCACCCCGAGGGTGGCCTCCAGCTCCCCGAGACGCTCGCGGATCACGCGGACCCGGGCGCGCAGCTGCGAACCGGCGGCATCCGCCAGCTCCCGGGCCGAAAGGGTGAGCAGCACGCCATCCACCGGACGGCGCCGGCGCGCGGAACGCAACAGGCGCAGGAGCGCACGCCAGCCGGTGCGCTCGGCCGGCTCGGTGGTGTAACGCCCGGCGGTATCGATGAAAAAGGCCTGATCCGTGAGCCACCCATCGCAGTGCTCGGTGCCACCCTCGCCCCGCGCCTCCAGCCAGGCATCGTCATCGTGGGGAAAGTGCAGGCCGCTGCTGCGAAGCAAGGTGCTCTTGCCCGACCCGCTCGGCCCCATGACCAGGTACCAGGGCACCTGGTATCGCGCCCCAGCGCCGAGCCGGACGCCGGCGGCGCTCCGATCCATCAGACCCAGCGGACGTTCCAGGGCAGCGGCCAGAGCCTGCTCCTCATCGGTCGGGAATCGTCGCCGGTCGCCCGCCCGAGTGCGCAGGCGCGCAGCCAGCCCAAGGGCCACACCCACCAGCCCTACAAGGGCCAGCATTCCCCCCGCACGGGCGATCCTGCCGTCCACGCCGACCAACGGCAGCCCGAACCAGGCGGCAATCGCGGCCAGCAGGGTCACCCCCACGGAAAAAACCAGAAAGCGCCGGGAAAGCCCCACCCACCGCCGGGGCGCTGCGCTCTGAACCCCGTCCACCGGCGCGGTCATGGCCGCTCCCCCTCCCGCAGGAGCATCCGGGCGGCCTCGATCTCCTCGGCGGCGAGACCGGCCGCGCGCTCGATCTGCACGCCGGCGTGGAGATAAGCCAGCACGGCCAGGGCCACCACGGCCACCGCCGACCAGAACCAGCCGACACGCTGACCGCCGCCGGCCGGGCCATGCACTGCCGGTTCCGACCATGGGGCGGGCGACGCCCCGTCATCCAGCCAGCTTCCCAGCCGATGCCGATATGCATCCAATTGCGCCTGTTGCTCGAGCGCATGGATCCCCTGGAAGCCAAGCCACAGGCAGGCCAGATAGAGTTCCAGCACGGCTTGCGGCGGCGCCTGCTCCCGCGGCCCCTGGAGTCTCTCGAAAAAACGGGTGCCCGCCGAGCGCTCGCCGAGGCGTTCGGCCTGCAGCGGCTGCGCCAGCCAAGCCGCTCGCTCCGGGTGCGCCGAGGCGATGACCGCCTCATCGACGAACGCCGTCAGCGCCAGCTCGGCGTCCGCCAGAGCGGCCGCATCCAGGCCCTGGGCTCGCCCCTCCTCGCCCAGCCGCTCGAGCGTCTCACGTGCCCGCGTTCGCAACCCTTCATGGCCAGCCGGTTCGTCATCGCCGCGCCGCAGGGCCACTGCCTCGAGCAACAGTGGCTCCACGACATTGACCAGTGGCGATGGCGCATCCAACGCCGTCTTGGTGCAGGTGCCGGTCATGCCGAAACCTCCTCGCGCAGGGCCAGCATCTCCAGCTGCAGATCGCCCAACTCGGCCGGGCGGTAGATGGCCAGCGATCCGTCCTGCTGCACCTGCGCCCACTGGGCACCGCCTGGCTCGAGGCGGAAGTACTCGTAACCGCCCTTGACC
>Ga0207421_10008936_pt1 | contig 10231 bp, 13 predicted proteins | sample SodLakKL_010_SED_4_FD_187542 | JGI IMG/M metagenome (GOLD analysis project Ga0207421, IMG submission 187542) | Alkaline sediment microbial communities from Lake Tanatar, Kulunda Steppe, Russia - 8KL_010_SED (SPAdes) (version 2) | ecosystem: Environmental > Aquatic > Non-marine Saline and...
ACGACTCACGTCAACCATCAGTTGCGCGCCTGGGTAGCTTAGCGGTAAAGCGCGTCCTTGGTAAGGACGAGAGCCCGGGTTCAAATCCCGGCCTAGGCTTGCAGAGGCTCTCTTCCTGCCGTTTTCGACCGATCCGATGGATTCAGAATGATCGGTACGAAAGGACAGTACGGTGCCTTCGAAGCAACAGGCAGTAGAACCGCTCTAGCGAACGATTTCAGGCATTTCAGAGAAGGTACTCCTACCGGAGTGTCTGAACGAGACAGTACGGAGGGTGGTTCAAACGCACAGCCGTTCTCGGAGCCCGTCTTCTCTACAGACGTAAGCCATGAACGCAGTTGACGAGAGCTGGCTGATCACCTCGAAATCAGAGCAGCAATTAGACAGTCGGCAGGTCGAGATGTACCGCGAGCATCGACGCGAGGTGCTCAACTGGATGCTCAATGCGGGCAAAGAGCCAGAAGCCGGGGTCGGATACGCCGAAGAAACCGTCAAGAACAGAGCTCATCGACTCGATCTGTTTTACCGCTGGGTCTGGGAAATCGAGAGTGGGTACACGGAAGACATCCGAACGACTCACGCAAACGCGTTCATGAAGTATCTGCACCCGCAGGCGTATTCGCAGGCGTACAAAGCCGCCTTCCAGAAATCGATTACTTCGCTCTTCGACTGGCAACGTCACTACCAGGGGAAACCCGTCGAGTGGAACCCTGTTATTCGGTTTTCCAGTTTGTCGATGCCGAGTTCACGCGACGCGCTCACCCGCGAGGAGCGTACCCGATTCCGAGAGGCTGCTCTATCGTACGGGTCGATCCCGAATTATCACTCGGTCACACCCGAACAACGGGACAGGTGGAAGGGGTACCTGGCCCAGCGATTCGGCAAACCCAAAGACGAGGTCAGCAAGACGGACTGGGAGCGGGCGAACAGCTGGAAGGTGCCGTCTCTAATCTGGACGGCAGTGGATGCAGGGTTGCGGCCAAAGGAGGTGAGCCAGGCGACGGTGTCGTGGGTCGACACTCGAGCGGAGGTACTCGGCACTGGAGACGGCGACCTACTCGACGCTCGTTGCGGTTCCACTGCTGGCGGTCGGCGTGCCGATAGAGTGGTACGTTCGCGACGTGACGCTCGCGTCATTACCGGTGACTCTCCCGATCATTGCAGCGGTGGGGTATCTCGGCGTCTTCAGTACTGCGCTCGCGTGGTACTGTTGGTACAAGGGCATCGAGTTCGTCGATACGGGACGGGTCGCAGTCTTCTTTTTCGCACAGCCAGTCGTCGGAGCGGTGCTGGGTGTTGTCTTTCTGGAGGAAACAGTGGGAGCTGGATTTGTTCTTGGAGCGACACTCATGGCAGTCGGAATCTATCTCGTCTACGCCGACCGATCCGGGGGGATCGAATAGCCCTGCCTGCGTACCGTCGCATGCGATATTCGAGCAATCAGATATAATTTTGACCCCGATTTCCGATGAACTGCTAGCAAGCAGATTCAGCTGTTGTCCGACGTCGGAGTAGCGATATCTATCAGTAGGAAAGGACGAGTACCTGCGGTTTTATGCCAGAACAGGATACTACTACAACCATCGGATACGGGCCTAGACGGCAGGAAATCGGAGCCTGGATGAGGATAAAGTGACCCCGCCTGGAACGAGTAAAAGAGATCGGGCGAAAATCCGGTTTCTAGAGCTCGTTACCTTCCCGTCCTGCCAGTTCCAGTCATCTCAACTGGAGAGAGATTTATGGCCGAGTGGACGCACCGTCGTCCGGTCACCGGTGAAGAAAACTTCAGTAAGCGCGGCAACAGAACTATAATTCTGCTTATATTTATCCCTCGGGAGGGCGTCCACCTTCCCGATGGTGTCGATCGATCGACTCAACGGAAAGCCGGAAGCAACGACTCCGGTCGACGAGCCGAAGACGATCGGGTTGGAGGATGCAGGCCACCTCTTCGAGACGCTCTCGTCGGAGAACCGTCGACGGATTATGCGGGACCTCGGAGACGGACCGGCGAACATCGCGACGGTGGCCGACAGAATCGGAATGTCGATTCAGAGCGTGACCTATCACGTCGACAAACTCCAGAAGACGGGGCTCGTCGAGGTCGTCGACACGCACTACTCCGAGAAGGGACGGGAGATCGATCTGTACGGTCCGACCTGTCCCACGATCGTCGTCGACGTCTACTGGGACGGGACGGACGTCGGGAGCGACCCCGAACGTTCGGAGAACGGAAGCGTCCGCACCGACTCCCGACCGTGTGGCCACCCGGCGCCGAAGGGCTGATGATCGTTCGGCGGTGCACGCCGGCCGACGCGGATCGTCTGGCACGGATCAGAGACGAGGCGTTCCGGGCCCGGAAGGGGGACGGCTCCGAGCCCGTCGAGCGTCGCGGGTCGCCGGACGGAGTCGCCGGATGGATCGCCCGCGAGGAGCCGGAGGTGTTCGTGGCCGAATCCGAGGGCACCGTCGTCGGCTGGGGACTCATCTACACCACCGAAAACCCGCTGGCCGCGGTTTTCGTCGATCCGACCGCTCCCGAGGAGGCGGTCCGCGAACGGTTGCTGGACCGGCTCGAACGGGTCGCCGAAGCCGCCGGCGTCCCGTCGTTGCACGTGTATACCTACTGACGTTCCCGGAAGACGAGCGTACCCGTCGACGCCTCCGGAAGACGAGCGTACCCGTCGACGCCTCCGGAACGCACACTCGACCGGCTCGGGCGCCCGGCGGGACCGAACCACGATCCGTCCGGAGCTACTGCTCTTCCCGGTCCGATTCGAAGACGACGAGCTGTGACTTCAGCTCCGTTTCCGGGACCATCGGCAGTTCGCGGACGTCGTTCACGCCGGTTATCTCCAGTCGCTCGTCCGGCCGCTCTCCGACGGCGTGTCCGAGCGCAGGCTGTCTGGAGACGAGCGCTTCGTACAGCTCGTCGGTCCGTTGCTCGGACGTTCCCTCGAGGAACACCTCGAGCGTGACCGGCTCCCTGGCGTCGCGTACGTACGTTACCGCCGTGGTCGCTTCCGGGAAGGTTTCGTGGATGGCGTCGTAGAGGTCACCCGGGTGGAGGAGTGCACCCTCCACAGCTATCGCGTCGTCGGCCCGTCCGAGTGGCGTGATTCTGGGGATCGGATCGGAGGGGTAGACGCGTACGCGATCGCCCTGCCGGTATCGACGGAGCGTCACGGCCGAACGCGCCGGGTCGGTGATCAGGATCTCCCCCTCGGTCGGCTCCGATACGTCCCTGATGTCGACGATCTCGCCGTCGACTTCGATCTCGATGACGTGGTGGTTCAAAAGCGGCACCATCCGACGCGATCCGTCGGTCGCGGCTGCGATCATGGACGCCTCCGACGAGCCGTAGAACTCCCGCGTCTCGGACAGTCCCCACCGCGACTCGATCGTCTCCCGCACGTTCGGCCGGAGCAGCTGTCCTGCGAACGCCCCGATTTCGAGGGCCGGGAACACCTCCTCGGGCGGGCCGTACGCCGCCTCGATCTCCTCGGCGAGGTCGGCCATCTTCCCCGGAATCGACGAGACCACCGTCGCGGTCCTCGCCGAGCCGTCCTCGACCGGTCGCTCCCAGTCGGTGAAATCCCGGTTGAGCGAGGTGGCCCCCAGCGTGTAGAACCCCCGGTTCGCCGACCAGCCCGACGAGTGGGGAACGGGTGCGGACAGGTTGAGGTGAACGTCGGTCGGCGCGAGACCCGCAACTCGCAGGGCGTCGGCGCAGATCCGTCCGACGTGATCCGGGCGTTCGATCGGAACCGAAACCCCCGACCGACTGGTCGAAAACCGCAACGGCGTCTCGGCGTCGCGCGCCCGTCGTGTGAACTCCGCGTCGTCCATCACGGGAGCGTCCGCCAGGGTGTTGGGCAGCTGGTTGACCGCGATTCGTCGCTCGGCTGTCATCCCCGTCGGAAAACTGCGTTCGAAACAAAAAACTTACGCCTCGGTGCCGGAGCGGAATATGTACTCCCCGTGAACTATAGGTGGCTGTGACGTCTACGTCGACTATGACGACGGGATCGGACTCCTCCGACGTCCTCCCCCCGGAGGAGGCCTTCGATATCCTCGGGAACGGGACCCGGATCCGGATCCTGGAGGCACTCGCCGAGGACGCGCCCCAACGGTTCACCGACCTCCGGCGAAACGTGGGGGTCGACGACTCCGGCAGGTTCAACTACCACCTGAACCAGCTCGTGGGCCACTTCGTCGACCGGCGTGACGGGGGGTATCGGTTGAGCCAACCGGGACGACGCGTGATCCAGGCCGTGCTCTCCGGCGCAGTGACCGACTCGCCCGAACTCGAGCGCACGCCGATCGACTGGAGCTGTCACCTCTGTGGGACGGAACCGATAGAGATCGAGTACACGGACGAACAGGTCGGGGTGTACTGTTCTCACTGTGATGGCGTCTACGGCGGGGACGACGGTGACGCGCCGGTCCGCCCGGCGGACCGCCAGCGACTCTACTATATGCACCTCCCGCCGGCAGGAGTGACGGGTCGCTCCCCTGAGGAGGTGTTTCTGGCGGCGAGTCGGTGGACGAACGCCGAGGCGACGACGGCGGCCTCGGGCATCTGCCCCCGGTGTTCCGCACGGCTCGTCGAGTCCGCGGTCGTCTGTCGTAATCACTCGGCGGAGTCGGGACGCTGTGACCACTGCAACAACAGGTTCGCCGTCGCCGCCCGCCTACGGTGTACGAACTGTGTGTTCGACATCGAGGTTATGTACCCGAACAAGCTGCAGTCGAACGTCGAGTTCAGGGAGTTCCTCATCGACGAGGGGATAAATCCCTTGCACCCACAGAGCGAGGCGGCCCTCGACGTCTTTCATCATTACGAGGAGGAGATCGAATCCGTCGACCCGCTGGAAGTCACGTTCACGTTCTTCGGTGAGGAGGAGTCGATCAGCCTCACGGTCGACGACGCGCTGACCGTCGTCGACGTCGAACGCCGCGAAGTTCCGGAGTGAGGGATGCAGGTTCGTTACTGACGTGGCTGGCGACGTCGACGACCAGCTTCGACTCGCGCTGCCGTTCCCCTAGAATGGATGAGTGAAGTCGATTTCGGTAACACGGATTGCAGAAATATAGTTCTGAGAACACTTATTGCTGTAACGGTACTGGGTTGTCGGTGATGACGGCGCTCGAACGTCTTCGAGACAATCCGGAAGCTATGACGGGTTCGGGGGGATCGATCACGGAGGAGTCACCGCAGTTCCGAACGGGCGGCTGGTCGACGTTGGGGGACATCGTTTCGTTGCTCGACGACCGGTACGCCCGTGAAATCCTCGTGGAGACGAGCGTCGAACCGCTCTCGGGCGTGGAGCTCGCACAGCGATGCGATGCCAGCGAACCGACGGTGTACAGACGAATCGACCGGCTCTGTGACCACGGTCTCCTCGAAGGGACGCAGGTGATCGACCCCGACGGAAACCACTTCAAGCGGTACGAAGCGGATCTGGCTCACGTGTGTATCGACCTCGACGGCGGCGAGTTCTCCGTCACCGTCGGTCGGTGATCCACCCGTCGGGGTGGGAGGTTCATCGACCTCGCGAACGACATCTGACAACCGGATGTGGCTCGCCCGTAGGCTCGGTCGTGCCCGTCCGGACGGGTGCTCTGGTCTTCGAGTCGAACGGCCGACCCCTCCGATCTCTCGGGAGGCGTTCCCGTTTCCGTCGTCTCCGCTCGATTACGTCCAGATGGATCCCCCCGTCCGGGTCGGTTCGCCCGTATCGGTTCGCTCGACGACGCTTTCGACGTCACGTAGCCACCTCCAGTCGCTGTCGACCGTTTGCATCCCACGTTCGATGGGAGAAATGTAGACCCGGAACACTACCGGCCGAGTTTCTACTAGTAGGCTCGGTGAGAGTGTATTAGACGATCCGAAGTACTCAAACACGTAAAATCAACGTATCTGCTCAAACCCATGGATCGAGTTCCTCACGCCCACCGAACAAATTTCGATCTTGGTACGCGTCGGTCATTGTAATAAGGCCAGCCGCAACCTGATACGCCGGCGTCGTATCATCGTAGAGGAGAACGAGGCCTGGGTGAACGTCAGATGGTAATCCACCGAAATCTTTCACGTCACTCGTCACGAGAATCAGTTCGTGTTCTCGGGCGTACGGAAGGACATCCGCTTCGTCCTCGGCTCCCTGCCAGAGCGCGTCGCGGACGTGCTCGGCGTAGAGCTCTTCTTTCTCCAAATACGTCGCTGTCTTCGGATCGATGTTCTCATCGAGTAGAAAGCGCCACTCGCTCATTTCAGACGGCGTCCGGATCGACGCCTTCAGGACGATCGATCGACTCGTGGAAGTCCGCTATCGCATCTTCGCGCTCTTTTTTGACCTCACGCATCTCTCGTGGGTGGTCGTGATAATACGCCAGCGCGTGATAGACGTCAGCTACGTCGAGATCGTATCGATCCGCAACGGCTTCGGGACCTTCACAGCGCTCTTCGACGAGGGCGTACACCTGACGGACGCTGATTCGGCGGCCACGGATGTGGGGTTCGCTCATCAGTTCGTGTGCGATCCGCCGGGATTCTCCCTCGGACATACCGACACATTGCTGCTACTCCCGCAAAAGCATACTGCAGACGTCTACAAAAAGGTGAGACTACTCGTCTTCACCGGTGTCGCACTCATCAATCGAGACGGTGTGAGTCAGCGCTATTCCGAACGTATTTGAGTGATAACACGGGGAAAGACCCACGTGCGCGAAACGATAGAGGAGCGAATCGTAAACGGGTGTAAAGCTACGTTAGTATTCGACACCGGTGGTCCGGTCGGTAGTGATCACTTGTTGATCGTCAAACCAGTCGATACCGAAGCGGACTGGCTGATAAATCGGTGGTTCTACTTCGGCGAGCAAACCGAGACGTATATGTGGAACTTTGCCGAGAAGGTCTGTACCGACGAGGAATACCGACAGCGGTCACTGGAAGAGATAGCGGACTGGAAGCGCGTCGCCAACCTGTACGAGCCACTCGCCCGCAGACTCTATCAGGAACTATCCCGCTCTGAACGGAGTGACTTTCCGATCATGAACGACAGCTCTCGGGCCGATTCGGAGGAGCTGAAATCACTTTGTGAGGAGTCGTTCGAGGAGATCAAAGCCATCGTACGGCAAGGAAAGAACCAGCACCCCGAGACCGTCTACGATGAGAAAAAAGCCGAGCTACAGCAGTGGCTCGGCAACGGATCCACATAGCGACGGGCGCACCCTGTGTGCCCGAACACATCGGTATCTCCCTCCGGTCAGATGGCGAGCAAAGCGAGGAAGTGAACCACGACCGTTCCCGGTGTCGACTCAATCTGATGTCGACGATGAAGCCAGTACAGCAGTACATTAATTACATCATTACACTAAGTACGTAGTATGCCCGTTCGCATCGAAGAGTTCGAAACCGGTGATCTGCCCAACGGGCCGAGCGTTCCCGAGCAGGTGCTCACCTATCTGTACGCGAATAGAGACAAAGCGTTCACCCGTTCCGAGGTTGCGACCGGAATCGACGAAGATCCAAATACAGTCGGCACTGCTCTCTCTCGACTGAAGCAGCGTGACCTCGTCCGACATAAGGGAGGCTACTGGGCGATAACGGAGGATCTGGAGCGGATGAAAGACGCCTACGAACTTCACGCTACCACGGAACGACTGGATGAGGAAGACGAGGGTATCGATCCAGAGGAGTGGGATGCCGTTGCTCCCGACGAACCACATCCCAGCGAACGAGACGGGTGAATGCAACCGGAGCAAGGTGACGTAGTTCGAAGCGTGGATCCATTCAAGCTAGGTGAACAAAACCAACGACCGTGGCTGATCGTCAACAACGACTCACATCCGTTCGATGATCAGCAGTTCGTCGCGGTCGCCATCTCGACGAGAGAGTACGATGACTCGATCGCTCTGGAGCCGGACGTGTGGGCGGTTGGTGGAGTACCACGACAGTCGTTCGTCTCACCGTGGGCAGTTCACTCACCTCGTCTCGAAGATCTGGTCGCGTGGCAGGGCCGAGTGACAGAAGAGTTCGTTGGTCACGTCGTCGATACGGTAGAGACGTATCTCCGGTAATTCGAAATGTACGCCCGGAACACTAACGTCCGGCCTCGTCCCGTGGCGGCGTGCCGCGTCGGCCGGCTAACCCTCGTGCCGGGCGGATCTCGGTTGTTACGCGTCCGGGTTCGCCGCCCCGTCATCGCACCCGTGTGGGTCTGCTCGGGCGGGGACTGAAGACGCGTAACTCCACGTAGCTCCGCTACGACTAAAAACCCTCAGATCGCTGGGGCCGGCGGCGGGTGGGGGTCGGTCTCCCCCGGCCCACGTCCAACGGCGAGACTCACTCCAGGCGGTCGACGTACTCGTACTCCACCGGCCTCGCTTCCGGCCGTTCCCCGTCGAGTTCGATCCGCCACCCGTCCAGAACGGCCGGCTCCGCCAGGGCGTTCGTCAGCGTCGTTCGCACCCCGAGGACGTCGACGCCGTAGTAATCCCGCGGGATCCCGTGGAGGTACTGTAACGCCGTCTCGAAGAGGCTACGCATCCCGTCGTCGTTCCCGAAGTCGAAGTGTTTGTACGCGCCCGCCGCGACCTGGACCATCCCGTGAGCGAAGGCGCTTTCGGTGGTCCCGCGGCCGTAGTTGTACCACTCCGATTCGAAACAGTCGTGGGATTCGTGGAACGCGCCGGCGTTGTACAGCCGAACGCCGTGGACGACCGCCCGCCGGAGGGTCGCGTGCTCCCAGCGCCCGCGGTCGGGATCCCACCCCGTCGGGTTCCCGGCAGCCGGCGGCTCCACGGTCTCGTCTCGGGTGTGGTCGGTCACGGAACAATAACGGCTCCGCAGGGACGTGAGTCCACCGTCCGACGCACGTCCGACGTTCGCGCGGCTTTTATTATCGCCGCCGAGCATCGGTCGCACGTGGCGTTCAGCAGCGATCCGCTCACCGAACTGGTCGTCCCGTCGGGAACCGAGGCGCGAGAGCACGACCTCGTCACCGACGGCGACGTCCTCGTCGGCGGCCGCTCGAGCGTCGAGTTCGGCGTCCGCGGGCGCAACGTGCTCGCGGGGGAGGGTGCTCGCTTCGACGGCGACATCGAGGCCGAAGGCGACTGTCGGCTCGACATGTGGTGTGACGTCGGGGGGAACGTCCTGGTCGGCGAGGACGCCTATCTCGGCGAGCGCGTCCACGTCGCCGGCGAGTTGAAAGTCGCGGGCGACCTCGACATCGGCGACGACGTCGACATAGAGGAGGGGTTCGAGGCCAACGGCTGGATCGTCATCCGGAACCCGATGCCGACGATCGTCTTCCTCTTTGTCTACCTCAAACACCTGCTCTTGCTCGGCGAGGACGACGCCGCCCAGCGGCTCATCTCCGAACTGGTCGACGAGAGCGAGCCCGACGAGGATCCGCTGGTGATCCCCCGGTCGGCGACGGTGACCGACGACGCCTGGCAGGTCTCGACTCCGGCACGGATCGGCGCGGGCTGTCGGCTGTACGGCAATCTCAGAGCGGAGACGATCGACATCGGCGCCGACTGCAACGTCTTTGGCAGCCTGCGGGGTCGTGGAGACGTCACCGTCGGTACCGACAGCCGGATCCACGGCGACGTGACCACCCGTGAAGGTGCCGTGACGCTCGCCGAGGGTGCGCGGGTGCTCGGCGACGTCTCCTGTGGGGACCTCGATCTCGGCCCCGGCGCGGAGGTCGACGGCGCGATCCGCGCCGACGGCGAGGTGACGATGGAGACGGGCGAGCGGGACCTGGAGTGACTACCTCCGGAACAGCGAGCCGAGCAACTCCCGGAGCCGGCCGAACAGACCCGTCGGCTCGTCGCCATCGTCGTACACGACGAGATCGGCCTCCTCCGTCCCGGTTTCCTCGCCCCGATCGGAGGTTTCCTCGAGATCCGTGTGGCTGTCGGAGGCGTCTCTCTCGGCCGTTGGCTCCTCGACCGACCCGTCTATCGAACCCTCCTCCTCGACCGACCCGTCTATCGAACCCTCCTCCTCCTCGACCGACCCGTCTTCCTCCGAGGGCTCGCGATCGGCGTCGCCCTCTGCGGTCGAATCCTCGCCGTCTCGCTCGGTCGGTTCGTCCTCTGGACCGTCCGGAGTCGGTTCGTCATCCGGGTCAGTCGAAGTCGGTTCGTCATCCGGACCGTCCGGAGTCGGTCCCTCCTCCGGGTCGGCCGGAGTCGACCCAGTCTCGGACGTGGTCGAGGC
>Ga0207421_10008938_pt1 | contig 10229 bp, 7 predicted proteins | sample SodLakKL_010_SED_4_FD_187542 | JGI IMG/M metagenome (GOLD analysis project Ga0207421, IMG submission 187542) | Alkaline sediment microbial communities from Lake Tanatar, Kulunda Steppe, Russia - 8KL_010_SED (SPAdes) (version 2) | ecosystem: Environmental > Aquatic > Non-marine Saline and...
GGCGGTTCGTCGAGCTCTCGGTCGAGTTCCACGGTGCCTTCCTCACGGTCGGCGGCAACCCCTACCTCATCGACCTCGGGGAGCGGTTGGCAGACCGACAACGCCAGATGCTCTTCGCCCATCAGGACGCGATGCGCAGCCGCAGCGACCACATCATCGATGAACACCAGCACCTCCTCGACTGCCTCCGCGACGACGATCTCGCCCGCTTCGACCGCATCCTGCGGGCCCACCTGTCCGACACGCTCGCCCACAACACCAACCTCGCCTGACGTCAGACCTTGCGATACCGAGGGTCCCATGGCACGACAAGCTCACCACACGGCAGCAGAACCGACGTCGACGGCTAGGGGGCCCCGGGGTTTCCGGACAGTGGGGCCACTATCATCCCTTGTCTGTAGAGGAGCTTTCGTGTCGCAACGTCGGAACAGCAAGTACTCGCCCGAGTTTCGGGAAGAGGCCGTGAAGATGGTGATCGAGACTTCGCGTCCGATCGCTGAGGTGGCCCGTGAGAACGGGATCAATGATGGGACGCTTGGTAATTGGGTGAACCGGTATCGTAAGGAGCATGCGGGTGACGAGCCGGAGTTAGGGCTTGGTGAGCGTGCCAGGCTTCGTGAAGCGGAACGCGAGTTGCGTGACGTGAAGATGGAGAACGAGTTTTTAAAAAAAGCCGCTGCGTACTTCGCCCAGATTCCCCGGTGAGTGACTCGTTCGAGTTCATCGAGGGGCTGAAGTGCGCGTATTCGATCGTGAACATGTGCCGGTGGCTGGAGGTGTCACGTTCCGGGTTCTACGAGTGGCGGGGCCGTCCCGCCTCGGCGACTGCGGAGCGCCGCGCAGCACTGACCGAGAAGATCGTCACGATCTTCAACGACGAGGATCAGACCTACGGCTACCGGCGGATCCACGCCGAGCTTGGCCGCCAGGGTGTTGAGGCCGGCCCGGAGCTGGTGCGTGCGTTGATGCGTCAGGCCGGTCTGGTGGCCTGTCAGCCACGTCCGTGGCGTTACAGCCTGACCGAGGCCGGTCAGGTCGGCAACCTGTGCGATCTGCTCGAGCGTGACTTCACGGCGGTGGTGCCGGGCGCGAAGCTGGTGGGTGACATCACCTACATCGACACGTGGGAGGGCTGGCTGTTTCTCGCGACGGTGATCGACTGCGCGACCAAGAAGGTGATCGGCTACGCGATGGCCGACAACTACAAGACCCCGTTGATCAGCGAGGCGATCCAGCGGGCGGCGGCGAACATGGCGCTGCCTGCCGGGGCGATATTCCATTCGGACCGTGGCAGTAACTACACGTCACAGGAGTTCGCTGACACGCTCGAGACGTTGCAGATCGTCCAGTCTGTCGGGCGGACCGGTATCTGTTTCGATAATGCGATGGCGGAGTCGTTCTTCGGAGTGTTGAAGGTTGAGCGTGTGCATCGCACGCAGTATCCGACCCGTGAACATGCCCGACGTGATATCGCCCGGTACATCGAGTTTCGATACAACAGTCGTCGCATACATTCCGGGCTGGGATATCGAACTCCGCAGGAAGTCCATGACGCCTATATTGACCAGTCAATAGCCGCGTGATAGGTTGCTTATATCCGGGTTAATAGTGTCCGGATTATGCGGGGGTGGACTGCCAGCGATCACCGCTGGGATGGTCGGTGGGGGCGAGCTGGGTGGCGAGTCGGGGCGAGCTGGGTGGCGGGTCGGGGCGAGCTGGGTGGCGGGTCAGCGCGAAAGGCCAGGTGCGAAACCGTGCGGGAGCTCTACGATGGAGTTCGAATCACATCGTTGAGTTGCGGCGTCTCGGGGGAGACGGGCAGGGGGCGAGTGTTCCAACGGACGGGTTCGAAGCGGCAGAACGGACCGACCGCCCAGGCAGCGGTCGACTACGAGGATGCGCGCGGTTCGCTCCAGAGGCAGTTGGCCGGTTCTGCGGAACCGGTACGGCTCGACAAGCGCACCTCCAACCTGTTCCGGTCCCGCGACGACTGTGGCCGCCGGCTGAACGTCGACGCGTTCTCCGGTGTCCTCGACGTGGATGCCGAGGCCGGCACGGCAGACGTGCTCGGTATGACGACCTACGGGCAGCTCGTGGAGGCGACACTGGAGCACGGCGTCATGCCCCTGGTCGTCCCGCAGCTGAAGACGATCACGATCGGTGGCGCGGTCGCGGGCCTCGGCATCGAGTCGACCTCGTTCCGCAACGGGCTCCCGCACGAGTCCGTGCTCGAGATGGAGATCCTCACCGGGACGGGTGAGGTCGTCGTGGCCCGGCCCGACAACGAGCACGCCGCGTTGTTCTGGGCCTTTCCGAACTCCTACGGGACGCTCGGCTACGCGCTTCGGCTGCAGATCGAGGTCGAGCCGGTGCGCCCCTTCGTCGCACTGCGCCACCTGCCCTACGACTCGGCCGAGGCGTGCTTCGCCGACCTCGAGCGCATCTGCGCCGAGCGGGAGGTCGACGGCGAGCGGGTCGACTTCCTCGACGGGACCGCGTTCGCACCCGACGAGCTGTACCTGACGGTCGGCACGTTCACCGACACCGCGCCCTCGTCGAGCGACTACACGGGCAGCAACATCTACTACCGGTCCATCCGTGAGCGGGAGCGGGACCACCTCACGGTCGGCGACTACCTGTGGCGGTGGGACACCGACTGGTTCTGGTGCTCGCGCGCCTTCGGCGCCCAGCACCGCCTGATCCGGCGGCTGTGGCCCAAGCGCTGGTTGCGCAGCGACGTCTACCACAAGCTCGTGGCGCTCGAGAGCCGTGTCGGGTTCAAGCGTCGGGTCGACCGGCTGCTGCGGCGTCCGACCGTCGAGTTGATCGTGCAGGACATCGAGGTGCCCGTCGGCCGGGCCACGGCGTTCCTCGACTACCTGGACCGTGACGTGGACCTGTGGCCGGTGTGGCTGTGCCCGCTCCGCCAACGCACCGAGGCGCGCTGGGACCTCTATCCGCTCGACCCTGGCGCGCTGTACGTCAATGTCGGGTTCTGGGGAGGCGTTCCCGTCGGGCCGGGCGAAACGGAGGGCGACCGCGACCGACGGATCGAACGGGCCGTGGCCGCCCACGACGGGCGGAAGTCGCTGTATTCCACCGCCTACTACGGGCCGGAGGAGTTCTGGCAGTTGTACGGCGGGGAGCGCTACCGGGAGGTCAAGCGCCGCTACGACCCCGATGCACGGCTACGCGACCTCTACGAGAAGTGTGTGCAGCGACGGTGAGGCAAGGGAGGCAGGAACGTGAAGCTTGCAGAGGTGTTCCACGACCTGTTCGCGGGCAACGGGGAGATCCGCTTCAGCGCCTATGATGGGAGCAGCGCCGGGCCACCGGACGCGCCCGCGCACCTGGCGGTGGTCTCGCCCCGGGCGTGGGCGCATGTCGTGCGTGCTCCCGGGCAGCTCGGCTTCGCGCGCGCCTACGTCGACGGCGAGATCGACGTCGACGGCGACGTCCACGCCGCCCTGCGTGCCCTCTGGGAACCGCAGGTGCGCAACCTCTCCGCGGCCAAGCTGGCGCGGCTGACGGCCGAGATGACCCGCAACGCCACCCAGCGGGTGCGCCGACCGCCGGAGGAGACCCGGTTGCGGGGATCGCGGCACTCCAAGCAACGCGATGAGGAGGCGATCGCGCACCACTACGACGTGTCCAACCGCTTCTACCGGCTGGTGCTCGGCCCGTCGATGACCTACACGTGCGCCGCCTACCCGAGCGAGGACGCCACCCTCGAGCAGGCACAGCACTTCAAGTACGACCTCGTCGCCCGCAAGCTCGACCTCCAACCCGGCATGCGGCTGCTCGACGTCGGCTGCGGCTGGGGCGGGATGGTCATCCACGCCGCACAGCACTACGGGGTACGGGCGCTCGGCGTCACGCTGTCGCGGTCACAGGCCACCTGGGCGCAGGAGCGGATCGCGGAAGCGGGGCTCTCGGACCTCGCCGAGGTGCGCCACCTCGACTACCGCGACGTGCCCGAGTCGGGTTTCGACGCGATCAGCTCGATCGGGCTCACCGAGCACATCGGTAAGGCGAACCTGCCCGACTACGCGTCCTTCCTCTACGGCAAGCTCCGACCCGGCGGACGGCTCCTGAACCACTGCATCATGTGGCCGGGCAACACCTCGCCGACGCTCAAGAAGCGGGGGTTCATCAACCGGTACGTGTTCCCCGACGGCGAGCTCGAGGGTCTCGGTCACATCGTCAGCATCCTGCAGGACCGTGGCGGCTTCGAGGTGCGCCACGAAGAGAACCTGCGCGAGCATTACGCCAAGACGCTGGCCGACTGGAGCGCCAACCTGGAGGCGAACTGGGACGAGTGCGTCAGAGAGGCCGGCGAACGTCGGGCACGCGTGTGGCGGCTGTACATGCCGGGCTCACGGCTCGCGTTCGATCGCAACGAGATCCAACTCCATCAGGTACTCGCCGTGCGGACCGACGCTGCGGGCTGCTCCGGCATGCCGCTGCGACCCACCTGGGAGGCGACGGCGACGGCGGAGCCGTCTGGCACGGTGACACAGGCGGCCAGCTGACGATGCCCGTCGCTGCGGCACCGCCCGCCGACCCCTTCCCACCGCCAGCACACGGGCCCGGCAGGACCCCACCGTCCCACGGAACCCGTGGACACGGGTGCCGGCGGCCGGTCAGCCGACCTCGAGGCCGGCCTCGGCTTCATCCAGTCGCGACTGCGCGGACTCCCAGGCGGCCAGGAGTTCAGCCGACCGGTCCTTCGCGGCGCCATGCCGCTCGACGAGACCCTTGACCTTCTGCCCGTCCTCGTAGATGCCCGGATCGGCCAGTTGGTGGTTGAGGTACGCGACGTCCTTCTCGACCTTGCCGAGCTCGGTCTCCAGGCGGCTGACCTCGCGGCGGAGGTCCTTGGTGGCCTGGTAGCGGGCGTTGCGCTGCTCCGCGTCAGCGCGCTTGCCACCCTTGCCTCCACGCGCGGAACCGTCGGCCCCGACCGGCCGGCTCCCGGATCGCTGGTCGGCGGGTCGCTGCGGGGCGGCACCGGCAGCCGTCCCGGGCACGTCACCGCGCCGCTCCTGCAGTTCCTCGTAGCTGCCGTCGTACCACGTGGCGGTGCCGTGCCCGACCTCCACGATCGCGTCGGCGACCGACCGGATCACGTGGCGGTCGTGCGTGATGAGGATCACGGTGCCGGGGTAGGCCTGCAGGGCGTCCTCCAGCACGTCACGGGAGGCCAGGTCGAGGTGGTTGGTCGGCTCGTCGAGCAGCAGCAGGTTGACGGGCGAGGCCATGACCTTGGCCAGCCCAAGCCGGGTGCGCTCGCCCCCGGACAGTTCCGACACCCGACGTTCCGCGAGGTCGCCGGGGAACCCGAAGGCGCCCAGCATCGTGCGGTGGTTCTGGGTGCGGTGCTTGTCCGTCAGGACCGTCTGGAACTCGGCCAGGACCGTCTTGGTGAGGTCCATGACCTCGGCCTGGTGCTGATCGACCAGGCCGACCTCGACGTTGGCACCGAGCTCGACGGTTCCGGCGGCGATCGGGACCTCGTCGACCAGCGCCCGGAGCAGCGTGGTCTTGCCGGCACCGTTGGGACCGATCAGGGCCACCTTGCGGCCTCGTTCGACGGCAAGATCGACGTCCTCCAGCACCGTGAGGTCGCCGTAGCGGACCGTGAGGCCCTCGACCTTGGCGACGACGCGTCCGGCGCGGGCCGGCTCGGGGAACCCGAACCTCGCGACAAGTGCCTTGTGGTCCGGCACCTCGATGCGGTCGACCTTGTCCAGTTTCTTGATGCGCGACTGGACCTGCTTGGCCTTGGAGGCCTTGTAGCGGAAGCGCTCGATGAAGCGTTCCTGCTGGGCGATGACCCGGTCCTGCTGGGCCCGGGCGGCGCGCAGTTGCGTCAGGCGGGTCTCGCGCTGCTCGATGAAGGCCTGGAAGCCGCCGAGTTCCGCCGCGACGGTGCCGCGCCGGACGTCGTAGGAGGTGGTGGTGCCCGCCGCAACCTCGACGATGATGTCGGCGACGGCGTCGATGAAGTCACGGTCGTGGCTGACGAACAGCAGCGATCCGGGCAGTTCCTTGAGCGTCTGCTCCAACCAGGCGATCGTGCCGAGGTCCAGGTGGTTGGTCGGCTCGTCGAGCACCAGCAGATCGGGCTTGGCCAGGAGCAGGCGCGCCAGCGCGACCCGCACACGCCAGCCACCCGACAGCTCCGAGGTTGGGCGTGCCCCGTCGTCGGGTGCGAAACCGAGCCCGGCGAGGACCCGCTGCGCCTCGCTCTCGAGTTCGTACCCGCCGAACTGTTCGAAGGCGTCCTGGGTCGACGAGTAGGCGTTCAACAGCCGCTCGTGCTCGCTCTCCGGTGCCGTTTCGAGTTCCTGCTCCAGGCGCCGGAGCTTCGCCTCCAGCTCCTGGACGTGCGAAGCGCCTTCGAGGACGTGTTCGAGGACCGTGGCGGACTCACCGACGGCGTCGACCACGTCCTGGGGCAACCAGCCGATCCGCATGTCCCGCGGGCGGCTGACCGTGCCGACGTCCGGCTCCCGCAGACCCAGCACCAGCTGCAACAGGGTGGATTTCCCCGCGCCGTTGCCCCCGACCAGCGCGACGCGCTGCCCGGTCGAGACCTTGAAGGTGGCATCGCTGAACAGCGGTTGCGTGCCGAACGCGACGGATGCCTGGTTGACGGAGATCATGACGCGATGCTACCGGCGCCACCGCCCTACCCTGCCGCCCATGCACCTCCTTTCTGTTGATCGCGTGACCGCCGAGGTCGAGGGTCGAACCCTCTTCTCCGACGTGTCCTTCGGCCTGACCTCCAACGACCGCGTCGCGGTCGTTGGGCCGAACGGATCGGGCAAGACGACCCTGCTGCGGATCATCAGCGGGGATCGGGAGCCGGACAGCGGCGAGGTCGTGACCCGGTCGGGCCTGCGGATCGCGGTCCTGGCCCAGGACCCGGATCTCGGCGCCTCCTCGGCCATCGAGGTGGTCCTGGCCTCCGATCCGATGGCGCAGGAGCACGAGGCCGCCGCCCTGCTCGACCACGTGGGTATCGACCCGGGTCATCCCACCGACGCGATGTCGGGTGGCCAGCGCCGCCGGGTCGCGCTCGCACGCACCCTGCTGTCCCCCGCCGACCTGCTGATCCTGGACGAGCCCACCAACCACCTCGACGTGGAGACGATCGACTGGTTGGAACAGGATCTGCGGCGCCGATCCACCGGGCTGGTGCTCGTCACCCACGACCGTTACGTGCTGGAGCGCCTGACCAACCGGATGCTCGACATCGCGCCGCTCGGCCCGGGCAAGCCGGCCGAGGTGATCTGGCACGAGGGCTCGTACTCCTCCCTCCTGGAGGCCCGTGCGGAGCGCGCCGCCAGCCGCGACCGCGCGACCTCCCGCGCCGCCAACCTCCTGCGCAAGGAGGTCGCCTGGCTCAAGCGCGCCCCGAAGGCGCGCACCTCCAAACCCAAGTTCCGCATCGAGCAGGCCGAGGTGCTGCGCGAGGCCGCCACCGGCGACGCGGCATCGCGGTCCCTGGACCTCGGTACGGGACGGCGCCGCCTCGGTAGCGAGGTGTTCGAACTCGAGGGTGTCACGGTCGTCCGCGGGCAGACCACCGTGCTCGACCGGGTCGATCTCGGGATCGGGCCGGGCGAGCGGGTCGGCATCGTCGGTCCGAACGGCGCAGGCAAGACCACCCTGCTGCACGTGCTGTCCGGGCGCCTGCCGATCGACGCCGGCGAGCGGACGGTCGGACGCACGGTGGAGCTGGGGGTCTACGAACAGCAGGCCGGTGAGGGCATGGACCTGAAGCAGAGCGTGCTGGACTCGGTCCTGGAGATCGCCCCACACATCCCGTTGGCCAACGGCGAGACGCTGCCCGCAGCCCGACTTGCCGAACGGTTCGGCTTCGACGGTGCGCTGCAGCGCACGCCGATCGGGTTGCTCTCCGGCGGTGAGCGGCGGCGCGTGGCCCTGCTGCACCTGCTGGTCGCCGCGCCCAACGTCCTGCTGCTCGATGAGCCGACCAACGACCTGGACCTCGACACCCTGGCGGTGCTGGAGGACCATCTTGACGGCTTCAAGGGCACACTGGTGGTCGCCTCGCACGACCGGTACGTGCTGGACCGCCTGACCGACCGCACGATCGCCGTCGAACACGGCCGGCTGACCGAGCACCTGGACCTCGATGCCTACCGGGCGACGCGGAGCGGCGAGGTGACGCGCATGGTCTCCCCGACCGCGGGTCAGGACGCCGCGGACGGCACGCAGGCAACACCGGGGTCCGCGGTGGACAACCAGGCACGACAGGCCGCCCGCAAACAGGTCCGGTCCCTGGAGAAGCGGGTGCAGCAGCTCGATCGCCGTCGACGGGAGCTCCACGCGACGATGGCCGACGCTGCCACCGAACCCGACCGACTGTTGGCCCTACAGGCCGAACTGCAGGAGGTCGAAGAAGAACTGAGCAGCACCGAGGACCGCTGGCTGGAACTCAGCGTCGAAACCGGCGTCGGTTGAGTCTACGATCCGGTCCCCCGCCCGACGTGCTCCACCGTGCCGACCGACCAGCCCGACCGGTCAGCCCCGAACGATCCCGGACCATCGTGCCCCGCCGCTCCCGCCGGAGAACCCTGGCTGTCCTGGTGACGGTCGGTGCCCTCGTGGGGGGATCCCCGGCAGCTGCAGCTCCGACCCCGGCGGCGGACCTCCCCGAGGTCGAGGAGCAGCTCTCGCAGGCGGAAGCGGACCTGGCCGCGACCGATGCCGCGATCGCACGGGCCGACGCGTCGCTCGAAGCGGCACGTTCGAAGGTCCAGGCAGCCGCGAGTGCGCTGGCGTCGGTCGAGACGGAGCTCGCCGAGGCCCGGGTCGCCGAGGCCGCGGCAGCGGATGCCGAACGTGACGCCGCCCGGGAGATCGCTGCGGCGAACGACCAGCTCGAGCAGCTGGTCCACGACCATTCGACGTCGAGGTCGCACCTGGAGCGCCGCGCCGTGCACGTCTACAAGCACGGGCCCGTGATCCCGGAGGCGACCCTGCTCCGCGGGATCGCCGGGTCCTCCGACTGGCACGAGGTCGCGATCACCATGGAAACGGTGTCGCGCATCATCGACCGTGACCGCCGCCTCATCGAGACGACGGGCGTGCAGACGCGCGACCTCGCAGCGAGCCGGACCAGTGTCGTCGAGACCCGCCAGGAGGCGATCCGCACCGCCCAGCACACGATCCGTGAGGCACGCCGGGTGGCCCAACTCGTCGAGCGGCAGCAACGTGCGTTCGCGGCGCTCAGCGACGAGCAGGCCGAGCTGACCGCGCTCCTCGAGGACCTCGAGGCCGACGCCGAACTCCGCGCGGCGCTGGTGCGCAGGCTGGCGTCGGAGGTGGCCAGGCTGCAGCTGGCGTCGAGCACCGTCCTGGTCCCCATCGCACCCAACGTGGACCTCAACGGCCCCCCACCGCCATGGGCCGCCCGGCTCCCGGCCTCCGGTCGACCATGGGCGGGACAGATCGACGCGGTCGCGGCCAGCCGAGGCGTGGACGGACGCCTGATGGCCGCCCTCGTGTGGACCGAATCGAACTTCCACCCCGGCGTGGTCTCGCATGCGGGCGCGATCGGGTTGGCGCAACTGATGCCGGGGACCGCCGCGGGGCTGGGCGTCGACCCGTGGGACCCCGTCCACAACCTCGACGGCGGGACCCGCTACCTGCGGACGCAGCTGGAACGTTTCGGGCGGATCGACCTCGCGCTGGCGGCCTACAACGCCGGCCCGAACCGGGTGCAGCGCGCCGGCCCCGGCATCCCCACGATCGTCGAGACCCAGCTCTACGTCGTCCGCGTCATCGAGCGCTACCAGGAACTGGCCGCTGACTGACCGGGTCGCCGTCAGGTCAGGCGGATGACCGGTGGGACCTCGGTGGCAGCGACCTCGAGGTGGCCGGCAGCAGCCACCCGCTCGTAGAGCGGCCCGTCACAGACCACGATCGGGCAGTGGAGGTCGTAGATCTCGGCGGGGATCATCGCCCCGAGCGCGATGATCACGTCGACCGAGGCCAGCACGATCGCCGCCGGCGCCGTCCCCAGGCGGACCGCTTCGGCGAGCACGCTGGAACTGCTGCTCGATCCACGACCGGCCGGCATCACCACCACCGCCCCGGTCAGCACCCGCCCCTGCTGTGGATGGCGCGTATCGATGACCGTGCCGCTGTTCGGGTCCATGCCGCCCCAGAAGCTCAACGGCTCGTCGAGGACC
>Ga0207421_10008940_pt1 | contig 10227 bp, 5 predicted proteins | sample SodLakKL_010_SED_4_FD_187542 | JGI IMG/M metagenome (GOLD analysis project Ga0207421, IMG submission 187542) | Alkaline sediment microbial communities from Lake Tanatar, Kulunda Steppe, Russia - 8KL_010_SED (SPAdes) (version 2) | ecosystem: Environmental > Aquatic > Non-marine Saline and...
AATTCGTTTTCGCAGTCAAAATAGGACGAGCCGCAGAAAGAGCGGGCAAATAGGTGGCGAAAAAGAACTAAATGGGTTCAAAAGTGTAATAATGTATTTTCAATTGAGTTCTCAAAGTGAAATTAGTACGGATAAGTTTCCCAGAATTCTTCGGTACTTAAATGATTATACTAACAAAAAAGTAGGCAGAGAGAGAAGATTTGCCGTTTTCTTTTTAAACGATGAAAACTATAATTTGATTCATAATAACAGAACGGTTTACAAAACAAGTGATGTAATCGGGGTAGTAGAAGATTATTACGAGAAACATGCAAAAGCCTGTGAAAATTATTCGAATAAGCTGACAGAATTGTTACCAGATGATTTCACCTGGCGGGAAAGGAAACCTCCCAGAAAAGAAGATCTGTGTCTGGTGTTTCAAGGGAAAGAAGGGGTAGACATATCAGAAGAAATAAAAGAACATTACGAAAGGACCAGGGAAAACTGGATCTGGATCAGCTGGGAAAAGGACGAAATTGTTGCGCTAAAAGATGTCCACCACAAATGGGAATACTGATTGAATAGATTTCGAAGGGGTTGAATTAGAGAAGTTTTATATTGAAAATGATTTTTAAGGAGACAAAATAATGAGTGAAAATGATTTAATAAAGACAAAGCAAATTTTCTGGGCTCGTAAGAATGGATTTGCCTTAATGGATAGTGAAGGAGGAAACAGTGGTAGAAAGGTCTATGTCAATGATATAGAAAATAACTATTTTCAGAAATTAGATCAAAAAATCATTCAAAGTTTTAAAAATGGTGATGGAGGGGAATTAGCGGGTGATGTAGCTAAAATGCAGGCCCTTCATTCTTCCGCTGCTTTAGCAGTTAATATATTTTCATATTGGCAGAGCAAAAATCTAAAACCACTATTATACAAATGCAAGTTATGTAGTAGCCAGTCTAAAATAGAAGGAAAAATATCTTTTGAAAAAAAGTTTAAAATTGATGAATCTTTTTCAACAGACCCCAACATTGATGTGGTTGTTGAAAATAGCTCTTCCCTTTCAATAGATTATTATGCAATAGAAAGCAAATTTTCTGAACCTTATTATGATAGAAATAATGAAAAAGGAATAAAAGAAAAATATAGGAGACTTGATATATGGAAAAATATTCCTCATTCAAAAAATCTAGCCGAGGAAATTTGTCCGATTGATAATAAGTTTGAATATTTACATGCTGCCCAGTTAATCAAACATATCCTAGGCCTTAAATCAAGCTCCGGTAAAAGTAAATTTAGACTATTATATTTGTATTATGACGTTCCGGGGCCAATAAGTGCCAAACATAAGGCAGAAATAGAAGAATTTCAAGAAATTGCTGATGGCGATAATATAAACTTTCACTATTTAAGTTATCAAAAGTTAATTGTTGATATGGCAAAAGCATTTTACAGTAATCATCAAGAGTATATTGAATATATCACGGATCGTTATCTTTAAATTGTTTTCATCAGCTGGAATAACTTAGATTGCTTAAAAAGTTTAGCTAAATTTTTTCAAATATGTGGAGTAGAATTTATATTAGTAAAAGTTAAAATTTTACCTTTGCTGTAGTTTTTCTTTGAAATACTGTTTTTGAAAGTTTAGTCAATTTGTGCCCGATTCCTAGGGCAAGGAGGAAATGATAATTTAAATTACCTACAAAGATACTGAAAATCGGTATCTATAAGGTTGAATTAATCGGTGATTAAGAAAGCAGAATTAAATATAGGTCAGTCCTTTTTAAATCATAAAAACAACTTGAATTTTCGATTTTTAGCAATTAATACGAAAGGGGGGACATATGATACATTGGCGGAGGGGAAAGTTGTAGAGCAAGTTTTTTATTTTGGGAATATAAAAATGAAAGAAAAGGATCCTCCTGTTTTGCACTGATAAGTATAGAAAAGCAGATGAATTGTTAAAGTATGAAAACTTGTTTAATAATGATTCTAACATTAAAAGGGGTGTTTAAATTATGTTAAGAGCTGATAAATTAAAAAATGATTTGGATAGAGTAAGTGACCGAATATCTGACGCGGACGAGAAACTTGCAAATATATTTGATAGACTTTTAAGGGGGGCTTTAGAAAAAGAAATACAAAATTCCATAAAAAAAGAAGAAAATTTGTCGGATGAAGGAGAAAGAGAATTAGATGAGGAAAGAATCAGAGAAAGAATTAAAAAAGATGCGAGATCGAAGGGTAATGTAAATTGTTATCCCTGCGAAAATAAGGGTGGCTGCCATGAAATATGTATAGGTTTTGCATTCGGTAAGTATCTAGCTAGAGCAGGGGATTCTTTAGGTTTTGTAAATGTAGCTGAGAAGTTAAAACAACACTGGAATTTATGTGAGGAAGAAACTAAAAGAACTCTATTTCTAACTTCTTCCTGGGATGAAGTTAAGTTTAATGAAGATCATAAAGAAGATTTTGATAAACTTAACAGATCTTCTGATAAAACAGTTGCAATTGTTCTTGTTACCCCTATGGGTTTATCACTGCAGTATTTAGTATAGAATTATATTATCTGGAAATTTTACATTGTGGGCTAGTAGATTTATTGAACTTTACAGCAAATGGTTTTTGATAAACAATTGCTATAAAAACTCATTGCCGAATATCTTAAAATAATATATTTTTAAAACACTCAAATTAAATTGGAGATAACGTCAATATCCAATGATTTTATACTATCCTTATTCTCCCATGTTTCATGTACGGATGATAACAGAGATTTTACTGTAAAAGTCTATTCAGCCTCTTTTCTTAGATTCAAGCCCTGCTATCATGAGAGCAGGACTGGAGCAGGGGGAATTCATGTCTGGCCGATCAGCTCTTTATATTATTTCCCAATAATTAGATAAAAATGAGAACTTATAGTTTTCATGATGCCGATTATTTCAAGTTTTAAAGCTAAAAAACCTTTTTCAGGACATCTGTCAACAATTAAGGATGAGACCAACTTACAATAATTTAATTCAAATAAAAATAATAATTTGCATAGGAGACAAAAAAATTGATAGAAAAGACAATAATAATTTACCTGTCTAAAACCGGTAATACAGAGCTGGTAGAAGTCATTTGTGAAACATCTGGGATTTAATATCCTGATAGAAATTTATGTATTGAGCGAACATCATGGGTCTGAAAAAGTTAGCACAGAGGAAAGGATGTCCAATATAAGAGGACTGTCCCAAGAAAAAGTCTGCGGGAGGTTAAGCAGAGAGTAAAATATAAAATTGAACCGAGGGGAGATAGGGATTCATGAAAGAATTTTATAATTGTTTGGGTAAAGTTTGTGAAAATAATATTCTGGCAAAAAAATATTTGCTCATGCCCTCCTATACAGCCGGGATCATGACCCGTCAGGTAGCAGGAGAATGGGATATCCCTCTACTTGACCTGGAAGTGGAGACCATCACAGGACTTATCAGCTCAAGAGCAGCTGAAACACTCTACGATGCCGGCAGGGAGTTGATAACTGACAGCCGCATCCGCATAATTATTCTCGATATTTTCCGGGAACTCCGTGAGGATGGCAGGTTGGAATACCTCTCCGGGCTGGAGATCACTTCGGGAGTGCTGGATGTTACGGCCGCCACCGTACTGGAACTGAGGTTGGCCGGACTGGGGGCGAATGAATTAAAGAAAAGAGATATTGAATTCGTACAGGCGGCCAAAGGGCGAGATATGTCCAGGATTATTAAGCGTTATGAAGAAAGGCTGGCAGCCTGTGGTTATGTGGACAGAGCAGAAGCGATACAGCTTTATTTGAGAGAAAAATCGGACGGGCAAAATCTCGGCAGCCCGGATGAGCAGTTCTATCTGCTTCCCGACAGTCTGGATTTGGCTCCGCTTGAGGAAGATTTCCTGGAAATATTGAAGGAAGAACCGGCAAACAACCTTATTATTCTGCCCACACCTCCGGTATATAAACGGGAAACTCCGTCACATTATCGCCAGGAGAGTGGAAAACACCTTGTAATGTCGGGGAGTTTCCCTGAGAGCGAGGAATTTATTAGTGAAGAAAAAGTTAAAGAAAATCCCTTTAGCTATCTTTTTGCTCTGGAAGAACTGACAGGAGAGGAAAAGAAGCTGGAAAAAAAGGGCAGAGAAGATAAAGCTCAAATTCTGAAAGAGCAGAGAAAAGAGAAAGTACACCTACACCGGGCTTATGGTAAGAGCAGTGAGATACGAGGTATCTTGCGCCGGATAAAAGAAAAAGGAATACCTCTGGACAGGACCGCCATTTTCTATACCATTCAGGAACCCTACTGCCAGCTGTGCTATGATATGGTCGAGAGCCTTGAACTGCCAGTGACCTTTGGCGAGGGCATCAGTATAAAAAATACACGGCCGGGACAGCTTTATTTCAAACTGCTGGACTGGATTGGCAGCGATTACAGTTTAAAGTATATATACAGAGCTCTGCAGAAGAAGTTAATAAACCCCGGCGAGATAGAGCCTTTCAGTCCCGCGGAAGTAGCTGAAATCCTGCGTGGACTTAAAATTGGCTGGCGTCGGGAGCGGTATAAAGAACTGCTGGCTGAAGAGGTAGAAACCAGCTCCGAAAAAAAAGTAAATAAGGCAGCTGAAGACGCCCAGAACCTGATCCAGAAGCTATTTTGCTGGCTGCCCGAAAGTGATGGTGAGAATATGGTGAATACAGGAAAACTGGCCGGAGGGTTAGGTCAGGTCCTGGAAAATATTGCTGCCCTTACCCCTGCAGACTCAAGGCAGAGCAGCTATGATGAGGAAGCCCGGGATTATATAGTTGATAGGCTGAAACTTATGGCTGAACATTATCAACAGCAGGAGGATCTGGACAGAGCCTTAAGCAGGCTGGAGGATCTGATCGAGGAAGGCAGAGTGGGGGCCTCTCTTCCCCGGCCCGGACATGTGCATATATGTTCATATCGCACGGCCCGCTGGCTGGATCGCCCCCATAACTTTCTGGTGGGACTGGATGCTGAAAACTTTCCCGGACCCCAGAGAGAAGATCCAATCCTCCTGGATGAGGAAAGAGAAAAAATGGAAGGTCTGAGACTGAAAGCAGATAGCGGCAGCCTTAAGGTCTACCGGCTTACTCAGGGCCTGGCCTCACTTAAAGGAGAGATAAATCTGAGTTATTCCTGTTTTGATACCACCGAGTGCAGCGAGATAGCTCCTGCTCCCTCTTTCCTCCAGGTACACAGGCTTAAAACTGGAGATCCCGAACGGGATTACCGGAGCCTGAAAGAAGGTCTGGATGTGGTAGAAGAATTTGTGCCGGATAGCAAAGAAAAGCTGCTCACCGAAAACAACCTGTGGCTTAAGCTAGGCCTGCAAGAAAATAGAATTGAAGATTTTGCCGAACTGTCCGATGAGCTTTTTCCCGGCTTAAGCCGGGGACAGAAAGCTTTAGAGCTCCGACGGGATGATGGCTTCAATTCCTACTGTGGGCATGTCTCAGTTAACCCGCAAGAGGTCGATCCCAGGAAAAATAATAAAACAGTTTCCTCCAGCAGACTAGAGCGCATGGCCAAATGCCCTTTTAATTATTTTCTCCAAAATGTTCTAAAAATAGAAGAGCCCGAGGATTTGAAAAGAGAGCCCCTGGAGTGGCTGGATGCAATGGAGAGGGGTTCTCTGCTGCACAGCATTTATGAAGAATTTTACAGGAAGATCAGCCGGCGGGATGAAAAGCCCGACCGGGAAAGACATGAGGAGCTTTTGATGAAGATTGCCCGTCGGGAGGCAGAAGAATACCGCCGGAAAACACCACCACCCTCGGAGATAATCTATGAACAGGAAATGCGGGAAATTATTGATTCCTGCCGTTTTTTTCTGGCCAGCGAGGCAGAGCACAGCCAGGGGCGGGAACCGCTCCTGTTTGAATTTTATTTCGGCAGGGGCCGGAAGGCGGGTCAGCTCTTTCGCGGTGGGGCAGCCCGGCTTAAGCTTCCCTCAGGCAACGAGATTGAATTCAGCGGTAAAATTGACCGGGTTGATCGTCTGGCGGAGAACGAATATGAAGTTATTGACTACAAAACAGGTAGCACCTATGTATACAGCGGCAGCGATTATTTTAAGAACGGCAGGCAGCTGCAGCATGCCCTTTATGCCCTGGCCCTGGAGGAACTGGCCCGGGATAATATCCGGGTAACTAAATCCGGCTATGTTTTTGCCAGCCGCAAAGGAGAGGGACAGAGATATATGCGGTGTCCAGAGGGAAGAGAAAATGTGAAAGAAATACTGGATATATTGTTTGAAGCTATAGCCCAGGGGATTTTCCCTCCCGCCCGCCATGATGGAGATTATTCTTTCTGCAATATTTGTGATTTCAATGAAAAAATTTGTGAAAGAGAGAAGAGAGATGACTTGAACAAAATCTGGCAGGAAAGTGACCATCAGGGGATTGAGCTTTTGAGGAGGCTGGAGAACTATGAGTGAGCAACTGAACCTGATCGATGAAAATGAACGCCAAAGAATTGAAGAGGACCTTGAGAAAAATTTTCTGGTGGAAGCGGGGGCCGGTTCGGGCAAGACCACCAGCCTGGTGGATAGATTTGTGGCCCTGGTGATTTCAGATAAATATGAGCCCGGGGAGATAGCGGCCATCACCTTCACCCGGAGGGCTGCCGCGGAACTGAAAGAAAAAATTCAGCTGAAGCTGGAAGAGAAAGCAGCTTCCTGTGATAACCGAAAAAAGAAGCAGGTGCTGCGGAAGGCCCTGGACAATATGGACAGCTATTTTCTGGGTACCATTCATTCTTTCTGTGCCCGGCTGCTTAAAGAAAGGCCGGTGGAGTTTAACATAGATCCCCGATTTGAACAGCTGGATGAGCTGTCAGCCCGTCAGGAAAGGGAGCATGCCTGGCAAAACTACCTGGTACGAGCCCGGGTTCAAAAGGAGGAACTGATGGAGGATCTGATGAGTACAGATTTAAACCCCATCCAATTAAAGCCCGCTTTCAAACTGCTGGATAATTTTCCGGAAGTTCAAGTGGCGGCAGAAGAGGTGGAAAAGCCGGATTTATCCTCCCCCGTCAATTCCGTCTTAAACTTTGTGGAGGAAGCAATAACAATTATCCCCCGGGAAGAACCGGAAAAAGGCTACGATAAACTGCAGAGTGCGGTGCGCCAGGCCTGGGGTTATAATAAATACACTGACCTAAAGAGAGATGTAAATAAATTCCGGCTGTTAAAAAGTTTTGCAGGTTCGCTTAAGGTTACCCTGAAACGCTGGCAGGATAAAGATAAAGCCAAAGAATACAGGGATGAGCGGGCTCCCATTCTGCAGGAGAATGTGGTAGAGCCTGTTCTGCGCAGGTGGTACCGCTACCGACATGAGCGTGCCGTGAAATTTATTAAGCCGGCGGTGGATGAGCACCGTCAGCTGCGCCGGGAAGAGGCGGAGCTAAATTTTCAAGATTTGCTGCACATTACGGCCCGGGGCCTCAGGGAGAATCCCGATCTACGTCACTATTTTCAGCAAAAATATAAATCGCTGCTGGTGGATGAATTTCAGGATACTGATCCCCTTCAGGCCGAAATTATCTTTTATCTGACCGGTCGGAAACTGGAAGAAAAAAGCTGGCAAAAACTCACTCCCCATTCGGGTTCGCTCTTTCTGGTGGGTGATCCCAAGCAGTCCATCTACCGCTTTCGCCGGGCTGATATCGATATTTATAACCTGGTTAGAGACCGCCTGCAGTCTGGAGCGGGGGAAGTGCTCAACTTAACCAGCAACTTTCGCTCACTGCCGGCAGTGACTGAACCTCTGAACGAGGTTTTTAAGGAAATACTTCCGGCAGAAGAAAGCAGTTATCAGGCTTCCTTCGCCCCGCTAAACCCGGTACGCAAAGGGCAGAAAGAAGCCCTGAGCGGTGTGAAGGTCCTGGAGATACCCGAAGAATACACCAGGAAGAAAGAAATTGTAAAAGAAGATGCCCGGAGGATTGCGGCCATCATAGAAGATGCAGTTCGAGGTGAAAGAAAACTGGCTTACAGTCAGCCGGAAATAAAAGATGTGAAGCTGGAAAATCCTAAATACGAGGACTTCATGATCATACTACGCTATAAGGATCTGATGGAAGAGTATGTTAAGGCCCTGAAGAAATATGATATACCAACAGATGTCAGCGGTGGGAGCACCCTGGACCGCTCCACAGTGGAAATAAGGGAACTTCATAAACTGGTTAAATTTCTGCAGGACAATAATAATCCCGTGCTGCTTACGGCCGTACTGCGGGGTCTTTTCTATGGCTTAAGCGATGATGAACTCTACCAATACCATTCCGCCGGCGGGGAACTTATACTGAAAGCAGAGATACCCGGGGAACTGGAGAAGGAAACTGCAGAAAAGTTTGAGGCAGTATTCAACCAGCTGAAAAAGTTCTGCCGAATGGTGGAAGAAATGCCCCCGGCTATGGCACTGGAGAAAATGGTGGAGGAGCTGGGATTAATACCTCATCTGCTGACAGAAGAGTCGGGAGAAAACAAACTTAGCAGCATATATTATCTGCTGGAACTCCTTAAAGCGGCTGAAGCAGGGCGAGGTATCGACTTTGCGGGTCTGGTGGATGAATTTGATACTGTGTTGGAAGCAGAGGTGGAAGAAGAATTGAACTTAAGCTACGGCTCCGATGCAGTGCGAATAATGAACCTGCATAAATCCAAGGGGCTGGAGGCACCGGTGGTGTTTTTAGCTCATCCCAAAAAATATATTTCTCGTACTCCGGAGCGGCACATAAAAAGGGAGAAAGGCAAACCTGTCGGCTATTTCCGTTTCTGCCAGGAGGATTCCTATGGAAACAAGAAGACCATGACTCTGCCGCCGGAATGGGAAAAGCGTGAAAAAGAAGAGGAGAAATATAAGGGAGCAGAAGAGGAAAGGCTTCTTTATGTGGCGGCCACCAGGGCCCGAAATCTGCTGGTAATAAGTGACTGTAGCAGTGGCAAAAACTCCTGGCAGCCGCTGCTGGATAATTTGCACCAGCTAGAAGAAATCAAAATGCCTGAATTAAAAACAAAGGAAGATAAAAGTACAGAAAAAAAAGAACAGAAAGAGACAATAGGAAAGGAAAAAATACTGGCCCTAAAAGAGAACTTAGGGAAATGGAAGGGAAAGGCTGTAACTCCCACCTATGGAATTACTTCGGTAACAGAGCTGGCAGGAGAAGGGTACAGTGAAGAGACAGATCAAACTGAAGAAAAAGTGAGGACAAAAGAAGAGGCAGTGACCTTTGGAACAGCAGCTCACAATTTGGTGGAGAAAGTGATTGGAAAAAGAAGGGGACCAGAAGATGTTAACCTGGAAAAACTGGCTAAAATGGCTGCAGGGGAATCAGGAATGGAAGAGAGTCAAACAGAACAGCTGGAAAAGTTAATGGAAGTAGGGCATAATATACTATCTTCAGAGTTATGGAACCGACTATCTAAGTCCGAAGTAGTAAAAACTGAGGTTCCTTTCTTACTGAAGACTGAACCAGGTGAAATGTTGTATACAAAAATTGCCGAAGGAGAATTAGATGCTGTAGATAGCGATTTAAAGACTGAAAGCAAGGTTAATAAAGTTTATATAGCTGGCAGAATCGATCTGGCTTTCAGGGAAAAGAAAGACTGGACTATAGTCGATTTTAAAACCGGCCATCAACCCAGAGAGGAGCATGAAGCTGAAAATAAATATGAAAACCAGCTGGAAACATACAGACTGGTCTGGGAGAGTTTGACTGCAGAAAAAGCAGGGGAAACCATGATTTACTGGCTGGATGCAGAATGAATCCATTTGACCGGATAATTCCATTCACAATTAATTACCAGGCAAATTTTTCACCCGGAAATTTTGCAGCAGATCTATAATAAATTATTATTTGCCAGGGGTGAGTCTACCCTATGAATGTTTTTGTCTATGGAACATTAATGCAGGGCTTTCCCAATCACGAAATAATAGCTGAATATGTTGAAGAGATATATGAAGCTGAAACTACAGGCAAGCTCTATGCTGTGGGCGGCTTTCCCGGACTTGTCGAGGGAAAAGGGAAGGTCGAAGGTGAATTGCTAGTATTTAATGATGATTTTGACCAGGAAATTTTAAATAAACTTGATAGGCTGGAGGGATGTCCATATCTGTTTGTACGAAGGAAAAAGAAAGTATTAATGCAAAAAAGCGGAGAAGTGAAAGAAGCTCGGGTATATATGTACAACTCAGATAACTATTC
>Ga0207421_10008941_pt1 | contig 10226 bp, 19 predicted proteins | sample SodLakKL_010_SED_4_FD_187542 | JGI IMG/M metagenome (GOLD analysis project Ga0207421, IMG submission 187542) | Alkaline sediment microbial communities from Lake Tanatar, Kulunda Steppe, Russia - 8KL_010_SED (SPAdes) (version 2) | ecosystem: Environmental > Aquatic > Non-marine Saline and...
ATTATAAAATTTTCAAAAGATGAAATTTGCTGTGCAAAAGTAATAAAAACAAATTTTTCTGATTTTTTCCAAAAAATACAAAAAACAAATTTTTCTTATTTTGAAAATTTACTGTACTGCATCTGGTTCGCTAATATATTTCCAATAACCAGCAGGAATTAAAATTATGCAATCAGCATCCAAACTATCAGATTCAATTATAAAAATTAAATCGCCTTTAACATCATATACTCCAGCTCTTAAAATTTCTTTTTTGACTTCAAATTCATCTAAATTATATTCAAAAGCAATCTGCTTAATTGACATGCCTAAAGTAACCATTGCACTTTGACTTAATTTTAATCTATTTAAATGAACTATATTTTCACTTTTGCATCTGCTTATTAATGTTTTTGCTGCTAAAGCATCAAATCTGCCTTCAAATTCTGATTGAGTTATATCTTCCATGAATCACCTCAAATGTCGTGGCATCGCATCCACTAAATCTTCAGCTTGTTCAGGTTTTTCTTGATGTGGACTTCTACCATGCTTTCTATCTCGAAGATGGGAACCTAACATATAAGCAGTACCTGCACCTAAACCAGCTTTAAGATATGGATAATCAATATCTTCTACTGCTTCTTTGCCCCTTTCCAGTTGATCTCCGACTGCTTCTTTTCCTTTATCAACATATCCTCGAATATTCTCACCACTTTGTTTGAGTTTATTTAAATTACCTATTTGTTCCTTATACTGTCCTATTTTTTCCCGCCACTCAAGAATAGTTTTATATCTTAAATCATCGAGATTCATATGAGCCTCACTCTATATAAATTGTGAAAAATAATTAAATTCATAAAAAGGGGAGGCGTTAATCCTCCCCTTACATATTTTTTTAGAAGTAGTCATCTACAGTGTCGGTTTCGCCTTCAGATAATTCTTCAGTTTCTTGTGGTTTAACTTTTTTTGATACTATATTAGAAACTTCAGTAATGTACTGTGCAGTAGCTACTTCAGTAAATACCCGAATATTCTTTTTAGTTTGTTCTATATTTTCAGCTAAGAATTCAGTTGGATTAGCAAGTATAAAAGACTTCATGGTTTTACCAAAATCATTAATATCTTGCTCTGCTTCATTGAAAATTTCCTCGTTTTCCTTCATATAATTCTGAAAGTCTTCATTTTCCAAAAGTGTGTTAATAATAGACATATTGTTCTCCTTGTATTTTTTTTGAATTACTTGCTTTTAGATTCTTTAATAGCTCTAATATGATTTCTAAAAGTCAGAGCACCAAGCCCAGCGCTAATAGCAGAAGCAACAGCTGGATCAAACGATTCTGTTAATGATTCTGTGGATGTAGATTCTTCCAAATTTTCAGTTTCTTCACCGGTTTTAGTTTCCTCAGTTTCAGTTTTGGTTTCCTCTAAAGTTTCCACTTTATCGGTATCCTTAGACTTATCAATTGTATTCTGAACTGATTCTTGAATGATTTTGTTTATATCAATACCCATTTTATTCTCCTTATGAATATTTTTTAATTTAATCAATTAGTTAATTAATCAAAAAAATATCTAACACTGATGTTCCTTGTCCATTATTTTTACCAAAATATTCGTTTTTTAAATCTTTGAATTCCTTTTCAACTTGTTCACGACCTGCTTTAACACCTCGTCGATGACCAACTACTCCCCCCACCAGCACCAGCTGCTCCAACACCACCAGCAATACCAGCACCTTTAGCTAATCTGCGTCGATTAGTTTGTTCGTTAATGGCACGAATATGATTTCTGAATGTTAAAGCCCCAAGACCGGCACTGATAGCAGAAGCAACAGCTGAATTAGGATTTTCATTTGATTCTTGACCAGATTCTTGAATGATTTTTCTGGTATACATATAGTTGTCCTTCTTTAAAATAATAATCTAGACACATCTATTTGATTATTAGCGTTTTAAGCGTCCTGCAAATACATCACGTCCAGGAAGAGGACCATCTCCCTCTGGTTTCTCTGGTGCGATTCCTGCCGCCTTAGAAATTTCTGAAGAGGACATTCCAGGTCGAAAACGTCTTAATTCAGCATCTGTCACTGATGGTCCTCTTTTTTCATACTCAGGTGAAGGTTCAGTTGGATCTGCTTCTCTAGGAGGCATTCCAGTTTGACTAAATTTCGCACCTTCTTGTTCAGCTGTAGTTGGACTGTCTTGTGGTGTGTAACTATCTTCCGCACTACGATATGACATTCCACCAGTTACACGATCTCTAGCGGCACCAGCAGCACCTCTAACAGCATCTACTCCTCTCCTTGCACCACTAGCAACTCTTTCAGCGGCTGTATCTCCTTCACCAGCAGCATAAGCGGCACCTAATCCAGCAGCACCGGCACCAAGACCAGCAGCAAGACCAGCACCTGCCCGTCTCATTCTAGACCGCCTTTGTGGATTAGCTGCTTCACTAACAAATTCTACACCAAGCATTTCACGAATCTGTGAAAGTTTTGATTTGGAATCTTCACAGCAGCCTTCTTCAATTGCAACTGTTTCATATAAAAAAGAACCATAAAGAACAGTGTTCCTTTCTAAAATTGGCATAAGAGCTTCAGAAATTTCTTCTTCTAAAGACCTTTTCAATTTCTTATCGTTTAAAAGACCAGAATATTCTTCAAGTTTCTGTACCTGTTCATCATCCAAACTAATCATTAAATCAGTGAATGATTCATAAACGATTTCAGGAATAAGAGTGTTAAAATTCTTGTTTTCCATCAAAGTATTAAAATTAGACATAACAAAAACTCCTTATAATATTATTTTGCCGTATGGCAGTTTAAAGTAATTCTACGAATTGTAAAATTATTGGGTTAGTAATAGTTGCATTAAATTTACCAAATTCTTTTTCTTCAATTTGAAATTTAACTGTATTAATATCTTTATCGATTAGTGTTGGTTCAATTCTATGAAATCTGTTATAAATATCAAAAAACACAAACTCCATATTATCCTTAATTAGGAAATCATTTGGATCAAATTGAATTTCAAATAGTTTATAATTTACGCCTTTGACCTCTAAATCCATTAAATTAAAATCACTTAATTCATGTATTAATAAATTCCTCCTTACCATTTTCTTTGGTTCTGTCAATCTCAGTTCTTCATTATGAGATATAAACGATCTCATTGAATTTTCTGAAATTGGTTCATTCCCAAATCTTGTAAAATCAACATTGATTCTTTCTATAGTTTTTACAGGAAAATCATATAATAAATATAATGGACATTGAATATTAATATCTAATGACATATTTACAGAATATGTTGATTGCTCCGGAGTCGCAATATTTGCATCGATCGACGTTAATTGAACCAGTGGCCGATAGGACATAGAAAAACAATGTTCTGGTTGACCCAGATTTTTGTTTAAACGTGTAAATAAATTAGTGATATGTCTTTTGGTGAAATCCATATCAAGTTTGAATAATATTGTCGGATCGATTTCTAAAAATGAAGTGAATGAATATAGTTGAATATATTTTGTGAGAGGTAAAAATCTCTTAATATAAAATTCAACTTCTTTGGCTTGTAATTGTGATTCACAATTAACATTAACAATTATTGGTACAGTAACAAATTCTTCTTGGACAAAAATAGTTCTTTCTGTTTCTGGATCTCTTAATACAGGTATTTGATTAATATTCTCCATAGGAGATTGCAATATATTAGTAGGTCTTTCTCCAAATGTATATCTTTCTGTTTGAAGAGTTATTACTGCAGCAGGTAATTCACGATTTGGTTTGTAGTCACGTTGTGAAACTTCAAAAGTTCTATTGGCGATGTTAAATGAATAATACTTAATGAAATCAGGTTTAAATATAATTGAATCAAATAAAGTTCTTATAGAGAGTAGAACATCCGAGTAATAGTTATGTATTTGCATTATATATCCTTTTTGACATCGGCAAAAAATTGAATCATTTTAATGTCGAATTTGTGGTTCTTTATATGACAACGTTATTTTTTGAATTTCATCTCTTCTAAGCATCACCTGTCTTAAAAGAATTGCTAAATAAAAAAGATTTGCTCGAACACAATCATTAATCATTTCATCTGGAACATCTCGACTTAGTCCAAGTGTCATAAATTTCTTAATAACACCATCCCAAGTAATAGCTGCTTCAGATCTTAAATCACCAAACAACCTTAATAAGTCACGATGTTGACTAAAGAATTGATTTGCATCTAATTCCACCGTTCTGTTTTGAAATAAATTATTAAATATTGGATATTGAGCTAAATATTGTTTCAATAATCTAGCAGTATCCATATTATTAATGATTATTAATTCATTTCTTCTTAATAATCTATTTAATAATTTACCTCTAATCGTCAATCCACCAAACAACTGATTTACAGATGTTTCAGACTCTATTTTCAAAGTCAAATAGTTATCGTCCTGACATTGAGCCAATTTCGATTCAATTCTATTTGCTTTTCTATGAGTCGACAACGTCACAAGAGTTGCAGCAATAGCTAATTTGATTCCTGCCAAACCTGCTAAGATTGCTGCATCTTCTTCAATCTTAAAAAGATTATGAGTAGGAATCATGTTTTTTTCCTTTGTTTAGTTTGTCCTCCAGCAAATCGATCATGCATCTGTTGACCGCCTCTTGCAACTGAGTGGCCAGTCCCAGTTAAAAGTTGACCAGCACCACGTACACCAAGACCAGCTCCAGATGCAATAGATCTTCCTGCTTCTCTAGCACTCTGCCTAATTCCTGTTTCAAATATTCTTGTTATTGAAATCATAACTACCTCATCATATCAGCCATCTGGCGTCTTTGCTGTTGAGCACCTAAATGTTGTTGATGTTGGCCAGTTTCAGCAGCTTGTCCACGTTGTTGTTGAGTCATTTCTCTTTGCATTCTTTCTTGATCTCTCATCTGTTGCTGTTGTCTTTGCATTTGTTGCCGTTGCATCTGTTGTTGTCTTTGCTGCTGCTGCATTTGTTGAGCACGCATTGTACCCATCCCCTGTTCCAATATTCTTGTTACTGATATCATAATTTCTCCTTATAATTTTACCCAATTTTCATAATCTTTATTTGATAATTCAAATTCATTTGTCCAAACCGGCTTATTATATTCATTAATAATCTTTTTTGAAGTTCTGAATACTCCTTCAATCTTAAGAGTTACATTAATATTACCACCTGATTCTGAATATTCAATATCTGCATCTGTTATTTCATATAGGAAAGTTCCATATCTATTATTTTGTTTTTCTGGAAATCCTGATTTTATTAATGAATATTCATCTTCACCGTATTCAAGTATATCAATTAAAAAATTAGTGTTAGCATCTCTAGGATTATAATTATCTAATGGTTTTCCAGAATTTTTATTAGTAATAGTTAGTACATTATCATCGATAGATGTTTCGAATTCAGTTGAATGTTCAGAATCTAATTTATCTTTTATTAGTTGAGCAATTTCGCTAGCCGATTTATTGGGAGCACTTAAATTAATTTCAACTTGTGAAAAAAATTTGGAAGCATTGGGCCCATGGCCCGTATTTTGTACGTTCAAGAAAAATGCATAGATTTTCTCGGGTGTGGGTAGTAAGAAATACTTGTTATTTAAGGACGAATCAGTATCTTCAATAGTTTCTATTTTTACTTTTTGTTTTGAGGGAGCTGATTTAAACAAACTTACCCAATTATTTGAATAAGTTAATAAATATTGTTCTGAATTAATTTCAATATTTTTTCCATTTTGCATAATTATTATCCTTGAGATTTTTTTAGACATCGGCAAAAAAATTGAATTGTTGTTTTTTCAAATTTTTAATGCTGCCTGGCACATTTTCCCAACCAATTAACCCTGGATGAATTTCCTGGATAGTATATTTTTCAAATCCTTGACAATTTAAACATTTTATAAGACCAGATGGTATAGGTTTACCACAATCAGAACATTCAGTCGGTCCTCCAATCTTTCGATTATGCATACATTCCATGTTCACTCCATTGGTATTATTAATCACCAAAAAACCAGTTTTCTATTAATCGATATTTAAAACCAAAATCCTTTCTATACCCATTTTCAAAATATGTCTTCTTTTTTGACCTAACTAATAACTCTAAAGTGTCATTTGATCCTGTAAAATCGGCGTCTAACACTTCAATTATATCTCTATCGAAAAAACCATTCTTAAGTAAAGAATTCTTATCATAACCTTTCAATTGATATAAAAATTCAAATCCAGTATTATAATCTTTTGGCTCATTACAATTACCAACATCTTTACATTCAATATTAATAATATTTTCTTCATAGGATACATTAAATTCATTTAAAGAATCTAACGTATTGTATAAATTAGTTATGACATTGCCATCTGATATGTCTACTCTGATTGGATTATCAACATTTGGGGAGTCGTCATTAATTTTATCAAACCATATTTGGTAATTATTAGTCGGTGTATCTAATATGAAATATGATTGGTGAATAATTTCATCTTTTGAAAGAATTTTGATTGATGAAGATGCCTTTAATCCAAAAGAGGTAAATAATGATATAGTTGGGCCATGAAAAGTTATGAAAAAGTTTTTATTGTCAACAAATTTTGCAGTATAAAACATTTTTAATTACTCCAGTATTTCTTGTACTCTACCTATTTCACCAGATTTTAATTTGACTTTTATCCCATGAGGATGAAATCTTTTATTCGTAAGAATCTTTTCAATTTCCCCAATAGTATAATTAGTAGTACGTTGATCTTCTTTTTTTAATATTTTGACTTTTAGATTCTTTTTTAGATTTTTTCTATGTTGATTATCTGATTCAGTGATTTGCGTAGTTTTTGATTTTAGAATTTGGTTAATTTGGTTAATTTGGTCTTTTGTTAAACTGTTATTCTTTTTGAATTTGAATATTGGATGATCTGATTGTGGTGTTTGAGCTTGTCCAATTGGTAATGATAATGATTCAATTACTGATAACATATTTTATCCTTTTTGACATCGGCAAAGAAAAAGTGCCCCTCCGGGGGCATTTTTATTTTTGCCAAAATTTAATCATTTGGAACTAACGAATGAATATTAAATGGTCTTACATTCGTATTAGGAACATTCAATCTCCACTTCTTGAATTCATGAATCTGATTTTTAATTTCACGATTCCCTAAGGTAAACATCGTAGCAGCACCTTTAACTGTACTCCCCATACCTATATTTCTTGGTATGCCTCTTAAAGCAGATCTTAACATTGATGTTCCTAAAAATATAACTGAATTATTTTTTAATATTTGTTTGCCTAAATTATATTCGAACATTTTGGCTATTCCAATTCCTTCAATTACTAAATGTTTATCCCTTTTAATTTTATCTTTGACTAAAATATTCATGGTTTCGTAAAACTTTTTCATTCCATCTTCATTGTAAAAATAGTAATCAGGTAATTCCTCTACATTTAATTTCTCTTCATGATAATTAATAATTTCATCATCCAAATCATCTAAATCAACATATCCTATTCTATGATGATAAGACATTAATTTTCCTAAAGTACTTTTGCCCGATGCTGATAATCCTACTATGAATATAACTCCAGATCTTTCAAATTTTTTCCAATCACATACTATTGTTTTGTCTGAAAGTAAATATCCTTCAAATAATGTTTGTGTACTAATCATACTTTTTCCTTTTTGACATCGGCAAAAAATCGAATCAGATCAAAAATTTGCCGGTGTCAACTTTTAGAATTTTCCCACAATCCATAAATCAAACAACCTTTCCCCACTGCATTTAATGGGTCAGTGGCATGTCTTATTTCAGATATATCATAAGGAAAATCACCCTTGCTCTCAAACACCTTCTTAAATAATTCAACAAAATTATGTGGTTTACTTGTTCCACCACTCACCACAATAGGCATTTCTTCATCAATACTTAATCCATCAGCATTCTTATTAAATTGCTCTTCAAATACATTCAATACGTATTCAATCAAATCTTCATAATAAAAAGTTATAGCTTCTCTTACTCTCTTCTCTTTCTTCTTACCCTCAACAGGATTAATCAAATCCAATTCTCTTTCTTTAACGCTAGTTACTCTTGATAATACTGTACCAGTGCTACTAGCTACATTTTCATCAATCCAATCTCCACCTCTTGACACTGCAAAAGTAATCGTTGGTTGACCTTTATATGCACAACAAACATTAGTTAATCCTGCACCAAAACTAATAGCGATACCAGTAAAATTACTATTTCGACAATTCGAATAAATTATTGACAACGCTTCATTAATTCCTTTTGAATCATACCCTAATGCTTTAAATATTTTATTAAATACTTTTTCGTGATATAATACTGGTGGAGTTCTTAGATCAACAGCTTGCGCCGGAATTGAATAAATTGACTTTCCTACTTCTACTTTACCAACTAATTTTTCTAGCATGACAGTTAATACGTCAATTGCATCAATTTCGCCAGCTGAAATAACTCCTTTTGACATCGGTCTACGAATATCACTACCGAATATTTGTGAAAATCTAAATGCATCTTCACCTAATATATATACTTTATCGTCACCATCTTCATCTTTTTGCACTACATAATCTAATTGAGTATCTGTTAACTCATTAGTTTCTAATGTATCTGTTGAAATTGGTAAGAACATATTACGCATTGTCTTAAATTGCATTTTGCTATCTTCCATCATTGATGCAGTAACTATGTTCATAGTACCAATATCAGCTCCAATTATCTTCATTCTTGCCTCCAGTAATTTCAGTTAATGACTTCAATGTATCTGTTAAATCATCTGAATCACTAATTGTGTCTTTAGTTTTCTTACTGCTAGTTTTAGAAGTATTAAATTCTGGATCAGGAATATACATTTTTTGATTAGTGTTTATATTTTGATTATTGATTGATGTGTATATTTGACCAGATGATAATATATCTCTTATTTCTTCTAATAACTGATTAGTATGATTAACATTCTCTTTTAATTCATTAAGATTTTCTTCAAAAACTGAAACTTTATCTTTTATATCTTGGAATGATAATTGCGTCGATTTTTGTTGTTTAAATAGTGGATTTTTACCATCTGTTGAAACTAATTCTAAATTTTTTAATATTAACATATCAGATCCTTTGACATCGGCAAAATTTTGATTCTTTTTATATTTATTTGTGAACTACCCAGCGACGGCTTCGCCGATCACCTGGTTTTCTTAGCTGAGACCTTATAAAAAGATACCCCAATCAAAATACCAAATAAAAAACAACCGATTCCAAATATTATGTATTCCATGTTTTACTCTTTTTTTGCACAAACGTATTCTAATTCAATTGTACTGTTTCCATTATTTGAAATATAAACATCAATTAAATCTCCACAATGAAAAAATAATTTAGCTTCCCTTCCCATTCCACCTTCACCAATTTTGTATTCAACATTATCATCACTTTTAAAAAAAACGTAATGAAAATCTTTTGCTAATAATTTATTTTTTTCATCAGCACCAATACTTAATCGTCCATATTTATAATCAGATGGTTCAATACTTAAAAGATCGTGAAAAAATCTTGTAACTGAATTAGTATCTTGTGTTAATAATTGAATACTGATTGTGCTATTTAATGATTCACTCATAACAAATCCTTTTACAATACTGTTTTTTGTGTACGGCTGTCAATCACAGCAAATATACTTTCTGAATCTTTTTCTAAATCCTCTAAATCCTCTTCATCTGATTCATTGTTATTTAATTGTTCTGAATCTTCTACTATTTCATCATGTTTAAATTCTCTTTTCTTATCAGTTTTAATTGATTCGATATACTCTTGATTTTGCGAATCAGATGTTTTTTCTTCAGTCAATTTGGCTAGTTTTTGTGGTTTAGGCGAATCAGATGTTTTTTGTGGTTTAGGTGGAACAGATGTTTTTTTATTCATATGTTCATGATTTTGTGAAAAATTTTTTTTTGGATTGTCTTTAGGTTTATCAATATTTTCTACAGGTTCAGCTAATGCTTTTTGAATTTCTTGATATATTTCTATATCATAAGCATTTAATTTAACTGTTGGTAAGAGTTTCTTTAAGACAGTTAGTTGTTTCGGGGTCAATTTGATATACATGAGTTCTCCTTTTTTTAGTTAAGTTCTTCTAGTGAACTACCCAGCGACGGCTTCGCCGATCACCTGGTTTTCTTAGCTGAGACATTATAAAAATCAAATCTTAATCG